>OHQZ01000242.1_pt1 | contig 26814 bp, 23 predicted proteins | sample 1578281 | NCBI WGS metagenome assembly OHQZ01 (sample SAMEA3879589, study PRJEB24766) | human gut metagenome | biome: human-associated habitat; feature: feces | place: USA | collected 1985/1987
ATTTACAATGGCTTCTTTCACACCTTCCACACCATCTGCTGGTTTCAGCATACAGATTTTACTCATATTTTCGCTTCCAAATCCTTTTGGCGCTACGGTGATTTCCACCTGGTCTCCCGGTACAATTTCATAATGAATAATCGCCGGTGTGTTATCTTTTGTATTGACTCTGAGAAGTGGGTCTCCTACTACAGATTTCCTAAGATACCCTTCTGCATAGCCCTGGCGTACCCCTTCGTTTACAGCATCTTCCACACTGCCGCCTTCAAAGTGCACGTCCTGCCCTACCTTTAGAAATACCACTGCCATACCAGTGTCCTGGCAGATAGGAATCATGTCCTTTCCTGCAATATCCAGGTTTTCCAGAAGCTGTCCCAGAATCTGTTTTGCCAGAGGTCTGGTTTCTTTTTCATGGGCATCTCTCATGGCCTTATCCATATCCGGAGCCAGGAAATGATTAGCCTGAATACACATTTCTTTAATATTTTCTGTCAAAAGTTCTACGTTTACGCTGCGAACCATGGTTTTCTTCCTCCACTTTTCTGTTCTTACCTTGGGTGTTCTGCCAAATGTTTGCTTAAATCAATGCGGTTAAAGTCTCTGATATCCTCAGACTGGTGTTTTCCAAGCATTCCAATGAGCATATAATATCCGTTTCTTGGATCCTGGGGATAATCTTTTACTAATGTAAAATCTGTAATTTTCCCTGTACTGGAAATGTGCATTCTGGGTCCCAGACATTCCAGCACATAGTCGCCAATCTGAACATGATTTTCATCATAATAAGAAACCGGTAAATCCTTTTTCACCGCTTCTCTTACTTTTGCCTCCAGCTCATACAAATCCACATCCGGCTTCTGCTCAAATTCCAATACGAATCCATGACGTACATCTGAACGGGGACCATCCTGGGCATAGCCTTCTCCCATAAAATACACGCACAAATCTTCCAGTGTATGAGCTGCCTTCCGATAAATCACGGATTTGTGTACAATCTTGGCAATGTTCTCAGGAAGCGGGCCAAACATATTGGGTCTGGTAATAATAATTTCCTCCCCGATTCCCACCAGCAAATCTGCATTGCGGTTTAAAAATGGAAAAATCAGTTCAAAATGCTCCACAATTACAATCTTCCCGTGTTTTGCCGCATCCAGAATTGCCTCTGCCAGCACATGCATCTGAGTAAAAGCGGATTCAAAGCGGATATCCAGATGATAGGTATGAGGCGAAAAAGGATCCGCCATATCTTCATGGAGAAGAGGAAGGGGACGGATATTCACGCCTTCATCATCATTGGTAAGGTCAAGCCCCGGAAACATTCCTTTAATCAAAAGGCTCTTTCCAGCCCCCGCATCTCCGATAATTCCCACAATGTGGTCAAAGGGACTTAAATACATCTGGCTTAACTGCATACCCAGGTCTGCCATGCGGCGGTTTCCTCTGGGCGCAAAATAATAGCTGTACAGGTTTCCATCCTGCATTTGTCTTGAATATGCCATACTTTTTCCTTTTTATGTGCCAGAATAGCCAGAACTGCTTTCTCATAAGAGGAAAACAATTCTGGCATATCCTGTTTATCATTCTCTATTAGTTCTTTCTTGCTTTTCTAAGAGCCAGGATTCTCTCCATTTCATTGTAAACAATCATGTAGCCCTCGTCAACACCCATACCAGGTTTTGCAAGAATCTGATCCGGTTTTGTAGCCATCGCGCAGTTTACACAAACCTGTGCGGAACGGTCTGTTTCGTTACAGGTACCGCCCTGGTAAGCGCCAAAGCCTTTTTCCTTGCAGTACAGAACTGCTTCTACAATATTGTTGATTCCACCAAGGTCTGGTGTTTTAATCTGAGCCATGTGACCGGCTTTGTTATCTGCAAAGTATTTTACATCTTCCAGTGTATTACACCATTCATCTGCAACCAGCTCAACATCAATGCCTCTTCTGTCCACTTCTTCTCTAAGCCCCTTTAAGCAGAGCATCTGTTTTTCTCTTTCCTCTGCATCCATAGGGCCTTCGATTCTCAAATGGAATGGTTTTGCAGCTTCTTCCAGTTCTGCCAGATAATCTGCCATTGCAGGATAGTTGTCAACACCAAAAATGGCTCCAATGGTACCATATACGTCAATGTGGAACACTGGCATATAGTCTTCGCTGTGGCGCAGTTTAAGAACGCGGTCTCTTAACCAGCCAACATATTCTTTTAACAGTTCCCCATGCTCACCTAATTTTAATTTTACGTTGTTGATTAATGCGTGAGGCATAACTGCAGCGCCTTTTAAAATCATCTTGTCTGCATTATCATAACGGTTGTCACCAGACTGTGTAAATACTGGAATCGGCTCTTCTGAAACCGTTGTTCCATATTCATCTGCAACAACTTCGCACATCAGTCTCTTGCTGGATTTTGCAACAGCGTCCAGAATTGCCTGGCTCACACCATAGCGGATAGCTGTATGTAATCTCTTGCCATCCACCTGAATGGATTCCAGCATTTCACATAAACCTTTGAAGCTGTCAGCTTCTTTTCCAACTAATTCCGGTTTAATATATTTGTCAATAATCGGAATAAAATCCTCTGCCAGAAACAGCGGGTCACGTCCGCCTGCACCAGAATACTGAACAGCCGCACAATCACCCCATGCAATCTGTCCGTCTTCCAGAACTAACATAACAGAAATCGCTTCACCAGCCTGTCTTACAGACTTAAATCCTGGTGTTACTGTTTCTCCGAAATAAGCTGCCCCATCAGAAACAGCTCCCTTTTTAATAGCTCTCTGGTCATCAAAGAAAAATCCGGTTCTTGCTTTAGAACAAACAACATCTACTATTTTCATGGTTATCAATCTCCTTTTCAACTGGAAGATAAGGGATAGTGTTCAGTCCACATTGAGGATTCTGTCCCCGGGTATGGCGGGTTCATGCTTTTCTTGCTCAAAACCATTTTCTATTCGCAGAAAAGCACAAACCCGTCATCCCCGGGAGATACCAGACTTCCGGTGGACTGGGATATCGTTCTGTATATCCCTTCCATGCTTATCTTCCCTGGTATTTGTCACTTTAAAATGAATAAAAATCCTTTATATTTCTCACTCACTTGCATACGCCAGAAAGCCAAAGGCTTTCCGCGTATGCGTATCTTTTCTACCACAACTGTTATCCCATCCCCCGCTGGCGGCTGGTGTGGTCTTTTCAGGCGAATCAAAAAATGGTTTTGAGCCTGAAAAGACCATGCCTGCCACCGGCGGGGGATGACCATAACCCTATTTCATCATTTAGGTTTTCCTACCAAACGTCCTTTACTGATTGCATATACATCATCAATTACCATCTGGAAGGATGCTTTTCTCTTCTCCATTTTCGCACGGTGTTCAATCTTACCTCTGTTGAAGTCGATTAATTCCTGTGGAAGTGGAACTCTTGCCGAATTCAGGTAACGTACAGCGCCTTCATGGTCACGTGCCGGAAGCATTTTACCAAAGTTGTAGCGGCTTGGCGCAAATGGAATATCAATGACACCTGCTTTTACTGCGCGGATAACGCCAAGAGCCAGGTCTCCCATACCAAGTTCAAAGGTCTTATCCACGATTGCACAGGTTTCACCTTTGATGATTGCTTTTTCCAGTTCCAGAGCAGAGCTCTTTAATTCCTGATCTGCCAGCAGGGAAATAGCCTGTTTTGTACAGCGAAGTCCCTGCGCATTTGCTTCCATAGTAGGAACACCAACTGCCTCATGAGGTGTCTTAACAATAACCTTTGTAGCTTTTGCAAGGGCTGCTACAGAACTTCCCCAGGAAATAACTGCAAATGCTTTCGCTTCATCCTGTGGGAATCCACCCATCCACTGATGGAGAACCGTTGTTACGGTCACATCTTCATATCCGTATTTTTCCAGATATTCTTCGGTAAGTTCTTCCAGAACGCGAAGAGCTGCAACGTCCTGCACCAGGTTACCGCACTGTCCATAACCAACGGTTACATTTTTAACGCCCTGCTCTGCTGCCAAAAGTGCTTCAATAATTGCCACAGCATTAGACATAGAAGGTGGAACCAGAGTACCTGTAAGAGGTCCGTATGGCTCACGGTTAATAGAAACACCTGCTTCTTCGTAGATACCTGTTAAACGGTCTACATACTGCCAGTCATAAATCGTTCTTTCCAGAGGAACATCCTTTGCATATGGAATGTTATAGGAAATACCGCCGCCTTCGTAGCTGGTAAATCCACCTGCATAGCAGATTTCGGTCAGCAGTCTTGCATCCGGTGTACCATGGCGAACCTGTACCGGAATATCAAGGTTTTCAATAATCTGACGGCATCCATACACACCATGGTTTACTGCCGGGAAACCATTTAACATGGATTTCTGTGTGCGAATAGATTCCTTGATTCCATTTTCAGCCTCTTCATAACGGTTCTGGCGGGTATAAGAGTCAATGGTTGTAGGAAGTAAATCTGCCTCACCATTGTTCTGCAAATACTGCAGAAGTTTAATATGATCTTCAATCAAGGCAACACCGGCTCTTGGCTGAATCAGTGTTTTTCTTTCTTTCTTTGCCTCAGAAAGTTTTTTGGAAAAACTTTTTGACTCCGGCATACTTTTGTGATATTCAATGGCTTCGTCAAAGTCTACATCTTTACCGGTGGGCCACTGTCCCATAATCTCTTTACGGATGCCATAAAATTCGTCATCCGATAATTTTTTATTCCTGATGTCCATAATAAGCAATCTCCTTCTTCATGATTTCTAAGGCCGCTTCCGGGTAATGCTGGGAAAGCAGTCCCATAGCTGCCAGAATATACTTTCTATCTATGAGGATTTCCGCATTTTCAGGTCTTAGAGAACCTGGTGTACTTTCCTTATACAGCGCATATTTTGCAATTTCTTCGGTATGTTTTGCGTGAATCAGAGCGCCTCCTGTAACAACAACGTATTTTACCCTGCGCAAATCCTTGCCGCTTTGAAGATAGGTAAGCCCGCAGGGGGTGTATACCTGTTCCAGAGAACCTGCATGACGGGCAACCGCTGTCTCCACAGCACCGCAGGCCAGTGCAAAATCCATCTTTTCCATTTCTTCATTGTCCGGTATGTAATCCGTATGAGTTGCCAGATACTCTACCAGCCCTGCAACCTTCTGCCGGTTTACACCTGCAATCTGAGCCAGCCGCCTGTCGCCTACTGCTTCCAGAATTCCCTGGACACTGTAGCGCATTCCAATGTCGCCTTCCACACTGCGTTTTGCATATGGCTCCTGAATGCCTTTCATAACCGTAGCCATATTTGCCGGGCTTCCTTCTGCAATGGAATACACATCCGTAGTGGCTCCGCCTAAGTCCACACCTACCAGTTCACCGATACCCTGATGTTCTTCCCATCCGTCTGAGAGAAGTTCCATGGCAGTCAACATGGCAGAAGGTGTTGGCATAATAATTCCGGATACCAGGTCTGAAGCCTTGGAAAGCCCTTTTCCCTGTACAATCCTATTTAAAAATACTTCCCGAATCTGCTTCTGGGTCGGCTCAATATTCAGCTCACCCAGCCTTGGCATTACATTTTCACAGATATACGTTGTTCTGCCTTCCAAAATCTCCTGGCACTCATCCACCGCGCACCGGTTTCCTGCCAGAACAACAGGACAGTCATAGCTAAGTTCTGAGAGCATTTTGGCATTATACAGAATACATTCTGCATTTCCGCCGTCTGTTCCTCCGGTAAGGAGGATAATATCCGGATGGTACGCCTCAATTTCCTTCATATCTCCTTTGGTAAGGTTAAAGGAATAGGTTTTCCACACCTTTGCCCCTGCTCCAAGAGAAGCCTCCCTGGCTGCCTGCGCAGTAAGCTCCGGCACCAGACCAATGGAAATCATCTTCAATCCTCCGGCAGCGCTGGAGCAGGCATAGCGTTCCTCATATTCCAGAGGTCCTGTGGTCTGTTCCAGAATTTTAATGGCGTCATGAAGGCCATTATTAATATCTGTTTCCACAGTGGTATAGGCTGCTGCTGTTCCCAGAATTTCACAATTATCTACATCTACGGCTGTCACCTTGGTGTTGGTGCTTCCGAAATCCACCAATAAAACTGGTTTCATAATTTACCGCCTCACTTTATCAGTCTTCTGTTTCCGGTGCTTCCATGCCAAAGTCTTCATACAAGGCCGCAATGGTAGTTTCCGGCGCTGTACCCGGACCAAAAACCCTGTCAAAGCCCATTGCCTTGAAGCGTTTCTCTACTTCATCAAAAGGCTGTTTTCCAACAACGATATTACCGCCTACATACAAAAGAACATCTTTTAATCCAGCCTCATTGCACTTATCTCTCAAGCCTCTGCAGTCCAGTTCTCCATGTCCATAAAGAGAAGATACCATAATTCCATCTGCGTTGGTTTCAATTGCTGCTGCAATATATTCCTCCTGAGAAACCATAACGCCTAAGTTTGTCACTTCGAAACCAGCGTCTTCAAATGCATGTTGCAAAATGGTGTTGCCCACTGCATGTACATCAGCGCCGATTACGCCAATAACTAATTTTTTCTTGTCCATTTCTGACCCGCTCCCTTCGTAAAAGATTAAATGGCATTTATCTTTCTATTTTCTTTTTTTCTTTTCCTTTTCTATTTTTGATTACAGAACGTTTTTAATGGTATCCAGCAAAGTTCCGTCCCGGTAAAGCACCCTGGCAACTACCTTATCGCCCATCTCTACTTTTTTCGGTACTCCTGCAATATCCTCTGCAATCTGTTTCAGTTCCTGTATATCCTTCACCGGAAGTCCTGCTTTCATTAATTTTTCCTTTAATTCCTGCTGTTTCGGATTTACTGCAATACCTCTTTGGGTTACCACCACGTCAATGGTTTCTCCCGGAGTGGATTTGCAAAGCACTTCGTCTACAATCAGCGGAAGTCTTGCACGAATCAGCGGTGCCACAATAATGGACAGCTTAGAACCTGCTGCAGTATCACTGTGTCCACCGGAACCTCCCATAATATAACCATTGGAATCTGTATGTACATTGACATTAAAGTTTACATCCACCTGAGTCGCTCCCAAAATCACCACATCCAGGCTGTCTACCGCAGCGCTTTTGGCTGCCGGTGATGCGTAACGCATAGCTGAGATTTCCTGGTGTTTTGGATTTTCCCGGATGGATTCAATGGCTTTTAAGTCAAAGCACTGCACATCCAGAATGGATTCAAAATATCCCTTGTTTGCCATATCTACCATATAGCCGGTAATACCGCCCATACAGAAGCTGCCTTTAATATGGTCTTTTTCCATCATTTCTTCCACATATTTGGCAACTGCCAGGGAAGCGCCGCCTGCTCCTGTCTGGAAGGAAAATCCGTCTTTCAAATATCCGGAATGTTTCACTACCTGGGAAGCCAGTCCTGCAATCCGAAGCCCTACCGGGTCACGGGTAATTTTGGTAGTACCGGAAACAATCTTTGCCGGGTCACCAATCTGAGGTACTTCTACCACATAGTCCACATAACCTTCATTAATGGAAGTATCTTCTAAAGGGTAACTCACCAGATTATCGGTAATCACAACCACCTTTTCTGCGTGAACCGCATCTGAGAATGCATAGCCCAGAGAACCACAGGCAGATGGTCCGTATTTTCCACTGCAATTTCCCATATTATCTGCTGTAGGAGCTGCCAGGAATGCGATATCAATCTTAGAAGAACCGTTTTCCATATCCCCGGCTCTTCCTCCATGAGTTCTGAAAATCACAGGTTTTTCCAAAATACCCTGAGAAATTGCTTTTCCCACTTTTCCACCCATGTAATTACACTCAATTCCTGTAACTACACCGTTTTTAATATGTTCAATAATTGGCTCATGAATGTCAAAAATAGAACTGGCATTGACGGTAAGATCTTTGATTCCCATGGCCGCCGCTTCTTCCAGAACCATATCCAGCACATAGTCACCATTTCGCATATGATGATGAAAGGATATGGTCATGCCATCTTTTAATCCTGTTTTTTCAATAGCCTCTTTTACAGAGCCGATTAATTTACTCATCTGCATGCACCTCCATAAATGGCTTTTTCCATTTCCAGCACCTGCTGGGCACGTTTTACAATCGGTGCATCAATCATTTTACCTCTCAGGGAAATAACACCTTTGCCCTGGCGTTTACCTTCCTCAATGGCATCCATGACATCATGTGCATATTCGATTTCACTTTCTGTAGGTGAAAATACTGCATTCACGATATCTACATGCCTTGGTGATATAACCGCCTTTCCTGCAAAGCCCAGACTCTTGGCAAATTCGGTATCTTTTTCCAGACCTTCCATATCTTCCACATCTGTAAACGGTGTGTCATAAGCTTCGATTCCACAGGCTCTTGCAGCACATACCAGACGGGTTCTTGCATAGAAAATTTCTTTTCCCTCTTTGGTACGTTTACAGTGCATATCAGCTGTGAAATCTTCTCCTCCTAAGAAAAGACCAATCACACGGTTATCAGAAGAAGCTATTTCAAATGCCTTTTCCACACCCATAGCAGTTTCAATCAGTGGAAGAATCTTCACAGTACCCACTTCCAGGCCGCTTTCCTTTTCTACTTCTGCCATGTATGCAGAAACCTCCTGAATCATAGCACCGCCATTTACCTTAGTAGGCATGATTACATCTGGTTTCAGAGGGATAATGGCCTTTAAATCCTCTTTCCAGAATTCTGTATCTGTAGGATTGATTCTTACCACTACTTCACAGGATGGAAAAGACTGATATTTTAATGCATTACGCACTAAAATTCTGGCCGCATCCTTTTCATCTGGAGATACAGCATCTTCCAGGTCAAAAATAATGGTATCTGCTCCCAGAGTGTCTCCATTAATCAGCATATTTGGGGTATTTCCCGGTAAAAATAACATGGTTCGTCTCATTTTTATTCAACTCCCCCTCTTTTCAGTGCTGTCTCCATTCTGGCCCTGATTACACAGTCCAGAGCACCTTTGTCTTTGATAAAGATTTTTCCTGTTGTCACATCAAATTCCTGTAATGTGTCCAGCACGGCAGCCCGGATGGAATCCATGTACTGATTAGCGACAACTGAGTCAATCTCAAGGGTCAGTTCTTTCTCGTCTGGCTCTATCTGAATAAACAAATCACTGGATTCCAGGGTTCCTGCTACTGCATTTTTTAAAATCTTCACAGGTTTTCTCCTTTCATCATTTCCTTTTATGAAACGTATTTTCTATAACTTATTCAACCACGCTCTTGGAAACTCCTGCCTGTGCAAGAATCTTCTGTTCAAAAGCGATTGCTTTCTTTTCCAATACTGCCACTTCCTCAGAAGTAGCTTTTACAAACTCTTCATCCTTAATGGATTCCAGATTAATTTTTACATTAAATAATGCACCTAATACTGCAGTTCTTGCCATCATAGTAGCAACAAGTGCATCTGTAACGGCTGTTTTATTTCCTTTTGTAACCATAGTTTCTGCATAAGGAAGCACCTCATATGCTGCCTTTGCAACAGACAGAGGAACAGCAACTGCTGCTTTTAATCCATTCTGCATAGCTTCTGTGCGTGCTGCCTTTTCTTCTTCTGTTTCCTTCGGAAGAGTAAGTGCCTGCATATATAAATCAAAGGATTCACTGTCTCGTTTAATGTCTACCAGAAGCTGTTCACAGATTTTATGCATAGGCTCTACAGCCGCCTTCATTTCTTCTTCTACTTCTGCATATTTTTTCTTTCCGATTGTCAGTCCTGCCACCATTTCTGTAAGAGCCGCTGCTAAAGCGCCAGCAAGGGCGGAAATACTTCCGCCCCCTGGTACTGGTTCATTAGAGGCTGTCTGCATGGCGAATTGTTCAATTGTCATATTTTTCATGGCATATACCTCTTATATTTTTTTAAATTACAGTCTTGTTTCAAGTACCTGTTTTGGATCAAATCCTTCAAATCCCAGGTAATATTCTGCACAGTCAACGATTGCCTGAAGAGGAATCAGACCTACAACTTCACTTCCTAATACATTTACACCGTAACGTCTTGCTTCCATACGTACTGTTTCAAATACAGTATAAACAGATGTTTTTGTATAGTCTGTTAAGTTCATGGATACCTGTGCGATATTTCTGTCTTCCAGCATAACACCCATAGCTTTGCAATAACGGAATCCGCCTTTAATATGACGAATCTTATCAGCAATTTTCTGAGCAATTTCCACATTAGATGTATCCAGGTTGATATTGTAAGCAATCAGAGGCATTCTTGCTCCGATAGCGGTTACACCACCTGTAGGATGAATGGTGTTTGGACCAAAGTCTGGTTTCCATTTTTCCTGATCTTTCATTTTTTCTGCCATACCTTCGAACTGTCCCTGACGAACTTTTGCAAGGTTTTCTCTATGAGGAGCTGTAGCAGATTTTTCATATAAGAAGAATGGCTGGCCGAATTTTTCGGAAGCTTCTTTTGCAACTTCTTTTGCAAGAGCGTCTGCTTCTTCTACGGTTGTGTTTCTGATTGGAATGAAAGGAACAACGTCAACACATCCCATACGTGGATGCTGTCCCTGATGTTTTGTCATATCGATCAATTCTACTGCTTTTCCGATAGCTGCAACCATAGCATCTTTTAATGGAGCAGGCTCACCGATAACAGTAACAACACTTCTGTTATGATCTTCGTCAGAGCTGTAGTCCAGCAGTTTTACGCCTTCCACATTGCGGAAGCAGTCAACAATTTTTTCGATTTTTTCTTTATCTCTACCTTCACTAAAGTTAGGTACACATTCAATAATCTTATTCATGATGTTATTCTCCTTATTTCCATTCTTTGTGATATACGGTTTCACCTTTTTTGATAACAGTTTCTACCAGGTTGATTCCTGTGTGATACGGCATAAAGTGGATGGATGGGAATTTCAGGAATACAATATCTGCCTGTTTTCCCGGTTCCAAGCTTCCCACAGTATCTGCCCTATCCACAGCAGCAGCACCGTTAATCGTCAATGCTGTAATCACTTCTTCAATGGACATGTTCATATAAATACATCCAAGTGCAACCAATAACGGAATTGAGTTTGTGAAGCAGCTTCCCGGATTCAAATCCGATGCAATCGCTACTGCACATCCTTCGTCAATCATTTTTCTTCCAGGAGCATACTCTTCTTTCAAAGAGAAAGCAGTTGCTGGAAGAAGGGTACTGATGACTCCGGCATCACGCATTTGACGGATTCCTTCGTCAGATGCTTTCAAAAGATGGTCTGCAGATACAGCACCTACTCTGGCTGCAAGTTCAGAACCTCCTAACTGATAAATCTCATCCGCATGGATTTTCAGTTTGAATCCCATCTTTTTGGCTTCTGTAAGATAATACTCAGAATCTTCTATATTAAATACATTCTTTTCTGTAAAGATATCAGCAAACTCTGCCAGATTTTCCTCTTTTACCTTAGGCATTACTACACGAAGCTGTTCTTCAATGAATTCTCTTTCTTTTCCTTTCCATTCAGGAAGAACACTGTGAGGTCCTAAGAACGTTCTGACGATATCCACCGGATGTTTCTCATCCAGCTTCTTCATAACACGGAGCTGTTTCAGCTCTGTATCACAATCCATTCCATAACCGCTCTTACCTTCCACGGTTGTTACACCGAATTCCAGCATACGGTTCAGTCTTTCTTCACCAGCTTCCATCAGTTCTTCTTCTGTGGCTTCTCTGGTTGGAACAACGGTGGCATTAATGCCGCCGCCACGTTCCATAATGGACATATAACTATCGCCTTTCAATCTCCAGGAAAATTCATCTGCACGGTATCCGCCGAAAATAAAGTGTGTATGAGAATCCACGAACCCAGGCATCACCGTTTTTCCTGTGGCATCGATTACTTCGTATTCCTTTACGTCTACCTGTTTATCCAATTCCTCTGTCGTACCTACTGCAACAATTTTATCATCATGAATGATCACCGCACCATCTTTAATCAATCCGATGTCAGACATCTCTTTTCCGTGCTTAGGTGCACTTCCCTTGCAGGTTACCAGCTCAGAGGCATGGCGTATATATCTTTTTTTCATGTTCTGTCTCCTCATAACTCTTTGCAGAAATTCTTAGTGATGTGTGTGATGAGGTTCTACAACCACATCTTTGCATACTCTTTCGATTAATTCATCGCTTGCCAGGTATGGCATTGTGATGTAATCTTCGCCATTTCTAATCTTATTGTATTCTGCAACAGTTTCGATGGAGTGTTCACATCTTCCCCAGCTTCTTCTGGAAACACCAATCATAGTATCCCATGGAATAGCTGCCATAAGGATTTCATCTACTCTTTCGCTTCCGTCAAGAACCATACCGAAACCACCGTTGATGGATTTGCTTATACCAACACCACCACCGTTATGGAGAGCAACAAGGCTCATACCTCTTGCAGCATTACCTGCATAGCAGTGAACAGCCATATCTGCTGTAATATTGGAACCATCATAAATGTTAGATGTTTCTCTGTATGGAGAATCTGTTCCACCTGTGTCATGGTGGTCACGACCAAGCATAACAGGTCCGATTTCTCCGTTACGAACCATTTCATTGAATTTCAGAGCGATATCTCTTCTTCCAAGAGCATCCTGATACAGGATACGGCACTGTGTACCAACAACCAGTTTATTCTTTTCTGCATCACGGATCCAGATATAGTTATCTCTATCCTGGCTTCTTCTGTTAGGATCAATGATTTCCATAGCAGCATGGTCTGTTTTTCTTAAATCTTCCGGTTTTCCGGACAGACAGCACCATCTGAATGGTCCATATCCATAGTCGAATAATTCTGGTCCTAAAATATCTTCTACATAAGATGGGAAGATAAATCCTTCGCTGGTATCTACGCCATTCTTAGCGATGTCTTTTGCACCTGCATCAAAGACAGCTTTCATGAATGCGTTACCATAGTCAAAGAAGTAAGCTCCTCTTTCTACTAATGTTTTGATCAAATGATAATGTTTAACCAGGGACTGATCTACCAGTTCACAGAATTTGTCTTTGTCATTTGCAAGCATTTCTGTTCTTTCTTCAAATGTAAGACCCTGTGGGCAATATCCGCCGTCGTATGGTACGTGGCAGGATGTCTGGTCAGATAACAGTTCAATCTTAATATTGTTGTCAACAGCGTACTGAAGAAGGTCAACAATATTACCATGGAATGCAATAGAAATTGTTTCTTTCTTATCCATATATTCCTGAGCAACTCTGAATGCTTCTGCAGCATCATCAATTACCAGGCTTACCCATCCCTGGCTGTGTCTTGTTTCAATTCTGGAATAGTCAACTTCTGCAACGATACCAACACCACCTGCAATTTCAATTGCTTTTGGCTGAGCACCACTCATTCCGCCAAGACCACTTGTTACGAATAAGTGTCCAGCTAAGTCTCCATCCTGTGGAACTCCTAAGAATTTACGTCCTGCATTTAAGATCGTATTGAAAGTACCATGAACGATACCCTGTGGTCCAATGTACATCCAGCCACCAGCTGTCATCTGTCCGTAAGAAGAGCATCCCATAGCAGTTGCTTTTGCCCAGTCTTCTGGATTGTCAAACATACCAATCATAAGTCCGTTTGTAACGATTACTCTTGGGCTGGATTCATGAGATTTGAACAGACCCATTGGATGTCCACTCATCATAACTAATGTGTGATGATGTGTCAGTTTCTCAAGATATTTTTTAATTAACTGATACTGCATCCAGTTCTGGCAAACCTGTCCGGTTTCTCCGTATGTAACTAATTCATATGGGTACAGAGCTACATCATGATCTAAGTTATTATCAATCATAACCTGGAAAGCTTTACCTTCCACGCATTCTCCCTTATACTCATCAATTGGTTTTCCGTAAATTCTTTCCTTTGGCATAAAACGGTAGCCATAGATACGTCCATGTGTTAATAATTCGTCCAGGAATTCCGGTGCCAACTGTTCATGCAGTTCTTCCGGCACATATCTCAAAGCATTTGCCACTGCCAGTTTGATTTCTCTCTTGTTCAGTGTCAGCTCTCTCATTGGCGCTCTTCTGACACCTTCCTTAAAGGTTGGGTATTCTGGTAAAACCGGATCCAATTTAATCACCATTGCATTTCCGATCTCTGCATTATTCATATCACATCGTCTCCTTTTCTCTTTTTTCATGATTTTATCATTCCTAGGGTCTAAAAAACGTCTATTCACTATAAAAATGTGCTAATTTTTTTTCATCACATCTGTATTTTTAATGAATTTTGACGTTTTTATTTCTCGTGGTAAAGTGAAAGTGCATGAAAATCCTTTATTTTATTTGTACTTTTAGGCCAAAAATAGGACAAAATAGCAAAAAAGATAAAAGAAATGACAAAAACAAAACGGAGCGCCCCTGTTATAGGGAGCACTCCACTGCTATTACAAAATTTCATAAACTTTTGTCTCATAAGCATCCAGAAAAATTTGTCCTTCTGCCTGCTCTTTTGTATCCATATCCTTTGCTGGTTTTTTCATCCAAATTTCCTGTTTCTGATCCGAATAATTCAAAACAAAAATATACATTTTGTGATTCTTTTCCTTCACGGTAATCTCACATTCCTCAGGCACTTCTACCACATCACGATATGTCTCCACAACACCTGTATAATCCAGAAAAGCTTTTACATTTTCTCTCGTAAAAGTTCCTCCAAAATGAAGTACTTTTCCTTCTCCATATGTGTTTTCAATCAATACCGGACTTCCTTTATAATAGTTTCCTGCATATTTTGCCAGTACATTTGCATGTGTACCAACTGGTTCCAAAATGTCATTAAAAATACCTGTTTCCAGCATATTTCCATTCCAGTCCATCATCACATTCTCATCCGCAGGTCCTACAAAAGTAAATTCTTTCACATCACTTCCAGAGATTTCTGATAATAATCCAGGCATAGGTGTCATAACACACTTACCATTTTCATCTTTTTGTCCTGTCCTGGCTCCCAGAATCAGGCATCCTCCCTTAGCAACATATTCTTTTAAAAGAGCCGCCTTTTTTTCTGATAAAATTAATCCATGCGGATAAATCAGTACCTTGTATTTTAACAACTCTTCTGCCTCTGTATTTTCTAAAAGATAGATATAATCCATTGGTGTATGATTCAACTGAGACGCAATAAAAATTTCCTCTTCACTGCTCCATGTAAGTCTGCGATGCCATACATCTACCTGTGCATCCCAGATATTACTATAATCTTTAATCATAGCAAAAGCTGCTTGATTTTTTGCTCCTGCTGTTTCTTCAATAGCCTGAACTCTTTCATATATTTTCTTTACTTCTGCCAGCTTCCGATTGTCACGATTATCATAATCCAAGATTCCATGCCAATAAATCTCTGTTCCAAACGTGCAGGTTCTCCAACGGAAAAAACTCACATAATCTGCTCCATGTGCAATGCTCTGCATTGCCCAAAGCATCATCTGCCCTGGTTTCGGTGCAGGTGCTTCCATTCTGGTATTCCATCCATTCGCACCTGACTGCTGCTCCATAATACCAAAGTGAGGACAAATAGAACGAACTTCTGTCAGTTTATCACTCCATCTTCTGTCATTTAAATTTTTTGAATGTTTTGGATCTTCACAGAGACAATATGCAAAATTCGGATAAGAATCGTATGTGTACACATCCAGAGCCTCGTCTGTCAATCTATGATTGTCCAAATTCTGGAACATACCATTTGTAGTAATGAAATCTCCCTTTTTTACATATTTTCTCAGAATATCGCTCTGCATTTTACAGAATTTCACTGCACTGTCTGACACAAAACGAATATAATCCAATGTCTGATGAGGATTTGTGGAATTATGTATCGTAATTCTTGGCACATAAATTTCTTCCCATCTGGTGTATTCTTGATTCCAGAACACAGCCCCCCATGCCTGATTTAAAGCATCTAATGTTTCGTATTTTTCTTTTAAAAATTCCCGAAATGCCAGTGTATCACTCTCAGAGTAGAATTCATCCACTTCACAATTTATTTCATTATCGATTTGCCAGCCTATCACACTCTGATGTTTTGCATAGTGCTCTCCAAATTTTTCCACAATTCTTTTACACAATTTTTGATATACCGGCGAATTGTAATTATAATGCCTGCGCATACCGTGGCGGAATTTCACACCATCCATCCTGCAATTTAAAACCTCTGGATATTTTTCTGTAAGCCATGCAGGAGGTGTTGCTGTTGGTGTACCAAAAATCACTTTCATATCTGTCTTTTCAACTACCTTTAGAAACTCATCAAAAAACTCAAATGTAAATTCTCCTTCTCTTGGCTCTACTTTACTCCATGCAAATTCTCCAATGCGTATAGTTTTAATTCCATGGGCAAGCATTCTTTCCAAATCCTCTTCCCACATATTCTTATCCCAATGCTCCGGGTAATAGCAGGTTCCCAGTGACAGTGTCTTCCATTGATAATTTTGCTGTTTTCTCATAAGCTTTCCCCTTTCATTCATTATTCTTTAGAGATGTTCCTTGGAATTAAAAATGAAATTCTGGTTCCTTGTTCCTTGTTACTTTCAATTTTTAACATGCTTGATTCACCATAACACAATAACAATCTACGATAAACATTCTTTAATCCAATAGACTGTTTTGTGTTATTTTCTCTGCATTTTTTATACAAATCCAGAATTTCTGTTTCATCCATTCCAACGCCATTGTCTTCGACCAAAAATGTAAGAAACTCATCTTGTATCGAAATATTAATAGATAATTTTCCTTTTTCTATTTTAGGTTCAAGTCCATGGATAATTGCATTTTCAATCACAGGTTGTAAGATAAAATTAGGCACCATACAAGAATATGCATCTTCTTCCACAAAATATTCTGCTGAAATTTTGTCTCCAAAACGTTCTTGTTGAATTAAAAGATAATCCTTTACTGTGTTCATTTCCTCTCTTAATGTGATAAAACTTTCTTTTTTTATGGTAGCCCTTAATAGTTCTGCAAGCGCAATTGTCATTTCAGAAACATCCATATTTCCTTTGGCTAATGCCATCCAACTAATAGTATCCAATGCATTATATAAGAAATGTGGATTTATCTGCATTTGTAGAAATTCCAGCTCTGCCTGTTTTTGTGTTAATTCCATTTTATAAACCTTTTCGATCAACGTTTCGATATTTTCTGCCATTTTATTATATTCCAGACCAATCATACCGATTTCATCGTTAGAAACAATTTTAACCCTTGGGTACTCGTTATCTTTTGCTAAGGTTTTCATACTCTCCATCAATTCTTTAGCCGGATACGCAATCCTCGATGTAACATACCATACAAAACCAAGACTGATTCCCAAAACCAAAAGAACAATCCCCGCCGCCAACACAATCTGATGATTCATCTCTTTATTAAACTCTTTAACTGAAACTGTTTGTACAAGACTCCATCCATTCGGCATTTCATTTCCTACGAAGTAAAATGCCTGCGTACTACTAAACATATCATATCTGGAAGTATTTGACGCTCTTAAGTCACTTAGTTTTACAGGGAAATTTTCTCCAACATATCCCTCTTTATTTGCCACCATGATTCTCCCATGTGTATTTACAACATAGGAAGCTCCGGAATATTTGCTGGAATTATCCGCCAAAATATCAGAAAGGTAAGAATTTTCATATACAATATTAATATATCCCGCTGGTTTCATAGTATCGAAGTCCAAAATCGCTTTTGCAACACAAATTCTATTCTTTTCACCAGTTATTCCCCATAAACTGCTGCCATTGGCCTCATAAATTTCATCCTCTGTAAAACCAAATTGTGTTCCACCTGTTTCAATTTTTTTAACTGCAAACTCTATCCCTTCTCTGGAAATAACACTTACCGATACAACATAAGACGCATACAAAGCCCAATTGGATAATTCTCTTTCTATCTTTTGTCTGCACTGTGCTAAATCATAGGAATCCAGACATTTTTCATTTACTATTTTTAATTGGCTCTGTATTACCTGGCTGGATAATATCTGAACATTAATGTCTTCTATTTTTTGAATATTATTTTCCAGATTATTGGTAGTCTGCTCATTTATGTCATTTAAATAAATTTGAGAGAGAGAACTATAGCCATAACGGAAGACAATAGCAAACAGACTTGCAATCCCAATTCCTGTAACAGTAATCAGAACTGCAAAGACAACCATCATCTTCTTTCGAATGCTAATAAACCCTCTCTTCTCATCCATACTTCACCCTTCCTCTCATTCTTCTTTTTTCATAAGTTGAAGAACATCTATAATGCTATATTCTTGTTTTTCATCTCGCTTACGAAATTCTCCCGGACTCATGCCAAAAACTTTTTTGAACGCCTGGCTAAAATACTTCTGTTCACTAAATCCAGCCTGTTCGCCAATCACACTGATTTTTCCATATTCTTTTTGGAGCATTTCCGCTGCCTGTGCCAATCGAAGACTGGTTAGAATTTCGCTGAAAGAATACCCCGTTTCCTTCTTTATCATTCTGGAAAGATAAGCTACAGAATAATGATATTTTTCTGCAAGCGAATTCAGAGAAACACCCTGGCTATAATTATGTGCCATATCTTTCAAGATTTCCATGGCCTGTTCCTGAACTCCCCTGAAATGCCAGCTAATCTGTTCTTGATAATCCTTGGAGCTTGTAACTTCTCCATACTTTTCTACCACTTTCTCTTTATATCTTTTTTTCTCTAAGGTCTCTTTGACTCTTTCAACAGTAGACAAAATATCTTTTGGTCTCAGGGGCTTTAACATATAATCCAAAACCCCATTTCTCAAAGCTTTCTGTGCATATTCAAATTCAGAAAATCCCGTAAGCAATACTACCGCTGTATCCAAGTTATTTTTACTTACATACTCTGCCAGTTCTAGCCCAGAAAGACCGGGCATTTTAATATCACTGATTACAATATCTATCCTTTTTTTCTTTAAAATTTCTAATGCTTCCAAACCGTTCTCTGCCTGATATGTTTGATCAATCCCTATCGTATTCCATGGAAGAGATAATAATCCGTTTCGAATATTTTTTTCATCATCTGCAATCAGTAATTTCATCCTTATATTCCTCGCTTTATCCTTTTACAGCACCTGCAACCATACCTTCCATAATATGTCTATGCAACCATATGTACACAAGAATACTTGGTATAATCGTAATGATTACCGCTGCAATCTCTACTACATAATTTGTAGCATATTGTCCCTGAAATTCTGTCAATCCAACAGGCAGCGTCATTTTAGACGAATCTGTTAAAAAGATCTGTGGGAGCAGCAGATCATTCCAGATATTAATAAATGTAACTACCGCCACCGTCACAATAGAGGATTTTGAAATGGGCATGATGATTTTAAAGAAAATCTGATAAATATTACATCCATCCATAACTGCCGCTTCTTCCATCTCAATTGGCAAAGAGCCCATAAAACCTGTCATGATAAATATAGCCATGGGAAAAGCAATGCCTATGTGGGGCAGAATAACTGCCAAGTGTGTATTAAGTAATCCCATCTTATTAAACATCGAAAACAAAGGCACAACCATGGCATATACCGGAATCATCATTCCCAGCAAAAAAATACTTAAAGTTACTTTAGATAATTTCCAGTACATTCTGGTAATCGCATAAGAAACCATACTACTTAAAAGAACAGAAACAAAAACTGCTGATACTGCAATAATAACAGAGTTACCAAAATATTGCAAAATATGTCCTTCTTCTATCGCTTGAATATAATTTACAAAACTAAAGTTCTCTGGAAGCCCCCATGGATTTGCATACAATTCCGTATTTGTCTTAAAAGAACTAAGCAATAACCACAATAACGGATAAAGGCACAACACCGTAAAAAAAACAAGACATATATATTTGATAACTAAAAAGAAGCGATCCTTTGGTGATAATCTCATCTTTCTCCCTCCTTTTAATACTCTACTCTATCTGAACGGAACACAAAGTTTGAAAGAAGAACCGAACAAATACATAATAGTAAAAGAACCACACCGATTGCTGCTGAATATCCGTATTTTAAAGTACGGAATCCCTGGTAGAACATATATGTCGACATAAGTTCTGTTGCATGATTCGGTCCTCCTCCTGTCATAACTGCTACCAAATCATAATATTTAAGTGAACCTGTAATAATCAGCACTGCATCTACCTTTAAAATAGGCTTGATCAACGGAAATGTAATAGATTTAAATTGAACCCATTTACTTGCTCCATCTATTTCTGCCGCTTCATAATAAGACTCTGATATATTTTTCATTGCCGCAATCTGTACAATCATGTGATACCCTACGAACTGCCACATAACTACAATAATAATACAAAACAATGCTAAATTTTTATCTGCCAGCCATACCTGTTTCAAACCTCCCAGTCCAATCATTTCAAGGAATTTATTAATCAAACCAAATTCTGAATTATATACGAAAGTCCAAGTCAGACCTACTGCAACACCACAGATTACACTTGGCAGAAAGAATACTGTCTGGAAAAAATGACTTCCTTTTATTTTCTGAAAAAGTATATTTCCAAAGAATAACGCCAACGGTAAGTGAGCAATCAAGGAACCAATGACCATAAGAATATTATTCTTAACTGCACCTATAAAAGTTTTATCCTGAAACAAATTAATGTAGTTTTTAATTCCAACAAACTTACTTGGACTCATTAAGTCTGTTTGCAGAAAGCTGACATATACGTTATATCCAATTGGAACTAGAACAAAAATTGCATAAATTAGAAATGCAGGTAAAACAAAAACTGCAATACTCTTTTTATTTCCAAGCACTTTATTCATAGTGCTCCCCCTTTCCACACGAAATTGTAAAATGCGGAAATGCAAGTTTTATGCATCTCCGCATTTTCATGCTTGTCATGATGCCTACACGTTATCTGTCTGCATTATCTTCTGCAAACTGCTGAAGTGAATCAAATGCAGTTTTTGCATCCTCGCCGCCGAGTACAGAAACACAGGTATTATTGAACTCAACACCTTCACCGGCACCAAACTGTCTGTCCCACCAAGGAGTAAGACCAACCTGTGTATTTGAAATATTCAGCACATCAGACATTAAAGGAGACAGCTTTGTTTCATCAATTGGATAATTTCCTGCCGGAATTCTTCCATTTTCATATAACAGCATCTCTTCGCTTTCCTGAGATGTCCAATATTTCAAAAAGGCAACTGCTGCATCTACATTCTTACAGTTCTTTGAAACAGCAAAACTGGTATCTACAGATCCAACGGAAATATTGTTATATTGTGCATCATATGCCGGAAGCACAAATGCACCTACATTTTCTCCAACACTGCTTTTTGCTACTTTATCTGCATCCCAGGCTCCCTGGAAATACATAGCTGTTTTTCCATTCATAAACAAGTTTGTGGATTCTTCTGGTCCCATTCCGATATAACCGTCCTGGAAATATCCTTTATCTGCCATTTCTTTTACTTCTTCTGCTGCTTTTACATGGGTTTCGTTATTCCACTTTTCTTCTCCTGCACAAACATCTTTAAATAACTGATCTCCTGCCATTCCTCCTGCGATTTGCTGTACAAACTGTGCCGGAATCCAAGCATCTGTACCACACAATGCCATTGGTGTTACACCATTATCTTTTAATGTCTGGCAAACCTCTAAAAATTCTTCATAAGTTGTAGGAACTTCTACTGCATTTTCTTCGAAAATTTGCTTATTATAGAACATAACACAAAGCGATTTCTGTGTCGGAACTCCATAATTTTTCCCGTCAAAAGATAACAAATCTAAGGTTCCCTCTGCAAAAGAATCTTTCCATTCTTTATCTTCTTCTAAGTAGGAAGTAATATCTACGACTTTGCCTCCCTCCACAAATGGCTGGAGATAAGATAATTCCCAAGTGAAAAAGATATCCGGCACCGCATTAGAAGCCATAAGTGTTGTTAATTTTGTTTTGTACTGCTCATTTTCATAAAACTCAATTTCCACGTCCACTCCATACTCATTATTTTCAGAAAATTTTTCTGCAATTGAATTATAAGCATCAATGTATGTATCTGCTTCCGTACCTACACACATGACCTTAATGGTATCGCCTTTTTGGGAACTTTCCTTTCCTTCTTCTCCAGAAGTTCCACTTCCACCTCCGCATCCTGCCAACATGCTTCCCATCATACTAGCAGCAAGTAAAGTAACTACCAATTTTTTTCTCATAAGTTTTTCCTCTCTTTCCGTTTTTTGATACTATCACTTTATCATTTATCATTTTGATGGAATAGTATGGTTTTTTACCTAATAAGTTAGATATTTTGACCATATTATTTACATCGCAATCAGCAGTATGCTGTTTATTTTGTTTCATAACAAAAAAAGCATATGAAGTTTTACATTTTTCGCTTCATATGCTTTTCTATTTATGACACATATTGTTTTATCTGCGTTTTATTTCACAGAAACTCTGCAAATTCCAAGTCCGGCCACAGACTCTCCTGTATTTTTAATCATCAGTTCCTTGCTCCAATCCTCACAGATAAACAGTTCTCCTGTTTTCACCTGCATATCCTCAATCTTTACAGTTCCTGCTGGCACATAAACAACCAGTAAATTTTCTCCTTTCTCCGGCTTCAGTATAAAATCTTCGTCTAGGTTTATCTGTGCTGTTTCCATTTTCCCATCCGCACCATTTTTCAACATCAGATTAAAATCTACCACCTGTCCGAAACTAACCGTTGGAATCCCTCCATCAAAGCAATCTACTTGAAAAGGCTCTAGCGAAACTTTTTTTTCTTCTCCATGAACCATATCCAGATGCCCCTGAAAAATAGAAAGATACCTTTTTACTCCAGGAAGACTGGTAAAGTCTGACTGCTCTACCTCTACCGTTGCGCTGCTGATTCTGCACTGGAAATTGCCTTCTTTGTACACAGCATCTTCTGGATAAATATACAGCTCTGTGGTACTTCCCCCAGACCAGAGAGAAGTATTAAATTCCTCCTGTCTTTTTACAACATATGTTTCACTCATTTCTTCTAATCGCTCCTTAATAAACATTTTCTTTATAGTAGCAAAAATCTGTCATCTAGTCCAGTGCATCTTATTTTCTTTTATTATTTCTAAAAATATCAATCCTAGAGAAAGTACAGACATGCTTGCTCTCACTTAGTTTGAAAACCAAGATGCAAATCACTAAAAAAACTGCCAAAGAGAATTTTTCTGGTATCCTCTTTGACAGTTGATTTGTCTGCTATCTTGTATAATCATAAATAAAAAAGTTCATCTTAGCTGTTTGACCTTTAATATCAAACTTATGTTCTTTCTCCTTTCGTCTTACCATACCTTGATGTTCGTAAAAGCCATAATTACAACTTATATCTGTAAACAAATAAAATTTATCCAATTGCTCTTGTTTCATATAGTCAAGAGCCGATTGAAACAATTGTTTTCCTATACCTTTACCACGGCAAGAGGAATCCACAGCAAATAAAGCAAGTTCTGCAGGATATTCTATACCGCATTCTTGTAGTAACTCTTTATCAATACCACTTACATTTTCAAAAATTTTAGATACACCTCTTCCCTCTTTTGAAAGATATAAAGAGGTAATAGCCTTTATTTGTTGTACTCTTAGTCCTAACGGACATTTATGTTTGGCTTTGTTATTTACAAGTATAATTCCTACCGGCACTCCTTCATCTAAAGCCACACAAGAAAATGTATAATTTGTCAAACAGCTGCTCAAAAATACTCTGGATAACTTTTGTGCTGTCTTAGGACTGCACAAATCATCATAATGCCATGTTTTTCTAATAATTTTCTCTAAAGCCCCAAAATCTTCTTTTTGATATTCTCTAAATGTAATTTGCATAATTTGATATCTCCTTGACTTTTCCCTATTTACTGCATATCTTATGCTATACAGTTACTGTAATGTCAATAGATGATTTTCAAAAAAAATTATGCAAAAATATATTTCCAAAAATCCTCTGGACGTTCAAAATCTGAAAGATAAAAATCGCAAAACTTCCTTATTTCCTCTTGTTGCGTTTCACTGGCATCATATACCGCAACCACTTGGAAACCATCTCTTTTTGCCGTCTGAACTGCATACAGTGCATCCTCAAATACCAAGGATGTACTGTAGTCAGCATCAAAATATTCCATTGCTTTACGATAAATCATTAGTTCATCTTTTCCTGAACCCACTTCTATAGACGTGAAAACCTCATCAAAATACTGTTCCATTTTACATCTCTTAAGTGCAGCTATTACTTGAGAACGCTCAATTGCCGTAGCAACACACATAGGAATCTTTAATTGTTTCATTTTATCTAAAAATTCACACACACCAGGTTTTGGCAAAACTTCATAAACATTAAAATGTTCAATGTTCTTATTAATTCCATCTACAATTTCATCTGCTGAAAGAGCAACATCATATTCCTTTTGAAAATAGTATGCAGCTTGATAAAGACTTAATGTCTTAACATCTTCACAAAGAGACGCTTTAGGTTCTTTTCCTAAAGAACGAAGATAGATTTCTCCCACATTGGCCCATATATGCATAGAATCAAATAACGTTCCATCAAAATCAAAAATAGCACTTACTAAAGCAACACCATCAACTCCTGTACCTGCAAGTTGTTCTATATTGCTTTTTTTAATTCCCCCAATGGCAACCACCGGAACCTTGACAGCTGCACAAATATCACGAAGCCTTTCTTTTGGGAGGACACCTGTACATTCCTTTGTGGATGTATGGAACATTGCGCCTACCCCCAGACAATCTGCTCCATTTTCAACTACTCTTATAGCTTCTTCAACAGAATGAACAGATACACCAATCATCATTTGATCACCAACTTTTTTTCGCACTTGTGACACTTCCATATCTTCCTGTCCTACATGAACTCCATCTGCTTTACATTGAATAGCTATGTCTACATTATCATTAATAAAAAAAGGAACTTGATATTTTTTACATAACGCAGAAATTTCCAATGCCTCTGCCAAAAATTCTTCCTTATTTAATTCTTTTTCCCTTAATTACACACAAGTTGCACCGCCTTTTAAAGCGGATTCCACTTGTTCGTATAAGCTTTGTTTTCCTACCCACGCACTATCTGTAACAGCATAAAGCCGCATCACTCTACTATCGCACTTCATATTTCGCACCTTTCTCCAACATTTCTGTGGTCATATTATAAATTGCATCAATAATATATGTTCTATAAGTAGCAATCATTGCAGAAAGCTGACATCCTGTTCCAGTAATGGAAGACATCATAGGATGCCCATTTCGGATACAACAAGCTTTTTCACTATCTGCTACAATATCCAAAGCACCAGTAAGGACAACAATTTCATCTATATTTTCTTCTGTGATATACTCTGCCGCATCCACACCTTTTTCTGCGCCAATATCAAGGGCCAGCTTTTTTATTTCAGAAACATTCCCACGAATAACCGTAAATTGAATTTCTTGAAGAAATCGCATCGCTGTGTCCATTCGCAACTTAGATATCCCCACATCTACAGGGTCTAATACAATCGGATGATGCAATGCATTTGCCTTTTTACCTGCAATCAGCATAGACTCTATCTTAGGTTTGCTAATTGTCCCCATATTAAGATTCAGCCCTGCACAAATAGCAGTAATATCTGCAACCTCATCCAATTCCTCTGCCATAATAGGAGATGCTCCTCAAGAAAGAACAACATTTGCACAGTCGTTAGCGTTACATAATTTGCAATATTATGAATCAACGGAAACTTCTTCCGCACATTTTCAAGTATATTCTGAAACATGTTTCTTCCTTTCTTACATTACCGATTTAAAGATTCCTGCATATTCTGAAGGATGTTGGCTTTTTTCAAACTGTAAATTAAAAGAGCTGAAATAATGGCACCTGCTGCGGTAGAAATAAAAAATGGAATGATGTATGCATAAAATGCAACATCTGCTGCACCTATTCCCATAAATAAAATCGCAATGGGATATGCACATACCCCACCAAGAATTGCTGTGCCAAATACTTCACCAATTAATGTACCTAAAATATTTTTTGTTCTCCTATATACTAGTCCACATACAAGAGCTCCAAACATACTTCCCGGAAATGCCATCAAACTGCCAAGACTAAGCATATTTCGAATCAAGGATGCAGCAAACGCTACTCCAACTCCATATCCAGGTCCTAGAAGAACTGCACATAGTATGTTTACCATATGCTGAACAGGAGAACATTTACTTCCAAATACCGGAAAAGAAAAAAGACTGCCAACAACCGCAACTGCACAAAACACACCGGCAATTGCTATTTTTTTTGTGTTTGTTTTTACCATATTATTTGCTCCTTTGAGTTTATTAGGAAACGACTGTATCTAGCAGCGCTTCCCTAAATAGATACAATTATCCCTATCTTATATGGATAATCTTATGGAAGTTCGGTCGATGCTTACTGGCATCCTCTCACGCCGGAACACGGCTTCCCATCGCTACTATACACAACTCAGGGCGCTCCCCCTCAGTCTGCCACATTTTGTGGATTTTGTTCGTTTCCTCCTTTCTCAAAGCGAAAGAAAACAGGAGACACCTTCTCCGGTACCTCCTGTAAAAAATCGCTGCTTATGACTTCCTACGGCGGCATTATCCGCATCAGGTTATAGGGTCGAAGTTTGATTACTTCCTCTCAGCCTGCAACTACAAGCTCCCCTGTGTTCATTCTGCCAATTATCATACACCCATTCTTCTAAAAACTCAAGAATTTTTCTTAAAGTTCAGTTTTAAAAGGTAAATTAATTTTATAACCTGCCATTCTAATAGATTTGCCTGT
>OHQZ01000262.1_pt1 | contig 25416 bp, 25 predicted proteins | sample 1578281 | NCBI WGS metagenome assembly OHQZ01 (sample SAMEA3879589, study PRJEB24766) | human gut metagenome | biome: human-associated habitat; feature: feces | place: USA | collected 1985/1987
TTTATGCTGAACGGAGCGCCTACGCTGGGAACCATGGACGGAGCAAACGTGGAGATCGTAGAAGAAGTGGGAGAAGAAAATGCCTTTATCTTCGGTCTGTCTTCCGATCAGGTTATCAACTATGAAAACCATGGCGGATACGATCCAATGCAGTACTTCAACAACGATCCTGATATCCGCAACGTGCTGATGCAGCTGATCAACGGAACGTATTCTCATGGAGATTTCAATATGTTCCGGGAAATCTACGATTCTCTGCTGAACACCAACAGCAGCGATCGGGCAGATACCTACTTCATTCTGGCTGACTTCAAATCTTATGCAGAAGCTCAGAAACGAGTAGAAGAAGCATACAAAGATACCGACAGATGGGCAAAAATGGCTCTTCTGAATACAGCATGCTGCGGTAAATTTACTTCTGACAGAACCATCCAGCAGTATGTGGATGAGATCTGGCATCTGGATAAAGTGACAATCAAATAAATATCCATAAATGGACTTTTTGCTACAAAGTATGGAGAAAATGATTTTTTTGCATGGAAAATCATTTTCTCCATTTTTTTTGCGAAAACAGAAAGAATACTCCATGTAAGGAGGCAGATGGTTCATGGTAGGATAAACACAGAAAAGAGAAGGGGGAAAGATGCTTATGAAAAATCAGCCATCTGTCTGCAAAAACCGGGCGAAGAAAAAGAGCATATGGAAGAGCTGGCGTTTATATCTGATGTGTCTGCCGGCAGTTATTTACTTTCTTGTATTTGCTTATAAGCCCATGTATGGAATCATTATTGCCTTCAAAGATTACAGTATGAGACTGGGGATTATGGGAAGTCCCTGGATCGGTTTTGAGAACTTTGAACGGTTATTCAGTTCCTACTGGTTTCCAATCATTCTGAAAAATACTCTGACGTTGAGTATTCTCACTTTGATTCTGGGATTTCCAATTCCTATTATTCTGGCATTAGTGCTAAACGAGGTAAAAAACAGCAGGATAAGAAAAGGATTTCAGACGATCTCCTACGCGCCGCACTTTATTTCTACGGTGGTGTTGTGTGGAATGCTTACCTTGTTTTTGAGTCCGTCCTCTGGAGTGATCAACAAGATCATCATCATGCTGGGATGAGAGAGCGCTTATACAAAGCGATACGCAGGGAGAAACAGTTGTCTGATTTGCAGATGCAGACCCAGTTCGATATGCTTCAGGCACAGGTAAATCCTCATTTTATCTATAATGTGCTGAATGTTATTTCCAGCAGGGGAAGTATGAATGATGATGAGGTGATCTGCGACATCTGTGATGATCTGGCGGGAATGCTGCGGTATTCTACAGATACAAAACAAAAATATGCTACCCTGCGCCAGGAAATTACGTATCTGGAGCTTTATTTTTCACTTTTGAAGTATCGGTATCGTCACAAGCTGGAATATGAGATAGAATTGGAATCAGAGATCGAGGAGCAGAAACTTCCCAAACTGGTGATTCAGCAGTTGGTAGAAAACAGTATTAGCCACGGTTTTAGAAACAGCAGCAAAGTCATGAAGATTTCCGTCAGAGGGTATCAGGAAAATGGTTACTGGTACATCTGTGTGCAGGATAATGGGGAAGGATTTTCCAAAAAGGTGATGGAAGATCTGGAGAAGAAGTTCAGACAGCTGCGGATGGATCTGGCGGATGATGAAAAATCCGTGAAAATGCAGATCGGAGGTATGGGGCTTTTGAATACGTATGCCCGTCTGTATCTGCTGAACGGTGAAAATATGGAGTTTCATATCTGCAATCGAAAAGAAGGCGGCGCAGAGACAATAATCGGAGTAAAGATGCAGTGAGGAGGGAACATATGTATCAGGTGCTTGTTGTAGAAGATGAACCGGCGTCCATGGAGCATATCTGTACAATCATACAGAATAAATGTCCGGAATTTTCAGTGATCGGTACGGCGGAGGATGGAAAAAGCGCATTGGAGCAGTTGGAATATCTCTGCCCGGATGTGTTGATCACAGATGTTCGGATGCCGGTGATGGATGGGATTTTTTTAATTAAAAGAGTGAAGGAGAGATTTCCGGATATTCTTTCGGTGATTGTCAGTGGTTATCAGGAATTTGAATATGCTCAAACTGCGTTGAGGTACGGGGTGTGCGATTATATCTTAAAGCCGATCAAGCCTTCTGTGCTTCAGGAATGTATGTATCGGATGCAGGAGCGGCTGGATGAATGTTACTACAGGCTCAGAAACCGGATGATCCGGGAAATGTATCGGGGAAATATTTCTGACAGCAGAAGATTTCGCAGAGTATTTTCTCAGGAGGAATATTATATTGCGCTGCTGCGCAGAAACAGCCTGCCAAGACGATTTTCGGAATTTCGTGGTGTGGAGGTGTTTTCGGGAAGAGAAGAACAACTGATGGTCTATGGAAGAGACGAGATGGAAGAGCTTTATATTTGTCCCAGAGAGCTGTTATTTCAGGGAAGCTTTTACCAGATGCTTCAGCATATTCTGGAAAAGAAAAAGAAGGGAACCTCATTCTATACGCTGGTATGGCAGGCAAAACCCATATCGGTAAAACAGCTTCCCCAGAAGATCCAGGAATTATACCAGACGATGGATCATCGTCTGATCATTGGAAAAGATCAGATGATTCGCATGGAGGAGGAGCGGCTAGAAAAGCGGCGAAGAGCGGAGGATGACAAAGAAAATCTGAGCCACTTGGAATATCTGATCCGGGAGAAAAAATACGGAGAAATACCGGGGGAGATAGGCGCCTGTTTTGAAAAATGGGAAAAAGCGGAGTATACCCAGCTTTGGACGGAAGAACGGGTGAGAGAAATCTTTCATATCTTCCGAAAGGCAAATCTGCTGGATGATCCGGTGGAAATGTGCGAATACTTTCTGGACGAGGCATTTTATTACGGGGAGAATATGCAGAAATTGGGAGAACATATCCAGCAGATCCTCTGTAAAAAAGTAGAGAAAGAATCCCCTCGGACAAAACTGGATACGCCGGAATTCTTCGAAAAGATTCAACAATACATGAGAGACCATATGTCAGAGCCGCTATCACCAAAACAGGTTTGCAGTGTCTTTGGAATCTCCCAGGCATATTTGAGCCGCTTATTCCGAAAATATGATACCGTGAGCTTCAGCCAGAGAATGACCGTATTTCGTATGGAAAAGGCCCAGGAGCTTATGAAAAACAAAAAAGACCTGTTTATCAAGGATGTGGCGGCGATGGTGGGATATGAAGACCAGTTTTACTTCAGCAGAATCTTCCGGTCGGTGATCGGAGTGAGCCCTACAGAATATTTGAAAGGGCATGATATTTAGAAAAACAAGGATTTTCACCATCCAGAGTGCATTTCAATAGGAAGGGAAGACAAGCTTTGGGTGTATACAGGGGTGATATCCTTAAACACCCAAATCTATTGGAAAAACCGGTTAAAAATTTAATTTTTTGCCCCTTTTTGGGTATCATATAGTAAGAAAATTTTGAAAACCCAAAATTTTACGATTTTATGGGATGGCGAGAGAAAAATATGCTCTAAATACCCAATCTTTGTGTTGAAATTTCAAGTACAGCAAATGTTATTGTTCGTTCCGTTCGCAGTAACGAGCAAAAATTCATTCCAGATTGCCATGTGATGATAGGATTTAGGATAAATACTTGAAAAAATGATTTTCCTGGCCTATAGTATATTTAACAGGATAGCCGGACGGCTATTTTTATACGTATAATTCAGGATTGTAACGATAAGTATTGCAACATATATAAAGAGAAAAAACCAGGAGGGATTTTTATGGCGATTGAAAAGATTTTCAAAGATTTTATACGGTTTGCCCAGTGTAATGAACTAAAGATAGAGGGAATCGCCATTGCGGATGAGAATAGAGTTATTTTGGAACATCGATTCCTGCCGGATCAGGAAAGAAATATTTATTCCCATACGAAAAGCTATATGTCTATGGCGGCTGGAATTGCCATCGAAGAGGGAAAACTTTCTCTTTCCGATAAGCTGGCAAATATGTTTCCTCAATATGTACCGGAAAATGCAGATCCTCGCTTGCAGGAAATTACTCTGGAGAATCTTTTGACCATGACCAGCGGCTTTCACAAGGCATATTTGATGGGCGCAGATCGAAGAGCAGGAATCGGATTTCCAGATTATATGGAATATATGATGACGCGACCAATTTTAAAGAATCCGGGGGAAGAGTTTTGCTATTCCACTGCCGATAGTATATTGGCGGGAAGGATGATTGAACAGGCTACAGGGCAAGGACTGGGAGAATATTTATATCGTCATGTGTTTTCAAGACTGGATCAGGGATGGCCGCAGTGGGAAAATGATCCGCAGGGACATCCGATAGGCGGCGGAGGTATGTTTATGTGCCTTACAGAAATGATGAAACTGGGACAGGTGTTTCTTGCTGACGGAAAATGGAAAAATGAACGGATTATAAGCAGCGAATGGGTAAAAGCAGCCACAACAAAGCATGTGGAAACCAATACAGAAAGTCAGGAACAAAATGAATGGACATGCGGATATGGATATCAATTTTGGATGTCGCCTTATCCGGGGGCGTATCGGGCAGATGGGGCATATGGACAAATCAGTACCGTATTGCCGGAAAGCGGACTGGTAGTGGCAGTACAATGCCCGGAATGGGGGGATTTTAACAAGGTGCGGACAGGATTGCATGAGGAATTATTAAAGAGAATTGTGGAAGAATAGTTTATTATATATACGTTCTCGCTATCATGAGTGATACTTTTGCGATAACTCAATACTTGTAGATTCATCTCAGACTAAACTATGACAGGAGATTTCATCAGAAAATATATACAAATCCAGAGAATTAAAAAAGTTTCACTACTTTTTTGCCCCCAAAATAGTGAAACTTTTTTAAATGTATCAAAATGTGCACTTTTCAGTAGGAAAAACAGGAATTTTCGGAGGGAAAAAGTGGAAAAAGTAGTGAAGTTTTTTGAAAATCTGCGAAATGTGCACTTCTATCTTAAAAATTAATGATTCATAGTATAAAATTGTTCCGGTGCATCCACCCGTTTGGTCTTTGCGTAGCGAATTATAAAATCTTATTAAATTGCTTGTAACAGTTCTCCCTTTTGCCGATGGCAAGGCTGAACTGTTATATCTTACTCTTTTTAGTGAAAGGTATTAAAAAACCCCCTTGACGAATCGTTGAATCTGCGTTATTGTAATAACCGTAAATTGAATACATAAAGCTTTTCTCTTATTCAGAGTGATGGAGATACATAGGATCTGTGAAGTCACGGCAACCCCGTCAAGCGGAAGGTGCCTACCTGAGCGAGCAATCGAACAATAAGGGGATTTGATATGAATTATTGAGTCCGCTTTTTGGCGGACTCTTTCTATATGCAAGAGAGGAAAATTTTTCCGTATCTGCACGAAAAGATAAAAACCCGGGAGAAAAGCGCCCACGAAAAAAAGGAGAATAACATGGAGAAAATTTTATTTACTTCTGAATCTGTAACGGAAGGTCATCCGGATAAGATGTGCGATCAGATTTCTGATGCGATCCTGGATGCATTGATGGAGCAGGATCCCATGAGCCGTGTTGCTTGTGAGACTGCAATCACAACAGGTCTGGTTCTGGTTATGGGAGAGATTACCACACAGGCTTATGTGGATATCCAGAAAATTGTACGGGAAACGGTACGTGAGATTGGTTATACCAGAGGAAAATTTGGTTTTGACGCAGATAACTGCGGTGTGATCACTGCGATTGATGAGCAGTCTTCCGATATTGCCATGGGTGTTGATAAGGCGCTGGAAGCGAAAGAAAATAAGATGACAGATGAAGAGCTGGACGCTATTGGAGCAGGAGATCAGGGTATGATGTTCGGTTTTGCAAGTAATGAAACCGAAGAATATATGCCGTTTGCTATTGCTCTGGCGCATAAACTGACCCGACAGCTTACAAAAGTAAGAAAAGATGGAACTTTACCTTATCTGAGACCGGATGGAAAATCTCAGGTAACAGTAGAATATGATAAAGAAGGCAATCCTGTACGTTTGGATGCAGTAGTTCTTTCTACACAGCATGATCCCGATGTGACACAGGAACAGATTCACGCAGATATTAAGAAATATGTATTTGATCCGGTTCTGCCTGCTGAAATGGTAGATGAAAATACAAAATTTTTCATCAATCCTACAGGACGTTTTGTAATCGGCGGACCTCACGGGGACAGCGGTCTTACCGGACGTAAGATTATTGTAGATACTTATGGCGGGTATGCGCGTCACGGCGGCGGTGCTTTCTCAGGAAAAGACTGTACCAAGGTAGACCGTTCTGCAGCTTATGCGGCACGTTATGTAGCAAAGAATATTGTAGCAGCAGGTCTGGCTAAGAAATGTGAGATTCAGCTTTCTTACGCTATCGGTGTTGCTCACCCAACTTCTGTTATGGTAGATACTTTCGGAACAGGAAAACTGGAAGATACAAAACTGGTAGAGATTATCCGTGAGAACTTTGATCTGAGACCGGCAGGTATTATTAAGATGTTGGATCTGAGACGTCCGATCTATAAACAGACGGCGGCTTATGGACATTTTGGAAGAAATGATCTGGATCTGCCGTGGGAAAAATTAGATAAAGTAGATGTTTTGAAAAAATATCTGGGGTAAGGAAATTGCTGCAGTAGGGATCTTCATAAGGAAGTAATTACAGGAAACAAAAAACCCGATCAAGAGTGCAAAGAGTCACCAATGGTGGCAAACTCTTGACGGGGCTTTTTCTTTTTGGCGGTTAAGAATTAAGAGGAAAAGGTTCAGGGATAAGTTCACATGAACATTCTTCAAACTCGGCTGTTACTGCTTCATTAACGGATTTTAATGCCTTTGCTAAATCATTTATGGCGAGAACGTCTGTGCCGATTTGAAAATATACAGCTATCCATAAATGTCTGCCTGTTTTTGTTATATCATAAAAAACAGGTTTAAAATGGTATTGCTCCATAATCGGATGACATAGCATTTTGATTTTGTCTACAAGTTCCTTATCCGGCGAAAATAAAAAGATATCTTTGATTGCCCTCCATAGAACCTTAATACTTTCGGGAAGCATACATACCATGATAATTATAGCGATAATCTGGTCAAAATATGGGGCGAGAAAGTAAAATGGTGTTTTCTCTAAATAAAGCGAGATGAAAAAAGCAAATGACATTCCTAAACTATATGCAATATCTAATTTCCAGCCTAAAAGTTCTGCTTTTATAGTTGGTGAAGATAAGTTATTGCTCAAACGTTTCATAGCCGTGAAAATAATAATACTAGCTATTCCAAGAAAACACTGGAATATGGAAACTAAGCTGTTATCCACAGTATTTCCCCCAGATATTACGGAATGGAGCACCTCAGCAGAAACTCCTAAAGTGACAGACAACATCATTATGCCTTTAATGATAATAAATATCGTTTCAATTTGAAAATACCCAAAAGGGCGTTTCTCAGATATTGGTTTATGAAATAATGGGGTAAGGAACAAAAGTAACGCAATAAATACTAATTCTGCCGTATCATATACCGCATCGGTTAGAGATGACTGCGAATGACTGTATATTGCAAAAATAAATTCCAAAACTGCAAATAGAAGTCCTGAGAAAAAGGACACTTTTAAAATTAACTTTTCTTTTTTTTCAGTTATCATATTATTACACCTACCTTTCAAATATATTCGTTAAAAAATAACGGTAATGTTGGTGGCCTACAGATGCATTTCCGGAGCAGGATGCGCCATTTCTCTTTTTTTCAGGTGTTTGTCTATTACCAGAAGAAAGACAATCGTAGACAAAACAGAAGCCGTCAGATCTGAAACCGGCTCGGCATAAAAAGCGGCTTTTGCTTCCAGAAAATAAGGCAGAAGTACAGTCAGAGCCATGAAAGAGCATTTTCTGAAAAGCGAGAGTGCAAGCGCTGTTTTGGTGCGCTCCATGGCAGTCAGTCCGTCAACCAGTACGTATTGGAAGCTGAGCGGAATAATCATCATGGTAAATACTTTTATGCCCCAGATGGAAAAATCAATATATGCTGCATCGGTGGTAAAAAACTGTACAAAAACCTGAGGAAGCAGCTGGGACACAAGGAACATGACAGTCGTAAATATGAGACAGAGTCCCAGAATATATTTTTCTGCTGTCTTTACCCGTTTGGTAAGCTTTGCGCCGTAGTTATAGCTGATGATGGGCTGTGTTCCGCCGCTGATTCCCAGCATGGGAGAGGTGATCAGCGTTACATAGCTTTGTACAATGGTGGCGCAGGTAATCAGCATATCGCCCTGAGATTCCCCTCCAAAATGCTGCAGGGAGGCGTTCATGACGATCAAGATCAGGCTGTCCGTTGCCAGAATCAGAAAAGGGGAAATTCCCAGATAAATGATTCTTCCCATCAGACGGAGATTATAATCGCCGAAGGTTATTTTTACCTGCGGTCGTTTGCTGAACAGAAAACAGAGAGCAAAGGCGCAGGAGACAAATTGGGAGATCACTGTGGCAACGGCAGCCCCCGCAACACCCATATCAAAGAGAAAAATAAATATGGGATCCAAAACAATATTGGAGACAGCTCCGAGAAGAACCGTTACCATTCCGAATAGGGGAAATCCCTGACAAGTGATAAAATAGTTCAGCCCGATTGCCATGAGGGCGAAAAAGGTTCCCAGAGTATAAATCGTAAGGTAACTGTTGGCGTAAGGAAAAGTAGCTTCGCTGGCGCCGAACCAGAGCAGCAGGTGATCCTTTGATAAAAGAAAAATAACAGTGAGGACAGCGGAAAATAGGGCAAGAAGCAGAAAAGAATTTGCCAGAATCTGCCGCGCTTTCTTTATATTCTGTTCACCCAGACGGATGGCGAGAAGGATGGAACCGCCCAGCCCCACAAGCGTTCCAAAGGAAGAAAGCAGAGTGACGATGGGACCGCAGATCCCGGCTCCTGCCAGCGCCAGAGCTCCCGTCTTGGGAATATGTCCAATATACATGCGGTCAATAATACTATAAAGTACGTTGACAAACTGGGCGAGCATAGCAGGTCCCGCCAATTTCAGTACCAGAGAAGGAATAGAATCTTTTCCCAGATCAGTTTGATGTTTCATATGTAAAAATCCCCTTTCGCAAGATGCAAAACTAATATAGCAGTTTTTATACAGGGTTTCAAGGAAAAAGACCTCAAAATTTATAGTTATTTTATCAAAAGTTTTGCAAGAATTTATATTTTGTTTTTTATAGAAAGTTTAGAAATGTTCCGTTTTGTTTAGGTGAAAATGGGGAAAGGATATGATATACTTTTCATATATGTAAAGATAAGGTAAGGATGAAGATATGAAACTGAAAAACAGAATTATTATTTCTTTTTTCGTTATCATTTTAGTTCCACTGGTTCTGACAAGTATTGCATTTATGGGATTTTCCAGTTATCAGATTCGTTCTATTGAAAAGCAGTATGGCATTGAGGAGGTTACTTACGAGAGTTTATCTAATAATACTTTCATGCTCAGTAAGATGACCCAGAAGATTTTTGATAATCTTCAAAAGACAGCCCGGAATACGCCGGAGCAGCTGGAAGATATAGACTATCTGAATCAGGTGAATAAGGAGCTTAAGGCAAAAAATGCATACCTGTTGATACGAAAAGAGCATTCGATGATCTACAGCGGAAGTGATGAAGCGGACATGCAGCTGCTTTTGGATGAGCTTCCCGATTACGGAGACGCTATGGCGGGAAATGACAGAGGCGTTTATATCGGGGCGGATATTCAGGCTTTGGTGAAGCAGGTGGATTTCCGGTTTCATGATGACACGGCGGGCAGCGCATTTATCATTATTCAGGCAGACACGATCATACCCCAGATGCAGCATTTGATGGCGGATATGATATTTATTATCGTGCTTATTTTGATTGTCACCTCGCTCGGATTGTGTACATGGACGTACCGGGGGGTGATTACGCCTCTGAATCAATTAAAGGAAGCCACAAAGAACATTAAAGAAGGCAATCTGGATTTTACCATTGAGAAAAGCGGCGTAGATGAGATCAGCGATCTGTGCGAGGATTTTGAGGAGATGAGACAGCGGTTAAAGCAGTCAGCAGAGGAAAAAGTGGCTTTTGATAAGGAAAATAAAGAGCTGATCAGTAATATTTCTCATGATCTGAAAACGCCGATTACTGCGGTAAAAGGATATGTGGAAGGGATTATTGACGGAGTGGCGGACACTCCGGAGAAAATGAACAAATATATCCGAACGATTTATACGAAAGCAAATGAGATGGATCGTCTGATCAATGAGCTGACATTTTATTCCAAGATCGATACAAACAGGATTCCCTATACGTTTAATAAAATTAATATCAGTGATTATTTTGAGGATTGTGTAGACGAGTTGAGCATGGAACTGGAATCCAGAGGCGTTTCCCTCACTTATTTCAATTATCTGGAAGAAGATGCGGTGGTGATCGCGGACGCAGAACAGATCAAACGTGTGATTAACAATATCATCAGTAATTCTTTGAAATACATGAACAAGCCTAAGGGGGCTATCAATATCCGGCTGAGAGATGTGGGGGATTTTATCCAGATCGAAATAGAGGATAATGGAAAGGGAATTGCCCAGAAGGATCTGGCAAATATTTTTGACCGATTTTATCGGACAGATGCTTCACGAAATTCTTCCAAAGGCGGAAGTGGGATCGGGCTTTCTATAGTCAAAAAGATTATGGAGGATCATGGAGGTCAGGTTTGGGCGACAAGTAAAGAAGGCACAGGTACAACAATGTATCTGGCGTTAAGAAAATATCAGGAGGTACCGGCAAATGAGTAAAATATTGATCGTAGAAGATGAAGAGGCGATTGCAGATCTGGAGAAGGATTATCTGGAGTTGAGCGGATTCGAAGTGGAGATTGAGCATCGGGGAGATGTGGGTCTTAAGAAGGCTTTGACAGAAGATTTTAATCTGGTTATATTGGATCTTATGCTACCGGAGATGGACGGATTTGATATTTGTCGGGAGATTCGGGCGCAGAAAAACACGCCTGTCATCATGGTTTCTGCTAAGAAAGATGATATCGATAAGATTCGAGGACTTGGTCTGGGCGCAGATGATTATATGACAAAACCGTTTAGTCCCAGTGAGCTGGTTGCCAGGGTAAAAGCGCATCTGGCGAGATACGAGAGACTGATCGGAACGGGCGTACAGGAAAATGATATCATTGAGATTCGAGGAATCAAGATTGATAAGACGGCGAGACGAGTATGGGTAAATGGAGAAGAAAAGAATTTTACCACGAAGGAATTTGATCTTCTTACTTTTCTTGCTCAGAATCCGAATCGGGTCTTCACAAAGGACGAGTTGTTCCGGGAAATATGGGATATGGAATCAGTGGGGGATATTGCCACGGTTACGGTTCACATTAAGAAAATCAGAGAAAAGATAGAGTATAATACTGCGAAACCTCAGTATATTGAAACTATCTGGGGCGTGGGATATCGCTTCAAGGTATAAGCTTGAAAAAACCGCAGCCTTCCAATTTATCAATCGGAATAGCTGCGGTTTTTGCTTAAAACTATTGAAATTAGAAGAATCTCGGAGATACGTTCAACAGGTTAAAAGAATTTCTTTTCAGCATTTCTATAGGAAAGTCTTCATCTCCGACAGAATTAATAGTAGCCATATTTTTTGCAAAATATTTTTCAACTAATGTTTTCATATAATTTTTCATTATAAACTCCTCCTCATTTATATTGCACTCTATATGTATTTATTGGATTCTCTTATTTGTTTTACGGTTGTATTATAGACAATTTTCTTTTATAATACGTGTCAAATCCCATTGATAAGTAGCCAAATCTTGCAAAGGAGAGATTTTATGCAGCCATTATATCGGGAAAGCAAGAAGCATTATGAAATATTTCTTACAAAAGCAAAGCATGATCCGCCACATTTACATAAGTCTGTAGAATTTGTCTATGTGATTGAAGGCACATTGGAAATCGGTGTGGGAAAAGAATTGTATCATATGGAAAAGGGAGATTTTGCTATTGTATTTCCGGAGGTGATTCATCACTATCAGGTATTTGATCCGATACCGGGAAAAGTTGTGTATCTAATGCTGGACCCTGCTTATACGGGAAGTTATTTGTCCTATTTGCAGCAGTATTGCCCGGAAAATCCTGTGATAAAAGAAAAAGAGCTTCATGAGGATATTACTTACGCGATGAATTCCTTATGGAAGCAGAGAAAAGAACTGAATAGCATTATGATTCCTCAGGCATTTGTACAGATTATGCTGACGCACGCATTGCCGGTGTATACCTTGATCGAGAAAAGCTCCATGGGACCGGAAGATATTGTATATCAGACGATGGCTTATATATCGGGACATTTTACAGAAGAGATTACGCTTACTTCTATGGCGAAAGAACTTGGTTTTAGTCCGTATGCGCTTTCCAGAGTATTTTCCGGAACTTTTCATCGAAACTTTAACCAATACTTGAATGAGGTGCGGTTAAACTATGCCAGCGGTCTCTTGCTTTATACGAATCAGACGATCACCGATATCTATAACAATTCGGGATTCAACAGCCAGAGGACATTTAATCGGGCTTTTCAGGAAAGATTTCATATGACGCCGAGAGAATATCGAAAAGAATATCAAAAACAGCATCTTTGAAAAAATGATAAGAGAAAAGTGCTTATAAAAGAGGAGGAGGGTGCTGCACCAGACAGAGAAAATCTCGTTTACTTCTGATACAGCAACCCCAGTATGAAAAAAAATCTATGTAAATGGTAATAATTGTTTGTCGAGGTCCAACAGCCAAGCAGCGTTTATAACTCTGACTTGCATATCGCTCAGCCGCCGTCCTCATTTCATTTGATACATTTAGTATAAAAGGAAAATGTGTCCAGAGTGTGGAGAAGGAATAAAGTATTTCTGAAGAAAACCTGAAGGAAAAGGAAAGGTGAAGATAAGCTGCGGAAAGATTATTGAATAAAATATTTCGGTGTGTTAGTATGGGGGAAGCATAAAAAGATGTTTGAAAATGCTAAAAGGCATCGGCAATTGGGAAATCTGGGACAGTATTGGGTATATATAGTGCCTTTAGTTTCTGAAAACCCAAATCTATAAGAAAAACTCTCAAAAAAACCTGATTTTTATCGTATTTTTGGCATAGAAGGTACATAAGAGAATAAAAACCCATAAATTTTCGTTTTAACAGGAAGTTTTTGAAAATTTTTGCAAGATATACCCAAACGATAATCGCAAAACATCTGGTATGCAAAAACAGAACAGAAAAGAGAAAAAAATGGGAAAACTATTTTATATCATGGGAAAGAGCGCTTCTGGCAAGGACAGCATTTACCAGAAACTTCTGGAGAATAAAGAATTCCATTTTAAGAGGCTGGTCATTTACACTACACGTCCGGTGCGTGAAGGAGAAAGAGATGGGCAGGAATATTATTTTGTGACGGAAGAGATCTTTCAGGAGTTAAAAAGAGCAGGCAAAATCATAGAGGACAGAGGATATGAAACAGTTTGCGGATTGTGGAGATACTTTACAGCGGATAATATGGAATTAGACAAACATCATTATCTGGGAATTGGGACTTTGGAATCCTATGAGCAATTAAAGACATATTATGGTGCGGAAAAAATGTGTCCTCTCTATATAGAAGTAGAAGATGGGGAGCGGCTCAAACGTGCGATAGCCAGAGAAGAACTGCAGGAAAAACCTCAATATGAAGAAATGTGTCGGAGATTTCTGTCAGACGCGGCAGATTTTTCCGAAGAACATATACAGAGAGCGGGAATTGAACGGCGTTTTCAGAATACAGATTTAAATAGTTGCCTGCGTAACATTGAAACTTATTTAAAAAGTATGATATAATGAGTGAGCAAGGCTTCAAAAGTTCCATTTTTCATGTTTACATGAAAAAATGGAACCTTGGAAGCCGCTAAAACATGAGGATGCAGCCCGGTTGGGCGAAATCCGAATGTTTTTAGGATTGCGAAAGTACGAAGTACGGAGCAATCCGTGCTCACGGAGTAAATAGTTATTTATCCGTACTCACGAGATAAATCAACAGGATAAATTACAGGAGGTGGTACGATGCCAGGTTTTGAAGAAGTAGTAGGGCACAAAGAGATTATACGTCATTTGCAGAATGCGATACAGTTAGGAAAGATATCTCATGCGTACATTTTTAGTGGTGAGACTGGTTCCGGAAAGAAATTACTGGCAACCACATTTGCCATGACGCTGCAGTGTGAAAGGAAGGGGATAGATCCCTGTCTGGATTGCAGTTCCTGCAAGAAAGCCATGAGCAAGAATCATCCTGATATTATCCATGTGACCCATGAAAAACCAAATTCTATCGGTATTGAGGATATCAGAACGCAGCTTATTGAGGATGTGGAAATTAAGCCGTATTGCAGTTCTTATAAGATTTATATTATCAATGAGGCGGAAAAGCTTACGCTTCAGGCGCAGAATGCGCTGTTGAAGACGATTGAGGAGCCGCCGGCTTATGCGATCATCCTGCTTCTTACCAGTAATATGGATGCGCTGCTTCCAACGATAACATCCCGGTGTGTGAAGTTGTCGCTTCGTCCGGTGAAGGAGAGTATGGTGAAGGAGTATCTTATGGAGAAGCTTCATTTGCCGGATTATCAGGCGCAGATGGATGCATCCTTTTCCCAGGGAAATATTGGAAAGGCAAAGCAGATGGCGGAATCGGATGAATTCAGTGTGGTTACCGATCAGGCGCTGCGCATTTTGAAAAAATCGAAAGAATTAGAGTTGTATGAGCTGGTAGATATGATCAAGCAGCTTTCCGGGGATAAACAGAATATTTATGAGTATCTGGACCTGTTTATTATGTGGTTCCGGGACGTGCTGCTCTTTAAAGCTACCAAGGAGGTAGACGGGCTGGTATTTAAGGATCAGCTGAATTATATTAAGGAACGGGCAAGTCAGAGTTCTTATGAGGGTATTGAGGATATTATCAATGCCGTAGAGAAAGCCAAGGAACGTTTACGGGCAAATGTAAATTTTGATTTGGTTATGGAATTGCTGTTCCTGACGATCAGGGAGAATTAAAATGGTAAAAATTATTGGAGTCCGGTTTCGGAATGTGGGAAAAATTTATTACTTTAATCCCAAGAGTTTTCAGATAAAACAGGGCGATCATGTGATCGTGGAGACAGCCAGAGGCGTGGAATATGGAACGGTAGTTCTGGGACCGAAGGAAGTGGATGAAAAAGATGTGATCCAGCCGCTGAAGGATGTGATCCGTCTTGCCACACCCAAAGATGATGCAAGAGAAGAAAGCAACAGAAAAAGAGAAAAAGAGGCATATCAGATCTGTCTGAAGAAGATCCGGGCGCATGAGCTGGATATGAAGCTGATTGATGTGGAATATACGTTTGATAATAATAAGGTGCTGTTTTACTTTACCGCGGACGGAAGAATTGATTTTCGGGAGCTGGTAAAGGATCTGGCGGCTATTTTCAAAACGAGAATAGAATTGCGTCAGATCGGTGTCCGGGATGAGACGAAGATATTGGGCGGTATGGGGATTTGCGGCAGACCGCTGTGCTGTCACACGTATCTTTCGGAATTTGCCCCGGTGTCCATCAAAATGGCGAAGGAGCAGAACCTTTCTCTGAATCCCACAAAGATTTCCGGCGTATGCGGACGCTTGATGTGTTGTCTGAAAAATGAACAGGAGACCTATGAGTATTTGAACCGAAAATTGCCGAACATGGGAGATACGGTGACAACTCCGGAGGGAATCAAAGGGGAAGTACAGAGTGTCAATGTGCTCCGGCAGCAGGTAAAGGTGATCGTGGATATCAACGATGAGAAAGAAATCCGGGAATACAAGGTGGACGAGTTAAGGTTTAAACCGAGACATAAGAAAGAAAAAGTGAAATTAACGAAAGAAGAATTGAGAGAACTGGAAAAACTGGAAAGAGAAAAATAGAAAGGGAATCCATTTAAGATGACAGTGGAATTAAAGGAACATGAACGTCTGGACGACCTGCAGAACGGGTATTTTATCATTCAGAATACTCAGAATTTCTGTTATGGTATCGACGCAGTGCTGCTTTCGGGATTTGCAAAGGTGAAACCGGGAGAGCGGGCATTGGATCTGGGAACCGGTACGGGGATCATCCCTATTTTGCTGAAAGCAAAGACGCAGGGAGAGCATTTTACCGGGCTGGAGATTCAGGAAGAGAGCGCAGAGATGGCGAGACGGAGTGTGGTTTATAATCATCTGGAGGATTCGGTGACTATTCAAACAGGAGACATCAAAGAAGCCGCTGCCGTATTTGGCAAGGCTTCTTTTTCTGTAGTTACCTGTAATCCGCCGTATATGACGGGAAATCATGGATTGGCAAATCCTCATCTGCCAAAGGCGATCGCCCGCCATGAGGTACTGTGTACGCTGGAGGATGTCATTCGTGAGACTGCGCAGGTTTTGAAGCCAAGGGGACGGTTCTACATGGTGCACCGACCGTTTCGGATGGCAGAAATCATGGGGCTTATGATGAAATATAAGCTGGAACCGAAGAGAATGCGGCTGGTGTATCCTTATGTGGATAAGGAGCCGAATATGGTTCTGATCGAAGGGCTTTTAGGTGGAAATTCTAGAATTACTGTGGAAAAGCCTTTGATCGTGTACGAAAAACTGGGAGTATATACCCGGGAAATACGGGAGATATATGGAGATGGAAGGTAAATTATATTTGTGCGCAACGCCGATTGGAAATCTGGAAGATATTACCTTTCGGGTGCTGCGGATTTTGAAAGAAGTGGATCTGATCGCAGCGGAAGATACGCGAAACAGTATTAAACTGCTGAATCATTTTGAGATAAAGACACCCATGACCAGTTACCATGAATATAATAAGATTGAAAAAGGGAAGTATCTGGTGGGGCTGATGGAAGAAGGAAAACAGATTGCCCTAATAACGGATGCGGGGACGCCGGGAATCTCAGACCCGGGGGAAGAACTGGCGGCTATGTGCCATGAGGCAGGGATTCCCGTAACTTCTTTGCCGGGACCGGCGGCGTGTATCACGGCGCTGACCCTTTCCGGGCTGCCCACCAGAAGATTTGCTTTTGAGGCATTTCTGCCTTCTGATAAGAAGGAAAAACAGGCGGTACTGGAAGAATTGAAGGATGAAACCCGGACGACCATTCTCTACGAGGCGCCTCATCGGCTGGTGAGAACACTGGAAGAGCTGTATGAAAATCTGGGAGAGCGGAGGGTAACCATATGCCGGGAACTTACAAAAAAGCATGAGACGGCATTTCTTACCACTTTGTCGGGGGCGTTGGAACATTATCGTGAGGAACCGCCCCGAGGAGAGTGCGTGATCGTTATGGAGGGCCGCAGCAGACAGGAGATGGAGCAGGAGAAACAGAAAGCCTGGGAGAGCATGAGTCTGGAAGAACATATGAGAATGTATGAGGATCAGGGCGTCCAGAGAAAGGAAGCTATGAAATTGGTGGCAAAAGACCGGGGAGTGTCGAAACGGGAAGTGTATCAGAGGTTGTTGGAAAGAGAGTGTTGAAATTGAAAAATTAAAACACTTTTCACTTCTTATTGTCTATTCAAAAAAGCTGTTGGTGTTATCGCAGGAACGATAGAACCGGAGAAAGAAGAAATTTACGTATACGGGTTGGAGCTGATTATTACAACCTTTTTAGGGCTGGCGTCTATTGTGCTTGTATCGGGGGTCCTTTCGGAATGGAGTTCTGCATGGATTTTTACTGGAATTTTCGTTCCGCTGAGACTTTGTACCGGAGGGTATCATGCAGATACTTATGGAAAATGTTTTGTGATCAGTAATCTCTCTTATCTGAGCCTGCTCATCATCAAAAAGCTGACAGAAGGGAGAATACCAATGCTGGTATGGCTTATGCTGCTGGCGGCAGCTTGCTGGTATATAGGGAAAAACGCACCAGTTTTACATCGAAATCAGATGATTAATGAACAGAAGCAAAAAAGAAATCGCAAAACGGCGAGAGTTCTTCTGATTGTCGATGTTGTGGTAAGTTTGAGTTTTGCAATATATCAGCCCCAATATGTCGTTATGATAGCGTTGAGTATTTATTTAGTAGCGGTATTTATGATGGTAGCGGATAAAAAAGTAGTATTTAGAAAAAAGAGAGGAGAAATTGCTATATGAATATCTTGGCAAAAATAGTAGAAATGTGTGCGATCTATGGAGCAAATTGTGTATCTATATGTTACACTTATCAACCTAAAATGCCGGAAAGTTTAAAATAAGGCATAATATTATTAAGGCGCCGATATAGGCGCCTTTTGTAGAATATGGAGAAAATGATGGACAGAGAAGAGAATAGACTATATATAGAAGCGATAAAGTTAGCGGCTGGGAGTGTACAGTATAAAAATATATCAGTGAAAGATACAATGATTAAAGCAGTAGAGCAGTTATATCGATATTATGAAATCACTATGGATGAAGGATATCTGGAAACTGCTTTTTTTCATATACAGGCATATTTGGAGATGGGATTTCCTTATGAAGAAAGAGAAGAAGTATTTGATAATATATTGAAGAATTTAGGAAAAAGAAGGGAGTTAGAATTTCCTAAAAAATTTTATTGTGCAAAGAAAGTCAAGTTAAATAAAACACAGGTGAGAAGTATGCTGGGGAGGTGGCCGACTTCTTCTCGTCAGAGAATGAAGGTACAGGAGGTAGTAGAAGATATTATTCGAAAGGTTGAAAACAGAGAAGAAGGGGTTTGGTATTATAAGTGTGAAATGACGGAAGAGATGTATGAACTTGTGATCAGCGAACAAAATATGTTTTTCCATGACTTGCGGAGATGTATTTTTTATACATTTGCAGTTTAAAAAGAGAAAAGAATCTGATACAATAGTTTAAAGGAGTGAAGTGTATGATCTATATAGCAATCTGTGATGATAATAAAAAGTCCGTAGAAGTATTGGAAAATAAGGTTTCTGCGTGGTTGAAGGAAAACCATAAGAGGGCGGAAGTGCATACTTATACACAGAGCCAGATGCTGCAATATGATATTGAAGAGGGACAGTATTACGATCTGATTCTCAGTGATATCGAAATGCCGCAGATCGATGGAATGGATCTTGCGGCTTATATGAAACGATATCTTCCAGATGTATTGATTATTTTTATTACCTCACATTTAAAATATGCAGTAGATGCTTTTGAATTGTCTGTTTTTCGATATATACCCAAAAATATGATTGGAGAAAAACTACCCAGAGCATTGACAGACGCGGTGAAAATGATAGAACTACAGGAAGATGAGTACTATTGTATTCAGGCGGCGGGGAGAGTGGAGAAGATCCCATATCGGCAGATTTTGTATATTTACAGACAGGGGAAAAATGCGGTATTTTACTTAAAAGACGGAAAAGAGACAAGGGTGAGAAAAAGTCTCAGTCAGGTATTTCAGGAATTAAATTCGGAAGATTTTTTTTATGTGGATCGGGGAGATATTGTAAATCTGGCTTATGTTATGAATATTCGGAATAGTATGATAGAGCTGAAAGATGGAAGCCGTCTCCTGGTGAGTCAGGGAAAACTGGAGGAAGTTAAAGAGCGGCTTGGAAAATTCTGGGGAGAGCAGTTATGAATGTGGTGTATGAATGTGTAGAGTGCATAGCGAGTTTTATAGAAATTTTTATTTTGTATAGAATATATAATGTTTTATTTGGTGATTTGAGGAAGAAAAGAGGGAAAAAGGAAGAAATTGTATTTACCCTGGGGGCAGTTGTAATTGTTTTTTTCTGCAATAGGGTGGCATTATTTTCTTATTTTACTCTTTTGTTTGGAGTTTTATATATGAGTTTTTCGGCGCTGTATATCTACAAGATTAAATATATTGTTTCTTTTTCAGTTTCTACTTTTTGTGTATGGCATATGTAGATTCGTTATATGTAACGACAGTTGCTGCTTTGTTTGGAGGTCAAGAAACTTTTATATATTTGACTTCTCAGAAAAGTATGCAGCGTATGTGGATGATATGTGTGGGGAGAATACTTTGGATATTACTTTATCTTGGAATGAAAAAGATAATAAAAAAAATAACATTAAAACATAATTATACGAGAAAATTAATAGTAGTATCTTGTGTGGGGACTTGTGGCTTTGTGTTTCTAACAGAACAAACATGGAAAGGATTTGGAAAGAGCATAACAGGCGTATGGTTTTTAGGAGTTGTTTTTATTGCATCGTTCTTGTTTGGTCTTTATTTTGTGACAGAGAACAAAGAACAAAAGATGAATCTAAAAATTACTCAGACAAGGAACCAGTTATTAGAGGAAAATTATCAGGCGTTAAACGATATATATACCAGCAATGCAAAACTATATCATGATCTGAATAATCACTTGAATGTGTTGTATCAGTTTTTAGAAGAAGGAGAGACGGAAGAGGCAAAAGAATACATACGAGAGATCAGCCAGCCTATTCAGAAACTTACAAAAACGGTGTGGACAGGTGTGGATGTTGTAGATGTGATTATCAGCAGTAAAGTGGAGAAGATGCGAAATAAGGGTATTTCCTGGGATATAAATGCAGAGTTTCCGAAAAACACCAATATTCAGCCGTATGATCTGTGTACGATACTGTCGAATTTGCTGGATAATGCAGTGGAGGCAGTGGAACGAACAGGAAAACAGGGGAATATTTCTTTGACGATTCGGAAAATTAATTATTTTCTTATGATTCGGATTGCGAATTCGTGTATAGGGAAAAATAACAGTTTTGATGCATTGCCAAAGACAACAAAAGAAGATAAAACAATGCATGGCTGGGGACTTCAAAATGTACAGGAAACGGTTCAGAAATATGGTGGTACTTTAAAATTCAGGCAGGAAGAGAATCAGTTTATTGTGGATGTTATGATGCTTTTTGAGGGTGAAACAGAGAGTGAGAAAGAATAAAGGCAGATCTTTTAATGGTCTGTCTTTTTTCGTGGTCAAAAAGAGATAGGTAGCGGTCAAAATAAAAAATAAATATTTATGTGTGCTATGTTAATAGTTACAGAAATATTTTAATGGATATAACATTTTAGCATAGGTGGAATAGAATATCAAAGTAACAATGTTAAAAAAGTTACGTAAAGAAATAATATTAATAAAAATAAAAGATAGGAAGGATATAATAGCTGGGCAATGTCGAATATGAAAAAATCTTATTTATATGGGATAGATTATATTCCTGAGAATATAAAAATCAATGATTTTATTAGTGCAGTATGTGAGAATTTGTCATTAGATATATTGATATTATTCGTAGATAAAAGCTTGTATAAATTAAAAGATTTAGCTGTCACAATAAATTATGAAACTGTTATTATTAAAAATGGAGAGCATTGTATAAAGAGGTATAAGTTTAATTTAAATTATTTTGTAGAACTAATAGAAATGGTTGCCAATACCGGAACTTAGCAATTCTTACATAATTAAAGAGTTTTTGATTTGCTTTTTAAAATAATAAAGGGGGGATTTTATGGTTACTAAAAGATTAGCGCGGAATGGTATGCGAGGTCGGAAAAAGACTACGGTACTTCTGGTTCTGGTGCTTACCTTTACTTTTCTTTTTATTGTAGCGGCGATTCTTCTGGAAACAAGTATGACGGAGACAAAAAAACAGCAGCGTCAGCAGTTGTATGGCAGGTGGCATGCAGCTTATATGGAAGCGTCTCCTGAGGTGTGTGAACAGCTTGCAGGAGAAGAGAAAGTCTCCCGTATGGCAAAGACAAAGCTTCTGGGTGAGGATGCGGCTGCCGGAATGGTGGGAACGATTAACCAGGAAATAATGGAGACAGGAAATCTGACTCTTGTGCAGGGGCGGCTTCCAGAAGCAGAAAATGAGATTTTACTGGAAGCAAGTGCCGCAGATCGATTAGGTCTTGACGATCCGGTGGGAAAAAGCATCGAGCTTACCATCCATAGACCTCTGATTGTGGAAGATCTGGTGTCCAGTTGGGAGCAGCAGATGCCGGACATGGAAACTGAGGGGGAATACCCATCAAGGTTTCAGCGGATCCTCAATAATACGGAAAACAGAAATGGGTGGAAGCTGACGTTAAAGAGCCGGTATTGCGGTTGGGCGACTACAGAACAGGCGAAGGACATCCAGTTTATTGAAACAAATGGTACGCTTTATGAGCAGGAAATGGAGATCACAAGGGAGTGTCAGGTTGTGGGAATCATTCAGTCCTACTCTGCCTTTTGGGATATTGGGACTTATTCCGTACCTAATGTATTTTTATCGGAAACAGGTGGCGATCAGATGGAGGAGGCGCTGCGCAGCACTTCTTTGATTGATTTGTCTGATCTTTCCTTGACGGCGGATGTGTTTTTAGAGTCGGATACATTAGAAGAAGAGTTATGGACAGAATTGGCGAAAACGTATGGGGCGGGCAAACAGCAGGAGAGTGACAGTCGACGAGTCTTGAGACGGAACCAGTATGCCTATCCGGAAAGTAGTTCGGAAAGTGAAGGAACAATCACGGTTATGGTTGTTGTTGTGATCTTTGTTGTGGCATTTTGTGCGGTGTTGCAGATCTTTCTGACCCAGATTAAGAGGCGGACGCGCAAAATTGCACTGTTAAAGTCTATTGGCTGCACCAGAGGACAGGTGGTGTCCATGCTTTTTTGGGAAGGAATGTATCTTTTGGGTTATAGTATGCCTCTGGGAATAACCGCAGGTTTTGGTGTTGGCTGGAGCGCAGTGCAGATTCTACAGAAAGGGCTGGGAATGGATGTAGATTTTCATATGAATTCTCAGCTGCTACTTTTGGGTATTTTTCTGGGATGCGCTGCATTGTTTGCAGGAATGGCAATCCCTACTTTAAAGGCAATGCGTGTTCCCCTTGTGGGAGCGATCACAGTCAGTGGAAAGCATCGGCGAAAGAAAAGCATCCGGGAAAGGCTGCACACAAGACAGAAAAGAAAAACACGGCGTCTTACCTTTGCCCAGGTGAGCAGATCCCATGAACGGCTGAACTGGAAGAATCGGATTCTTACAGGGGTTATTGCGGCGGTAACAGCGGTTTTATTAGTTTCAGCAGTGTATCTGGGGTATCTTTGTTTTGAGCCGTACCGCGAGACAGTGGAAGAAGAGAACCGTCCCAACTATGTGCTTCGGGCATCCCATGGATATGATGATCGGGAGTTAAAAGTCATGGCGGAAAATCTTGAAAACGAGATGGCGGGCAGTCGGGTGGAAGCATATCAGAGATTAAATAAAGTGGGGATTTCTTATGAGGGAATGGAGGAAAGTCCTCTGATTACATCCTATAAGGCATATTTGCCCGAGGAACGGTATGAAGAATTTATCGGCTCAGAGCCTACAGGAGAACGGGCGCTGCGAGGTGTGGGGGATCTGGGTGATTTTGTGGGAAGTATTCAGACTACGTTGTTTAGTATTGATCCCTCCAGAAAATTAGGGAAAAACATTACGGAGATGGTGACGGCAGGAGATGTGGACGAGAAGGCATTTTCTATTGGAGAAAGTGTGATTCTGGCAATTCCCCTTTATGAAGAAGGAGAAGCAAAGAACAATACAAAGGAACAGACCGGTAACGTAAAGGATGATGAGATGTTCTCCTATGTATTGGAAAAATATGCCGGATATACGCTTTCTTATGATAAGGCGGACAGTGGCAGGATGCAGAGGGATTCTTCTATCGCACCGGGAGATACGGTCCGTCTGTCTGTGGAGCGGCAGGAAATGACCGCAACCCCAAAACCGATCACGTATGACTCCTGGGAGGTAAGGGTAGATGGGATTATCTACTATACGCCGGGGGAAAAGAGTTTTCCATTTTTTGCTGATGAAAATGGTTTTCTGGTGTTTGGTTCTCCTCTGTTTTTGAAAAAACTGTCTATAAAGACAGCAGGGAATCCCATGGAATATTACACAAAGGAACAGTTCGACTTTGTGCTTACCCAGTGTCCCACCAGCTTTGGTGAAACGTATTTGAATGTGTATACGGATGATAAAGCGAATGCAGTGGAGAGCGCCACGAAAGTTATGAAGTACGGAAAAAGCTGTGATATGGATTTTATCAATTACAATGAAGAAAATTGGAATCTGTATTACAAAGCGCTGAATACTGCTTTGCTTCTGGGAGTCTTTGGAGTGGCCACTGTGATGATTGCATTGGTGATTCTGTGGAATATTCACATGTCGGCATTTGACCAGGAAAGAGGGCGTCTTGGCGTATTACAGGCTTTAGGTGTAACAAACAGGGAGATTGCTCTGCGGTATCTGGGAAAAGGGATAAAGACCGGAGTGATTTCTCTTCTGCTCGCACATCTTTGTCTGGGAGCAGTCATCCTTCTTACTGCAGGGGGCTTTCGTGGGCTGTCGGGATATCCCTGGGGGCTTCATGTGTTGGTATGTTTGGGATATTTTATACTGGTGGCGGCAGTGGGCTGCGGACCGATATGGGAACTTAAGAAATATACACCGAATGAAAACATAAATGTTTAACCGGAAAAACGGGGAGGGAACAGATGTTATGGAAATTGTGTTAAAGGCAGAAAAACTGGAAAAGACTTATGGGATGGGAGCTTTGAGCGTCCATGCGCTGAAAGGTATCGATCTTGAGATTGAAAAAGGCATATTTTATGCGATCATCGGAAAAAGCGGTTCAGGAAAATCTACATTGCTGCACCTTTTAGGCGGGCTGGATAAAAGTACCGGCGGACATATTTATCTGGAAGGGAAAAATATGTCCGAGCTTAAGGAACGGGATCTGGCTCTTATGCGCAGGAGAAGGATTGGATTTGTGTTCCAGTCCTACAATCTTTTGGAAGAACATACGGTTTTGGAAAATATTTTGCTGCCTGTGGATCTGGACGGAAAGAAGCCGGATATGGAATATATCGATCAGGTGATCGATGCCCTGGAGATTCGGGAGAAGCTTGACTACTATCCGGATGAGCTTTCCGGAGGACAGAGGCAGAGGGTGGCGATCGCCCGGGCGCTTGCCCCAAAGCCGGCGATCATTTTGGCCGATGAGCCCACAGGAAATCTGGACGATAAAACAACAGGGGAAGTCATTGCGCTGCTGAAAAAATCAGCTCGGGCATTTCACCAGACGATTGTTTTGATTACCCATGATCTTGAACTGGCGAAACAGGCAGATGTGGTGATTACGATTGCTGATGGGCGGATCGTGTCGATTGATAGTGATAAATGATTATTTGGTTTTTATAAAACTATCATTAGACAAATTGTTTTAAGAGATATTGTTGGTTCGATAGATAAGAGGGTAAATGCAAAAGATTAAATTATATATAAAAAAAAGTAGGGATATATTTAAAAATATTAAATACTG
>OHQZ01000266.1_pt1 | contig 25065 bp, 24 predicted proteins | sample 1578281 | NCBI WGS metagenome assembly OHQZ01 (sample SAMEA3879589, study PRJEB24766) | human gut metagenome | biome: human-associated habitat; feature: feces | place: USA | collected 1985/1987
AAAATTACAACTTTCAAAAAATGTCACCATTTTTTTCTAGAAAAAGTGGTGACATTTTTTGAAATCAGGAAAAAAGTATCTTTTTAACGGTAAAATAAAGGATTTTCAGAGAAAAATCACCTGAATTTCCTTGAAAAGTGGTGACACTTTTTTATTAATAGCGAAAAAGTAAACTAACAAGAATTAAAAATGGATTTTTCTATTTCTCTTCTGTAACTATCAACAGCGACCCCAAAATATATCCGCAATCCCACTTCTGAAATTTTTCATCCTCCAATCGCATCTTGGGATGTTTAAAAACAATGCCAGCTCCAATGCCTATATCGTACGACAAAATCTCTTCTGCTGAACCATACACTTTTATGTGTTCTGGAAACTCTTTTCCAAATATTTCTTCATCACTGTATAGTTCTTTTTGAAAAGAAGGTACTGCAAGAAACTTTCCACACAGTAAAAAATCCACCGCCATGCTATGCATTTTTAATGCGGGCATTTCCCCATCTGCCGGAATATCATATGTTTTTTTCTCTACTTTGATTTTCTCTAAGGAAACTCCCAGTGATTCAAAAAACTCCTTCTGCTCCGCTGATAATTTACTTATGAATTCATCATTTGCCCTTTGATCTGTTGCATAATTATTCGTTTCATATAATACTTCCGTAGCGTCTATATCAAGTTCCAATTCCCATGGCATCAATAAATAATTCATTTTCATCTCTCCCTAATTTTATTAAAACGCTTCTTTAATTCATATCTTTGATATCGTCGTATCCCACCCAGTTTTTCTATTTGAGTACATTCTGCAAAGGCATCTAAATCATAGAAAATAGTGCGAGAGCCAAAGGATACACAATATCATAATATCCATATGCCGCCATACCTCCTACCGCCAGAATCATCGCAACTGCTATTCCGATATAAATTGCTTTTTTCTCATTCTTTCGTGTCCTTTCTCTTCATACGCAAAAAAATTCTCACATCCAAAGAAAGATACACCAGAGACAAGCATAAAGTTTTCACACTTTCTATCATTCTCATCCCCACTGCAACTCCCTCTCCACTAGTTTCGTAAGCAGAATATATAGTACGCATTCCTCCATTTTCTAGGATCACATTAGCTGGAATCATGTAAATCCCCAAAAAAAGAAGCGAAAGCACACCTATACTCAAATAAACTGGACGCTTATCAAATACCTTACACGCAACTATTAAAAGAACCAGTTCCATGCCCTTGCACACCAAACGTACTCCCCCTGCTAATGCAAAAGGAAGAAATTCAATTCTATAAATCACGTTCAGCAAAATACAAGCCAGAAATAGAAAGCGAAACCACTTCTCAGGAACCTTCTGAATCAATAACACCCCTAAAATCATAACAACCAACAACATATTTATTTACTCCTTCTCGTACTGTAATTTATTCTTCAACAGTAATTTTCTCCAATATCCACCAAACGATTATAAAACACCCCACATACACGATCGTTCCCACTGTTGTTGATCGTCTGCCAAGCACAGTGGTAAGATTCCAAATGGCGCGATCCAATCCTAATTCCTGAACTTCCTGCATATTTCCATACTTCTCAACTGCGTATTGTACTTGTTCCTTATAGTAAAATAAAGTTCCTGCATAAAGAATTAATAAAGAACAAAATACTGAAACTAACGCAGTTATTCCCTTTTTTTCCTTTTGTATCTTTCTTTTTCCTACTTTTACAAACAAGAAACAATCCAATCCTATGATATAAAGTATCATGGAAATTTCCATCACTGCTACAAGTATTAACATATTCGGTTGGCGAGCTATTGTCAGGTCCATACAAGTGTCAATTCCAGCCTTGATTAACGTTGCAAGAAAACCGAAAAGTATACTTTTCGTTATGTACTTCTTATTTCCTTTATCCATATACATCTGCTCTGCTACATAAAATAAAACAGAATTGTAAATCCACCATAATACGATTGATATAAAAAAACCACTTGAAAAATCGCCAAATACCATATAGGGGATTCGTACTAATAACCTGCCTAATATTCCAAACACAACCGTTGCAATGATTACCGCCGCCAATTCATTCTTTCTTTGATCTTCCATATGCTTTTTCCTTTCCTAGAATTTTTTATAATCCCCATACTCTATTCCTACGTTTTCCAGTGCTTCTGCAAATTCTCCTTTTTCTTTCAATGCTTCCAAAATTTCCATTTGTTCCTCTTCTTCCGTTTCATAACATACAACTTTCAAAGATGGCAACTCCAGTAAAACTTCCAGATTTTCAATAGGTGTTCCTGTTAAACAAACCGCTTCTAAATTTTCTACTTCATTTAATTCAGAAATATCTTGTACCAAATTATCACTAATATCCAAAATCCGCAGCTTTTTCATTCCCTCCATCCCTTCTATATTTTCAACAAAATTATTGGAAATCCATAGTTCTTCTATCTGGTTGCAATTTTCAAATGCTGTCAAATCATAACAAACAACCCCTGAACCTAAAAATATCTTTTTCAGATTTTTCAATTCTGGAAGTGTATCTGCTAACATTTTTTGCTCTCTTTGATGTAATTTTTCACTTTTTGAAGCTAAATTTTTAAAATCTTGTCTCTCCTCTTCGGACTGAAGATCCACCGTAAATAAAATTTCTAAGGTTGACAAATCCGGAAACTTTTTCAAATCCTCCAAGGTTGTAATGTGTGTAAAAGTAGTATCAATCTCAAAAGATGTAAGTTCTTCCATATCCGTTTTTCTCATTTTCTGATTCTCCTCTCGCATGCAAATAGTCAAAAGACGAATACAAAAACATACTTACATTTAAAATTTTCCCGAACTTATTAATCACATTGTATCATCCCTATATTCTTTCATCAACAAAAATGCACTATGATTTTCTGAATCCAATGGATCTAATTAGTAAAACAACACAATTTACATATCAAAAAGGGGCTGTCGCTTTCCCGACAGCCCCTGCATGAATTACTTCGTTGCTACAATTAAATATCTATGTATTGTCCCCTGAACAAATTCTTTTCTTTCGATTTCTTCCTGCATTTTCAGTAATTGTTTAAAACACTTATCTACAGAAAACTCTGGAAACGGCTTTTTTGTACCTGGCAATACCATTTCAACCAGATCTCTTTCATTATCTTCTCCAACCTGCTCCGTAATGAATAAGCCGTTTTTTCGCAATAACCGATATATTTCCATTGGTGCGAAGTCCCCATGTCTATTAATCATAAGATCAAAGGAATGGTTTTGAAATGGTATATCATGAGGATTTTTGCATTCTCTAAAATCAATGCCAAGAGGCAACAACCTTTCTTTACACAAGGAAACATTTGGAGCATACCCTTCTGTTGCGGATGTTTTATCAAAGGGATGATTCAGCGATAGCAAGAACTCGCCACCACCCGTATCATAATCCATCATTTGCATATCTGCAGTTAAATACTCTCTGACGATCCTTTCATAATCCCATGGTAAGTCGTTTTCTCACCTGAATCCCTCCTGTCAAAACGGCGTTCCATCCAAATCATATGGCGTACACTGGTACACGTAATAATTCAACCAATTTGTATACAAGTTATTGGCATGGGCTCTCCACAATAACAATGGTCTGTTCTCTGGATCATTCTCCGGATAATAGTTTTTGGGAAGCTGAATATCCAGACCTTTCCCTTTATCCCGTTTGTATTCTCCATCCAGGGTTACCCGGTCGTATTCGGGATGTCCCATCACAAAAATCTGCCGTCCATCCATAGCCATGCACAAAAATACGCCCGCTTCCTGGGATTCTGCAAGGACAGTCAGCGCATCGCAGTTATGAATATCTTCCGCCGAAACTTCTGTATGGCGGGAATGAGGCGCCAGAAAGACATCATCAAATCCACGTACCAACGGAATTTTCCGGTTCTGCACCTTATGTGCAAAAAGTCCAAATACCTTATGATCCATCTGGTGTTTTTTCAGACCATAATGGTAATACAATCCTGCCTGGGCAGCCCAGCACAAATAAATCGTAGAGGTCACATTGGTTTTGCTCCACTCCATAATCTCCTTCATTTCTTCCCAGTAGTCCACTTCTTCAAATTCCATCTGTTCTACCGGCGCTCCGGTAATAATCATACCGTCAAATTTATGTTCCCTCACCTCTTCAAAAGTCTGATAAAACTTATTCAGATGGCTGGTGGCTGTATTTTTGGACGTATGACTGCTCACCATCATAAAGGTCACATCTACCTGCAGGGGCGTATTGGATAAAGAGCGCAAAAGCTGCAGTTCCGTTTCTTCTTTTAAAGGCATTAAATTCAAAATTAGAATCTGAATGGGACGGATATCCTGATGCACTGCTCTCTTTTCATCCATCACAAAAATGTTTTCTTTCTCCAAAATCTCTTTTACAGGTAAATCACTTTGTATTTTTATTGGCATTTCTTTTTTCCTCGTCTTTCTTTTCTGTCTCTACATCAAAGGCGCAAATATGCGTAAAATAGTTCCCATTGCCCGCATATAAAAAGGCTGTTCTTTATAATCAGAGGGACGCGCTTTGATGCATTTTTTCAATGTGTTCTGGAAATCCTCTTCAATATCTGCAATCCTGGAATTTTCATATAACAACGCAGCACATTCAAAATGATGGAAAAGGCTTCTGTAATCCAGATTAATGGTTCCCACCACTGCCTTCACATGGTCTGAAACAAAAACCTTGGCATGTACAAACCCTGGCTCATACTCAAAAATCTGCACCCCAGCCTCCAGCAGTTCTTTATAATACGTCTTTGCCACTGCAAATGCATATTTCTTATCTGGGATATGTGGCATAATAATCGAGACATCCACACCTCTTTTTGCCGCATAAGTAAGCGCCATAATCATTTCATAGTCCAAAATCAAATATGGGGTCATAATATGTACGTATTCCCGTGCAGTATTTAAAATATCCAGATATACTTTTTTCCCTACTCTCTCCTTGCCATAAGGGCTGACTTCATAAGGCATAATAAAACCGTCATTTGGCATGGAAAATTCTTTTGGAGTCTTATACTTTGCATAGGCTTCCTCATCAACCTCTGTTACATCCCACATTTCCAGGAACATATAGGTAAAGCGTTCTACTGCCTTTCCGGTAAGACGCACTGCAGTATCCTTCCAATGTCCAAAACGCACCTTCTGGTTAATGTATTCATCCGCCAGGTTTGTTCCACCTGTAAAGGCAACTTTTCCGTCAATCACCATGATTTTTCTGTGGTCCCGGTTATTATAATAGCTGGAAAACACAGGACGGATAGGAGCAAACATCTTACATTTGATTCCCTCTGCTTCCAGAACTTTCGGATAGAAGTAGGGCAGCAATGCCAGTACGCACATTCCGTCATACATTACTCTGACCTCTACGCCCTGCTTTGCTTTTTCCTTCAGAATTTCCAGAATGCTGTTCCACATAATTCCTTCTTCTACAATGAAAAATTCCAAAAAGATAAATTTCTCTGCTTTTTTCAGTTCCTCCAGCATATCCTGAAACTGGTCATCTCCCAGAGGATAATATGTGACCTGTGTGTGGTCATAGACCGGCGCATTTCCATAGACCTCCATATAATCTGCAAAATGCCCCATCTGTGGATTTTCCTCTTTCAGTCTTGCTTTTACCTCCACATTCTGAGGCGCATATTTTCTGGTCTGCACAGAAAAAGTTTCCAGACGGCGAAAGAGTATCTTGGTTCCCCACTGATTATTAATGTAAATATAAAACAGAGCGCCAAATACCGGAAATATAATCAGAGGCAGCATCCACACCAGCTTAAATTCCGGACTGCCGCTGCTGTTAAATAAATGCAATACTACTGTCACACTAAGCAGAACAAACACAAGATAAAAAATATAACTATAGTCTCGCAGCCAGACATAAATTGATGTCAGTAATAAAAACTGAATCACAAATGCCAGGACCACCATCAGAGTTCTGCCAAAAATAATGGTTTTTACACCTTTTAAGCCCTTCTTCTTTATTTCTTTTGTATTTACCATAACAGCTTTATACACCTGCCATTTCTATAAAATCTTCTTCTGATAAAATTGGTACTCCAAGCTCCTTCGCTTTTTTATTTTTGGAAGAGTTGGATGTTGTATCATTATTAATTAAATAATTGGTTTTGGAGGTCACACTTCCTGTTACTTTTCCTCCTCTTTGTTCAATAAATTCTTTTAACTGTGCCCTGTTGGCAAAATGTTCTACACTTCCTGTAATAACAAACTGTTTTCCTGCCAAGGACTGCTTTTCTTCTTTTTTCACTTCCTCTAATTCCAGATGTGACATCAGATGACGGAACTTTTTCAGATTTTCCTCTTCACTGAAATATTCCGTAAAGGTTTTGGCAATTACAGGTCCAATTCCTTCAATGGCGCTGATTTCTTCTGCTGTTGCATGAATCATGCTTTCCACATCGTATTCAAATTCTCTGCAGATTACCTTGGCATTTGCCAGACCAATGTTGGCAATTCCCAGACTGTAAATCACGCGGGGCAATGTGGTATGCCTTGCCTTTTCAATACTGGAAATCAAATTTTCGTAAGACTTCTCTCCAAATCCATCCATCTCTACAATCTGCTCTCTATACCGCTGAATTTCAAAAATATCCCCGAAATCCCGAATAAATCCCTTCAGAATAAACTTCTCCAGGGTTGCCTCAGAAAGCCCGTCAATATTCATGGCATCCCTGCTGACAAACAAAGTAAAGGATTTAATTTTCTTTGCCTGACAATCCGGGTTCATGCAGTACAAAGCCTCCACCTCATTGGTTTTCAGAACTCTTGCCTCTTCTTTACACACAGGGCAGATATGGGGAATTTCTAAATTTCCGCTTCTGGTAAGGTTTTCTGCAATTTGAGGAATAATCATATTGGCTTTGTACACCTGAATTTTATCTCCTATGCCAAGCTGCAGCTCCTTTAAAATACTGATATTATGCACACTTGCCCGGCTTACGGTAGTGCCTTCCAGTTCCACCGGGTCAAAAATCGCCACCGGATTAATCAGCCCTGTTCTGGATGGGCTCCACTCAATCTCTCTTAAAATGCTTTCCCGAATTTCATCCTTCCATTTAAAGGCAAAGGCATTTCTTGGAAATTTTGCTGTGCTTCCAAGAGAGGCTCCATAAGCAATGTCATCATACAAAGCTACCAGACCATCTGATGGAAAATCGTTTCTGGTTACCTGGTGTTCAAAATAGTCCATGGCTTCGTCCAGATTTTCGGCGGTCACTGCCCTGTATTCCACCACATCAAAGCCCTGATTCTGCAGCCATAAAAATTGTTGTTCCACAGAATTTTTAAAATCCACTCCCTCTGCCTGAACCAGCGAAAAGGCATAAAAATTTACATTCCTTTTGGCTGTAATCTCATTGTTTAACTGACGTACAGAACCGCTGCACAAATTTCTGGGGTTCTTATATCTGGCGTCCACATCCTCAATCTGAGCATTGATTTTTTCAAAATCCGAATACGTAATAATTGCCTCCCCACGAAGAACCAAAGTTCCTTTATGCTGGATTTGAAGGGGAATATTCCGGAATACTCTGGCATTGTTGGTAATCACTTCCCCGATAATACCGTTTCCTCTGGTAACTGCCTTTTCCAGCTTTCCTTCCCGGTAAGTCAGCACAATGGTAAGCCCGTCCAGTTTCCAGGACAATAATGTCTTATGGGTTCCAATGAAGCTTCGCAAAGCTTCCCTGTCTTTGGTCTTGTCCAGAGAAAGCATAGGTGTCTCATGAGCCTCTTTGGGCAGTTCTTCCAGCGCCTCATATCCAACCAGCATAGTAGGACTTCCGGCCAGGGTGATCCCTGTCTCTTCTTCTAATTTTACCAGTTCATCATACAATTTATCATATTCCAGGTTGCTCATGATTTCCCTGTCTTCCTGATAATACGCCTTTGCGGCCTGAGTCAATATGGGAATGAGCTCCTTCATTCTTTTTCTAGCATCCATGAAATGCGACCCTCCTACTGTTTTTTTCTGAATTTCTTTTCCGGATTTCTATATTTTCCGGGGTTTTTTACAGGCTTTTCTCCCCTGTAAACCTCTTTTTTTCTGACTGTTTTTCCTTCTTCAATCTGTCGTTTTAATTCCTGTACTTCTGCTTTTGATGCTTCCCTGTATTCTCCTACTTTTAAGTTTCCCAAAGTAAGATTCATAATGCGGGTTCGCTTCAGTTTTTTCACTTCATATCCAAGATAACTGCACATTCTCCTGATTTGACGGTTTAGTCCCTGAGTCAGCACAATCTGAAACTCATATTCTCCCCTTTTTTCTGCTGCACATGGTCTGGTTATGGTTCCCAGAACAGGTACGCCGGTTCTTATTTTCTGAAGAAATTCTTCTGTCACAGGTCTGTCCACTGTCACCAGATATTCTTTTTCATGAAAATTTCCTGCCTTCATAATCTCATTGACTAAATCTCCCTGATTGGTCAGTAATAACAGCCCCTCTGAATCTTTGTCAAGTCTTCCTGCATAATATACCCGGATTGGATACTGAATATAAGAAATTACATTTTTTTTCACCTGCAGGTTGGCGGTACATTCAATTCCTTTTGGTTTATAAAAAAGAAGCAGCACTTTTCTTTCCTGAGGCTTTACCTGATTTCCATCCAGACATACCTGGTCCGAATCCTCCACCTGCATCCCAGAAGATGCAGGTTTTCCATTGACCGTAACACGTCCGGCCTCAACCAGACGGTCTGCCTCTCTCCTGGAACAAAGTCCGGCTTCACTTAAAAATTTATTTAAACGCATGGTGTTCTCCTTTTCGTTCCTCAACGATTTCTGGCGTGCAATTATTATAACATACTTATATGCCTTGAGGAAACTTTCTCTTCTTCTTTTTCTGCGTTCGTGGTATAATGATTGCACAACGTGCAATTCGGGATAATTTTCAGAGAGTACAGTGAGGATAATTTATGAAGACCATAATAAAAAATGTTTTTTTCTGGACTTTTATTTTGCTGTTGGGGATTTTTCTTTTGATTGCTCCCCAATATGTATGTGTGTTTGCGAAGAATTATATGGTTTCCAGAGAAAATGCCAACGAAGTCCAAAAGGAAAATTTCTGGGTGTATAATAACCAGGGGCGGCGTTATGTTTCCGGGAAGGGTTCTTTTGTTCATGACACTAGCCAGGAAATTGACGGTGTTACTTATTATTTTGATTCCAAGGGCTATGTGCAGACCGGATGGCTGCAGGAGCAGGGAAAGCTTTACCACCGCAATTCGGACGGTTCCGCTACTACAGGGTGGTTTGAGGATGAAAATGGAAAATATTACTTAAATGAAGATGGCTCTCCCACAACAGGCTGGGCGGATTTAGATGGTAAAAAATATTATTTCTCTTCTTCCGGTGTTATGGCCACTGGCATCACAGAAATTGACGGTGTCCCTCACCTTTTCCGCGAAGACGGTTCTGCTGCAGCCGGATGGGCGGAATTGGATGGCAAAAAGTACCATCTGGATGAAACAGGAACCATTGCCACAGGTTTTCTGGATGTTGATGGAAAAACCTATTTCTTCCGGGAGGATGGTACCATGGTTACCGGATGGATTTCCAATGGCGGTGACCGCTATTACATGGACGAAAACGGAGCCAAAGTAACCAATGCCTGGATTGACGAAGGCGGTCAGAAGCATTTTGTGGGCGCAGATGGAAAGGAGCAAAAGGGCTGGATCACCGTAAGCGGCAAACAATACTTCATTACAGAAGAGGGTATCCTGGCGCAAGCCGGATGGCTGAAACAGGACGATAAATGGTACTACATCAATTCTGATGGAAGCGCCAGAACCGGTCTTTTCCAGGATAACAGTAAATGGTATTATCTCACTTCAGAAGGCAAATTACAGGAGGGCTGGGTAGAAGATAATGGAAAGAAATACTATCTGGCAAACGGACAGCTTATGACCGGCTGGAGACAAATCGGGGATAAACAATACTATTTCAACGAAGATGGCACCATGGCCACAGGCTGGATTACCCTGGATGGAAAATCCTATTTTCTCCGTGAAGACGGAAGCCTGGACAGTACAGCCGAAAAATAGGCAAAAAGATAGCTGCTAAAAACTAGCAGCTACTTTTTACCTGTTTTTTATAATTCAATTTCATTTACTGAAGCAAATCACTGTGGACATATCCTTCATTTCCCTGATACTCTACTTTAATCCAGTTTTCATCTGCATTTTCCAGCTTCTTTACCTGTTCTCCTTTGGTAAGAATTGCAATAATATCTGAATCTGAATCAGGTTTCAAACGCATGTTACAGATATCCGTGGTTGTAAGCATTTCCCCATTGTCAGCCATGATAGCTGTGTTTACTTTGTTTCCCAGCTCTTCTTCAAACTTTTTCAGGGATTCATCCCCTTCAATGGCATCATTGAGCGCTTTCTCAACCTGGGCAACCAGTTCTTTTACATCCTCTTCCTGTCTTGTTTTCTCAATACACTCCTGAATATCTGCATCACTCTCATCATTATGAATCAGATATTTTCCATCTGCATTTTGATAAACATATATCACAGAAAGCCCCGGAGCCAGTGTTTCCACATCCTTAAATTTCAAATCATAGGAAGCAAAAACCACATAGCTGTTCTTTTCCAGTCCCGGTTTTGTGTATACCTCTACATTTCTATATTCTTCAATATAGTCTACGTTGGTAACCTTGGTCTCATCTGTCTTGCTAAAAGCATCCGTTAATTCTTTCATTTTGGCAACATCTTTCTGTCCCCAAGCAGTATAGAACGCTTCTACCAAAGTGGTCACTTCAGGGTGGGCATCCTTTGCAAGAGCATTTCCGGAATCTTTATCAGAAGTATCTCCTTCTGATTCTCCGGTTTTCTCAGACTCTTTCTCTTGTTCTGTTTTTTGCGCAGGTTCTTTTCCTTCTTTATCAGAAAATCCTCCTGTAATTGCTTTGATTCCAAAAAATAAGATAACCAGAACAATCAGAATTGCCAGACCCAGAAGAATATACCTCAGATTGTCTGAGAGCCATTCTCTGAAATTGTCTAACATACCTGTCCTCCTTATATTCCCTTATCCTCATGCTCTCCCCAAAGCATATAACACACCCGGAGGGATTCGAACCCCCGACACGTGGTACCGGAAACCACTGCTCTATCCCCTGAGCTACGAGTGCATGTATCTCTACATCTCGGTTATCATACCACAAATCTTCTCACTTGTAAAGCCTTTGAAAATTTTCCGGCAGTTTCTCCATGAATTTCCTTATAATTTTGGGAAATACTACCCAATTTTCTCAAAAAACTGAGCGGTATTCCCCACTTAGCTACATCACCAGAGCCTCTCTCTTCCGGTCATAATAATAAACCTGATAAGAAAGGATTTCCTCCTCCTCTACCTGATTTTGATTCACCTCTCTTACCATTTTCATCAATTCAAAACGGGTATAATGTCCCAGATCCGGAACTAAAATGCATTCATGAACACTGCTTGGAAGTACAAAGAAATTTCTTTTTAGAAGTGTGCCAATATGAGACAGAACATGAGGATACAGCAAAACTGCCGCGCCATAATATTTTTCTTCGTTTGTAAGAACATACATTAATTCTTCTGTGGGAAAATCCATCAGTTTCTCTCCCGATAATTCTGCAATCAGAGATTCCATCCCCACAAAACTATATGGAAGTTTTCTGCTGGTATTAAAGGCTGCATCTTTCATTAGCTGGCTTTTTGTAATCCCCCAGGTCACCAGATTGTTATTATGTATTAATACAGAACCACCCGGAAAATGCCCCTGTTCCACACGATAATAAAAAACCACTGCCAGATCCAGATAGCGGATATGAGGTACTCTTTTTAACATTCTCTCATTCATCTGATAATTTACCAGCTTATAAAAAATACTGGTTCTTGCCCTGGTATAATCCTCAAACTCTTCCAATGAGAACTCCACTTCCTCCTTCCATTTTTCCTCTTCGCACAGAATACGCCCGGCAATCTGTTCCAGTGTTGCTCCTTCTTCATAAATCTCATACAGTTCCTCCAGATAAATCGTGGGAAGCACCTGTTCCTTTTCACCTTGTAAGACCACTGCGTCCAGAACAACTCCATTGTTCTTCTCCACCTGCTGTAAAATAACTTTTTTCTTACCTTCTGTCCTCTTTTGTAAAATCCTGCATAACTCTTCTTTGAATGTCTGATATTCCATACAATCCATTCGTCCTTTCTTTTTTTATTTATATTAAGCAGACACAGAAACCGGACAGATACCTTCCCTGTTGCTGCAAAATACCACTTTGATATTAAAAATCCATAGGAATTTCTGATAGATATATCTGAAAAAAGATTTGATAAAATGATGTGCTTGTATTGAACAGCTATATTTGAATATTGATATATTTTACCCTCAGTCTGCCTGCTCTTTGATCCTGTTGTCTCAAAGGACAGGCAGCAAATTCACATAAAATATACCAACATTCTCATTTCACTGTTGAATACAACACTTTCTGAATATTCTCTAAGTGTAGATTAAACTCTGGATAAGTATTCTCCGGTTCTTGTGTCGATTTTAATCACATCACCCTGGTTTACAAACAGAGGTACATATACAGTAGCGCCTGTTTCTACAACAGCCGGTTTTGTAGCGCCCTGTGCAGTATTTCCTGCAAAGCCTGGCTCTGTATCTGTGATTTCCAGTTCTACGAACAATGGTGCTTCAATAGCGAATACATTTCCATTGTAAGAACATACTTTTACTGTTTCATTTTCTTTTACAAATTTTAAAGAATCTCCTACAGTATCCTGTGCAATGGCAATCTGATCGTATGTTTCATTGTTCATGAAGTTATACAAATCACCATCATTGTATAAATACTGCATATCCACACGCTCAATTCTTGCCTGTGGGAATTTTTCAGTTGGTCTGAATGTTTTTTCAATAATTCCACCACTGATTACATTTTTTAATTTTGTTCTAACGAATGCAGCACCTTTACCTGGTTTAACGTGCTGGAATTCCATAATCTGTACTACGTTACCATCAATTTCCAGTGTGAGACCGTTTTTAAAATCTCCTGCTGATATCATAATGATATTCCTCCTTATTTCGTCCGTTGGGAAAACCTGTTATTTTCCGCTATACTTCATTCTATAATATCTGGGAGCAATTTTCAACTCTTTTTTCTCTTTCTTTGCTCTTTTGCGTAAAAAAACAAAACAATTTTCTCCAGTTTCCGTTTCAAGACAATCTGAATCTCCTCTTTTGGATGAATAGGCTTTACCAAAATGTTGTGGATTCCCACTCTTTTGGCTCCGTACACATCGGTAAACAACTGATCTCCCACAAACAAAGTATTTTCAATCTTTGTCCCCATAAGCTCCATGGCCTTCAGATAATTTTTCCTGGAAGGCTTATGAGCATTTTCAATAAAATGAACCTGGATTTTTTCATTAAAAGAGCTGACCCTCTGATATTGATTATTTGATAAGAGGCAGCATTGAAATCCCATTTTCTTCAAACCTTCAAAAAGCTTTTCTGCTCTTTTATCTGAAGGAGCCCCATGAGGAACCAGGGTATTATCAATATCAAAAATAATTCCCCGGTATCCCTTACGGTATTGTTCCTCAAAGTCGATTTTATATGTGGACTCCAGATATTCATCTGGAAAAAATTTCTTAAACATAGTGTCCGTCTTCTCCTTGTACCTGTTTTTCTTATGGTAACAGGTACAGGCAGGTTTTGTCAAACCTTCATCGCTGATTTAATGGCTTGTAAGGCTGCTCTTCCAAAACATTTTTATAAGCCGGACGAATAATCTTATCTGTATTAATTAATTCTTCCATGCGGTGTGCAGACCATCCTACAATACGGGCAATGGCAAACATTGGGGTATATAATTCAAGCGGCAATCCTAACATACTGTATACAAAACCACTGTAAAAATCCACATTTGCACTGACGCCCTTGTAAATACGGCGTTCCTGTGCAATAACTTCCGGAGCCAGCCGCTCCACCCTGGCATACAGTTCATAATCTGCCATCCTGCCTTTTTCTGCTGCAAGCTGTTTCACAAAGCGTTTAAAAATCTGTGCCCTTGGGTCTGAAATAGAATACACTGCATGACCCATTCCGTAAATCAGCCCTCTCCTGTCAAAAGCCTCTTTATGCAAAAGCTTCACAAGATATTCTTTGATTTCGTCCTCATCTGCCCAATCCTGTAACTGTTCTTTCATATCCTGGAACATGCTGACAACTTTAATATTGGCGCCTCCATGCTTAGGACCTTTTAAAGAGCCAAGAGCCGCTGCAATAGCAGAATACGTATCCGTTCCGGAAGAGGAAACCACATGGGTGGTAAAAGTAGAGTTATTACCACCTCCATGCTCCATATGAAGCACAAGAGCCAGATCCAGAATCTTAGCTTCTAAAGGTGTGTAAACCTTATCCGGACGCAAAAGCAGCAAAATATTTTCTGCTGTAGAAAGATTGCTTTCCGGATTGTGGATATACAGACTGTCATCCAGATTGTAATGCTTATGAGCCTGATATCCATATACAGATAGCAGCGGAAATACGCTAATCAGATTGATACACTGGCGAAGTACATTGGGAAGTGAAATATCTTCTGGATTATCATCATAAGAATAGAGCGTCAGAACACTTCTGGAAAGGGTATTCATCATATCTCTGCTGGGTGCTTTCATAATAACATCCCGTACAAAGTTTGTAGGAAGCTGCCGCTGGGAAGCCAGAATAGCAGAAAATTCCTTTAATTCCTCCGGTGTAGGCAAAGTCCCAAACAGCAACAAATACGTTGCTTCTTCAAATCCAAACCTCTGTTCCTTTAAAAATCCCTCTGTTAAATCTTCAATGTTAATTCCCCGATAATATAACTCACCTTCACAGGGGATTTCTTTACCGTCCACCACTTTTTTAGATACAATATTGGAAATCTGTGTAAGACCTGCCAGGACACCTTTTCCGTTTAAATCTCTCAGTCCCCGTTTCACATCATATTTTCCATACAAGGACGGGTCAATCTTACTATGTTCCTTACATACTTCCGTAAGATTTTCGATTTCCGGAGTAACATTCATATTAAATTCGGACATTTTGAATTCCCCCTTTTCTCTTATTACTTTAGTACTATACTATGGTAACACAAGAAACCTTTTTATAGCAAGATTTTTTTCCTAAAAAATTTATAAACACGTATAAAAAAGAGACTGCCATCCATCCTGCGACAATCTCTTTCTCTCATGTTATTCTTTTAAATTCAGTCTTGCCAATGCATCTGCAAAAGCATTGTTCACTGGCTGGCTGGCTTCTTTTTTCTGCTTGTTAAGATAGCGCTGAACATCTTTTTTACTAACTCCTGCGCCTTCCTTTGCCCGTCTTTGCTGGAAGCTGGAAAGTTTCTCCTTATATCCACAGGTCTGGCAGATAAAGGTATCTTCCTTTCCCTTTACATACAGTTCCATCTTTCTATGACAGTTTGGACATCTGGCATTGGTTACTCTTGAAACAATCTCCCTGTGTCCGCACTCCCGGTCCTGGCACACCAGCATTTTACTGTTTTTCCCATTCACTGCCAGCATTCTCTTTCCACAGACCGGACATTTGGTATTGGTGAGATTTTCATGCCGGAAAGTTCCCTCTCCTGCTTGAATTTCCTGAATCAGTTCCTGGGTATAACCACGGATTTCACTTAAAAATACATCTTTTTTCAGTTTTCCCTCTGCTATTTTAGATAGCTTCATTTCCCAATCCGCTGTAAGCTCCGGTTTCTTCAAATCTTCCGGCACCAGCTCTAAAAGCTGCTTTGCTTTTGATGTAATATGAATCTCCTGTCCACGTTTTTCCATCAAAAAGGTGCCAAACAGTTTCTCAATAATATCTGCTCTGGTGGCTACGGTTCCCAGTCCTCCTGTTTCTCCCAGCGTCTTTGCTGCCTTTGCATCTTTGGTCTGCATATATTTTACCGGGTTTTCCATAGCAGACAGCAGGGTTGCTTCGCAAAACGGAGCCGGAGGTTTTGTTTTCCCCTGGGTCAGCTCTGCCCGTTCAATTTTCAAATGAGCCCCCTTTTCCGCTTCAGTAAGCTTCTGGAACTCTTCATCCTGCTCTCCTGCATCTTCCTCGTAAACCGCTTTCCACCCCTGGCTCTTTACAATTTTTCCTTTTGCGGTAAAGACTTCACCACCCGCTTCACCTTTCATAAGAATCTGCTCATATTCAAAGGGAGGGTATAAAACACTAAAAAATCTCCTTACCACTAAATCGTAAATTTTCCGTTCTTCATTGGTCATATGTTCCAACTGTACAAATTGCTCTGTGGGAATAATGGCATGATGGTCACTGACTTTTTTATCATCTACAAAAGATTTATTCACCTTTACCGGTTTCATGGACAATGCGCCTGCCATCTTTCGGTAAGGCCCCACTGCACAGGCTTTCAAACGCTCTTTTATGGTGGGAACCACATCGTTTCCTATAAATCTGGAATCTGTTCTTGGATAAGTAAGCACCTTATGATTCTCATACAAGCGCTGCATAATATTCAGCGTTTCCTTTGCAGAAAATCCAAATCTCTGGTTGGCATCTCTTTGAAGCTCTGTCAAGTCATAAAGTCCCGGAGAAACAGTTGTTTTCCTGCTTTTCTCCACAGATGTCACTGTCAGAACACCGTTTCCTGCCGCTGCTTTCACAGCCTCTATTCGTTCTTTATGAAAAGAGCGGGCACTTCCACTTTTTTTATCCTGCCAGATCCAGCGGTTTCCTCCTGCCCGTATGGTAAAACCATAGTATTCCTCTGGTTTGAAATTCCGTATTTCTTCTTCTCTGGCTGCAATCATAGCCAAGGTGGGCGTCTGCACTCTTCCACAGGACAACTGAGCATTATACTTACAGGTCAACGCTCTGGTAGCATTTATGCCCACCAGCCAGTCTGCTTCTGCGCGGGATACTGCAGCATCGTACAGCGGATTGTAATCTCGTCCGTCTCTTAAATGAGAAAAGCCTTCTCTGATTGCCTTATCAGTTACGGAAGAAATCCAAAGACGTTTAATGGGCTTTCTGCAGTTGGATTTTTCCAAAATCCAGCGTGCCACTAATTCTCCCTCACGTCCCGCATCTGTAGCAATAATAATCTCCCCTACATCTTTTCTGTAAAGCTGAGTTTTCACTGCCTGATACTGCTTATTGGTCTGGCGGATAACCACAAGCTCCATCTGTTCCGGCAGCATTGGAAGGTCCTGCATGTTCCATTCTTTGTACTTCTGGTTATATTCCTCCGGATCCGCCAAAGTTACAAGATGCCCAAGAGCCCAGGTAACCACGTACTTGTCCCCTTCCAATGCTCCATTTAACTTTTTGCTGCAATTTAAAACTCTTGCAATGTCTCTGGCCACAGAAGGTTTTTCTGCTAAAACAAGAGATTTCATATAATTATCTCCATTTCTGTCTACATTTTCTTCCCAAAAAATTCTGTTGTTTTCTTAACTTTTTCCATAACTTCCTGAAAAGCGTCTGGTGTCAGGGATTGTTTTCCATCACATAAGGCTTTTTCAGGATTGTTGTGTACCTCAATCATAACACCGTCTGCCCCTGCTGCAATAGCTGCCATGGTAAGCGGTTCCACCATGAACCGGATTCCCGCTGCATGGCTTGGATCTACAATAACCGGAAGGTGGGTTTTGGATTTCAGCATAGGAATTGCTGAAATGTCCAGAGTATTTCTCATAGAAGTCTCAAAGGTACGGATTCCCCGCTCACAGAGAATAACCTGTTCATTTCCCCCTGCCATAATGTACTCTGCACTCATCAACAGCTCTTCCAGGGTGTTTGCCATACCACGTTTCAAAAGAATGGGCTTTCTGATTTTTCCAAGTTCCTTTAACAACTGGAAGTTCTGCATGTTTCTGGTTCCTACCTGAATTACATCCACATCTTCAAATAAAGGAAGATGTTCTGCACTCATAATCTCTGTTACAATAGGCAGTCCTGTGGCTTTTTTTGCCTCCAGAAGCATTTTCAGCCCTTCATCTCCAAGTCCCTGGAAAGCATACGGGGAAGTTCTGGGTTTGAAGGCTCCTCCTCTTAAAAATCCGGCTCCTGCCTGTTTAACCCGCTCTGCAACCTCGGTCATCTGCTCTCTGGTCTCTATAGAACAGGGACCTGCAATTACCTGAAAATTCTCTCCGCCAATCTTTCTCCCCTGAATATCAAAAACAGAGGGTAATGGATGCATATTTTTGCTGGCCTTTTTATAAGGCTCTTTAATACGTTTCACAGACTCAATCACATCCAGGGCATTGAGCCAGTCTTCACTTACTTCTGTCGTATCTCCAATCAGGCCAATAAGAGAAGTATTCAGGCCTTCTGATAAATGTAATTTCAGTCCCTGTCCTATAAGCTGCTGTTTTAATTCTTCTACTTTTCTCTCATCTGCGCCTTGCTTTAATACTAAAATCATGGTTTCATCCTCCTTAAGTTAGGGTAATCATATCTTGCGTGTCATAATTTGTCAACAATCTTTTTCATAGCTAACTTATGTCCCTGATTCGCTGCGCACAAATACCAATGTTTCGCTTTTTCTAAATCTTTTTCTACATACAAACCTTCTTCATACATACTTGCCAAATTGTACTGTGCATCCCAATCTCCCTGTTCTGCTGCCAGTAAACACCAATAGAATGCTTTTTCAAAATTTCTTTCAACTCCGATTCCCTCTAAATAGCAGAATCCCACCTGACATTGTGCCAGAGGATAACTGGTCTCTTCTGCAATTTTCAAATACTCTTCAAAAAATTTATCAAACTGCTTCTTTTCCCAATATTGATCCAATGCTTCACATTGTTCCAATTCTTTACAAGGTTTATAATATTCACTCGCCATCTCTATTCTCCTTACTGCTTTTATGAAATCTGTCTGTTTCTTTCGCCATGATATTGTACCATGTCCGCCTCTTTATCACAATCACAAGAAAAGTGTATGTTTGCGTTGACATATTTTTTCCTTTTATATTATAATAATTTCAGAATATTTCTTATAGTTACTTTTGTTTTCACATTTTTACTCATTTTAGGAGGAACTTATGAATCATCACAGTCAGCTTGCCCACCAAGTGATCGAAGAAGTTCAAAAAGCAGTGATTGGAAAACAGGATTGTATTGAAAAGGTTATGATGGCTATTTTAAGCTCTGGTCATATTCTTCTGGAAGATATCCCTGGTGTGGGAAAAACAACCATGGCTCTTGCTTTTTCCAGAGTTTTGAATTTAAAAGAGAAACGGCTTACCTTTACTCCCGACGTATTGCCTGCAGATTTAACCGGATTTACCATGTATCGGAAAGAAACCAATAAATTTTATTACCAGCCTGGGGCTTTGATGTGCAACCTCTTTCTTGGCGATGAAATCAACCGTACTTCTCCCAAAACCCAGTCAGCTCTTCTGGAGGTTATGGAAGAGGGGCAGGTAAGTGTAGACGGTGTCACCCATGCTCTGCCAAAACCATTTATTGTCCTGGCAACTCAGAACCCTGCCGGTTCTGCCGGAACCCAATTACTGCCCCAGTCTCAGCTAGACCGGTTTACCATTTGTCTCAGTCTTGGCTATCCTGATATGGAAGAAGAAATTGCCATTTTGAAAGGAAGAATTTCCAGCAATCCTCTGGAAAACCTGCATCCTGTATTAGAAACCAGGGAGCTTTTGCTTCTCCAGGAAGAATGCCGCCAGATTTTTATTCATGACCGCATCTACCACTATATTTGCAGTCTGATGCAGGCAACCAGAGTCCACCCTATGGTGGAACTTGGCATCAGTCCAAGAGGCAGTCTTGCCCTTACCCATATGGCGCAGGCAGGCGCCTATCTCGCGGGAAGAAGCTATGTGACGCCAGAGGACGTGCAGCGGGTTTTCCAGGATGTCTGTCTTCACCGCCTCTGTCTCAATGCCAAAGCCAGAATCAGCCATGTAGACAGCCGCTGTGTACTGGAGGAGATTTCTAAAAGTACCCCTGTTCCTTCTGTTCGCAAGCATTATAAAGGAGACTCCTGATATGATTTCTAATATACTTTCCGTCTGCTTTTTGATGGTTTTGCTTTATGTGACAATTCTCTACAAAAGCACTGCCGCATGTGCCCTGATGCTGCTTCTGCTTCTTTGTATGATTCTGGGACTTGGGAAATTTCTCTATGCTGTTTTTTGTCTGAAATTCCGTTTCCCCACGGTGCTTGCAGAAACCTTTCAAAAAAACACCTGCCCTTTTACCATTCTGGTCAAAAATACAGGTTTTTTTCCTGTTTCCGGACTTTCTATGGATGTATGCCTTTTGGATGCTCAAAAAAATCTGGTAGAATCCAGTGTTTTGCACTTTTGCGTGCCTGGGAAAAAGACTACTCCCGTTTCCGGGACAGTCACCAGTAAACTTTATGGAAAATTTCAGATAGAAGGAAAAAATCTGCGTTTACACAGTTCTTTTTCCTTTTTGAATTTCCATCTCCCCGGAAAGTTCCGTTGCCAGGTATTCTTCTATCCCACAGCCATTCCTCTGGACGTTCGGATAAAAGAAACCACCCGGTATTTTGCTGCTGAGAGCCAGGGATTTGAAGAAATTCTTCCAGGAGGCGCTCTTCTTCCTTCCAATGAAATTCGCGAATTTCTTCCCGGAGACAAGATGCGTCAAATCCACTGGAAACTAAGCGCCAGAACAGGAAACATTTTAGTCCGTGATCTTGGACGACCTGAAGGCTTTCCGGTTCTTGTGTTTCTCCAGCTTCAGGCTCTGCCTCCAAAAGATTCTGCCCGGCAGTTTAGTTGTTTTCTGGAATTTGCGGTGTCCCTTAGCTTCTCCCTTTTTGAAGCCAGATGCCATCATTTCGTTATCTGGTTTGACGAAAAAAATCAGCGTCTGGTGCGCTATCCTGTGCGGACAGAAGAGGAACTCACCTTGTGTATCTATGCTCTGCTTCATGAAACTTTATATGAAGGTAAAAAAGATTTATATGACTTTTATACTGAAGAATATCCCGGTGATACTTATTGTACCCGCCTTGTTCTGTGTACTGATTTAACCCTTGGCTTTGACACCCAAAGCCCGTGTCCCTTTACGAATGACATGACCATTCCTGTATAAAAAGGAGGATGCCTCATGAAAAAAGAAAAAACGCCTTTAGTTTCCATACAGCCGAAAACAGTACAGCCTGTCACTGCCTGGCAACATGCAGTTTTGTTTTTATGCCGTTTTTTTCTGTACGTTTCTGCTTCTTTGGGCTTTCTGCTTTCTTTCTTATTCATCCTCTCCAAGCCCTGGAACTCAGAAGCTTTTGCTCCGTGGATTCTTGTATTCTCACTCTTTTTTACCATAGTCCAAAGTATTCCTAAACCCAAATACCAAAGAAGGCTTTTGCTTGGTTTCTTCATTTTGGGAGTTTTCCTCCTCTACCTGAAACATGAAAATTTCCTTCTGGAGATTCAGGCTTTTCTTGGGAAACTGAATCATATTTTTGAAGATAGCTATGGGATATCCTTATTTCCATCCTATGCTTTAAAAGGAGATGACTACCATCTGTTCCTGCCTGCAGCTACAGGTGTATTTTTGCTGCTTTTCTACCTTGCTGCTACAATCAAAAAAACCTTTTTCCTTCTTCTTTTGCTGCTTCTCCCTCCATCCCTGGATTTTTTGCTTAATGTGAATCCCTCTTTTGTTTCCTTTGGCTTTCTTCTGGCTGCGTTCTTATTTTGGAATGTTTTAAAGCAAAACCAGTCTCCTGGAATTTCTGCGCTGGCAGTTCCCTGCTGCACACTTTTCCTCTATTTTTTGTGCGCCCAGGTATTGGTTCCAACAGTTTCACAGCATCTTTTTCAATGGAGAAAGCCCCTTTATACAAAGGTAAATGAGCTCCGTACAGCCTTGTTTGAGCAAGCTTCTGATACTTCTGCGTCTTCGCGCCCAAAAGAACAGGTACGTTCCAGAGAATCTCTGAGCAATACCGCTCCTGTTCATAACAATGAAACGATGTTTTATTTTTCCTCAGATTCCCGTCCTTTAGAGTCCATCTATTTAAGAGGGTTCGTGGGAAAAACTTATACAGGCTCCCAGTGGAAATCTTGCGAAGACCAGCTCTTAGAGGATTTCCTGCACGCTAATAAGCGTGATTCCCAAGACAATATTTCATTATTACACAACATTCCCTTTGATACTGTAAAAAAGCAGAACAACAGCCTTTATGAAATGACTCTTTCTCCTGCTTTTTCTGCCTCTTACAGTTATCTTCCCTGGGGTGTCCAGATTCCTGATAACCTTGAAACCGGAGAATCTAATGAGTTAAAAAAGCCTTTTTCGAAATCCGTAAGCTTCTCTGGCATTCCCCTTGCCTTATCTGATGCCCAAATCCTGGAATCCCCTGGGCTTTCTTCGCGAAAAGCTGCAACAGAGAAACTCTACCATTCTTATGTAACAAAGCATTATCTGGAGATTCCAAAAAACAAGCTTTCTACCCTCTCAGAAGAAATCCAGAAGCTTCCTGTGTTCCAGTCCATGCCCAAGCAGCCTTCTGTTTCTCAGATTCAGGATGCAGCCCGGGAAATCCAGACTTTTCTCTGGGAGCATGCTTCTTACAGCCTGAATTTAGATCCTCTTCCCTTTGGCAATGAGTTTGTGGAAGATTTTCTGTTTCGTCAGCACCAAGGATTCTGTATTCATTTTGCTACTGCAGGTACTATTTTATTCCGCATGTATGGAATTCCTGCCCGTTATGTCAGTGGTTATGTCATTCACCCACAGGATTTGCAGGCAACAGACAGTGGTTCCTATACCAGCCAGATTACAGATGCTTCTGCCCATGCCTGGACGGAAATCTATGTTGGAAAGGGCGGATGGATTCCCGTGGAAGTGACGCCCTCTGCCTCTGATACAACAGCTTCCATTCCCCAGAATCAGGAAGAGAGTTCTCAAAACCAGGCTCAGCCACCCAAACCGGTAGAAAAAGAACCCGAAGTTTCCCCTGAAACACCTGGGAAAAATCCCGAAAAAGGGAACGCCGCTCCCTCCCAAAAGGAAGAAAGCAAAGGGCAAAAAACGCCTTCTATTGTAACAGCCTTTTTGTCCATACTGCGCCTCTTGTTGCTTCTTTTTGTAGCAGTGACACTATTTTTTGCAGCCCTTCTTCTTTGGCGCACCCTTTGTTTCCGGAAGCATCTTGGCTACTTTGCCGTTTCTTCTTATGATTGTTTTCAAACTATTTTCAGAAGCCTATTAAAGCTCTGGGAACGTCTCTATGACTTCTCTTCTAAGGGACTGTCAGACCAGGAACTTTTCCTCTTGTTTACGGAAAGGCTTCCAAAAAAAGAGCAAAAAATCTTTCTGGAATTCTACCAGATGGCGGAAGGCTTCACCTTTGGGCAGGCGAAACCAGAGAAAAAACAACTGCGGGATTTGCGGACGGTTTATGGGATTTACAGAAAAAAACTGCTGAAAAACAGCAGTCCTTTCAGGCGGTTTTATATTGGTTATATATTAGGATGGTAACTGTTCCAGAATACCAATCACAATCTTTGCGCATTGTCTGGAAGCAGCCTCACAGTTTTTTTCAAAATTTTCTGCCCCTTTATGATCTGCTGTATCAGTAATGGTTCTTACACTTAAAAATGGAATCTCATTGACATAGCATACATGGGCTGCGCTGGTGGTTTCCATATCTACAGAAAGGGGCCCACAGGCTGCATTAATTTCTTCCCTTTTATCCTCCTCAATAAACTGTTCCCCTGTTACCATTCTGCCAAAAAGCATGGGAAAGGAGGTCTGGCTGCTATATTGCCTGGCAGCCAGAAGGAGATTCTCATCTGCACAAAAATAGTTCTCCTTCAGCCATGGGTGAAATTCTGTCAAAATATCCTCCGCCACATCATGATACATCATCTGCTTGGATACCACAGTGTCAAATAATTGTACGCTTTCATCCATTCCCCCTGCTGTTCCCGCATTTATCATGTGTGTTACCTGAAATTCATCAATTAAAATCTGCGCTGCAATGGCTGCATTTACTTTACAGACACCACTGTACACGGCAACTACAGGATGCTTACCTATCCTGCCTTTGTAAAACTTCAGCATTGCCTTTTCTATTGTTTACTCTATTTCTATATAGTTTAGAAACGGTTCTAATTCTGTATCGCTGGCACATAAAATCCCTATGTTTTTCATGCCTTTTCCTCCGCCTTTCCTTTTTAGTCCAATAGTCTCTCCAACAGTTGTTTTCGGTTGTTAATATAAAGCTCCGTAATCTGGTAACTGCTGGTCTCCTCATAGTCACAGGAATGCAATTTTCCTTCATCAAAGGTCAAAATTTCCGCTTCCGGCATCCCCAGTAAAATCGGGGAATGGGTCACAATAAAAAATTGCGCTCCTGCTTTTGCACATTCATGAATATTTATTAAAAGTGTCAGTTGTCTCTGGGGTGACAAAGCAGCCTCCGGCTCATCCAGCAAATACAGCCCATGAGGTCGAAACTGATTTTGAGCCAGGGTCAGAAAACTTTCTCCATGAGACTTTTCGTGATATTTTTGAGACGGATGGTCTGCATCCGCATAATCCATCTCTTTGGTTGCCACATTATAAAAACTCTCTGCTCTCAGAAAATATCCCCATCCGGGTCGATTACAGCTTCGCACAAGCCGGATAGCTTCACAAAGTTCCGAATGAGAATCAAAAGTAGAAAAGTGATAATTTCTGCTCCCCCCTTCCGGATTAAATCCAGCCGCTATGGCAATAGCTTCCAGCAAAGTGGACTTGCCACTGCCATTCTCCCCCACAAAAAAAGTGATGGGACTGGTAAATTCCAGACTTTTTAACTCATGTAAAGCCTCTATTTCCCTCAGGTAACTATAGGGGGCAATCCTCTTCCAGTCAATCGAAAGCCCTTTGATAAATTGCGTATTCATGACTCACCTCCAGTTTCTTTTATGGACATTTTTATATGAATTTATTATACGGAAAAACAACTCCCTGAACAAGAACCAGCTTTGAAAGGTAAAAATAATTCGCAATGATTTTGCTTGTTTTAAGGCAGA
>OHQZ01000283.1_pt1 | contig 24101 bp, 20 predicted proteins | sample 1578281 | NCBI WGS metagenome assembly OHQZ01 (sample SAMEA3879589, study PRJEB24766) | human gut metagenome | biome: human-associated habitat; feature: feces | place: USA | collected 1985/1987
CATTCCGGGCGTTTCCATGGCGGACGGTCCGGCTGGTGTGCGCCTGATTAAAAAATATGAGGTGAATCCGGAAAATGGACAGATTTACAGTAATGGATTTCTGGGAGCTTTAGAAAGCGGTTTCTTTAGTACTCCAGAAGAACATGAAGGTGCAGATACGTATTATCAGTATTGTACAGCCATTCCCGTAGGAACATTACTGGCACAGACCTGGAATACAAAGCTTCTGGAAGAAGTAGGACGGGCTGTGGCAGAAGAAATGCAGGAATTTGGCGTTGCATGGTGGCTGGCTCCTGGTATGAATATACACAGAAATCCACTGTGCGGAAGAAACTTTGAATATTATTCAGAAGATCCTCTGATAAGCGGAAGTATGGCGGCGGCGATTACCCGGGGCGTACAGTCTGGGAAAGGTGTGGGAACCACGATCAAACATTTTGCCTGCAACAATCAGGAGGACAACCGAATGGGATCTAACAGCGTATTGTCAGAACGGGCGTTGCGTGAAATTTATCTGAGAGGCTTTGAAATAGCTGTAAAAACATCCCAGCCTATGGCGATCATGACTTCTTATAATCGAATCAATGGTGTCCATGCTGCCAACTGTAAAGATATCTGTACTGTGGCGGCAAGACAGGAATGGGATTTTCAGGGAATCATTATGACAGACTGGACAACCACCATGCCTCAGGGAGGAAGCCTTTCCTGGAAATGCGTGGAAGCAGGTAATGATCTGATCATGCCGGGATGGCAGGGAGACAGTGAAAACATCCGGGAAGCGCTGGAAAGTGGAAACTTGAAGAAAGAAGATCTGAAAAAATGTGTGAAGAGAATGCTGAAGGTGATTTTCCAGACACTGGGATATGAGGATTGCGTAAGCTACGGAGCGCAATTCAAATAAAAGAATAAAAATAGAAAAAGGAACTGTTGTATTTTAAGGTATATTCGAAATGTTTCTGAATAGTGCCTGAAGCGACAGTTCCTTTTTGCTTCGAGTGTGAAAGGGACATTTTAGCCATGGGGGTTGGGTATATAGAGCGTAAATAATGAAATATTGACACAATTATAATAAAATATAGCAATAAAAATGAAATAATATGGAGGGGCTAAGATGAAAAAATGTATTGGTATTTTAGGGTGTGGTTTGTTGGCTCTGCGTTCTTGTGGAATGTCACAAGCGTTGGAATTTCCAAAGACTTCCTGGGATATGACGCCGGAAGAGGTTCTTAAAGCATATCAGGTTAAGAAGGAAGATACAAACCTTTACGAGGAACAGGGACGAAATGCAGCTTTTGTACTGGAAAATCAGGAAGTTTTTGGAGAAACGGCTCAGACGGTCATGTTTAGTTTTATGGATATGGAGTTGGGAGAGGGAGAAGATATCCAAATCTTGGATGAGGGGAAAGAAGGCGGAGAAAAACTTCTTTACGGAGTAACCGTCATTTATCCTCAGGATGCAGATATGGATAAAGTTGAGGAAAATATGGAGGAGCTGTATGGGAAAAAATCAGTGTCTGAACTGAGTGTATTTTCCGCCTTTGACGTTTTAGGAAGTGGAAAATTAAATGAGACAGAGTATACAGAAACGGATGACAGGCGGTTATGGGGAAGCGAGACCATTGAAAAAGTAATGGACGGAGAAGAGAATGCCGGATTTCAGGAAAAATGGATTTCTTATCTTCCGAACTTACAGGAAGAGCAATGGAAAGAATTTTCAGAGAAAGGACGGTTGGTTACAGTTATATTGGAAAAAGAAGGTGATACTCCGTTTGTAAAATTTGATGGATACCATCAGGCGGTGTATCAGACGATTATGAATCATAAAGACTAAATAATGTGTACAAGGTCACAATTAAATCATTTACACCCTCAGTTCACCTTGCTATAATAAACGGTAAAGGAATAAAGTTCGTTATTCCAATATATACGGATAAAAGTAACGGGGGAGATACATATGAAAGTTGTTATTCTGGCGGGTGGTTTCGGAACCCGAATCAGTGAGGAAAGTCATTTGAGACCGAAGCCGATGGTAGAGATCGGAGATAAGCCTATTTTGTGGCATATCATGAAGTTGTATTCCTATTATGGTTATCATGAATTTGTGATTTGCTGTGGGTATAAGCAGCAGATGATCAAGGAATGGTTTGCAGATTATTATTTGCACAGCAGTGATATTACCTTTGATTTTACCCAGGAAAATAAGATGATCGTTCACAATAATATTTCTGAGCCGTGGAAGGTGACGCTGGTAGACACCGGGCTGAATACCATGACCGGAGGGCGGATTAAGCGGGTAAGAGAACATCTGAATGGGGAACCTTTTTTCCTCACTTACGGGGACGGTGTTTCGGATGTGAATATTGAGAAGCTTTTGGAGTTTCATAAAAAAGGCGGAAGAATGGCAACCCTTACCACTGTGCAGCCCATGGGGCGTTTTGGCGCGCTGGATCTTCTGGAAGATGGAGAAATCACCAATTTTAAGGAGAAGAAGAAAGAGGACAGTGGTTGGATCAATGCAGGCTTTATGGTGTTGGAACCGGAGATTATTGATTTGATTCAGGGGGATGACACTGTTTTTGAGAAATATCCTCTGGAAGAAGCAGCCAGAAGAGGTCAGTTGGATGCGTATCGGCACAATGGTTTCTGGCAGTGTATGGATACGCTGAATGAAAAGAAAAAATTAGAAGAAATGTGGCAGTCAGGAAATGCGCCCTGGAGGGTATGGGATAGATGAGTACATGGGATTTTTATGAGGGAAAAAGAGTGTTGATCACCGGACATACAGGATTTAAGGGGGCCTGGCTGTCTCAGATACTTTTGATGGCGGGAGCCGACCTTACGGGCTATGCTTTGAAGCCTCCCACAGAGCCTAATCTGTTTTCTGCTCTGGGACTGGAAAAAAAGATGCTGTCTGTGGAGGGGGATATCCGGGAGCAGGAAAAGCTGTGGAAAGTGATAGAAGAGACACAACCGGAACTGGTGCTGCATTTGGCAGCGCAGCCGATTGTGAGGGAATCTTATCGGAATCCGGTATACACTTATGAAACAAATGTGATGGGAACGGTGAATATTCTGGAGGGAATTCGCCGGACAGACAGTGTAAGATCTTTTTTAAATGTAACTACCGATAAGGTATACAAAAATAATGAATGGGAATGGGGATATCGGGAGACGGATGAGCTGGACGGTTATGATCCGTATTCCAACAGTAAATCCTGTTCTGAGCTGGTAACACACAGCTATAAAAACTCTTTTTTAAATGAAGCCGGAGTGGCAGTTTCCACGGCGAGAGCGGGAAATGTGATCGGCGGCGGAGATTTTGCAGAGGATCGGATTATTCCGGATTGTGTGCGGGCAGTATCCAAGGGACAGAAAATTGCAGTGAGAAATCCTCATTCTACTCGACCGTATCAGCATGTGCTGGAGCCTTTGGGAGCATATCTTAAGATCGTACAGGCGCAGTATGAGAATCCAAAGAAGGCGGGAGCTTATAATGTGGGACCGGATGACAGAGACTGCATTACTACAGGGACTCTGGCAGATTTGTTTTGCGGAGCCTGGCAGCAGGGAGCTGAGTGGGAAAATTTGTACGTGGGAGGACCTCACGAGGCTAATTTTCTGAAGTTGGATTGTTCCAGAATCCGAAATGTTTTGAATTGGAAACCTCATTGGCAGGTAAAGACGGCTGTGGAAAAGACGGTGGACTGGTATCAGGCATATCTTGCGGAGGAAAATATGACTGTTTTTACGGAGCGTCAGATTCGGGAATATGAGGAAGAGGAGTAACTAAGTAAGTTAAAGGATGGAAGATTATATGAAAAAGAATCGGGAAGTAATCTGTGGGGCGGCGGCTTTGCTTGCGGCAGCTTCCTTTTTTGTAGGCTGCCTGCAGATTCCGATAATTTCCAAAAAAATAAGCAGTTTAGGAAATATCAACATTTTACTATACGGGATGTCGCTGATCCTGTTTTGTGCTTTTTGCATTATAGGATTGGTTGTCGTAAGAAGGATGAAACCATCGTCCCATTCCATTTTGGAATCTGTCTGGGTAAAAGGCGGAATGTTGGTTTTACTTCTGGTGGGTCAGGCAGTATTTTTTATAGTGGGAGTTTCCCAGGAGACACAACAGGTAGGCAGCGTGGCGGGAAGATATGGCTGGCATACCCAGCCTTTGTGGCTGATGGCAGCTCTCTTTTTCGTAGAACTGGCTGCTTTTTTCTGGATGTATCGGAAGATTACAGTGGAAGAAAAATGCGGAGAATGGCTCTTATATGTGCTGTATGCAGTTCTTACCATTCTGGTATTTTACAGTATGGATACGCCGAATATTTTTGGAAGAGGGGAGTGGGGAGACAGCTATCATGCCCATGCCTACTTTAATTCTATCTATAATGTACACTGGGGGATGCCCTATACGGCGGAGCTGACCAGCATTTACGGACATTATGCCCTGCTTTGGAAATTACCTATGAAGTTAATCGGGGGAGATTTTCGGATGTTTGTGCTTTTGATGGCGGCATTGGGAGCAATCAGCCATCTTTGCGCATTCCTTACAATTCATCAGGTGATAAAAAGCAGAGTTTTTCGGGGAGTGGCAGCGATCGCCTGCGCCTTTCCGATTTTGGGGATGCGCGGAGGATATTATTGGCAGCTTTGGCCCCATCGCATGATTTTTCCTGCGATTATGATGCTCTATGCAGTGACCGTATTGCGAAAAAAGAAATTTGGATGGAAAACGGCCCTTTCTGGTTATCTGATCTGTATGTTGGGTGTGATCTGGAATACGGAGACTGGTATGATTCTGGCAGCGGCATGGGCGGCAGTACATATCTGTTATCTTTTCAGTGAAGGAGCGTGTAACTGGAAGAGAATAGGGAAGTATGGGATTTTCCATCTGGCAGGGGTGGCAGGTTCCTTTGCGGGAGCCTATGGACTTGTAAATCTGTATAATATTTTGAAACACAGTCCGGTAAATACCTTAAAAGAATTTATGGTTCCACTGATGTCGGACGCTTACATGACAGACGTACTTCATTTGGACCTTCCCATGTATCCCAGCGCTTATATGGCTGAGGTGACCTTGTTTCTGATCGGGGTTTTTCTGGGAATTGCCGGATGGCGGTGGTTTCGGGAGAAGGGAACGGAAGTGCCCTGGAAAAAATATTTGTTGTTTTTTGTGTGTATCAGTGCGTTGGGAAGATTGGTTTATTATATGAATCGTCCCGCTTATCACAATCTGGATTGCTGCCACTTTTCGGCGGTACTTTTGCTGGCGTATCTGTGTGAACAGGGGCTTTGGATGATACGGAAGGGAAACTGGAAACAGTGGAGAACTTACAGTTTTGAGAGAATTGTAAAGAGTAGTATCGGGGTGGTCTGTGGGGCGGCACTGATCGTTATGGCTACAGGAACAGCACTGCAGTTTTCCCAGAACAGTGAAATCAAAGAAAATTTTCATAATCAGGAGGAATTGGATCAGTTTCTTCAGACAGTGGAACAGCAGATTCCGGCAAATACTTTTGCCTTTGGTCTGAATGTGGCAGAAATATATAGTATGCTGCACTGGAATACCCAGTGTTTTACCATGGATTTCAGCGATATGTTTGTGGCGCAGGATTCTGCAAAACAGTTGGTGGAACAAATGCAGCAGGGCGTGGAGCAGGTATTTACCAGCAGCGCCTCCCTTCCTATTTTGGAGCAATTTCATCCGGAAGGATATCAGTGGTTTATGGAAACGTATACATTGGATAAAAGTCTGTCCATTCAGGGGACAGAGTTTCAGTTTTATGTGAGAAAATGAAAAGGAGAGGAAAACATGTTTGAAAAAATGACGGAACAGCAGGCAAGAGAGCAGATTCTGGAAATGACGAAGGCTTACTGTGAAAAGTATCATAATCAGAAAAAATCTTATGAAAAAGGGGACAGGATTCCCTATGCTTCCCGGGTTTACGGTTCTGAGGAAATGGTAAATCTGGTGGATAGTTCACTGGAATTTTGGCTGACAGCGGGAAGATACACAACGAAATTTGAGAAAGATTTTGCTGATTATCTGGGGGTAAAATACTGTTCTCTGGTAAATTCCGGTTCTTCTGCAAATCTTTTGGCATTTATGGCATTGACCTCTCCGTTATTGAAAGAGAGACAGGTGCTTCCGGGGGATGAGGTGATTACAGTAGCAGCGGGATTTCCTACCACTGTGGCGCCTATGATCCAGTATGGGGCAGTTCCGGTATTTGTGGATATTTCTATTCCTCAGTACAATATTGATTCATCTCTTTTGGAGGGAGCAGTTTCAGAAAAGACGAAAGCGGTGATGCTGGCGCATACGCTGGGAAATCCTTTTGATCTTCAGGCGGTGCGGGATTTCTGTAAAAAATATAACCTGTGGCTGATCGAGGATAACTGTGACGCTTTAGGTTCCCGTTATGTGATCGACGGGGAAGAAAAGCTTACGGGAACCATCGGCGATATCGGAACTTCCAGTTTCTATCCGCCTCATCATATGACTATGGGAGAGGGAGGAGCCGTATATACCTGTAATCCTCTGCTCCATAAGATAGTTCGTTCGCTTCGGGATTGGGGACGGGACTGCGTGTGCGCTCCGGGACAAGATAACTTGTGTGGACATCGTTTTGACCGTCAGTACGGAGAACTTCCGTTAGGCTACGATCATAAATATGTATATTCTCATTTTGGATATAATCTGAAGGCTACGGACATGCAGGCGGCAGTGGGCTGCGCCCAGTTAGAAAAATTCCCGTCTTTTGTGGAACGGAGAATCCATAACTTTACCTATCTGAAAAATGCCCTGAAAGGTACAGAAGATAAACTGATCCTGCCGGAGGCTTGTGAAAATTCTACCCCGAGCTGGTTTGGATTTTTGATTACCTGCCGGGAAGGGGTGGACAGAAATGAGCTGGTACAGAAGATCGAGGCGAAAGGGGTACAGACGCGTATGCTGTTTGCAGGCAATCTGATCAAGCATCCGTGTTTTGATCAGATGCGGGCTTCAGGAAAAGGATATCGGGTAGCGGGAAGTCTGGAAAATACAGACCGTATCCTGAAAGATACTTTCTGGATCGGTGTATATCCGGGTATGACGGACGAGATGCTGGACGGTATGGCAGATGCTATCCGGGAAGCTCTGGCATAAAGGAGAAGAAGGATATGGTGATAGATGAAAAACTTCGCTGGATGGGTTTCTGGATGCTGGATGCGCTGAAGGGAAGACCGGTGCGGAAATATTATGACCAGATCAGTGAGGGATGGAAGAAAGGAACTTCTATTCGGGAAACAGAAGAGAAAATTCAGTCTCTTATCGCCCATGCGGTGAAAACCACGGAATTTTATAAAAAATATCCGGAAACCATTTCTTTGACGGATCTTCCCGTTGTAAATAAAGATACCTTTCGGGAACATTATGAAGAATTTCTTTCTTCTGTATATAAGGATGCGCCGGATAATCGGGTGATGTGTACCAGCGGTTCCACAGGGACCCCCCTGCGCATGATCCAGAATAAGGACAAGATCAACCACAATACAGCGGCGGGAATTTTCCTGGGCGCAGTGGTGGGTTATTATATTGGTATGAAAGAGGCATTCATCCGCGTGTGGGTAAACAATGTGAAAAAAAGCAAGTTTCGTTTGATTCAGGAAAATTTGATCATGATGGACAGCTCTCGTATGGACGACGAGGCTTTGGGACAGATGGTGGACACGATTATAAAGAAGAAAGTGAAATGTCTGGTGGGATATTCTTCTGCCCTGGGAGAATTGAGCAGATATATCGAAGAACATTCGGTGGATGGCAGTAAATTTTCTGTAGAGGCGATCATCCCGATCTCAGAAACGATGCCCGAACCGGTAAGACGAAAGATGCAAAGTCAGTTTTGCTGTCCGGTACAGGCATGGTATTCCAATGAAGAGAATGGGATCATGGGAGTCCAGAATCAGAAAAATGAAGGATATCGTATTGATACGGAGAGTTATTATTATGAAATCCTGAAGATGGATTCTGATGAGCCTGCTGAACCGGGAGAGCTGGGAAGAATCGTGATCACGGATCTTTATAATTATGCGTTTCCGATTCTTCGGTATGACAATGGAGATACGGCAGTAGCTCAGAGATGGGAAGAAGATGGAAGATATAAGCTATATCTGGGAGCGCTTTACGGGAGACGGAGCGATCTGATCTATAACTGTAAAGGGAGGGCGGTTACGCCGTATATTATTACCAATAATCTCTGGGACGTAAAAGGAGTAAAACAGTATCGCTTTATTCAGGAGGATGTGAAAAAATACACGTTATGGCTGAATGGTGATCCGGCCCAGATGGATCAGGAAGAGATTGTGGGACGAATCCGCCCTTATTTGGGAGAAGAGGCGGAGATTACCGTGGAGCTGGTAGATGAGATTCCGGTACTGGCTTCAGGAAAACGGAAATACATAGAAAACCGATGTGAGAAATATCAGACACGGAAAGGATTTTGCGGATAGGACAGATGGGGAAGAATACAGAGAAACAAAAAAAACTGGTTTCCAATACGTTTTACACCATTGGGGGAATGCTTGCTCTGAATGGTGTGCTTCAGCTGGTGATCACTCCGCTTTTGAACAGAGAGTTGGGGGCGGATCAGCTGGGGGATATGCTTTTTGTGCTGGGGCTGGTGAGTATTCTCTGTCCTTCCGTGGGGCAGGCTTTAAATACCAGTCGTCTGGTGGTGCGTCGGGATCATCCGGTAGTGAATGGAGATTATGACAGGATCTTACTGCTCTTTGGAATACCGGGAAGCCTGATCGCTCTGTGGATTTGTCGGGAAAGTATTCATGGAACCTTTATGGCAGTGGGAATATTCCTGCTTTTCCTGCTGACGATTTTTCGGTATTATGGAGATGTGGAATATCGGTTGAACCTGAATTATCAGCGGTATTTTATCTATTATGTGCTGATTGCCGTCGGTTATCTGGCAGGTTACGGGATTTACCGGATTACGGGAAGCTGGATATGGATTTATCTTGTCGGAGAGATGGCGGCGTTGATCTTTGTGACTTTGACAGGTCAGGTCTTTCAAAAATTCTGGGTAAAAAGCGACAGTTTCTCCGTTGCCCTGAACAGGGGATTTTTCCTGACATTGTCTTATCTGGTGACTAACGCCACATTAAATATGGACCGCATTGTGCTGAAAGCCTTCACAGGGAATACGCAGGTGACGGAGTATTATGTACTTTCTCTGGTGGGAAAGACCATGGTGCTTCTCATCGCCCCCATCAATACGATTCTTATTTCTTATCTTACGAGAAGAAAAGAATTGCTGACAAAATCGCAGTTTTTGAAAGAGGCAGCGGCAGGAGGCGGTGTGAGTTTTGTGTTTTTTCTGGGGTGTCAGGTGGGGACGCCCCTGTTTGTGTGGCTTTTTTACCGAAATCTCTATGAACAGGTAAAAGGTCTGATTACCGTGGTAAATCTAACCCAGGTGTTGGGGATGTATTCCGCATTTTTGTTTATTCTCGTTCTGACATTTGCCAGTGAGAAATGGCAGCTGTGGCTGCAGGCAGCCCATTTTATAGTCTTGACGGCAGCTACGGTTTTTGCGACAGGAAAATATGGAATTGCAGGATTTGCCTGGGCGGCGCTGGGAGCAAACCTTCTTCGGGTTGTGGCGGTGATTCTTCTGGGAGCTGTAAAGGCTTCCAGTAAACGTAAGGAAGGAAAAACGTATGCAGATTGGTGAAGTTCTGAGAAGAGTAGTATTTAACGGGCTGGATGCGGCAAAGGGCGGAAAGCTGAAAAAACTGAAAGAGGTAAATAAAAGAGAGATTGTGGAGGGTGTTACAGAAGATTATCGGGAGAGAAGAGTTCAGGCGCTTCTGGAATACGCAAAATGTCATTCTCCTTATTATAGAGAGAATCCCCAGTGGAAAACCTTATCGGATTTTCCAGTGTTGACGAAGGGGGATTTTATAGAAAATTATGACAAGATTCTGGTGGATAACAGCGGGGAACAGGGAAATCTGTACCGTCTCAGTACCAGCGGGTCTACGGGTACTCCATTTACTGTGTTGTGTGATGGGGATAAGATGAACCGGGTGAATATGAACTTTATTTCCTGTATGGAACTGAATGGTTTTCGGATGGGAATGAAGAGAGGAGAGTTCCGGGCGTGGATAAAGGGGAAAAATACCATCAGTATGTGGAAATCTTTCAAAAATAATCTGATCATGGTGGATATCTCCAATATGGGAGAGGAAGCTCTGGAAAAAATCTGCCGGGATATCGAAAAGAAGAAAATCCAGGTATTAGTCAGTTATTCCAGCGCACTGGTGGCGCTGTCCCAATATTTGAAAAAAACGGGAAGAGATATCAGCAAATGGAAGGTGGAGATGATCTTTTCCATGGGGGAGGCTTTGCCGGACGGCACTTACGATCTTCTTAAAGAAATTTTTGGATTTTCACCAGTGCGTTCTTATGGAAATAATGAAAATGGTTTTATCGCCATCCAGTTGGACGAGGAAAAAGAATATACCATCGATCTGTATAATTTCTATACGGAGATTTTGAAAATGGATTCCGATGAACCGGCAGAGCCGGGGGAATTGGGAAGGATCGTGGTTACCGATTATTACAATAAAACCTTCCCCATGATCCGCTATGATACGGGAGATACCGGCAAGATGCGGATTTATAAGGATGAAAAGGGAAGAGTTCACGGGAAATTTTTAGAGATTTACGGGCGGAGAGGATCGCTGATGTATAACTGTCAGGGAGAGCCTCTGTCCATCCATGTGTTTATGAATATCCTGCTGAATTTTGAAGGCGTGGTATATCAGGCAAAATGCATTCAGTGGGAAAAGAAAAAATATGAGCTGCTGATCAATGCAGACCGGGAAAAGCTGAAAATAGAGGAAGTATTGGCGGCCTACAGAAAATATCTGGGAGAGGAAGCCCAGATTCAGGTGACATATGTGGAAGAAATTCCGGTGCAGTCATCTGGAAAATTTATGGTATGTGAGAATCGCTGCCCGGATTATCAGTAGGTTGTAACGATGCAGTAGTCTGCTGTGAAGGCACTGAACAGTTAGATTTTGCTGACAGGAGAGAAAAGAGGTAGAAAAACATGAAGAAAAAGGTTTCGGATTATATTGCAGACGTTCTGGCAGGAACGGGGATCCGACAGGTATTTACCGTTACTGGAGGCGGAGCCATGCATCTGAATGATTCTCTTGGGCATCATCCGGCGCTTGCCTGTATGTATCATCACCATGAACAGGCGGCAGCGATGGCGGCAGAGGCTTACGCCCGGGTGGATAATCGGATGGCAGCCGTGTGCGTCACTTCAGGACCGGGGGCTACCAATGCTCTGACAGGAGTTTTGTGCGGCTGGATGGATTCTATTCCCATGATCGTTCTGTCCGGTCAGGTGCGCTATGATACCACGGTGCGCAGCAGCGGTCTGAATATCCGTACCATGGGAGTACAGGAATATGATGTGGTGCGGTCGGCAGAGCCTATGACCAAGTATGCGGTGATGGTGGAAAAACCGGAGGAGATTCGCTACCATCTGGAAAAAGCTCTGTATCTGGCGATAAATGGAAGACCGGGTCCCTGCTGGCTGGATATTCCTCTGAACGTGCAGAGCGCTGTGGTGGAGACGGATGAATTGGAAGGCTTTGATTCTGCAAAGGAAGAGATGGGGCAGGAGGTAGCCGAGCAGAATATGGATCTGGAAACGTTGGAACAGATTTTAGATAAGATCCGGGAATCCCGCCGACCGGTGCTTTTTGCAGGTCACGGGATCCGTCTGGCGGGGGCGTATGACAGATTTCAGAAATTGGTGAATCTTCTGGGCATCCCGGTGGTTACCGGAATGAGCAGTATTGACCTGATGGAATCCGGTCATCCCCTGTATGTGGGGAGAAATGGAGGCACCGGAGACCGGGCAGGAAATTTTGCAGTGCAAAACAGCGATCTTTTGTTGTCTCTGGGCAGCCGTCAGAGCTTTTTGCAGACGGGATTTCATTTTGAAACATGGGCAGAGAAAGCGTATACCATTTTAAATGATATTGACGGGGAAGAACTGAAGAAAAAGAGTCTGCATGTGAATCTTCCCGTGGTGGGCGATGTGGGAAAAATGATCGACCGTCTGCTGCTGTTGTTGGAGAAAAAAGGCTGTTCTCTGAAAAATCCATGGTTTTCGGGCAGGGAAGCTTGTGAAACATGGAGACAGCAGTGTCTTACCTGGAAGAAAAAATATCCGGTGGTTTCTCAGAAACATTATGAGGAATTGGAACCGGGACGAACCAATATCTATGCTTTTTATCGGGAATTGTCCAAATGTATGAGGGAGGATTCTCAGATTGTGGTCAGTGTGGGAACTTCAAGAGTGGCGGGAAGTCAGGCGTTTTATATGAAACAGGGACAGCGGTTTTATACGAATGCGGTGACCGCTTCCATGGGGTACGGGCTTCCGGCAGCCATCGGCGTCTGCGTGGCATCCGGGAGAAAGGAAGTTGTCTGTGTTACCGGAGAGGGAAGTTTACAGATGAATCTTCAGGAATTACAGACGATCCGCCATCATCGGCTGCCGATCCGCATTTTTGTGATCAATAATGAGGGATATCATTCTATTCGGCAGACGCAGACCAGTTATTTTCATGGAAATCTGGTGGGCGTGGGGGAAGAGAGCGGCGATCTGAGTTTCCCGGATCTTTCCCGGCTGATTCCGGCTTATGGGATCACGTATGAGACGATAAGAAACAGTGAGACGCTGGAACAGGATATCCGCAGGGTCCTGGCAGGACCGGCTCCCTGTGTGTGTCAGGTGTTTGTGACAAAACAGCAGAAAACAGAGCCGAAACTGGCTTCTCGCCAGCTGCCGGACGGAACAATGGTATCAGCTTCTTTGGAAGATATGTATCCGTTTTTGTCCAGAGAAGAGCTGGAAGAAAACATGGTGAGGAAAAAAGATGAATAGGGTAATTATAACGGGAGCCACCAGTATGATCGGTCAGGCGGTGGTGGAAGAATGTCTGGAACAGGGAAAGCAGGTTTGCGCAGTGATTCGAAAGGATACGAAACGGAGAGAACGGTTGCCGCAGCATCTCAACCTTTCAGTGGTGGAGTGCAGTCTGGAAGAAATGAGATCCCTGCCGGAAAAAATCTCCGGTTCCTGGGACACATTTTATCATATCGCCTGGGGAAGTACAGGAGAGAACAGAAATAAGAGTGTAATTTTGCAGAGTAAAAACATCGAATATACCATGGACGCAGCCTGGGCGGCAAAAGAACTGGGCTGTACCCGTTTTATAGGAGCCGGTTCTCAGGCGGAGTACGGTCCTTCAGACCAGGAAAAAATAGGACCGGACACTCTGGAGAATCCTGTAACGCCTTATGGGGTGAGCAAGCTGGCTGCTGGAAAACTTTCCCGGATCTTTTGCCAGGAATTGGAGATGGAATGGATCTGGTGCCGGATTTTCAGTGTATACGGAATCTACGATAAGGAGAGCACCATGGTGATGACGGCGCTTCGTCAATTCTTAAATGGGGAGGAAACAGCCTTCACACCGGCAGAACAGCAGTGGGACTATCTGTACAGTAAAGATGCGGGAAGAGCCATGTATCTGGCGGGAGAAAAAGGAAAATCCGGCTCTGTTTATTGTGTGGGAAGTGGAAAATCCCATCGGCTTCGGGAGTATATTTACAAAATCAGAGATATAGCAGCTTGTGAGGCAGAACCGGGAATTGGGAAAAAGTCGTATCCTCCGCATTCGGTGATGCATCTGTGCGCAGATATTGAAAGTCTGACACGGGATACAGGTTTTGCTCCGCGATATGGATTTTCAGAAGGAATTGAGGAAATGGTACAATGGCTAAGAGAGAAAAACAAATGAAAAAGAAAATATCAGTGGTGATTCCCACTTATAATGAAGAGGGGAATGTAAAGCCGCTGGCGCGGGCGATCGTAAATGTGATGGAAAACGAGCTGCCGGAATATGATTATGAGATCCTTTTTATAGATAATCATTCCAAGGATAATACCCGGTTGTTTCTCCGGCAGTTGTGTGGAGATAATAAAAAAATTAAGGCAATCTTCAATGCGAGAAATTTTGGACAGATCCGTTCCCCTGTTTATGGGCTGAAACAGGCACAGGGAGACTGTGTGATCCGAATGTGCGCAGATTTTCAGGACCCGGTAGAGATGATTCCCAAGTTTGTGCGAGAGTGGGAAAAAGGGTGGAAAATTGTGATCGGTATTAAAAAATCCAGTAAGGAAAAGAAAATGATGTACTGGATTCGAACTCTTTATTATAAATTAATCCGCAAGATCACGGACATCGATCATATTGAGCATTTTACGGGTTTTGGATTGTACGATAAGGCATTTGTGGATGTGGTGCGTCAGCTTCACGATCCGATGCCGTATCTCAGAGGAATTATTGCAGAACTGGGCTTTGATTACAAAGCGATTCCTTATGAGCAGCAGAGACGAAAAGCGGGAAAGAGCAAGAATAATTTCTACAGTTTGTACGACTATGCGATGATCGGAATTACTTCTTATTCCAAAGTGGTGCTGAGAATGGCAACTTTCGTGGGATTTATTGTAGGCGGCATCAGCTTTGTGGCGGGAATCGTATATTTTATCCTGAAATTACTCTATTGGGATAGATTTTCTGCGGGAGTGGCGCCGCTTTTGATCGGTGTGTTCTTCCTGGGATCGATGCAGCTATTCTTTATTGGATTTTTGGGAGAATATGTGCTGAGTATCAACACGAGGGTGTTGGATCGTCCTTTGGTAGTGGAAGAGCTGAGGCTGAATTTTGAGGAATTGGAGGAAGAAAATGAAAGTGAAAGAGAAAAGGAAGAGGAAAAATCCGCTGCTTCGCCTGAAAAATGACTGGAATGGAATGAAACTGTGGAAAGCGGACGAACTGTGTAAACTGGACTGGATCATTTCCAGTCTGGTGCTTCTGGTTCTGTTTGTCATTTGTATGCAGGGGGATATGCGCCTGACCGGAAATCGTTCTTTTCTGATGTATGAGCATTTTACAGATTTTTATAAAGCAAGCTATGAGCAGTCCGGCGGATATTACGCCAATTATCTGCCAAGTACCTTTCTTGCTTATGCGATATGGAATCTGCCTTTGTATCTGGCAGGTCACATCCCCGAAGCGATCCTGACGAACAGCTTTATTAACAATATGTGGTATAAGCTGCTTCCGGTCATCCTTTACTATGTGACCGCGCACTTTATGTACAAAATTGGCATGGAAGTAGGATTTGGAGAGAAGAAATCCCGGCTTTGCAAATTTGCGTTTCTGGTATTTCCTATTGGAGTCTTCAGTCAGTTTATATTCAGCCAGTATGATATCTTTACCGTGTTTTTTATGGTGGTTGGTCTTTATTACTACCTGAAAGGGAAAATGTGGAGATTTTCTCTGCTGTTTGGTGTGGCGGTGACTTTTAAATACCATGCGCTTTTATATTTTCTGGTATTGCTGGTTTTGAAGGAAAAAAAGATCCGAAATATTCTGAAATATACGGCGGCTATGGCAGCGCCGGTTCTGATCGAGGTACTTCCCAATATAGGGTCGGTACATTTCCAGAGACATGTGATGGGATTTGGAGCTTTAAAATTTGTGCAGAAACAGTTTAGCTTCGGATTTTTTAACGGATTTAATCTGGTGGCGGTAGCGGCGGCTTTTATGCTGGTGTGGGCGTATCAGCGGAAGACACGGGACGATCAGGAGCTTTTTTCCTGGGCTTCCTTTTTTACAACAGCCATGAGTTTTGCTATTTTTGGATTTGCTTCCTGGAATCCTCAGTGGTTATTGCTTCTGGTGCCATTTTTGCTTTTGAATATTTTCATAAACGAGAATGGAAATATGCTGGTAATGGTCACGAACATTTTCATGTTGGCTTTGTATATTTTCAGCAGCCAGAGCATGGTGGGAGAAAATGTATTAAACTGCGGTATTCTGAAATATGTGCTTCCAAGCTCAGAGTTTGCAGTGCGGATGTGGGATGTTTATATGTTCCATGACGAGGAACTTCTCTGTTCTGCCATGTGGGTAGTACTTCTGGTGTATGTGGTTTTCGGGCAGCCAAGATACCACAACAGAAAGGGAAATGTTATTTCGACAGGGCTGATCTGGCAGATCCGGTCTGCTTTTTCCTTTGGAGTGCTGGCTTATGTGATTCCTTTGGGAATTTGTGTGGCGGCAATGTTTCAGGGCTGGATCGTATTTCAGGATAACAGCCAGTGGAATCTGGAACCGGAAAATACGGTGACGGTGGAAAATGATAATTTTGTGGAGCAGGATATTGTGGCAGACGGCAGTGTACTGAAAGATATTCGTGTTCGTATTTATACCGGAGAACAGAGTATTACTTCTTTGCTTGGCGTAGAGCTTGTGGATAAGGAGACCGGGGAAGTTGTCTACAGTGAGGACAAAAACACGGATAAATTCACGAAAAATTCCGCCGTGTATTCTATTTTAGATAAAGAAGTGTCAGTGGAACCGGGAAAAACGTATACTTTGAAATTATCCAGCGAGGAAGAAGGAAAAATAGGATTCTACTGTGTGACAAATGAAGAGACCCAGGAACTCCTTCGGGAAACAGCAGATGATGCACAGGGAACAGAAAAGAGACAGCTTCAGATGAAAGTTATTGGAGTGAAGTAGAAAGAAGGGAAATTATGGTAAATTTTGAATATTTTACACCGACGAAAGTGGTATTTGGAAAGAATGCAGAAGAAAAGACGGGGGAATTGGTGAAAGCGCAGGGCTGTAAGAAGGTTCTTGTTCATTATGGCGGGCAGAGCGCAAAGAAAAGCGGACTTTTGGATCGAATTTGCGCTTCCCTGGAAAAAGAGGGGATTTCTTATGTTACTCTGGGCGGCGTAGTGCCAAATCCACATCTGTCAAAAGTGCATGAGGGAATCGAAGTGTGTAAGAAAGAAGGCGTTGATTTTATTCTGGCTGTGGGCGGCGGAAGTGTGATCGATTCTGGAAAAGCCATCGGCTATGGGGTGGCAAATGAAGGAGAAGTGTGGGATTTTTATGCGAAAACAAGAATTCCGGAAGCGTGTCTGCCTATCGGAGCAGTGCTCACGATTGCAGCAGCGGGAAGCGAGATGAGTGATTCTTCCGTTATTACCAATGAGGATGGCTGGCTGAAGAGAGGGTGCAATAATAATTTGTGCCGCTGTCGTTTTGCAATCATGAACCCAGAACTGACTTATACATTGCCCCCATATCAGACAGCCAGCGGATGCGTAGACATTATGATGCATACGATGGAACGGTATTTTACCAGAGAAGAAAATACTGCCCTTACGGATGGAATCGGGGAGGCGCTTCTGCGGACGGTGATGGAGAGCGCGCAGACGTTGGCGAGAGACCCGGAAAATTATAATGCCAGAGCACAGGTTATGTGGGCAAGCAGTCTCTCTCATAATGGATTGACAGGATGCGGAACTATCGGCGACTGGTCCTGCCATCAGTTGGAACATGAACTGGGCGGAATGTTTGATGTGGCTCATGGAGCAGGACTGGCGGCTGTCTGGGGCAGTTGGGCGAGATATGTGTATAAAGAAAAACCGGAACGATTTGCGCAGTTTGCAGTCAATGTGATGGGCGTGACGAATGATTTTTCTGATCCGGAGAAAACAGCTCTGGAAGGAATTCGGAAGATGGAAGAATTCTATCGTTCGATTCATATGCCGACCAATATCAGAGAACTGGGTGTAGAATTGACAGAAGAACAGGTGGAACAGCTGGCTTATAAATGCAGCTTTATGGAAAAGAGAACGATTGGACAGTTTAAAGTACTGGATCGAAATGATATGGAAGAGATTTATCGTATGGCGCGATAGTAATAATGACGAAAAATCTCTTTATAAAAAATTTATTTTCTGCATTGTAACTTGATGCCATTGCGATATAATAAAGGACGGCGAAATGAGGAGTGATACAGAAAGGATGTAAATTATGGAAAGAGATATGACGGTGGGGAGTCCCAGTAAAATTATCTGGAATTTTACTGTTCCTATATTTATAGGAAATATTTTTCAGCAGTTTTACAGTATGGTAGATACGGTGATCGTTGGAAAATTCGTGGGAACGAAAGCCTTGGCGGCAGTGGGATCTACGGGAACGATCAACTTTTTGATTCTCGGATTTCTTATGGGAATGACGGCTGGATTTACCGTGCTGACCAGTCAGAGATTTGGCGCCGGGGACATGGCTGGAATGCGGAAAACAGTGGGTTCCGCTGCGATTTTGTCAGCGGCAGTATCCATTCTCATGACGGTGGTGAGTATGGCTTTTATGAAACCGCTGATGATATTGATGCATACGCCTGAGGATATTTTTGATGATGCATACGCATATATTATGATTATTTGTGCCGGGATCGTAGCGCAGGTATTATATAATATTCTGGCGGGAATTTTGAGAGCGCTGGGAAACAGTAAGACACCTTTGTACTTTCTGATATTTTCAGCATTACTGAACATTGTGCTGGATCTTGTATTTATCATAGTTTTTCATTTGGGAGCTCCGGGAGCTGCGTATGCTACCGTGATTTCTCAGGGAGTTTCCGGAATTTTATGTTTTGTGTATATTATCCGGAAAGTGCCGATGCTGCGCTTGAGCCGATCTGATTTCAAGCCGGATGGTCATCTGATACGGACACAGCTGGCCATTGGATTTCCCATGGCGCTGCAGTTTTCCATTACTGCGATAGGAACTATGATGGTACAGTCTGCACTGAATGTGCTGGGATCTATTCATGTGGCAGCGTTTACTACGGCCAATAAGATAGAACAGATCATCAGTCAGATGTATGTGGCGCTTGGAACTACCATGGCGACTTATTCTGCTCAGAATATGGGAGCGGGAAAAGTAATGCGGATTCGGAAGGGATTTCGGTCGGCCACAGTAATTTCCTTTGTATATAGTCTGGTATTTGGCATAATTACTTTTTTCTGGGGTTACCACCTCACCGGATTGTTTGTTTCAGAAAATCTGGATGCAGTAGTCGGTCTGGTAAATATATATCTTCAGTGCGTGGCAATTTTCTTCATTCCATTGGCTGTTGTCAATATTTATCGTAATGGTATTCAGGGTATGGGATTTGGTCTGATGCCTATGATGGCAGGAGTGGCAGAACTGATAGGAAGAGGTGTTGTGGCTGTTATTGCTTCCCGACGGGAGAGTTACCTTGGTATTTGTCTGGCAAGTCCGGCGGCATGGGTGCTGGCAGGGGCGTTACTGCTGGGAATGTACTGGTATATTATGAAAATTCTTCAGAGAAAACTGGGGAAAGATGCATAACGATTTTTGGAAAAGGGCAGTGATGAAAGCTGTCGGATGAGAAGAGTAGATGGAACTGTCAGGGATGAGTCTTGGGATTTGTCTCTGGCAGTTTTTTGTATAAAACATATCTCTGGCGAGTCCGCCTTATGAGGGATATTTTAAGGGTGATAGCCAACATTTTTGGGTATAAAACACATTTTCGGTGTGTCCACCTTATAGGGTACATTTTAAACATACAGAAAATTGTGATTGGGCATAGAGCCAGCCTTAAATTCCTTCTGAAAACCCATAAAATTCTTAAATTTTGGGCATATATCGTTATGAAAGAGTGTCATATTTTTGGTATATAAAAGTATTGTTCATGGACTAAAAAAGCAGGAGGATTTTACAAAAACAAAGATGTTGGGAGGGAATGACAATGTTTAATGGTTTAGACATGAATCTTGGAAATTTGAGCAGGTTATCTTCTGCGAAAAGTCGTTCTATTTCACCTGAGAATTTTATGGGTGAAAAAGGACAGCATATATGGATGACTCCCATAGGGCAATGGAGAAATACGATTCTGGACGGAATAAAAGGACAAGGACAGTATGTAGGAACGTATATGGCATGGGGAGTGCACAATAACGGCTGGTGGGGAGAAGGAGAAATCAAATTTTTTATAGACGGAGATGAAGAATACCCCACCATATGCGGAACAGGGACAGAGGATTATTTTTGTGGTTCGTATAATTTTGAAAATCCGCAAACCCATGATGGCTATGTTCCGTTTTCTACTCCCTATACAGGGCTGCAGGTAGTCAATACAGATAAGTTATATCAGGTACAGAAGAGGTTTGGATTGTATAGATTCCATATCATGGATCCGATCCGTTTTGAAAAAGATTTAAAGGTAACGATACAGGCATTGGGATGGAGAGAAGGAGGACGTTATCTGCCTCTTCAGGATGATATTTCTTCCGTGGCGTTCTGGTATCAAGATCTTCCGTGTGCGCCATTTCCGAAACTGCCGGATAAGGATTATCTGGAGATTATCTGATGAAGGGGATTGTATCTTTTGGTTAAATCCCATATAATGAACACAGCAGTTTGCAAATATAGTACTTAGGAGACAGAAGGTATGATCAAAGCAAAAATTATTACATCTTTGGAGAAAGTGTTCCCGGAGGGAATGCAGGAGGGGTATGAGATTAAAGAAATCAAAGGCTGTCTGGGAGAGACGGTCTCTTTTCAGATTGCATATCATTGGCAGGAGCCGATGAAAGCCTATGGAAAGGTTCAGATGGAAGGGAGCAAGGAGATTCTGGACAGAACCACGGTTCGTCAGGTGGAATTAGTACCCAGCCAATATCCGTGGGCGATAGATGGGGATGACGGATATATCAAAAAAGAACCGGGGCTGTATCCGGATCTTCTTCGTGACTTGCCAAATTTGGGTTTTATGCTGGTTCCAGACCAGTGGAGAAGTCTCTGGTTCACCATAGAACTTCCTAAGCAGCCGGGAAATTATGAGCTTGCTGTTCAGATGAATGTGGAAGAGGTGGAAGGAGAGGGGAATGAATTCCATGCAGTTTTGCCGGTTCAAGTAATAAATCAGGAATTGCCACAGGTGGATGTTCGTCATACAGAGTGGTTCCATGGAGATTGTCTGGCAGATTATTATCAGGTGGAAGTATTTTCTGAGGAACATTGGAGAATACTGGAAAACTTTTTGGCAGTTGCGGCAAAGAGAAGCTGTGATACTATTTTAACTCCATTGTTTACACCTCCGCTGGATACAAAAGTGGGCGGGGAGAGAAAAACCATTCAGCTGGTGGATGTGAAAAAGATCGGAGATACGTATACATTTGGTTTTGAAAAACTGGAACGTTGGATAAAGATGTGTCAGCGGTGTGGATTTACCCATTTTGAAATGTCGCATCTGTTTACTCAGTGGGGAGCAAAAGCAGCGCCAAAGATCATGGTGGAAGAAAATGGAGAACTTCATCAGGAATTTGGCTGGGACACACCTGCTACAGGGGAAGCGTATGCATCTTTCCTGAAACAGTTCCTGCCGGAACTGACAGCCTGTCTGAAAGAATGGGGACTGCAGGAGCAGGTATATTTCCATATTTCAGATGAACCGGAATGGGAACAGAAAGAAGCGTATGGAGCAGCCAGAGATCTTGTGAAACCGTATATAGAAGGATTTCAGATGTTAGACGCGCTGTCTCATTATAATTTTTATGAGACAGGACTTTTGGAACAGCCGGTATGTGCCATCGATCATCTGACACCGTTTTTGGAGAAGAGACCGGAGAAACTCTGGACGTATTACTGCTGTGGTCAGAAGAGAGCGGTTCCAAACCGTTTTATGGCGCAGCATTCTGGCAAGAACCGCATTCTGGGAGTGATTTTATATCTGTATCGTCTGGACGGATTTTTACAGTGGGGATATAATTTCTACAATTCTCAGTATTCCCTGTATAATATAAATCCGTATATGGATACCGATGCAGGATGCGGATTCCAGTCAGGAGATGCTTTCCTTGTATATCCGGGAAAAGGGGGACAGCCGGAAGAATCCATAAGAATCATGGTTCTGGAAGAGGCTTTTTCCGATCTGCGGTTCCTGTATGGAGCGGAAGAAAAACTGGGAAGAGAAAAAGTAGAGGAAATCATCCGTCAGACGGCTGATATGGATATTACCATGAATAAATATCCATATGATCCGGAATTTTTCCTGAAACTCAGAGAAAATATCCTTACATCATGCCAACCAGAATAACGCTGGCGATGGTACCGCCCAGAGTGGCAAGGAGAGCGCCAGAGAGCGTGTAGCGGGTTTTTGTTACTTTGGCAGCGATAAAATAGACACTCATGGTATAAAAAATAGTTTCGGTACTGGAGAGGAGCAGGGATGCGATCAGACCTGTTTCCGAATCAGTACCGAATTTTTTATAGAGATCCAGCAGCAGACCGGTAGCGGCGCTGGAAGAAAACATTTTTACTACAGAAAGAGGTACTAATTCTCCGGGAAAACCCAGCGGACTCAAAAATTTCCCAAGGAATTTTCCTGCCATATCAAGAAAACCGGAAGCTCGCAAAATTCCTACGCCTGTCATCAAACCTATCATAGTGGGCATGATGCGAACTACCGTTTTCAATCCGTCAGCCGCTCCATCCACAAAATCTTCGTAGATATTTCGTTTCATGAGAAAACCAAAACCTACAATATAAAAGATGATCAGAGGGATCATCATATTGGAGAGAAAAAGGAGAAATTTCATAGAAAATCCTTAGGACATATCTTGCTTTATCCTATGAAGGAAAAGAAAAAAGTATGCCCTAAGGATTTGACTTGTTATGGCGAGGTGTCTCTTGTGAGATTATTCAGCCACAGGTATTTTTTGTATCTCTGATAAAGCCATGGCAGTTTAACAATCTCATCTGAGCACATCAGAATGTATACCACCATTACCGGCCAGTGGAATACGAAGGTTCTCAGTAAAGCCAGAGGTAAGGCAAAACACCAGGAAGCAAAAAATACGCTGACGGCATCGTATTTAGCATCTCCTCCTGCGGGGAAAATACCGCAGACAATAATTGTATTGATGGAAAATGCAAAAACATAGAGAGCGGTAAATAGCAGCATCATTACCAGATAATGCTTTGCAGTCTCGGTGAGAACAAAAAATTCAGCAAGAAGGAGACCAATCATACAAAGTAAGAGCAGGTGAATAACGCCTACACCGATAGAAATGTGGCAAAATTTTCTGCCATATGCTTTTGCTTTGTCAAACAGGCTTTGTCCCAGTAATTTTCCAATAATAATTCCTGAGCCTGCAGAAATACCTTTGCATACGCAGGTAAGAAGCGCCGATTTTGATCAGATCCTGATCTGGTGTATAAATTCGCATTAACTGTTCGGGAAGAAGCATGGTTAATGCAAAAAGTATGAGGGAGACAAAAAAGGATCATTTCAGGATCATACAAAATAGATTTTTGACCATGGTTCGATCCTTTTTTCCCCAGTACTGAGCAATTAGAACACCGCCGCCTCCGATAATGGCGCTGATAAACAGATTCATAAGGAAAGCGATCTGGTTCGCTAAAGAGACTGCGGAAACGGCATCCTGCGTCAGATGGCCGAGCATCAAAGCATCCGAGGCGCCGATTAAGGCGAGAAGGAGATTTTGAAGCCCGATGGGAATCGCAAGAGAAAGCAGTTTTTTCCAAAAACTATTCTGGGATTGGTTCAAATTCATTTAAATCATCCTCTGTAATTTCACGGATCACTTTGCAGGGAACTCCAGCCGCAAAGCTCATAGGCGGAATACTTCTTGTGACAACACTTCCCGCACCAATGACAGAACCCATTCCGATGGTAACGCCGGCGCAGATCACTACATTGCTTCCGATCCGGACATTATCCTCAATCGTGACTTTTTTACAGTACATTTTTACCGATAGCGATCTCATAATCATCCACCAGGGTCAGATTGGAATTAATATAAGTACCGTCCCCAATCGTAACAGTATTACCCATCGCAAGGGTAAGAGGCGGTTCGATCCAGATATTTTCTCCGCAGGAAGCAAAAAGCTGCTTCCATATTTCCATTTTTTTTTTCAGTTTCTGTCGGTCTTGTTTGATTAAAATCCTGACAAAGACCTCTGGTAAATACCTGCTGATTCATGTTTTCACCGGTATCTACCCATAATAAGCCGTTTTTTCTGCGCTCTGCCATAGATAATTGTTTTTCGTTGTTGTTTGTGTCCATGTGTAAATCCTCCCAATAGATATT
>OHQZ01000285.1_pt1 | contig 24023 bp, 23 predicted proteins | sample 1578281 | NCBI WGS metagenome assembly OHQZ01 (sample SAMEA3879589, study PRJEB24766) | human gut metagenome | biome: human-associated habitat; feature: feces | place: USA | collected 1985/1987
CAAAAGTGAATGTACCTGTTACCGATGCGATTATCAAAGAGTCTAAACGGATCTTAAATCAGATGTATAGTGCATCCACGGTAGATTCGTTCAATAATCTGGTCCTGGAACTTATATCTATTTTACAACGTCCAGTGAAAACCGGTGATGGGACAGGCGTAAAAAGACTTTTGGCAGACAGTCAGAAAGATTTTCCCCGTATTATTCAAAGAGAATCTGATTTGATTCAGGCTATGGAAGGTTCATATTCCGGTGAGAGCAGAACAGAAACTCTGGATGGATTTATGCAACATGGTGTGGAAGTCTATCTTGCCACAGATAAGCAGAAACAGCAGGTGTTAAACCATTTATCTGATACTTTAAAGGGTAAAGTTAAGAATGTATATCGAGTAATTCCAATAGAACAGCAAAAACGCTTTAATGCATATTTACGTAAAAATAACATTAAAAAAGTAATGCAGTTGTGGCATGGAAGTCGGAATCAAAACTGGTTATCCATTATCTTAAATAGTTTAAAACTAAACCCTGATGCTATTATCACTGGAAAGATGTTTGGAAATGGAGTTTATTTTGCTCCATCTTCTATGAAATCCTGGAATTATACTTCCTACCGTGGAACAAGCTGGGCAGGCGGAACTGCGGATGTCGCTTATATGGGATTATACGCAGTTGCGTATGGAACTCCATATGATGTGCATTCCTGGAGTGCATCTACTAATTATGAGAAAATGACGCAAGATAAAAATTGTGATTGTCTTCATGCTCACGCAGGGGTTTCTTTACAAAATGATGAGATCATCTTTTATCATGAAGATGCTATGGTTCTAAATTATATTGTTGAATTCGAATAATTCAAAGAAAGAGTCTTCTTGTAGGTATATCCTATAAGAAGACTTTTTGCTATATAAGAACTTATGAAAGAACGTGTCATTAATCCTCATCAAATTCTAAAACTAACCATGTGGTAATTGGAACTGCAGTGAGTTACATTTTTGACCGAATTAGCGGTAACTTCATTTTTATATTTTGTTTAAAACAAGATTAAAAAAGAATGTGAACTTCTTTGAAAATGAGGTTTATGCAGCAGCTTTATCTTGTCAAATTTTTTTCCTTCAATGTACTCATATATTGCAATTCATTAGCAAACCTTTTTGCTCGTTCTGGCTCTTGCTCAGATAACAGGTGATATTGTTTTTGAAATGTATCAAAAAAAGATAATTTCCTATCCGTATCTTTTATATCAGCAACGGCTTCCAATAATTCCTGATAATCTTGTTCTGTTAGTTTTATTTTTTCTTCAATGTGCTCCAAACGTTTCTGAGTATAGTAGAGTTCTCTTTTATTTCTCTCAATACTATCTATTAGTTCCTTATTTTCTTCTTTTGCCTTTTGTAAATAAGCATCCCGGTCTTTTTTTAAATCTGCTCGTTCTTTTACTATCTGTTCTTCCTGCGCTTTTCTTTTCTGCGCAAGATATCGCTCCATTTCCCGTTTTTTTTCATTTCTTTCCCGAAGAGCAGCAGCTTGCATTGTTTGCAATTCCTCAATGACACGATTTCGATAGGTTACTGCATCTTCATGCTCTTTGGGTAGTGATACTTCAATAGCGTTATTTAATTCGGCATAATATTTTTTTATATCCTGATGCCTCGCCCTTCCATTTTCTAATCCACGTTCTAAACCAAACTGCTCCATGGATTTTCCATAATCTGTTTGCATTTGTGACATTGCCCGGCGTCCATCCAAAAATCTACTGGCATTTAAGTTTCCTTTCTCATCCACTGGCACAATAATAGCATGACAATGGACATTCCCCGGTTCGTCCGCATGATAAACAACACTTAAAACATTATTTTTCCCGTCTGGTGCTATATTAAAGGTTTTCTCTAACCATTTCACATTTTCTTCTTTCCATTTTTCCAGGTTGATAGTTTCTTCTCTGGAAAAAGTTGTAACTACTTCAATTGCTAAAACAGCATTTTTTCTTGTCCCATGCTGTTGATAGGAGGGAAGATCCCTCATCCGTTCTTCCCAAGCATCGTTATAATCCAGTCGTTTACCATTTTCATCACAGCTATAAGAAATTTCTTCGTTTAGATGTTTTTGTTCAGAGTCAGCATTTAATACAGTTGTCTCTCTGAAATTGTGAATGTGTTTGGAGCGTAGTGTACCCATTGTTTTTATTTTTTGTGTAGTCATAAAGCAATATCCCATTACATTTCCCTCGTAAAATATTCATTCTAGTGTATATGCTTAATATGAGCAAACACTAGAAGAAATTTACCGACAAAAATTCTGGTCAATATTTAATTCCGTAATAAGTTTTACGGAATTATTTTTCGTTGAAGGAGTAGTACGCCGCTTTTCCCTTTATAATAGGTCAAAAACTGATAAAATTGACCATCAAAATTGTCATATATATTCACTGTTATTGTATATATATTCAGTTTGTATCAAAAATACCGGTGTTGTATCAAAGAATCTTGTATGAACATACATTTATTCAATTTGGTGTACTTTTGTCATTTATGTATCACTATCCGTGATGATACGTTTTCCTCATATAGCTGATATGTAAATATACGTCCTGCTGCAATAATATCACCTATATCAGATAGAAGATATACAGAAGTTATCATCTATACTCGATAGAAAATCCTGAAATTGCATATCAGCTTAATGTGATTCCTGTAGAGAAAAGGTGTCTCAGCTATAGTTGATATCATATTGTCAAGAAGTAATATCATCTATATCTGAGGTCAAAATAGAGAAATATCATATTAACCTAATTTTAAAAACCATCATCTATAGCTGATAATTCATTATAAGTGCTATCACGTATAGATGATGCTACATATCCGTAGCGAGTACAAGATATATATTTCTTACTCCAGATTAATTCACAATACCATTCACCTCTCGTATCACCTTAAACTGATATACAAACGATTCGGTTGCTTGTAGTTGAGCGGTTTATGAACATCAGCTATACCTGATATACCTGCTGCCGTCTGCAAATTTCCCATAATTTCCCATAGATTCACTGCGAAAAATCCACTCTATAGAAAAGGTTCTATGTGCAATGCAAAAAGGGAACCCGGTTCCGTTTTTCGCTGAAACAACAATCTACAGAATTCACCATATTAAGTGCAAGAAATGTTATATCCAAAAATCAGGAGAAATGATGCGATATATAGAATGGAAAGTAGAAAAAACAAAGGAGTTTGTAAAATGAAAAATTATGATAATGATGGATGTATTCGTCTGATAGAAGCAATTATCAAACAAGCCGTATTAGATTATGGAAGAGCAATGAAAGCGCACAGGAGAAACCCGCAAGATCATATCGCAGCTAAGACGGTAAGAGATTGTGAAAGCTTTTTTTTAGAAGATGTTGATAATTATGTGCTGGGAGAAAGTGTAGCCGGTCCTGCTGCACTGAAATCTGTCAAAAAACAAGTTTATGAAAAATACAGCGTATGTTCTGCTAATTAAGAAAATATGAGCATAAAGACAATTGAAATCAGAGATGGAAAAAGAACAACATTCAAGATAAGAAAAAAGCTAAAACGAAATGGTTTTACATTTATAAAAACAGGAAAATATAATGGGTATTGGAAAAAGAACACATCAAGTGCAAAACAAATTCGGTATTGGAAAAAATATAGCCATATAGGATATGAATGTCGTGTATATGATGCAAAATTGCATGAGAGAAATACGGATTATAGAAGAGATTACTTCGAAAAGAATTATCCAGATGTGATAAATCGCTTTCACTGTGCTTATTGCGGAAAACTGCTGCCAAGAGAAGAGTTAGTGGTTGATCATCTGATTCCTGTCCAAAAAGCCAAAAGTTCTACTTTCTGGCAAATAATATTAAAGATAACGGGAATAAAAAATGTAAATAATATACGAAACCTGGTTGGAGCATGTCAACGATGCAACACAAAAAAAGGAGCAAAAACGTCCGTTTGGATATTACGTGGCATTATTGGAAGACATTACAGTGTATGGTTAAGTGTGAAGACAACGGTTGTCATGGTGTTACTTATTGTGTTAAGCCAGTTCCAAGAAGAGATTAAACAGATCATAGATATGATGTTCTTTGTATTAAGAAGCTGAGAAATCAGTTTCTTTTTTTGTTGTAAATCGTACAATTTTTCATCTGTAAAAATAAGCCAGCTTTTCACATATGGTATCATATTAAATAGATAGTAAAAGAAGATTTCATTCTTCCATATTAATAGAATCAAAAAATTACAATGTCATCTCATAGGAGGGGATAAATTGGAAACACTCTGCGGAACAGTGAAAAGAATTAAATATAGAAACGAGGAGAATGGGTATAGTATTTTCAACTTTACTCTTGATAACGATACATTGTTCCCGGATGTGCAAGTTGTTACGGGAACATATTTTAAGTTGGAAGAGAACGAATATTTAAAAATACATGGTGACTATACGATTAATCCCAAATATGGTAAACAGTTCACAACGGATCATTATGAATCCTGTCTTCCTAATCGAACCGATATGCTTGAAAAATATTTGAGTATGGGTATGATCAAAGGTATCGGATCTGTGCGAGCCAAAAGTATTATTGAACAGTTTGGGGAAGATACCATGGATGTTTTAGAGAATCATCCAGAGCGTTTAGCAGAAGTTAACGGCATAGGCAAACGCCTGGCAGAACTAATTGGAAAAAGAATGAAGGAAAAAGGGGAGATGCAAGAGATTTTATTTAAACTTGGAAATTATGGAATCACCCCAGCCCTTGGAATCAAGATTTATAGAAAATATCGTGGATCAACTTTCCATGTTATCCAGACAAACCCATACAAAATGATTGAAGATGTACGTGGTATTGGTTTTGAAACAGCAGATAAAATCGCCTTATCAAACGGAGTTCATAAAGAATCCCCTTACCGGATTCAAAGCGGAATTACATATGCTTTAGAAAAAGGATGCGCCTTTGGTAATGTTTATATGCCAAAAGATATATTAATCAAAGAAGCAGGAAAAAATTTGGATATTAGAGAAGAGTCTGTAAAAAAGCAACTTTGTGAAATGATCATTCATCGTAATATCATAGAAGAAGACAGTGATCGTATTTATACAAAAGACTTGTTTTTTGCGGAAAAAGATGCCGCAGAAGATATGCAACGAATTGCGAGAAATAAGAAAAAACGAAAAGTGTCCGAAGATATCATGAAAAAATTAGGAGGGAAACTGGATGAGGTGCAAATGTCAGCAGTTCGTACTGCTGCCCGCAGCAACTTCATGGTTCTCACTGGAGGCCCCGGTGTAGGAAAAACAACCACAACAAATCTGATTATCAAATATTTTGAAAAGGAAAAGAAAAAAGTATTGCTGGCAGCCCCGACAGGAAGAGCAGCAAAGCGTATGAAAGAAGCAACAGGGAAAGAAGCCAAAACTATTCACCGATTGCTGGAAGTTACGGGAGGGGAAGGTGGCGTTAAATTTGAAAGAAATAAAGAGAATCCACTGAATGCAGATGTAATTATTATTGATGAAACATCCATGATGGACATCCAATTAGCCCGGGCATTGTTTGAAGCCATTCCCACAGGAGCGCAGGTGATATTGGTTGGAGATCGAAACCAGTTACCCAGTGTTGGACCAGGTAATGTCCTGGCCGATATTATAGCATCTGGTATTTGCCCAGTGGTAGAGTTAAAAAAAATCTACCGACAAGCGGAAGGCAGTCATATTATATCTAACGCTCACTGTATCTTAAATCAGCAACAATTATACCTTACCAATCGCAGTAAAGATTTCTTTTTCAAAGAATGTGATGAGCCAGAAAAAATACGGGAAATGCTGCTACACTATGTTGCTGATTCCTTGCCGGCATTTACAGGAGAAAAGGATATACAGGTACTTGCTCCAGTACGAGGTCGTTATCTCGGAGTAAATGAACTCAATATCAGTCTGCAGGAACGATTAAATCCTGCCCATAATAATAAACTGCAGGTAAAAGGATTCCGTGTAGGAGATAAGGTAATACAGATTGTAAATGACTATAACCGTGAAAGACAAAAAGGAAATAAAAAAGAAAAAGGAGTCTTCAACGGTGACACCGGAAGAGTGTCCCGCATTGATCCAGAAAATGAATATGTCTACGTTACATTCGAAGACGGCTGGATATCACGGTATGAGTTTGATGAACTTGATAATTTAAATCTCGCATATGCCTTAACCATCCACAAGAGCCAAGGATCAGAATATCCGGTAGTAGTGATGCCCGTGTATGATTATATTCCAATGCTGACAACGATGAATCTACTGTATACCGGTGTAACCAGAGCAAAAAAATGTATTTTGCTTATCGGTTCCAAGAAAAAAATGTATCAAATTATCAAAAATATCAATGCAACCAAAAGATATACAACATTAGACAAACGATTAAGAAAAAAGCAGCCTTTCTCCACGTAGGGAAATGGCTGCTTTTTTTGCAAAAGGCACATAAGAATCTTCCATATTGTATACAAACATACATCAGGAGGTCAACTATGGAAACCATAAAGGTATTAAGTAATTTGTTAATTCAGGAACTTCAAAAAGAACAAGAACATGGAACAGATGTATCCTCTTTTGTATATGAATACCGAAAGACGTAGATCTGAAAGCAAAAAAAGAAAACTTTCAGGCAGAACGTAGGATATTGGGAGAACTCCTATACGCAATGCTGATACAGTATTCCCCTACATTGCTCCTCAGTAGTCTTTCCTTTTCTGTTGGAAATGACATTGCATATATTACTCGAGTCCATGAAAATCAGATGAGAGAATTGAAATTTAAAAATTTATATGTTGTTTTCGAAATTATGAATATAGAAGGAAATCAGCACCTGCGCCTTTCGGATGTCGTTATTCTAAAAAAAGACAGAATCCGGATGCCGGAAGAAGACATTAACTGTGTAATAGAGGGTATTAAGGAATTATTCCCCCCTATGGAACAAGTCCCTTTTGCACAATAATATGAGGAGAGAGAAATGATTAAAAAATTAAAAAAATTGATAAAATGAACAAATATATAAGTAAAATCGAACTGGAAAAAGATGGGTTCATTGTATCTGTATATTATCCATTATCTTTACGAAAAAAATACCGGTATTATATTTATCGCTTTACATATGCAGATATAAAAGAAATTTCAAAGAATATAAAAACCCACTTGTATATTTCCGGAAGTTTTATAGTAGAAAAATACCGGATCCGTTTGATAGGAAAGTTCTCATGGAACTATAAATTAGAAAAACGAATGGGATCCAAAGTATATATTCCAATTAACTCCAATAGTAAGAAAAAAATCGAAAGAATGATGGAAGTGTGGTTCCAAAAGAGCAACGTCAGGTGAGACTTTACTTCCAATTTTCCAAATGTCAATTTCTTTGCTTTGCCATATTATGAATATATTGTACAAAATAGGAGGAGCAACAATGAATAAGACGACAGAAAATATCATAGAAATGAGCATATGTTTTACTGAAATGCTGAATAACGGCAAAATTAAATTTCCAGAAGAGGATTCCGTATCTGTTCGTGATCAGTTCAAAGAGCATGTGGAAGAATGGAGCAAAGAATTTGAAATATCGTATAATGAAGAAATTCCTTATCTTGATGCTATTGAAATTTTTCTTTTACATCATCTGAAATCAGAAGGATGGATCGAAGAAACAGATACAAATGTGAATTTTACTGAGTACGGATACACCTGGAAAGAGATGAAGCATCTTACATTTCTTGATGCGGCTTATCGCTTTGCAATTGAGGGAAAGTCAGTATATCTGCTCTTCTCAGACAATACGGAAGCAGAAGCAAGTAACCTGGAAGAAATATCAGAACATCAGAACAATGGTGGAATATTTGGATATGAATTAGAGACAAGCAACATACGTTTTGTAATGAACGATCACTTTCACGAAGATGATTGGGTAAATCCTTATATTGTCAGAGCAAAAATTGCAAAAGATACTACAAACGTAATATCGGATCTGCAAAAAATAGCAAATAGTTTGTATGAAAGCGAACTCTCTTCAGGTGCAGAAGGAATCGAGAAAATTTTGCAGAAATATCAGGAAAACACTCCAGATAACCTGGTGTCCTATACAATTGAGTGTATTCCCTGCGTATGTTTTGGTAGACTGGTAGAAGAATAGTTATCTAAAAAAGAGATGCCTATATGGTGTCTCTTTTTTGTCTGCAAAAAACAGGAAATTCACAAAAGTTGGTACTATAAAAAAGCCATATTAAAAACACAAGAAGTTTAGGAGGTGTTGAATTTGTTTCTTTCTTCTGATAAAATTGAAGAACGAAGATTGTTTACATATGAGGAGAGAAGTGCGACATTAAAAAGAAGCAGTGGTGTATGCGCCTGCTGCAGCAAAAAGCTTACAACAAAAACTATGACCATGGACCATATCATTCCTATATCCAGAGGAGGAACAAATGATATGGAAAATTTGGTTGCTCTGTGTCTGGAGTGTAACAAAGCAAAAGGTAATTTGCTGTATATGCCAAGGGCTTATTACATGGCAATTAAAAATCTCAGCGAATTGCGAAAGATGGAACGGCATGTAGAACAGTGGTTTCAAACGATCCAGTCTCAATTCGATCTTGAAAAATTCCCTTTAATTGCACCAGTTACCAATATGCAGCTATCTGCAAGAAGACAGGTCCAGAGGTCCCAGAAGAAAAAACAAGGGTTGTACATTCCATCACTGATCTTAGAGTGGAAAATCATCAGTAAAGAATCTTATGAGGAAATTGAAGCTGTAACAGGTTTAGATCTTCGGGAAATTAGAAAAACACTACCGAAAATCAACACTTTTTACAAAGAAGATCCTGCACATATTCCAACGGTAGCTTTGTACTCTCTTCGCAAAAAAACAACAGATAAAATTTTAGCAGTGGTAGCAGTACAGGTGACATTAGAAGAAAAACATATGAATGTGTGGATGCCATGGTCCGAAATGCCAAAAAGCTATCATGGGCCTGTTTTACACAATTTGGTAAACTTGTTATTAGATTCCTTAACTCGGATTGCTAACTGTACAATAAATACCTATTCTGTGACAGCTACATCAGATAATCCAAACGCTATCCGTGATTTTTGCCGTGCAGCATGTTCGAATGAAAAAATGGGGCTTTATTATAGACTCCATTTCGGTAAGCTAAAGTCGATAGGAGAAGAAAACTGGAATATGGCTATGGTAAATCGTGTTCCAGATCATATGGCGGAAGTTTGGAAAAATATACAGAAACCAGAGGGTGAATCTAAAATATGCGGTGTATAAGAAACATAAGGAGAGACATATGAGCTATATTAATTATGAATATTTTGTATTTCGCAAAGAAGATGAAAAAATGCTTCAAGATCTCACTTCTGTAATCCATCTATTTGAAGATGATTGTGGTGTAGAATTAAGCGATGCCTATATTAACCTAAATCGGTTATTTCTGAAAGGAATCAACGAAGATGGTTCTTGCGAACTGATGCTGCTACTTTGGAAACAAATGCATACGCTTGTGATTGCCAGAATTGAGTTTATCCATAAACGACAGGGTCAAATGACAAAATTGGTAAAATTGTTATCTGAGTACGGAAGAAAAAACGGATATAAAAAATTGATTATTGAATCTGCACAATCCGAGGAGATACAAAGCTTTTGTGCTAAAAATTCATTTGTGCCAATATCAGGAACAATGGATAATTGGGAAATCAATATTGAAAAAGATTACATGTAATTGTAATGTGTGATGCCAATAAGGAGGGATGTAAGAATGGAATTATATGGTGGATTTGAATCGTCATCTAATGCATGGACAAAAGAAGCAAATATATGGGCGACATTATATCTGATTTATGATACTAATATTGACCATATGATGAATGCATTTCAGAGTAATGGATTATGGAATAAATCTGCGGATGAATTACATAAAGAGAATCTGAAATTTACGAAAGAGCTAGAAGATAGATTGGATAAAGAGCAGAAACATGCATTAGAGAATGTGTTATATCCAAACTTTAGCTGTGGGGAGTGCTAAAGTTTGAGGGTGTTGCAAAATCAAATTCACGATTAGGCAACACCCTCTTTGTTTGGTTTGAAACTTCTAATGCAGTAATTTTTTTCCACATACCGGACAATAGTTTGCGGACTCTGTTTCTATTCCAAAATCGAATCCGCAACAGGATGTAACACCATCTACAAGGCGAGATTCCTTCATCGCATTATTTGCGATTTGAAACAATCTCTCAATATGTTCATTCGGAATATCCAAATCACACCAGTCATATGCGTTTCCATCTTCATCTTCTGGCGAAATCATAACTGTAGCCAAGCGAGCAACCTGCATATCTTTGGGATACTCTACACTTATTTGTGCAGCTCTTGCATTTTCATTTTCAAATTTTTCAGATAGCAAAGTTAAAAGTTCAACTGGCGCAGTAAAATATAAAGTTGTTGTCACATATGCTCCTGATTCATATTTTTCGTCAAAAATTATGGAAGTTTCAAATTCCACAAATACATCTTTCATTTATTATCCTCCTGTTTTGAATTGTATATAGGTAATATGGAAATTGGAATCTTTTTGAATTCCGAACCCCCCCGTTGACTAGTTTTTGTAATATTTTCTTGATGAAAACCGCAGTTTGGGATAAACTATGAAACAGGAGGTGAGCCGTATGGGAGAAAATCGAATTTATGTATCTATAGATTTAAAATCATTTTATTCTTCGGTAGAGTGCGTAGAGAGAGGATTGGATCCATTAAATACCAATTTGGTTGTAGCAGATCCTAGCAGGACACAGAAAACCATCTGCCTTGCTGTATCTCCTTCTTTAAAAGCTTTGGGAATCTCCGGAAGACCCAGGCTTTTTGAGGTTCAGGAAAAAATTAATAAAGTCAATGCTGTCCGGATGTCAAAAATCAATTCTTTTGTAAGTGAATCCGTTTATGCTTCAGAACTTGAATCGAATAAAAATCTAAAAGTTGATTACTTGATTGCAAAGCCAAGAATGGCTCATTATATAGATTATAGTACAAGAATTTACAAAATATATTTAAAATATATTGCCCCAGAAGATATCCATGTGTATTCTATTGATGAGGTTTTTTTAGATGTCACCGACTATCTGCATTTGTATCATAAAACAGCAAACGAATTAACACAGACCATCATTTTGGATATTTTACAAACAACCGGTATCACTGCAACAGCGGGTATCGGTACAAACTTGTATTTGTGTAAGGTTGCGATGGATATTTTGGCTAAAAAAACAAAGCCAGATGAAAATGGTGTTCGTATTGCACAGTTGGACGAACTGGAATATCGAAAACAGTTATGGAACCATCAACCATTGACAGATTTCTGGAGAATAGGAAAAGGGTATGCAAAAAAATTAGAAGAATATGGAATTTATACTATGGAGGATATTGCCAGATGTTCGATTGGTAAGACAAATGAATATTTTAATGAAGAATTGCTATACCGATTATTTGGAATTAATGCAGAACTACTCATAGATCATGCATGGGGGTGGGAGCCGTGTACAATGCAAGATATCAAAAAATATCGTCCGGAAAGTAATAGTATCGGCTCTGGTCAAGTGCTGCATTGTGCATATGATACAACAAAAGCTCGGATTGTTACGCGAGAAATGACAGAACTTTTGGTTCTGGATCTTGTATCAAAAAAATTGGTTACCAATCAACTGACACTTACAATTGGATATGATATCGAAAATCTGAGCAAAAAAGCGTATATAGGGCCAATCAAGGCAGACCGATATGGAAGAAAGATACCTAAACATGCATATGGGACAGTTAATTTGGAGGAATATAGCAATTCTTCTGTAATTATCGTAAATAAAATGATGCAATTATATGATAAAATTGTAAATGCTTCCCTTCTTGTAAGACGTATTACGCTGTCATTCAATCATGTAATAAAGGAAATTCCTGAAGAAGAAACATTCCATCAAATGAGCCTGTTTGAATTCGGAATTTCTGAAGAAACAAAAGTGAATGCTCCAGAAAAATTGGAAAAAGAACGGAAATTGCAGGAAACTATGTTGGAAATTAAAAATCGTTATGGGAAAAATGCGATACTAAAAGGATCAAACCTGCAAGAGGGTGCAACAGCCAAAGAAAGAAACGAACAAATCGGAGGACATCATGCCTGAAAATAAAGAAAACACTTATGACGATATCATGTATCTGGAACATCCAACATCTTTACATCATCCCCGGATGCCCAGAGAAAACAGAGCCGCACAATTCGCACCTTTCGCTGCTTTAACCGGTCATGCAGATGCGGTAGAAGAAACCGCACGAATCACACAAGAACGGATTGAACTTACAGATGAACGAAAAGAGCAGATCAACCAGGTGTTACAAACGCTGATGGTGCAGGACAAGGTAATAGCAGTGTATTTTCTTCCTGATATGATGAAAGAAGGAGGAAGTTACCAGACGGTCAGCGGTTTTGTAGACAAAATAACAGAAAATGAGTTGTGGATTTCTGATACAAAAATCCCCGTACAAGATTTATTTTCCTTGGAATTGGACTCCAGTGTTTGATTTTCCACAATGATAAAGAGCAGATTTTTTGTTTGTAAAAACAACAAATCCGTTCTGGTTTTGTTACACTAGATCTGTTTGATCCTTCATTTCTGACGAGAGCCACCTATCAGCTTGGTGGCTCTTTTTATTTTTCCTCGTACATTCCTCCATATTCTTTTTGAATTTCAAAAACAGGAGGAATGAAAATGAATACACAGAATGTAGAAAATGTATTAACAGAATTGATGAAGCAGTGTCCGATCATCGAAAAGGAGTTAAAAGAAGCATTACATTGTTATCAACATCCATTAGAAGTTTTTTGTCAGAGAGAAGCGGAATACCGTCTGAATGAAAGATTCAATAAAATGGAGTATTGCATTCCGGAAAAAAATAAAATGGAAGCTGAACTTGCAAATGCACTGTATATTTCAGAGAACTACTGTGATGGAGATATTGCAGATCTCATTACAGATATAGTAATTCGGAATCATGCATATGATCTTTCTAAAAAAGAAGACTACGAGAAATGTAAGAAAGATTATGTAAATGGAAAAAATCCCTTACTTATCAATGATGAAGATAAGATGGACAGTATCGTGGCACTGCTGTGCGACATCTGCAAAAATAATACAGAGGAATTTAAAGCAAAATTAAAGGAGAAATTAAAAGACGATACAGAATTTCTCACCTTACGGGAAACCATTAAATTTGCAACTGCTGTATTAACCACTATAAAAGGAAAAATCATTTTTGAGCATGTTCAGAGCAAAACGGAAGATTTTTCTGAGTGGGTGCAAATCGATGAATGGCAGTGGATGAGAAGGATTTCCCTTCATCAATTCGCTTTTCTGGAAGTACGAATCACATTGGATAAGAAGTAAATTGCAAAACGTATCTTTAAACAGACAGACTCTTATTCGTTGTACTGCTTTGGACCATATAAAACTCCGAAAGAAGCCAGTGCAATATTTGATCGTGTAGATCTGGAAAATCCGTGCAAAGGCTGTATGGGAGCTGCATTTGGAGATTGTGGTATTTGTACTCGTGTTTGAAAATCGTCAATTTTCGTAAAATCTGTGTTGAAAGGAGAGATGCTTTTATGGTGTCTCTTTTTTTGGTGAAAAAAGGAACCGGGTTCCGATTTTTGAAATGTATTTTTTTGAGAAAGTCCATATTATTTTTGAAAATCATTCAAAAATAGGAGGATCACCATGAAAAGAATATTGGTTTTTGTGAAAAGTGAATATGTGAGAGATGCACAGGCATTTACCCGCTTAGATGCCAGCCAATACGAAGAAGTAGAGATTTATATGGGTACAGACTGTGAACAGGGATGGAACGACATCAAAGGTCCTGTATTGGTGGCAGACTGGAAAAATCTTACTATGGAGCAAGCTATGGAAAAAATTAAAGTATTGTACCCGGATGCGTCCATCGGCATTTTCACTTTTCTAATTATCTAATTGTCAAATAGCGTAGAAAGAGATGCCTTTATGGTGTCTCTTTTTTCGTAAAAAACGGAACCCGGTTCCATTTTTTTACCATATCTAATATTCCTCATTCTTACATATTCTTCATGTAAATAGTCAAAAATAGGAGGAACGATACTATGAGAGAACTCAGAGGAAATTTGCTGAATGCAACAGAAAACATTATCATGCATCAGGTAAACTGTAAAGGTGTGATGGGAGCGGGTGTTGCCTATCAGATCCGAAGATACTTGCTGTCGGACTACGAATACGAAAGATACAGAGATCTCTGTAAAAATCACACGGCAAAAGAATTGCTTGGGAAGTATATGGTCCATACTACTTCCAAGGATGAGCAAGGTATTATCGATCTGTTTGGAGAAGATACCCCAACAAAAACTAACGTAGATACCGATTATAATGCCCTGGAAAAAGCCTTAACTGCAGCGGTACATGATGCTGTAGATTACAATCTTTCCATTGCACTTCCCGGATATCTGGGCTGCGGTCTTGCAGGCGGTGACTGGGAGATCGTATACAACATAATCCGGAAGGTAGAGCAGATGTATAATGCTTCCATATCAATATATTATCTGAATTCCAGTGTGAAAGAACTTTGGAAGGATTTCGGAGATGTTCCGATGGATCCAGAAACAGAATGCATCGAGGAAGGCTGGCATGGATTTACTGCCGGAACACACCGGGAAGAAATCTGGGACTGGTTTGAGGAAACGTTTTCTTTGAGTGTTGCAGAAGACCTTATGTTTTCGGAGTAATTGCAAGAGAGATGCCCATGCGGTATCTCTTTTTCTGTCTGTAAAAACAGGATTCTCTATTTCTTTTGCTACAATGCTGGAAAAGGAGGAAACTATTATGACATTAAAGGAAAAATTGGAGCTTTGGGTTAAGATCACCGGTGTTGATCCGAATCAAACAAACTATTCTATTCGTTTTGATGGCGGGCTATCTTCCTGGGACATCAAAAAAATGAATGACCGAATTACGGAAGCGTTGAAGTATGATGCATATGGGTATTTCGCTGATGCATATCTTAATATATATTTCAAAGAATATCTTTCAAAAAAACAAATTAGTCTGATGGAATTAATCACAAACGAGCAGATGAAGCCATATATGGACGATATTATGACGTTATATTGGGAAATGGGAAAAAGTGAATCAGAGCAAAAAATCATAAATGCAGCTAATAAAGCATTGGACTTTTACGGTCTGCGTCACGAAAATTTGCAGGTATTTGATATCATTGAATTACAGATGTCTGCAAAGCGCTGTATGGAAAACAACCTAAGAAGACTACAGTTTTCTACCGGTCCTGCTGCCAACAACGGATTTAGAGTATCATCAGATATTTATATGTACAAAAATTTAGATGCATTACTTTTGTGCGCTGCAAATAATACAATAGACGGCGTGTCTTTGGGCTACATTCGAAATGAAAAGATGCTTACCGATAGCTACTTTGCATTTATCATTAAAAACGGACAAAACCTGTATCTTTTAACCGATATGCCCAAATATGATAATCCAATACAGAATCGCATGAGTAGATGCCCTGGCAGAAATATGTCAAACCGGATTGAATCCAACTTCTTTCCTTACCAAACGATAGCGGATATCGATACTTCAGATCTCTGGGGTAGTGGAAGATATGGAATATCCGAGACATCCAATGCATTGACTCAACATATTGAAAATTCCAAAGCATATCGAACGAAAATTGGAACTTTTGATTCTCTGGATGAGCAGGAAGCTTTCTGGACGGTAACCATGTTGGATATGATTAAACAGGATTTTTATATTACCGTTCCGCAATATGAAATATCTTATACCGGTTCTATGATTCAAATTGATCAGTTAGAAGATGCTCAACATGCTTTGATGATCCGTTCTGCTTTTCCAGTAATGGAATTGCCACAAATTCAGATTAATGATACTTTGCAGATGGAATTTGAGCAACGAAAAGAAGTTGATGGGGTAAATGATGATCTTTTTGAACGATATAAAGATCAATTGGATACTACAGCTTTCAACTTAATCCAAGGTACGGACAAGTTTGTACTGGCAGATGAAAAATATAGTGAAAAATTATTTTTTGGCGATGTGAAACATGAACTGATTGCTTTTGATCGAAATATGTGCGGTACCAAAGAGGAAATTCTATACCATCAGCAATATATCGAACGATATAATTGTTCCAAACAAATACAAAAACTACTGGATGATGATTTCGCAAAGAATAGAAATGTTGTTGTCGATAAGATAAGAGATTTGATCACTCCTCAAATTCGAGATTTATGTAAACTTTGTCTGAAAGGTAAATTAAAAGAAATTATTCCGGTACAGGATGATGAGAAAATAGTTATGAAAATAAAATCTTTTTCCAAGGTCGAAGAATTTGAGCATTGGTATCAAGGGAGCTACATTGGTACGACTTTCCGCTATGGTTATAAAGATGTTGTAAAAAATGATATGCATTGCTATTTTAGCCAGAAAGCACCGGGTGTCATATTCACGATAACCCCCAAAAACCTTCAGGATTTACTTTTGCTCTGCGGATGTAACATATCAGAACTTCCAGAGCAAATCCAAAATTGGCATAACAAACCAGATTACTATGGAAATCCAATTTTACAAAACGTAGATCCTCTACTATGGAATATTAATGATCCGTTCCAAAAACTTGATTTTGATATATCCGTTGTTGTATCGAAAAAAGAATATTTGAAAATATGTGAAGAAGCGGGCGTAGAAAAGATTGAATTTTGGAAAGACATAGCACCTGTATGCTGCTCTAATAATAGTGGGTGTACTGGAAAAAGAAGATATGTGAGGAACGAAGACGGAAATTATGGATATCAAGTAAATAAAAAATGCTTGCAGTGTCCTTGGTACAAGGAAAATCTGCAAAAGGGAGGATACACAAAATGAGGAAGAAATGTTTTGGATGCGGACATTCATATATTCCGACAAGATCAGACCAGCTTTTTTGCTCGCCAAATTGTCGTTACAAATATTATCATCCGAATCTGGAATATCTGATGTTGCCAATTAAGAAAAAATGGTATGATATGATTCTGTCCGGAGAGAAAAAAGAAGAATATCGTGAGATAAAACCATATTGGGAAAAACGTTTCCAAAAACACTTTGATTGGAACTTCGGGGGAGATGACATTTTTGAATGGCATTTTTCGAAGAGACCGAAGAAAATCATGTTCAAAAACGGTTACGGCAACAATGCACCGTATTTCATCGCTGAATGTACAATCCGGATTGGAACCGGACGGGAAGAATGGGGTGCAGAAAAGGGTAAATCGTGTATCGGATCAGCTGGTGCTAAAAGAAAACAATTTTTCCATGGAATATATTCCACAAGCAAGAGTATTGGTTTCCTATGGTTATATTATTTATAAGATGGAGTATTGCCAGATAAAAGCATTGGTGGACTATCGAGAGCGGGGATATGTGGAGGTTTATGGAGCATATCAGATTCGTAGATATCAGCAAGCGAATATGGGGGATGTTCCGGGAAATGTGCAGGTGGAGTACAAATCTGACGAACCATTTCGATTGTATGCACATTATGAAAATTTTGAAAAGTGTATGGAAGAAATAAGTAAACGGTCAGGAGTTAACTGTTCGATAAGATAGCTTGAATTGCCGAGTAGTTCACGAATCATCTCATCTGCAAAAATTTCATATTAAGCATAGTGTGGTAATATCCATACTGTAATAAAAACCATGGTGTAGCGGATTTTGGTTTCTACTTACCTTTTCTTCCTTCTCCTATTTTAATTTCACATATGCCGCTGCACCATACAAAATTTGGGCCCCTTGAGATCCGTTTTTTTCTTTTCGAAAAAATTTCATATTTTCAGTGAATAAATTTCAAAATAGGAGGATTTTAAAATGCAAAATATGGAATGGATTCCAATCGGCTCAGGCGTATTTCCAAAAGAAGGGGAAGTTGTTCAGGTTACTTACATTGATCATTACGATCACCTTCCTCATTGTGATATGTTTGCTTATTATGAATCTGGGAATTGGTATTTACCGGATGAAGAGAATGATGTCATAATCGTTGAAATCACGGCATGGAAGAAAAATTGTAAACCGTATGGGACAAATAGTGTAGGTGAAATCACCGGAATGAATATGTCAATAAAGTTTGATCGGCCAATTGATAAAGAGAAACACTATATCTCCCCGGGAGGATATATCTTTAAAAGTAGTGGAAAAACATATCATTTTGATTTTCTTACTTACGAAGGAACTATTGATGAGAAAGATCCTACCGTCTTACACACCGATGTATATCATCTTGATGAAGATTATTCCAATAAATTGGATGATTTTGATTCCGCTGAATTAGAAGAAATTGAAGAATTCTTTATCTATACGGGAGAGGAGAATGATCCAGAAATCAAACCAGTATCAGTAATACATACAACTGTGAATAAAGGAATTCTGGATAAAATCAAATTTTAGCGAAAAAGAGATGCCCATTAGGAAATGTCAGTAAGATAACATTTACCGATTGCGGTGTCTCTTTTTGTTACAAAATGAAATGCGATTGTAGTCTTACGATAAGTCGTGACCAAAACGCTGCTCTCAACATCTTACAGGAAGTCTTATGTCTACTTGGTAAAAGAAATTACCCAGTAACGAATACCGTCCTAGCATAGTGCAGGGCGGTGTTTTCTTTCCACGAACTGTCCACCCCATTTTTGAGCGGGAGGTAAGACGCGCAAACGTTGGTTACAAAAAATGGAACCGGGTTCCGAATTTTAACAGAACTTTCTCATGAAAAAATCTGTAATTTCTCATATTGTTGTTGACACATTTCAAAATAGGAGAAAGAATATGGCAAAAGAATTGAAAAAAATGAGAAAATGGCTAGAGAATATGCTATTTACTGTTAAGGAAATCACTTTAAGTTACCCAGAGGGTATCAGGCATGGCTTGCAAATCGACACAAACTACGATGGCCCCTATCCAGGAAATGAGCAATTTCGTATCCATAATATGATTCGGAGTCAAGTTTTCAGGTATTACAAGGAAAAACTCACTGTGGAATCCCGTGGCTATTACACTGCAGTATTTATCATTGAAAAATAAGTACTTGCCATTGCTTGCATTAGAGAAAAATGTCATTTACCGAAAAACGTTCCACTCAAATGGAGCGTTTTTTGTCTGTAAAAATCCAGAAAAAATTAAACATGTTATGATATATGTGAAAATAAGAGCAGGGATGTAGCGGATAAGTTCTTACACTATGGCTCTTACTTCTTCCTATTTTTGAATAACTCGTGCCGCTGTATCCCACATATTAGTATAAGCTGTCATTTCCGGGCAGCTTATTTATTTCTTTCTATTTTTTCATATTACAGATGAAATTTTAAAAAATAGGAGGAAAAACATATGACAACCAAAGAAGTATTACAGAATATGGATGTAAAAGAATTTGCAAAACAAAAAGAGTGGCTTACGAATCAGGAATTCAGCGATACTTGTGCTGCAGGTCTGCTGCATTTTCTGGACGAGATACAGGATGCTGCCGAAAAAGAACTGGGCATAAGATTTGATGTATTGACTGAAACAAATGAAGTAACCGAATGGTGTTCCTACTGCGAGCGTGAAATCACTTTGCAATGGAATATACAGGAAGATGGACTGAAAGCGTTTTGCCCTCATTGCGGAGAGCGCCTGATGTTGTGTAGTTACTGTATTGCTACCGAAAATAGCGGAATATCTTGTGATTATGATAATGTTACAGATAGTTGTATGTACAACCAAGATAATCACTGTGCCAATACGATTATCCGATATCTGTATCGGGATGCTTCAAATTATAAAGTGTATAATCAGGTAATTATCCCCGGTTCTCTTTCAGATACACAGAAACAACGTATTTGGTCCTCGCTTCAAGAAGATGAATATTTCATTCCACAACTTCTAGGACTGCCGGAAGAGTGTTATCGCGGAACAGAATATGACCATCCGTATTTTGAATTACAAAGCATTGAAGATACCAAGGAACAGCCAACCACAAATACAAATGGAGAAGAACTGGTAAAGAAATTCGAAAAGTATAAAGATCTTTGGGGAACGTTTGCTGTCATGATGTAAACCGAGAAGAGATGCCCTTGCGGTGTCTCTTTTTTCGCAAAAGAATTTATCTGCAAAAATCCAGAACAAGTACAAATTGGTTATCATAGGTGTCGTAAAGGCGGTCCGTGTATGGGAAGGCCCGGAGTGTCATATGTATTCCAAACGATTTTCTTCCATATTAGAAGTGATAAAAAAGTCTAGGAGGCGAGATAATGCTAAAAGAAATGAGAGAAGTAAGTGAAATGCTTCAAATTTCATATGGGAAGGCACGGGTCTTTACATACGAGCAAAATATGCAGGTTCATATTGGCAGAAGAATATTGGTCCATAGAGCAAAATTAGAAAGATGGATTGATGAGCAAGTTAAGTAACAGATACTATCGTTTTGAATAATCTGTCGAAAAGGATGTTTAAATGACAAAAACTTCGTCTTGAATAAGGTCGTGAAATTTGTTAAGATTAGAGACGAAAACGATAGTATCCTTGTTTCTAAAGCAGAAATTGCAAGAATAAGGAGGATCGTAACAAATGGGTAAGAATTTGAAAGGAAAAAGCATAGGAAAAGGCATTTGCCAGCGGAAAGATGGCTTATATCAGGCTAAGATCTATCTCAAAGGCAGTCCAAAGCCACTCTATCTCTATGACTCAAGTTTGAATAACTTGAGATCCAAAAAGAAACATTTGGAAACCTTAAAAAATCAAAATTGCTCCTCAAGTTCTATGTCACTAAACGAATGGTTTAATTACTGGATGGAAAATGTTTGTGTGACCAATCTAAAAAATACAACTCTCCGAAACTATTACAATAATTTTAATCGGATCAGCGGAATCGGACACATTAAGTTGTTATATCTGGATCAGCTTATTATACAAAATGCACTTAATGGATTGTCTGAAAAATACAAGAATAACACAATAGAAAGTTCTTTACGTGTACTCTCTTCTTGCTTAGCAGCTGCTGTCAGTAAATCAATAATACCCAGCAATCCATGCAAGGGTGTAATTTTGAACAAACGGAAAGATTTTACTCCCAAAGAAAAAGAAGAAGAATCGGTATACATAAATAAAGAATCTTTAGATTTGTTTTTCGATGCTGCAAAAAATTCCCGTTCGGCATCTTACTTTTACATCTTACTCCATACAGGACTTCGAGTAGGTGAATTATGTGCCTTACAATGGAAAGATATCGATTATGAAAAAGGAGAACTTCACATCTATAAGACCATTAATAGAACGACTTGTTATTTTGATAAAAATGGAAAAAAGTTGGACAAACCAACCACAAGCATTCAGATCACTACACCCAAAAGACCCACAAGTAACCGAATTGTTCCAATGACAAAAGAAGTTATGGAAGCTTTTCGAATCATAAAGGAAAATCAAGAAAACGATAAAGAGAAAGACAAAAATTGGGGTGTGACAAATCCATTTCTTGAGGAATATGATTTAGCTTTAACTACAAAACATGGAAACTGTTTCCTACCAAATTACATAGAAAAAGAGTGCAAACGCTTGACGCAAAAAATGAATGAAAGAATGAAGAAACATGCCGAAAGGGAACACAAACAATATACACCAATCAAAATTCATCCGCATATGTTTCGACATACCTTCATAACCAATTGTTACCAACAAAATCTTAATGCTAGAATTTTACTGGATATAGTTGGACATAGAACTCTGGAAATGACAGATCATTATACACATCCAGAAAAAGAATTCATGCATCAAGAATTCCAAAAATACGCAAATAGCGAAAAAGCACAAAATGAATAATCATTCAAAATTAGTGTATATTATTCATTTTAAAAAAACAACATAAACCCAGTACTCTACACTCATATGAAAAAGGGTGTAAAATGGGTGTAACAAACCGTTTAAAATGTCTAAGAAATGCTTAAAATAAAGGAAAAATGATACATACTGGTACATTATCACCAATGATGCAGCACTATGTGCAGACGAAAGAAGAATATAAGGACTGTGTTTTATTTTACCGTCTGGGAGATTTTTATGAGATGTTTTTTGAGGATGCGGTTACCGTATCCCGGGAACTGGAACTGACTCTTACGGGAAAGGACTGCGGTCTTGAGGAACGGGCGCCCATGTGCGGCGTTCCTTTCCATGCGGCGGAAACTTACGTAAACAGACTGATTGAAAAAGGGTATAAGGTTGCCATTTGCGAGCAGGTAGAAGATCCCAAACAGGCAAAAGGAATGGTGAAGCGGGAAGTCACTCGTGTGGTGACTCCGGGAACGAACCTGAACATGCAGGATTTGGACGAGGGCAAAAATAATTATCTCATGTCCATTGTATGCATGGAAGATCATTACGGAATCTCTGTCTCGGATGTAACCACCGGAGACTGTTTTGTTACAGAGGTGGATAAGACGAGAAAGCTTCTGGATGAGATCAATAAGTTTACACCTGCAGAAATTATCTGTAACGATGCTTTTCTGGTCAGCGGTATTGATGTGGACGATCTGAAAAACAGAATGCATATTTCTGTCTCCGCTTTGGATTCCTGGTATTTTGGAGATGAACTGTGCCATAAAACGCTTCTGGAGCATTTTCATATTTCTTCTCTGGAAGGTCTGGGTCTGGGAGACTATGACAGCGGTGTGATCGCTGCCGGAGCCATGTTCCGTTATCTTCTGGAAACTCAGAAAACGGCTCTGGTCCATATGAATAAGATCATCCCTTATGTGACAGAAAAATACATGGTTATTGACAGTTCCAGCCGGAGAAATCTGGAACTTGTGGAAACTTTAAGAGAAAAGCAGAAAAGAGGCTCTCTTCTGTGGGTGTTGGATAAGACAAAAACCGCCATGGGAGCGCGTATGCTTCGCAGCTTTGTGGAGCAGCCGCTGATCGATGCAGAAGAGATCAATGAAAGGCTGGATGCCATAGAAGAGCTGAATCTTCAGGCGATGCTGCGGGAAGAGATCAGAGAATATCTGAATCCTGTCTATGATCTGGAACGGCTGGTGAGCAGAATCAGTTACCGTTCTGCCAATCCCCGGGATCTGATTGCCTTTAAAACGTCTCTTGGCATGCTGCCTCACATAAAAAATCTTTTGAAAAATTTTACCAGTCCACTGCTGAAACGAATCGACGAACAGTTGGATGGATTGGAAGATCTCCATGCGCTTATTGAAAAAGCGATAGAAGAGGATCCTCCTCTGGCGGTAAAAGAGGGCGGGATCATCAAAGAAGGCTACAATGAACAGGTAGACAAGTATCGCAGCTCCAAGACAGAAGGAAAATCCTGGCTGGCGCAGTTGGAAGCGGAAGAAAAGGAGAAAACGGGAATCCGCAATCTGAAGATCAAATACAATAAGGTATTCGGATATTATCTGGAAGTTACCAATAGTTTTAAGGATCTGGTGCCCGACTATTACACAAGAAAACAGACTCTTACGAATGCGGAACGTTATATCACACCCCGGCTGAAAGAGCTGGAAGATATGATTCTGGGGGCGGAGGATAAGCTGTATGCTCTGGAATACGATCTGTTTTGTCAGGTTCGCGATAAGCTTGCCGAAGAGATTCCCAGAATCCAGCAGACGGCGAAGGCAGTGGCTTTGCTGGATGTCTTTGGTTCCCTTTCCGTGGTGGCTCAGAGGAACAATTATGTACGTCCTACGGTAAATACCAAGGGCGTGATCGACATCAAAAATGGACGCCATCCAGTGGTGGAAAAAATGATCAGCAATGATATGTTTATTTCTAATGATACATATCTGGATAATGGCAGCCGGAGAGTCTCGGTGATTACCGGTCCCAATATGGCGGGAAAATCCACCTACATGCGCCAGAGCGCATTGATT
>OHQZ01000287.1_pt1 | contig 23796 bp, 27 predicted proteins | sample 1578281 | NCBI WGS metagenome assembly OHQZ01 (sample SAMEA3879589, study PRJEB24766) | human gut metagenome | biome: human-associated habitat; feature: feces | place: USA | collected 1985/1987
ATTCAATTGTCAATTTTCGGTTGGAATCTCATTCATTGAGACTCCGAGAAGTTATGTATTTGCTTGTAATATGGAAAAAGTAAAGAGGATTCTTTCTGTATGGGAAAGTGATATTTTAACCATATTCTTCTTGCAATCAAAAAAATAGGAGGAAAAACAAATGGGAAAAAACAAAAATGCAGTGTATGCAAAAATTCCGCAGTCCATCATACGAGGAGACTACGTGTTTCAGGCTATTCCTAACGCTTTCAATAATCGGATCAGCTGGTGGCTATCGAAGAAAAATTGGACGGTAGCAATGTATTGTTTTTCGGCAAATACAGAGCGATTGCTAGAAGAACAATTGGCACATCTGGATGACTATATCCGTATATTTCAAGAAAAATTCGAAAGAGAAGGTTGAGAAAAAGTTATGGATCAGAAAGAAAAGATTTTGCAGACCGAGTACAGTAAGAGATTCGATGAGATTCGAAAAAATATGATGGTCATGTCCTATTATAAATATGGACCGCTTAAAGATAACTACGGCACATACAAGTGCATGGATGCCATCAAAAACATCGAGCTTCGCCTGCAAAAATACAAAGAGACAGGAAATACAGAATTTTTGGCTGATGTGGCCAATTTCGCTATGATCGAGTTCATGAATCCTAGTATTCCAGATGCAAAATACAAACCAACGGATTCTGGAGCCTGTGAGATTGCTGGATTTGGAGTTAACCAATTGTGAGAAAAAGAAGCATTGTCCCAAGAGACAGTGCTTTTTTCCTTAAATGATGGTGCATATATTATTGTCTGTAAAATCCAAAAAAAACTTCTTGACTGCTATAATAAGAGTAAAGAATTGCTTTCGAGAGACAGATATGGTATCATGCAGCAGAAAACAAAAAGAGGGTGTTTATGATAAAAAATCAGGAAATAGAGGGACAATTGGAATTAGATTTATTCACGGGGCTGGTAAAGGATTCCTCAAAAAGCCCAAATATAAAACGAAGCAAAAAAGAAAAATCTCGTATATTAGATTCCGAAGAAGAAATTGGAAAACCGTCTCCTTCCATCAAAGGAATTTCTGAAGAGTCTGAAATTTCTGTAGAAGAAGTATTGAAGAATCCACAAGAAAGTGCAGTTGAGAACAAGAGAAACAGAACAGAGAATACGGATTCGGCTGTTTATATAAATAAAGAGATCGATCTGGAAAAATTGTCTATAATCAAACAATATCTTGCCTCTAATGGATGTATCCATCTGGGTACGATTATGCGTATTTGCCGGATTAGTTCGATGGAAGCAGATGTGTATTTTGAGAAACTGTTGGCGGATGGCAAGGTGAATGAAAAGGGAAGATCAACAGAAAAAATAGTCTGGACTGAGAAAATATAGTTGATCGTATTAACATGGAACAGAGTTTCGTTTTTTCAAGAAAGAGATGCAGTGTAGGGTATCTTCTTGCAAGAGAAATCATGTATTCCTCCATATTGGTTATGAAAATATAAGATAGGAGGAAAAAAATATGGATATTGAGTCAAACAAATGCTATACTAATAGCAGGAAGAAAGTCCCGTATGAGGAGTTAACATTGTCCAATGATTTTTTGTTTTGTAAGGTTATGCAAGACAAAGCATTGTGCAAACATCTTCTGGAGTTGATTTTGGATTGCGAAATTGAAGATATTGTATACCAAGAATCCCAAAAAGTTTTTGACGATACTATAGACGGAAAAAGTATTCGTCTGGATGTATATATCAAAGATGATAAACATACAATATATGATATTGAAATGCAGACCAGCAATACAAAAGATTTACCGAAACGTAGTAGATATTATCATTCCTGTATTGATCGTGGACAAGTCGAGAAAGGGCAATACTATGGTGAATTAAAAGAAAGGCAACATATTCCTTTGAAAAAATTTGTCTTGAAGATAAAGAATTATTTTTGCGGGATGAACAGCATACTATTTTTGTAAATGCAGGTGGTGTTACAAATCGTGAGGACTTTCAAAATTTCTTGTTGTACTTACAAACTGGTTTTGTTGCGAACAAAGATGCATATATTGAAGCGCTGGATGATGCGGTTCGCAGCGCATCTAAAAACAGTGAATGGAAGAAGGAATATGATATGATTAATGCGAGAGAACAATATTTCCTTCACAAAGGAAAAGAAGAAGGCGTGAAAGAAGCAACGAATTACCACGTAAGATTGCTGCTTAAAAAGAAGCCACCCGAAGTTGTTGCCGAACTTCTTGAAGTTCCACTTGAAGAGGTTTTGCGGATTCAAAAACTTGATATTCAAGAATGATATTGGAAAGAGATGCCGTGTATGGTGTCTCTTTTTCTATTCAAAAGCGGAACCCGGTTCCGTTTTTCTTTTTTTGAATAATTCCATATTCTATCTGAATTTGAAATTAAAAATAGGAGGAATCAATAATGGAAAAATTGGTTAAAAAGTTAAACGCAGCAGCAAAGGCATACTACTCCGGTAGGGAAAGCACGATGTCTGATAGAGAGTATGATGCGCTCTATGATCAGCTGAAGAAGATGGAACAAGAATCTGGCGTTGTGTTACCTGATAGTCCTACTTTGCGTGTTGGCTATGAGGTTGTTTCATCTCTTAAAAAGATGGAACATGAACGTCCCGCCCTGTCGTTGGACAAGACAAAAGATGTCAGGGAGTTACAGGAATGGCTGGGATATCGTGCCGGAATCTTATCATGGAAATTGGATGGACTTACAGCAGTCGCAACATGGGATGATGGACATTTGACATCCCTTGTTACAAGAGGAAACGGTATTATCGGTGAGGATGTTACCCACAACGCTCCGTATATAGCAGGTTTGCCACAGGAAATTCCTGATGGTGGACATATTGTGGTACGAGGTGAGGTTGTAATTTCCTATTCTGATTTTGAGCAGATCAATGGTCAAATTTCAGAGCCAGACGATAAATATAAAAATCCGAGGAATCTGGTATCCTCCAGTTTAAGATTACTGGATTCTTATGTTGCAAAGGATCGGCATATGCAGTTTCAGGCGTTTGAATTGGTCACACCATCGGAAGAGACTATTCACGAGAACTTCCAGTGGTTAGAAATGATGGGAATTACGCATGTACAGTACCTGTGTGTGGATCATGACTCTTTAGAGGATGTTATAGAAATGTTCGGAAAGAGAATTGATAATAATTCTATGGATATCCCTACGGATGGTCTGGTTTTATCATATGATGATATTGCGTATGGTAAATCCCTTGGCATGACCGGCAAGTTTCCGCATCATTCCATTGCGTTCAAGTGGCAGGATGATGCCATCCCCACAACGCTTAGAAGTGTAGAATGGTCTGCATCACGCACTGGTCTTATTAATCCGGTAGCCGTTTTTGAACCTGTGGAACTGGAAGGAACGACAGTCAAAAGGGCCAGTCTGCATAATCTCAGCTATATTGCAAACTTAGAACTGGGAATTGGCGATGAAATCACGGTCTATAAGGCAAACAAAATTATTCCACAGGTGGATGAAAATCTGACACGTTCTGGTGAACTTGCTATTCCAGAAACTTGCCCGGTATGTGGAGGTGCAACGGAACGCAGGATGAATTCGGATCAGACAGCAGAATTTCTGTATTGTACGAATTCAGAATGTATCGCAAAACATGCAGGAAAATTCACTCGGCTGGTAGAACGGGATGCTTTAAATATCCGAGGACTGTCCAGTTCCCGTATGGAACAGTTTGTAAGTCTTGGATTTTTAAAAGAGCTTTCAGACATTTATCACTTGGATGAATATAAGGAAAAACTTCTGGAATTGGATGGTTTCGGTGAAAAGGCATACTGCAATATGATAAATGCGATTGAGGATAGTCGAAAAACAACATTTCGTCAGTTCTTTTATGCGTTAGGGATTCCCGGGGCAGGACATGATGTGGCAAAAATTCTGGAGCGTTATCTGGTCCGTTTAAATGTGTCTGCACCATGCACAAATTTGCTTGCTACTTTAATGAAATCAAAGGTAGCATATGACACTTTAGTGCAAATGGAAGGAATCGGAGATGTTACAGCAAAATCTATGATTGCATGGTTTTCAGCACATATGAACGAATATTTTGCTCTTACCAGGGAACTTTCTATTTCCTATGCAGAACCAAAGGAAGATCAGCCATTTGTTGGTATGATTTTTGTTATTACTGGTAAGTTGGAAACATATCCAAATCGTGATGCACTGAAAGAAGAGATTGAAAGCAGGGGAGGAAAAGTGTCTGGCAGCGTATCCAAAAACACAACATATTTAATCAATAACGATACTACCTCCACCAGTGGTAAAAATAAGAAAGCACAAGAATTAGGCATTACCATCATTTCAGAAGAAATGTTTAAAAAACTGTAAAGAGGAGAGTTGCTATGGAAAACAAATTTGTTGTTGGCGAAAAAGCATATATTTTGAAATTTTATTTTGGAAGGAACCATGAGCCAGAGATAAAAGAGGTTCTTGTTGAAAAAATCGGAAGAAAGTATATTTATGTTTCAGGGGTTTATGAAACAAAATTTTCTGCACTTCCTCCATACAGAAATGATTATTACATGGATGTTCAGCTGTGTTCCAGTAGGGAAGAAGCAGAAAAATATATTGAGTGTAGAAAAATGCGCCTGCAGCTTCGAAATATGGATTTCTCTAATCTAAACTATAATGCATTAAAAGCAATCCTTTCTCTTTGCAATAGTGAAGAAGTGGAAGAAGATCATGTTTTTTCAGTAGGAGATATTGTGTATGTTTCAGAATCAAATCTGGAGTCTGAAAAAGAAAATGGTGAGCGCATTCACGAAAATTTCTTCGGAAAGGTAAAAGAAGTATATGATACCCACATAGTTGTAGATTGGGGAAATGATAGAAAATGGATATATCTTGCTAAAGAATTGTCCCTTGCAAAAGGACTCCGTTACATGACACTTGAGGATTTCAGCAATACTTTTGGTGTTTGTGTCAATGCAACATTTTTGTAAAACAGAAAACCAATGACCTAAAGAGAACAGGATGCCATCGAGGTGTCCTGTTTTTTACAAAAAGAGACTCCATAAAGGAATCTCTTTTTTTGTCAATAGGTAAGATCAACCGTAAAATTTGGATCGTTCAGTATACCTTGCACTTCTTTTGTAAGAACTGTGTCAAAATCCAGACATTTGTATGTATCTTTCGTTATGATCGTTACAACACTGTTTAAATATCGGAATTTTTCATATCCAATTTCTTTAATTACACAAGCATCTCCATCAGCCAGTAGTTTCTGTAGACTGCTGATTGCATCACTTTCATCCACATCCTCTCCAAACAATCCGTGAAAGTAAAAAGATCCGAAATCTGAAAATCCAACCTTGTTTCCTTTGACTATTTTTTCAGCTCCATTTACATACGTCTCCAGCCATTTGGTAAAAGCATCCTTATCAGTTACTGAAAAATAGTTTGTACGGAATCTTCCTACGTAAGTGGCCATATTCTCTTCCTCCTGTTTTGAAATGTTTTAATTAATATGAAAGAAAAACTTACGGAGAATTGTGCTGGAAGTGAAAAATACCATATTGAAAAGAAAAAGGAGATTTGATTTTATGAAGAAAAAGTGGATAAAAGGAATTTGTGTTTGTATGCTTATTGGCAGTATGGCAGGAATTATCGGATGTGCAAATAATAAGGAATTGGAAAAAGAAGTGAATGAAGAAAAGATGGAAGAGGGCTGCGTAGAAGGGATTTATCTAACGTATGGAGAGAATGACGAGTTATATATTTTTTCGGATACAAAAGAGAAAACGCTATTTTTAGCAGAGATTCCAAACGATATTGTTTATGATATAGAAGGGGATAAAAAAACGAGGGATGTTTTAGATTATGGCGATATTGTAGAAGTATATTATGATGGAGATGTGACGGAGAGTATGCCGCCGAAATATATGGATGTAAAAAAAGTTGTGTTAAAAGAAAAGGTGGGAGAAATTGGGAAAAACGAAAAGAAACAGTACGAAGAAATGATTTCAGAGATATATCAGGATCAAACAGATTCGGAGATTCCTATGATGGCCGTAGAAACACAGTGGCAGGATGGTCCGAGCGCTGTAAGGGTATCTCCATATTCTTATGATTGGAATTATAAAGATGAAAATGGCAAAGAGCAGCATACCATTTCCTCTCCAATGGAAGATCAGTTGATTCCGCAGATTCCGTGTGAAAATAAAGCCATGTCTGTTAATTTGTACTTTTCCAAAATGCCAGAGTCACTTACCGTAGAAGAGTATACGAAAGAGGGAAAAAAGGTAAAAGAGTTGGAGACAGAACAATTTGATCAGGGATTTATGGCGGATGTCAAAATCGACAACGTGTATCAAGTGGAAGGACATTGGGGAGATGGCTGCCGTGTTGTATTTCAATTCACAATGAAACAGTTCAAAAAATAATTCAGAGCCTGTAGGTGCGATACTTACAGGCTTTTTGATTTTTTTCGGCAACAAAGATAAAACTGTTCTGCAGGGAATATGGAATAGGACGATCTAATTTATCTGTAAAAATCTGATGAATCGTATCTTTTTGTATAATCATGGCAGAAAGAGCGTCAAGAAAGGAAGAATTTATGAGTAAAAGACATAATCCAAGACAAATGAGCAGCCATATCAATAACAAAGCAGTGGTAGAGTTAATCAATAAATTAAGGGTAGCAACGCCGGGAAAGGGAAGTCGTATCCATCGGCATGGAGAAACTGATCACAATGGACAGGCAATGTATAATTCCATGATTGGTATTAACATTGTTAACTATGGGCAAAACAATCAGTCTGTATTCGTTGAGAATAATCTAACTCCTGCACAAGTGCGTGAATTGTATAATGAAGCGATTATGAAAAGAAATGAATATTCTTTTTCTGGAAACGGTACAAAAATCTTTGGAAAAGCGGACGCATCTGGTTACAGTATTGTCCGAACAATAGCAATCAATCGACAAGGTAGTTACGTTAGTGAAGGGAAAAAGGTGGTTAAAAATTTGCCGTGGACCATTGCTATTGAAAATGGAAAAGGAATCAAAGGAACTTCCGCTACGGGTGGTACATACTGTAAAGCTGGAACTTATGTCAGGGAAAAAAAAGCTTTTATCAATTTATCCGATGGAGATTTTTTTGCTCTGTTTGATGAAGCGGTTGTATATCTTACAGCATGGGAAAATTACTGTGCGCATGCTTTTATTAAACAGAACGAAGAAGAAATTAGAAAATATGAGGAAGAGATGCGGAAACAACTGGGAAAAGAAAATTAATTTGTTCTTTCATATTCATAACATAAAATATTTCATAACAGGAGGAATCAAATGAATAAAGTTATTTTAATGGGTAGGTTAACAAGGGATCCAGAAGTGAGACAGACACAAGGTAATAACCAGATGGCACGTTATACATTGGCAGTAAACCGTAAATTTAAACGGGAAGGAGATCCGGATGCGGACTTTATTAATTGTGTTGTCTTTAACAAGTCAGCTGAGTTTGCTGAAAAGTATTTCCGGAAAGGGATGCAGGTTACGGTAAGTGGTCGGATCCAGACCGGAAGTTACACAAATAAGGATGGGCAGAAAGTTTATACAACTGACATCATTGTGGAAGAACAGGAATTTGCAGAAAGTCGTAATTCTTCGCAAGGAAATAAACCATCTGATTCTGCACCGGCACCGAATGACGGATTCTCGAATATTCCAGATGATATGGATGATGAAGATTTGCCGTTTAATTAAATGTCCCATTGGTAGATAACGAGAAAATACAGTCTTTCATAGGCTGTATTTTTTTGAGAAAAGGAAGAAAATGCCATATTACAAAGTGGAGTGAAATATATAGACAATAAGAAAGGTAGGTTTGTTTAAGATGAAATTACAAGCAGTGAAACGACTCTTAGCATTAAGTATGATTGTGGCAACTATCGCACCAACAGCAGTTTATGCACAGGGAGGTATGCCAACACCTGTAGTGGAACAACAGGCGAATGTAGAGAGAAGCACTGAAACAGATTATGAATTAACACAGGAGGGAATACAAGAAGTCCCACAAACACCAGAGGCACCCCCTACTTCTGAAGTTGTACCATCACCAGAACCGGAGCAGCCAGATATACCACCGGAAGTGACACCAGAACCGGAACAGCCAGATATACCACCGGAAGTGACACCAGAACCGGAACAGCCAGATGTACCACCGGAAGTGACACCAGAGCCGGAACAGCCAGATGTACCACTAGAAGTGACACCAGAGCCGGAACAACCAGACGTATTACCTGAAACTCCCACTCCAGAAACACCAAATACAGTACCGGAAGTAACACTAGAAAACCAGGTAGAAGCAACGGAAAGTGATGATACACAGGAAACAAAACCCAAAAAGCAATATCATTTTAATTATGGTAAATATTTTGGACACAAAAAAGATTTGCGAAAAGGATTTGCGAAAGTTGATAAAGCATATGCCTATGCAAAAGTTGATACAGTGTTAAATATTAGAGAAAAAGGAAATAAGAATGCTCGTGTTATAGGAACCTTGCCCAAAAAAGCGGTTTGTTATGTGATTTCAGATGCAAAAAAGGATTGGGTATATATTGAATCTGGCGATGTTCGAGGATTTGTGAAGAGTACATATTTGCAACAGGGAAAAAAGGCTTTGAAATATGTTACAAAGAAAGGCGAAGATAATGTGAAATTTGCCAAAGCAAGTATCAAGCCGGAAGATAATAAAGCCTTCGATTATGTAACGGAAACCGTATATGATATAAAAAATGGTACAGGCGATGGTGTCGTAAAATTTGCAAAGCAATTTGTGGGAAATCCTTACGTTTGGGGTGGCAATTCCTTAACAGAAGGAATTGATTGCTCCCACTTTGTTTATCAAATCCTCACAAGATGTGGTCTGTATGATGGCAATTATACTACTTCTTTAGGATGGCGTACATTGGGAGAAGAAGTAAAAAGTCTCGAAGATGCCAAGGCGGGCGATGTCGTTTGTTATGATGGACATGTTGCTTTCTACGATGGCAATGGAAAAATTGTAGAAGCGCAGGGAAGAAATGCTGGTATTACAGATAATCGAATGGTTGATTCCAAAGAAATCCTTACGATCCGGCGTTTTACAAAAGAAGAACCAGAAACGGGAAGCCAAGCCGATGAAATTAAAGATTACCTACTGGATAAAGGTTTCAGTAAAGCTGGAATAGCCGGTATTATGGGAAATATCGCAAATGAATCTTATCCTGCATTTGAAGCATCCTCTTTGGAATTAAGATCCATCAATAAATTAGGAATTTCCAGTGATGAATACACTATGATGGTTGATAGCGGTGAAATCAGCAGGGATGAGGTAATCCGTAGTTCTACATTTGGACTGTATTCTGGTGGTCGATATGGATATGGACTGTGTGGATTCACAGATCCTACAGTAAAAGAATATCTATGTCAGTATACGATTGATAAAGGAAAAAGTATTGGAAGTGTAACTGGACAGTTGGATGGATTGTTGGCATATTTGGAAAGATACAATCCAAGTTTGTTAGAACGTCTGAAAAATGCAAAAGATCCAGCGGCTGCAGCTTCAGCATTCCTTCGGGAATATGAAAAATGTGCGAATATTGATAAGGAAGAACAAGAGAGGATAGCGGCAGCAGAAGATATTTACAAACAATTGTAATCGCATTGTGAAATTCAACCTATCGTTTTCGATAACCGTCAAAGGCGGTATTTTGGGTCATTGCCAAGCGGAAAGGCACAGGATTTTGACTCCTGCATTCGGCAGTTCGAATCTGCCTGACCCAGTCAGAAAAGTCCGTATTTTACGGGCTTTTTTCTTGTTGTATGCAAAAATAGGTAACAAAATGTCATTTGTTAAAATGTCAATACAAAAATGCTACGAAAGGACTTTAAAATGATTACATACGAATATAAAACGATGATCGATAAAGAACAGAGAACTTATCTGCAGGAAGTGCGGAGTTTTGAAATAGAAAAGAAATTGACTACGCCAGGGGAGGTGAACGATTTTTTTCAGAAATATTATCGGATCCAGGAAAATGCAGAAGAGTATATCTATATTGTCGCAGTGAATGCAGATATGCGCCCTCTGGGAGTCTTTGAAATTTGCCATGGATCTGTTAATAGAAGTCTTTTAAATATACGGGAAATTTTTGTAAAATTATTTCTATGTGGAGCAACAGCTTTTTTTCTTGTTCATAATCATCCTGCGCAATCTTCTGAACCAAGCGAAGCAGATCGGATGTATACGAATCAAATGGAAAGGGCTGCCAAATTGATGGGGATTGAATTCCTCGACCATATTATTATTGGAGAAGATTTTTATAGTTTTCGGAAAGAGAAACAGTTGCATCCCATAACGGAATAAGCTATTTATTAGCGGAAAGAAGGTCAAATGGCAAAAAACAAAGGAAAAAAGAAGAGGAAATGGCTCAAAAGCGTAGGGATTTCTGTAAGCGTTATGGCAATTGTAGGAGTTGGTACACTGGAAGGTTTCTTACATTCTGATTTTTACAAAGACTTATGTATCAAGGCTTATGATTCGCTGGCTTCTATAGATGAAGGTACGTTTCGCAGATTAGAGAATACAAAAATTCTCGATGCCAATGGTGATGTGATCGGTGAAATTGATACCGGTTCCTATGAATACCATGAAATTTCGGAAATTCCACTGGATCTGCAAAATGCTTATATAGCAGCGGAGGACCAGAATTTTAAATATCACCATGGGGTAGATTATAAAGCGATTTTGAGAGCCGGACTTGCTTTAATTAAAAATAAAGGTGAGATTACGCAAGGCGGTTCCACCATTACACAACAGGTGATAAAAAATAATTTGCTAACGCAAGAGCAAACGTTCAAGCGAAAATTTTTAGAGATCATGATTGCCCCATCGGTAGAAAAGAAATTCACCAAACAGGAGATCATGGAATTTTACTGCAATTCCAACTACTATGGAAATGGTTGTTATGGAGTAGGAAACGCAGGAATGATTACACAGGAAGAATTTGATGCGGCCAAAAAGCAGGAGATTCTTGTGACGGAAACCTCAAAAAAAGTGATTGATTCAAATAACTATATGACCAGCTTTGCTATCCATTGTGCTACATTAGAACTGATGGAGCAGAATGGATTTGACTTCCAATATCTTTTTTCAGATAAAAAAGCCTATAAAATATATAAGGAATCTTATAAAGAATCTTATACTTCAACGGCATCTTTAATCAGAAGTGGTGGTTATACAATTCATACATCTTTCCAGATGGATGTACAGAAAGAATTACAAAAATCTATTGATAAAAGCCTGGAGAAGAATAAACAGGTGCAGGAGAATGGAAAATACCTGCTACAAGGAGCCGGCATTTGTATCAATAATGAAACGGGATACATCATTGCCATGGTAGGCGGTCGGGGAGAAAATGATCAGTACAATCGAGGATTCTTGTCTGAGCGGCAGCCAGGCTCTACGATTAAACCAATTTTAGATTATGCACCGGCATTTGATGCAGGGTTGGCTTATCCCTCGTCCATCTACACTGATAAAGAAATCACAGTAGAAAAAGCGAAGTTCACACCGAAAAATGCGAATGGAAGATATATGGGAGATATGACCGTAAGAGAAGCTATTGCCCGATCAACCAATACGATTGCTTTGCAGGTATTTTTACAGGTAGGACAGGAAAATGCCATGAAATATCTGGATTCGATGAAATTTACATCCCTTTCCTATGCAGACAATACCGCTGTTCCCATCTGTCTGGGTGGTTTTACAAATGGAGTTACTGTGAAGGATATGGGAAAAGCTTATGCGACTTTTGCCAATTATGGGAAATATTCTGATAAAACCTGTATTGTAAAGATTGTTCATGAAAAAGATGGTATACTCTATGATGGCGATAAGGAAAAGGAGAAGCAGGTATATTCTCAGGATACAGCTTTTATGGTAACAGATATTTTACAGGGTGTGATAAAAGAAGAGTATGGAACTGCACATGGAATTTCCATAGGAGAACAGCCGATTGCAGGAAAGACAGGGACAACAAACCAGAAAAGGGATTCTTGGTTCTGTGGCTACACCCCATATTATACATCGGTAATATGGGTGGGAAATGATGATAATACACCATTGTTGTATTCTTCTTATGCATTGGAAATTTGGGATACATTCATGAATGAGATCCACAAAAGAAAAGATCCTCGTGATTTTACGGTACCCGATACCATTCAATATTACCAAGTCAACTCTGATGGTACATTGGGCGATACGATTTATGAGAAGCGTAAATTGAATATGGATCTTTCTTCCTATGATCGCAGACCGGCTGGATATGATTTATATTCTGAAACATTGGCATCTCAATTGCAGGTGTTTCAAAAAGACGAGATGCGTAAGAAAGAAAATCAGAAAGCAAAAGACCTTCTTTTGACATTTGAAGATTTTGAAATTGTTGATGAAAAAAGTGCCAAAGATTTTCTGGATAAATATACGAAAACATATACTGCCATAGAAGAAATGTCAGATATGACTCTACAAAGAGAGTATAAAACACGTCTTTCCCAAAAATATGAAAAGCTTGTGGAAACCTATCAGGTATGGGAAGGGAAAATACAGGAACAACAAGCGGAAAGAGAAAAACAGGAGATAGAAAGACAGAAGTTACAGGATGAACAGAACCGTCTTTTAGCAAACGAAGAACTACATCAATCCAGGGTGGATAACATGAACCAGTATCTTGTCATGCTGTCGGAACGTACATACAATACGGATGCAGCAAAGCAGCTGATTGCGGATGCCGGAGAATGTTTGGATCGATGTAAAGAATATGCTGAATACGATAATTTGAAAAAGAAATACGATGCTGAAGTTGCTCGTATTCGGACACTTCCGACAGAGATACCTGTTCCGGAAGATACCGAGACATATCCGCCAGCGACAGGTGGATATCCGGACCCGACTCCAGAAGTAACTCCGGAAGTAACACCGGTACCGGAAACAACAACCATTCCCATTCCATCTGAAATTCCAATTCCATAATTAGTATTCGAAAAGATTCTTTGTACTTGTGTACAGGGAATCTTTTTTTGTCTAGGTTGGTCTCCGAGTAAACTTCTGGTCAAAATGACCAAAGCATGTGATTTACAATTTCTTCTAATTTTGTCTGCAAAAATCCCGCATTTTCTATTTGAGTGTATGATAATGGGAGAAAGAGAGGAATAAAAAAATGGAGAAAAATATTGCACAAGAGGAAGTTATTCAAACAGTTGAAGGTCAATTGATTGTCATTGCCTGTCCAGGAAGCGGAAAGACGACAACGCTGGTAAGACGAATCCATCACATGACCGCAGAATGCAATATTGATTCTGCAAATATATTGATGATTACCTTTACCAGTGCAGCAGCAAAAGAAATGAAAGAACGGTATCAAAAAATGTATGGAAAAGATCAAGTGACATTTTGTACGATCCATGCTTTGTGTATGGCAATCTTGCGGAAGTTCCGTTCCTTTTCTAATGACAGTATCTTATCCGATGCAAAATCATTTTTTTATGATACCCTGCGTGGCAATAAAAAAATTAATGCAGGAGACAAAGAAGAATTTATTAAGTCGTTACAAACAGATCTCTCTGTTTTGAAAAACAGTGGTTCTACAATGGATGAATTTTCGCCAACCTGTTGCAAGGATAAGGTTTTGTTCGAGGAGTTATATCAAAAATATGAAGATTACAAAGAGCAATGCGGTTTAGTGGACTTCGATGATATGCTCCTCCAGGCATACGACTGTATGAAACATGATGCTGGATGTTTGGCTTGGCTTCGGGATAAATACCGGTATATCCAGGTGGATGAATATCAAGATACAAATTTTCTCCAGCGAGATATCGTGTATTTGCTGGCGGGTGATAATGGAAATCTTACTGTTGTAGGAGATGATGATCAATCCATCTATGGATTTCGTGGGGCGAGACCGGAAGTGATGTTAAAATTCCAAAAACAGTATCCAGATGCAAACCTGATTCGGATGAATACAAATTACCGGTCATGCAAAGAAATCATTCGTGTTGCGGACAACCTGATAAAGAAAAACACACAGCGGTATGAGAAAGATTTTCTGGCATTTCATGAAGAAATGGGGACTGTCGAGTGGATTAAAAAGAGCAGCAGACAGTATGAATTATTAGCTGTTGTATCAAAAGTAAAAGCGCTGATTGAAAACGGTACAGATCCATCCAGTATTGCTGTTTTGTTTCGTACAAATCAACAGGCGGAAGCGGTTGCAAATTTATTGATGGGACAGAAAATCCCGTTTGTATCTGCTGAGAAAATTCCCAGCCGGTATCAGCACTGGATGTTTGAAGATATCAAAAGTTATCATAAATTAGCAAAAGGAGAAAACTGGACAAAAAAAGATTTAGCAAGAGTTCTTAATCATCCGCAGCGTTTCCTGACAGATTATGAGTACATTCGTGCTGGTCTGGATGAAAGAAAAATGCGGTCTATTGCTTTTACATCCACTACGGAAGCATGGAAGAGGGGCAAGGCACTGGATAATGTAATCGACTTCTTTTCTTTGCTGAATAGATTGCATGGAGTAGCGCCGGAAGATTTTTTGTTGTATCTGCGTTTGTACGGGCGGTATATGGAATACTTAAAAGAGTATGCAGAATTCCGGAATGTAGATTTACAGGAACTTCTTGGTATCTGGAAAGGTTATTTGGAAGATGCAAAAGTGCATAATGATTGGATAGAGTGGGGAAAATACATTGTACAATACAACAAGGCTCTTGAAGCAGCACAGAATAATAAAAAAGGTGTAGTCCTCAGTACAATGCATTGCTCAAAAGGGCTTGAATGGGAGCACGTTTTTATCATTGATGCAGTGGATGGTGTGTGTCCATATGTGAAAGCAGAAGACGCAGCCGCAATAGAAGAAGAGCGCAGATTGTTTTATGTGGCAATGACAAGAGCAAAGGAACATCTGTATTTGTATTCCTATGAGGAAAATAATGGAAAAAAAGTGAATCCATCTCCATTTCTTTTACCGTAATATAAGAAAAGCCCCTGATTTTCAGGAGCTTTTTCTTTTTCACCAACGCCGCAGGGCAGGAAGCCCCGACTTCTATAAGTCGGGTGAGGAATGCCCAATTTAGCGGCGTATTTCTTTTCTAAATATTGCTATTCACCAAAATATATGTTATAATAACTTTGGTGAAGAAAGTGAGGTTTTATATATGCAACAGACAGTTACTGCGAAACTTCAGATAGTAATTAATCCTTCTGATAAGCGGATTATCTGCGATACCATGAAGGCTTATTCTTATGCTTGCAATTATGTTTCTGAATATATATATAAAACTCATAATCTTAGTCGTTACAGTGTACAGGAAAATACTTATTATCATGTTCGTGAAATTTATAAGCTTCGTTCGCAGATGGCAGTATCTTGTGTTCGTACTGTAATAGCTAAGTACAAAACCATTCTTGAAAATCAAAATGAATGGATTAAACCAGTATTCAGACTTCCTCAATTAGACCTTGTATGGAATAGGGATTATTCGCTCAATACAAAGAATAATACCTTTTCTGTAAATACGCTTAATGGTCGTATCAAAGTGCGATTTTATGCTAATGGCTATGAGCATTATTTCTCTGAAAACTGCAAATTTGGCACTGCAAAAATGGTTTTTAAGCATGGTAAATTTTTCTTACACATACCTGTTACCTATGAAATAAATGAACTTACTATGTCCGAAGTTTCTAATGTTGTTGGCATTGACAGAGGTATTCGTTTTATTGCGACAACCTATGATAGCAATGGTAAAACTAATTTCTATGACGGCAACATCATTAAACAGAAACGAGGACATTATAAGGCTCTTCGTAAAGAACTACAACAAGTTCGTACTCCATCTTCTCGAAGAAGAATTAAGGCTATTGGTCATCGAGAAAACCGTTGGATGCAAGATGTTAACCATTGTGTATCAAAGGCACTCGTTGAGAACAATCCTAATGGCACTTTATTCGTAATTGAGGATTTAACAGGTATAAGGTCTGCAACTGAAAAAGTTTTAGTTAAAAACCGTTATGTTTCTGTATCATGGCCATACTTTGACTTGGAACAGAAACTTACTTACAAGGCTCTAAAACATCATCAGTTAGTGGAAAAAGTTAATCCTGCTTACACAAGTCAGACTTGTCCGAAATGCGGTCATACAGAAAAGGCTAATCGTAATAAAAAGATACATCTTTTCTGTTGTAGAAACTGTGGCTACAAATCTAATGATGACCGTATAGGAGCAATGAATCTGTATCGTATGGGAATAAATTTATTAGTACCTAATACAGTTGCTATGGAGTAAAGCTCCGTAGTACAGGTATATGTCAATATGCCTATGATGTAACGCCACTTTTGGTAGTAATACCAAACGACTAAATGTGGAAGGAATAATCCGTTATACCACAGGGCAGTTACAAGCTCCGACCTCTACAGGTCGGGGTAATTGACAGTTCCAATTCGTCATCTGGAATTGGCTTTGTATCATTTTCTTGCAAGATTTCCGGTTCTTCAATTTCTTTGATCATTTGCAGTACCGCTTCTCGACAATGAAGAATGGTCCATCCGCATTGCTCAATGTCAGACTTGTCCAGTTCAATACTGTCCTCGCCTGGATACCGGGTAGAAAAATAATAACCATCGATAATTTTCATCTCATGTTTTGTTTGTTTATCGAACTGAAGATTCATATTTTGGTCTAAATATTTTATCAATCGATCTAAACTATGCGTTGACAAAACTTTACAAAAGACTTATGTAAGCAAATTATGGAAGCAACTCCAGAACAATTGAAATCAATTGTCGATGCTGTAGAAGAACATGACACTTTACAATGGATTGATATAAGTAAGGCGCTTACTTGTGAGAAATGCGAAATGATGTATGGCTGTAAAACAGATGATTCTTCACAGGAATGTATTGATAATTTCAGGCGGTTTTGCGAAGAAGATATTTAGATTTGCAATTTAATAAAGAAATGAGGTAACAACATAGGGACAGGCAGGAGAATAAAACTCCTGCCTGTTTTATAATTCATTTTTTAATGACTGAAAACCAAATTTTTCTACAATATTCAAAAATCCGTCTCTATTAGGAATACATGTAAAATCCGAAAGTTCTGCTGCAATGGGGATATCCCGCCGGATAGTTGCAAGCTGTTTTGAAAGTAGTGCAGATTCTTTTGCTCCGGGTGCGGTCAGCTTCTTGTAACTTCCTTTCCGAAGCCCAAGGAACTCTTTCCAAAAATCCTCAATACCAGATCCTTCTTCTTCCAGTGCTTCATATAAAGCTTCTACAGTTTTGTATTCGTTCAAAAGTGGAATGGATGACTTATCTGAAATCCCTTTCACACCTGGGATGTTATCGGAGCTGTCACCGGCAAGAGCTTTCCAGTCAATCACCCTATTCCCGGAGGAAAGCCCGTATTCTCCTTCAATAAAGGATTCTGTAAATTCAAATACCTTGTCTGGAAGATTCGTCCGTTTTTTATCTACCTGATACGCATCAAAAAGTTTATCTGCCTTTTCCTGAGATACCTGTACCATCCAGGCACGAACATTTCTTTCATCTGAGACTAACTGCAGATAATCCACATCCTTCGTCATAAGAACAATAGAGTCCTGCTGCCAGAATTTTTCTGTGATGCTGCCAGCGAAATCATCTGCTTCGTATTGAGCTGAAAAGAATACCGAAAATCCCATTTCCTGAAACATCTCTTCAGCCAGGACAAACTGCTGCTTCAATGGAGCAGGAGTTTCCCCTCTTGTTCCTTTGTAATCTGCGTATAATTCTCTACGGAAGGTATTTCTTGTCTTGTCGAACACAAATGCAATGTGATCCGGCTTCTGTTTTTTTAAAATTTTCAAAATGGTTCGAAGCATAGTAAAAATACCGTTGGTGTAAGTGCCATCCGGTGCATGCATAATCTTGTCATAATGTTTTGCACGTTCTTCTTCTGTTTTGGCAAATAGAATCTGTTTCGGTAAATTTCCGTAATAGCTACTGGAAAGCATGGAGCTTCCATCAATGATCAAAAACATCCTTAATTCCTCCTTTTTTTTCATTATATATTATAACAGAAAATACTGTCATTTTACGCATGAACTTTCACAATATTGAAGAGGGCGAAATCTCGTGTGTAAAAAGCAGGAGAAACCTGAAATACGGTACAATGTAGAAAATTAGAAATTAAATTGAATTGGAGAAAATGAAATGAGAAGACTGACAACAAAAGAAGGATGCCTGGTTTCTTGTATGGAATGTGAAGAACGGGAAGATTGCGAAAAGTATTGTGACAAAATAAATGCAGCAGTCAAGAAATTAAAGAGGTACGAAGATATCGGGCTGATTCCGAATCAAGTGAAAGCACTGCAGGAAAGGGATACAGCACAGAAACCGGAGGAAATGCAGCAGCATAGAGATTTCCATGGGAATATTTACAAAATTACTGGCGAATGTCCGGTGTGTGGTAATGGAGTGAATAACCAGATGCGTTTCTGCGATAGCTGCGGAAAGCGTCTGTCCTGGATACCACAAGAAAAAATGGATAAAATCTCTGTCTATATGGATAATGCAAAAAGAGAACAAGTACATAGGGAACTTACTCCGTGTACACCAGAGGAATTTTTGAGACGATATGTAGTTCTGGATCCCGAATTTGCAATTCTGTTAAGGGATGAGTTTTCGATAGAATTCTAAAGAAAGGATAAGTGAGAAATATGCAAGACCCGATTGTTAGCATAAGTACCATCAGAAATTTCATGGGGAATGCAGGGAGGAATACCTGCAACGAATACCTGTACCGAGCACTGCTGGATGCAGACGAAGCTTTGCAAATGCAAATTGCAAAAGATGTGATAAAAAATAACAGCACTTCAACTAAAACCTATCTCTGCCCTGTATGTAAGAGGACTGTAATTAAAGGTAACAATTACTGTGGAAACTGTGGGCAACAATTAAACACTAGCAAGATAGAAAGGAAAAACTGATGAAATTAAAATTTGAAGGATACAGTGACGACACATTTGGAGAATATGGAGTCACTAAGGAAAATATTGATAATTGTGGAAGCATGGAGCCTATCCAGTGTGTTGTGGATGCTGGAATACATAGAAGACTGATGGTAATTGGCCAGTATTCAAAGGCATCCTGCGGAAATGGCTGCTGGATGATAGGTATTTCAAAGGTAGAAGAGGATGATGAACTTCCAGATTGGAACATTTCTTTTTTACAGGGGGGCATGGAACATTCTCCAGTATTGGAATTGGAAATTCCAGATAACATCAATGTAACATTAACCTGGTTTAAAAATGGAAGAAAGGAAGAGTTTTAACATGCCAGTGAATTGGATTAAATGTAGTCCACCAAGACAGATTTCTGAAGAACAAAAAGAAGCAGCAAGTCAGAGATTTCAAGAAATGTGGAAAAAAAGAAAAACAGAGGAGTCAGAAAATGAATTCTGAAGAACGATGGATACAGAACGAGATTGAACGTATCAAAAGAAAAAAGAAAAGAGTCTTAAATAATTTAGAAGAATTAGAAAAAGAGCATGTTACAGAACGTGTAACCAGTATTCTTAAAGACAGGATTGCTTCTTATGACCACGAAATCAAACTATATAAGCTGAGACTGTCAGAAATGGTAAAAATAGTATATCCATTACAAAAAGACGGACCGGTTGATTTCATGTGTCCAGCATGCCAGTATGGTTCTGTCTTAAATGCATATGGACAGCCAGCAGAGTTCTGCAGCTTTTGTGGTCAGAAACTGAAATGGCCCGCAGATATCCGTAAACTACTCGGTGGTAATAGCAAGGAATAGTAAAGAAAAAGAAAGGAAAATTATGGAAAGATTTATACAAAGTATTAAAACTTCGCAGGGTGAAAGATATGAAGTTATGTTATCAATCTCAAAAGAAGCATATGGAATCCAGTGGTATTTTGCTAAAGATGTTGTAAAGTTAAGCGGCATTGTCATGCACGAAGAAGGAATGCCAATATGCTGCTTGCGAAGCCAAGAAGTAAATAGCCATGAAGGTGAATGGCTATGTTGCGATTACACGCTTAGAGGAGTACAACATCATGAGGTTGCCTTATATCTTTCGGAAGATACTCTTACCATGATCAGGAAAAACTATTTTGATGTGGTAAGTTTTTATGATAAAACCAGTGGGCATCTTATGCACGAAGCCGAATATAGGTATCGTTACAAAGATGGTATTGATATAGGAGAAAAATAAATATGAAAAATGTAGTGTTGCATCAAGGAATACGGATGGATAATGGAAAAGAGATTACTGGATTTCTTACAAAGAAGTTTGGGCAGTATCATATTGTGCTGGAAGAAAATGAAAATACCGCTTATCCAGTTGAGGAAGATAGTATTAGACCTTGTTTAAAAGGTACAGGTTTGGTAGAGAAATCATGGAACCGTTGGTATGTGAACAAAAATATGTTGCCAAGACTACAGGATACGGTACTGATTTGCAAGGGCTGGTACAATAGAGAAAAATATCCTAATGAATACGAAGCATTGCGTGCCTATTGGGCGACCATTGCAGAGATATCAGTAAAAGATATTGGGTATGCTACAGTATTGCAGTGTCTTCTGCTGCCGGCATGTGAAGCTTTTTTGTGTAATCGGAAATTCTGTGAACTTTTTTATGAGAGGATTTATAAACTGGATATTGTAATGCGTGAGTTTGAAAAAAATAAGAAACATAAAAACAAGGCAGAATATAGGGAAATGAATGCGGAATATCTGATAGAGATTCTTACGGATGCTCTGTTTGCATTGCGGAATGACGAGTACTCTTCTAAAAAGAGGCCGGAAGATGGCTATTGTGTGGTGTGAAAAATGGAATATACATGTAGTTATTGTGGCTTTTCTAGTGCCAGCCTAGAGGATTTTGAAGAAGACGTTCAGCAACATCAAGGATTTTGGTGTCCGTTATGCGATGTTTTTACTTATTATGAAAAACAAATGGATCAGCATGCATATACAGTACTTTTTCAATAAGACATTCACTTTTATGCCAACTGCCAAAGGGAAGAACATAAAAGGAATTTCTTTCGAAATAGTTGGTTTCGAGCTGGCTGTATTAGGGGAGCCAGACATGGAACTGGAGTCATCTCTGCCGCCTGAGTTTCGTGGAATGACACATTTGGAGCCATTCACGGTAACGGAAAAAGAGTTTATGGATTTATTTTCAAACCATGAATTTACAGATCTTCAGAGTAATGCATACTTTGGAAAGAGAGTCGATAGTTCTGAATTAAGAGAGCAAGGGCAGGTCAAGAAAAAAAGTAGAAAACGTTGTATGTTACATTATAGGAGGTTGTGTATGTTAGAGTTAAAAGGAAAATACAATACTGCAAAAGTGTTTACAGATAATATCGATGCTGAGACCATTTCTCAGATTATCAATCTTTGTAACCAACAGTCCATGGAAAAATCGAAAATCCGTATCATGCCGGATTGCCATGCAGGAGCTGGCTGTACGATTGGAACAACTATGACCATTGAGGATAAAATTGTTCCAAACCTGGTAGGCGTTGACATTGGGTGCGGCATGCAGGTAGCAAGGATTGATGCTAAAGAAGTGGATTTTGAAAAATTGGACCAGGTGATTAGAAAAAGAATACCATCTGGTATGACAATTCACGAAGAACCAGTGGTCAACGACGTATATTGCCATTTTTTGGATCATATCAAAGCACCTGTAGATATTGAAAAAGCGAAACGTTCCATTGGTACGTTAGGCGGTGGGAATCATTTCCTAGAGCTGGACAAGGATACGAATGGAAATTACTGGCTGATTATCCATACCGGTTCCAGGCATTTAGGGTTGGAAGTGGCAAGGTATTACCAGGAGCTTGCTTACGAAGATTGCAAGAAAGCGTATATTGGCAGCTATCAGGCACGGTCTGAAGAAGTTATTAAAAAATTAAAGACAGAAAACCGCCATAATGAGATTGAGCATGCACTTAAAAATCTGAAAAAAGATATGGAACAGGAAGTGCAGGGAATGAAAATTCCAAAGGAGCTTGCTTATCTGTCTGGCCAGCATATGGAAGATTATCTGCATGACATTGCAATCGTGCAGGAAATGGCATCCATGAATCGTATACAGATTTGCAAAATTATTTTTCATGAAATGGGATGGAAAATGGAAGAAAATTATGAGACCATCCACAACTATGTTGACGTTGAGCATAAGATTCTCCGAAAAGGATCAGTATCTGCCCAGAAGGAAGAAATACTGGTTATTCCCATCAATATGCGTGATGGTGTTCTTTTCTGCGAAGGCAAAGGAAATGAGGACTGGAATTACTCTGCGCCGCATGGAGCCGGTCGGATTATGTCCAGGGGACAAGCAAAAGAACGGATTTCCATGGAAGAATTTAAAAGTTCTATGGAAGATGTCTTTACTACCAGTGTCTGCCAAGCAACTTTAGACGAAGCACCTCAAGCATATAAGCCTATGCAGGAGATTGTGGAAAATATTCAGGATACGGTAGAAATTCTGGCTGTGTGGAAGCCGGTGTATAATTTTAAAGCCAATTAGGGAGATATCATGAGAAGATTAACAACACGAGAAAAACACCCACATGGCGCAGAAGGGGTATCAGAAGAGAAACTTTCTGGAAAGTGGTGTAGAGGAAAATTCGAGGCAACTGCAATCGTAGAAAAACTTGCCAGATATGAGAATTTAGAAGAAGACGGAAAGTTATATGTCTGTGATGATACTATATATCCGAAAATGGTTAGCCGCCTATTTGGAATAGATATGAAGACAACAATTGCGTTGTTAGAAGACCTGTTAAAGAAAGGCTCTTTGCGTCAAGAACTGCGATTTTACTGCCCGCATTGCAAACAACTTATAGGACCATCATTCGAAACCATCAACAGCCTTCCTGATTCTTATTGCTGCGAAAAATGTGGAAATGAAATGAATAGTCCGTTAGAAGATGTTATAGTAACATACAGGAAATTACGTTGGTACAGTTTCAAAGAAAGTTAGACATAGGAGGAAAGTATGTTTTTGGCTGGAACGGAACAGAAAAAAATTCAAGATGATTTAAAAAATGTTAGTGATGAAAAAATATATCAAGAATTGGTGAAAAAGGCTACAAAATGCTTCAAAAAAAATGTGTGGACTATGATGCTTGCTCTTTTGTTTGGAGTTGTTTTGAGTATTGGAACAATATATTTATTATGTAAAAGATATCCTACATCTGCCCATGAGTTCTGGATTCTTAATATTTTGTATTTTTGTTGCATTTTATTTTTGATGGTAATGATTGTTTCGTTTGCTCAATTTATAGGTTTTGTGATTGGCAATAGACGTATTTCTGATGATGAACTGTCATATTTGAATGGTGTTCTTTTGGAAAATGCAATTTACAAAAAATTAGACGAAAATACTATTAGGACAAATAAGAATGGAGTTTTTTACCTAGATTCAGATACTAAACTTATAAAAATATACGAAGGCTGTTCAGATCACATAAAGGTTGTTATAAAAGAGTATCAGCAGCTAAATGATTTGTGTGTCGTAACATCTGTAAAAGAATGTTTGATATATGAAGATAACATATTTATCAATAGCTATCTAATTGAGAGAAAAACACCAGGATTAATAATGAAAGTGATGGATGAATTATAAGGAGAAATTTGTATGGAAAACGAAAAATCTTGGATAGGATGGTTTATC
>OHQZ01000311.1_pt1 | contig 22539 bp, 19 predicted proteins | sample 1578281 | NCBI WGS metagenome assembly OHQZ01 (sample SAMEA3879589, study PRJEB24766) | human gut metagenome | biome: human-associated habitat; feature: feces | place: USA | collected 1985/1987
TGAAATCTCTCAGGGCCATGGGCTGCACCAGACAGATGGTATCCATGCAGGGACTTGGCTATAAAGAGATCCTGGCATATCTGGATGGAGAGTATCCCCTGGAAGAAGCAATCAGGATCCTGAAACGAGATACTCGTCATTTTGCAAAAAGACAGCTGACCTGGTTTCGCAGAGAACCGGAAGTCGTATGGGTGGACAAAGACAGCTTTAACTATGAAGAAGATCAGATACTGGGTTATATGCTGGATATCTGCAAAAATAAAGGACTGCTGTAATAAAACAGTGAAAAATAAAAACAGATGAGGTAGAAAATGAAAGAAATATATGAGCAGCTGGGAATCTCCCGGGAAGTCTATGAATTTGGTGCAGAGATCGAGACATCTCTGAAAGAACGTTTTGAAGAATTTGACAGAAAAGCAGAATATAACCAGATGAAAGTTCTTCTGGCTATGCAGAAAAACCGCGTCAGCGAGGAGTGCTTCGGCTCTTCTTCCGGTTACGGCTACAACGATTACGGCCGTGATACTCTGGAAAAGGTTTATGCGGATACATTCCACACAGAAGCATGTCTGGTGCGTCCGCAGATTGCGTGTGGAACGCATGCCCTGGCCATTGCTCTTTTTGGAAACCTGCGTCCAGGCGACGAAATGCTGGCACCAGCCGGAAAGCCATATGATACTCTTGAAGAGGTGATCGGTATCCGTCCATCCAAGGGGTCCCTGGCAGAATACGGAGTAACTTATCGTCAGGTGGATCTTCTTGAGGATGGAACTTTCGATTATGAAAATATCCGCAAAGCAATCAATGAGAAAACAAAACTGGTTGAGATTCAGCGTTCCAAAGGCTATATGACACGCCCCTCTTTTTCAGTAAAGCAGATTGGTGAGCTGATTGCATTTGTAAAGAGCATTAAGCCTGATGTGATCTGTATGGTAGACAATTGCTACGGCGAATTTGTTGACACGATTGAGCCCAGTGATGTTGGTGCAGATATGGTGGTTGGTTCTTTGATCAAAAACCCGGGCGGCGGACTTGCTCCAATTGGCGGTTACATTGCGGGAACCAAAGAGTGCGTGGAAAATGCTTCTTACCGTATGACCTGTCCGGGGCTTGGTGCTGAGGTGGGAGCTTCACTTGGCGTAAACCGTTCCTTCTATCAGGGATTTTTCCTTGCACCGATGGTGACAAAGGGTGCGTTAAAGGGCGCTGTTTTTGCAGCCAATATTTATGAAAAGCTTGGATTTGACGTGGTTCCAAATTCCACAGAGCCAAGGCAGGATATTATTCAGGCAGTGACTTTAAAAAGTCCGGAGCGTCTGATCGCATTCTGTAAGGGGATTCAGGCTGCTGCCCCGGTTGACAGTTATGTTGATCCGGAGCCATGGGATATGCCAGGTTATGACAGTCAGGTCATTATGGCAGCTGGCGCATTTGTACAGGGCTCTTCTATTGAGCTTTCCGCAGATGGACCTGTGAAAGAGCCATATGCCGTATATTTCCAGGGAGGACTTACCTGGGAGCATGCAAAACTAGGTGTTATGATGTCCTTGCAGAAACTTGTGGAGCAGGATTTGGTAAAATTACAGTGAAATCATGAAAAACATGAATTTTCGTGCAACGCCAGGCGTGTAACAGGGAGGCGCTGAACCGTTACCATAAGTTCTTTAAAACAGATGTAAAAAACGGGAGTTTATATGGAGAAAAAACGTGTTATCGTTACAGGCGGCGGGGCGTCCGGGCTGATGGCGGCCATTGCAGCTGCAGAAAACGGGGCCGCTGTAACCATATTGGAACAAAATGAAAAACCAGGCAAAAAGATCTGCGCTACAGGAAACGGCAAATGTAATTTTACCAATATCCAGGTGCCGTCTGATGCATATCGAAGCGAAAATCCAGGCTTTGAACAGGCAGTTCTGAATCAGTTTCCGGTAGAAGACACGGTGAAATTTTTTACCCGGCTTGGAATTTATCCTGTGAATAAAAACGGCGGCTATCTCTATCCGCATAGCGGACAGGCAGCAAGCGTTGCTGAGGTATTGTGTATGGAAGCACGGAATCTTGGGGTAAAGATCAAGACCAACCAAAAAGTACAACGTGTTTTTAAGGAACAGGATATCTGGAAGGTTCAGGTAGAAGGCTGGATATACGAGGGTGAAGCAGTTATTCTTTCCAATGGTTCCAAAGCTTCTGCAATTTCCGGTTCCGATGGCAGCGGTTATGAGCTTGCCGCAGCACTGGGACACAGGCTCATAGAGCCTCTCCCGGCTTTAACTGCCCTGAAATGCAGGAATACAGGCTTTTCCGGCTGGGCAGGTGTCCGCACAGAAGGCAGAATTACGCTGCTTGTGGATGGGAAAAAAGTCACAGAGGAAACAGGAGAACTACAGCTTACTGATTATGGCGTATCTGGAATTCCGGTGTTTCAGGTCAGCCGATACGGAATCCGTGCACTGAAACAGGGAAAAAATGTGACTCTGATTTTAAATTTTCTGCCAGAATTTTCCCGGGAACAGTTGAAAGCTTTTCTGAAAATACGAAAGGAAAACTGCCCCTATAAAGAAAAAAAAGACTTTTTGACCGGACTTTTCCCGGATAAGCTTGCAAAAGTGCTTTTGTCAACAAATGATCTGGAAGAAGCAATCAGCAGCTATTCGCTTAAAGTGACTGGTTATCAATCTTTTGAACAGGCACAGGTGTGCTCTGGCGGCGTTGATACTACGCAGGTTAACGCCCGGACTTTGGAATCTACGCGAAATTCAGGTCTATATTTCGCAGGAGAACTATTGGACATTGATGGGAAATGTGGCGGTTACAATCTGCAGTGGGCCTGGTCCAGCGGTTATGTTGCAGGAGTGAATGCCAGTAAATGTCAGAACGTGTTTGAAAAAGGAGAATAACATGATTCGTATTACCCAGCTGAAATTTTCAATTAATCATACCCCGGAAGAGTTAAGCCAAAAGATCCGTAAGGAGCTTCGCCTGAAAAATGACTGCTTCACTTACGAAATAGTGAAGCAGTCACTGGATTGCCGTCATAAAGAGGATAAAAAATTTGTTTATACGGTAGATGTGTCTTTGCAGGATAAAAACCAGGAAAACACGATTTTACGAAAAGTTCACAATAATAATATTATGTTAACCCAGAAGAAGGAATATACATTTCCATCTCCTGGTGAAGAGGAACTGAAATATCCGCCGGTCATTGTAGGAAGCGGACCTGCCGGAATTTTTTGTGCCTGGTATCTGGCGAAGGCCGGTTATCGCCCCCTGGTTCTGGAACGAGGAGAGGAAGCGCATGTCCGTCAGAAGACGGTCGAGAATTTCTGGAAAAATGGCGTACTGGATCCGGATTCCAATGTGCAGTTTGGGGAAGGTGGTGCTGGTACTTTTTCTGACGGAAAATTAAATACTCTGGTAAAAGATCCTTCAGGAAGAAATCATGAAGTATTGAAGCGTTTCGTGCAGGCGGGTGCACCGTCGGAAATTATCTATCAGCAGAAACCGCATCTTGGTACAGACGTGCTGGTTGGCGTGGTGGAGACTCTTCGCCATGAAATTGAGGAAATGGGCGGCAAATTCCAGTTCCGTTCCAAAGTGACAGATCTTTTTTTTGAAAACAGTCAGTTAAAAGAAATTGAGATAAATGGGGAAAAAAGGATTCCGGCCCAGGTATGTGTGCTGGCAGTTGGACACAGCGCAAGAGATTCCTTTTTCATGTTTGAGAAAAAAGGAATCTATATGGAACCAAAATCTTTTGCAGTAGGTGTACGTATGGAACATCCACAGTCCATGATCAATCTGGCTCTTTATGGGGAAGAGGAAAACGAGAAACTTGGAGCTGCTGCTTATAAAGTTACCCACACATGTGAAAATGGCCGTGGTGTTTATTCTTTTTGTATGTGTCCGGGCGGTTATGTAGTAAACGCTTCTTCAGAACCGGAGATGCTTGCTGTAAATGGTATGAGCTATCAGGCCAGGGACAGCCGCAATGCAAACAGTGCGCTGATCGTATCGGTAACTCCGGCTGATTTTCCGGAAGAGGGGCCTCTGGGCGGCGTAGCATTCCAGCGCAATCTGGAGCGCGCAGCGTGGAAAGCTGGAAATGGTAAGGTTCCGGTACAGTTGTTTGAGGATTATCAGAAGCATAAGCCGAGTACAAGACTTAAAGATGTAGAACCTTGTATTAAGGGCGCCTGTGTTCCAGGTGATGTGCGCAGTATTTTTCCAAAAGAGATTGGTGATTCCATAGAAGAGGGTGTTCTTGCTTTTGGAAAAAAAATCAAAGGCTTTGACCGTCCTGATGCAGTGCTGTCCGGCGTGGAAAGCAGAACATCATCTCCGGTGCGTATTGTCCGTGATAAGGATTCCTTGGAAGCAAACTATGAGGGGATTTACCCCTGTGGGGAAGGCGCTGGATATGCAGGCGGGATTACTTCTGCTGCTATGGATGGCATAAAAGTAGCGGAAGCTGTTTCTAAAAAGTTCAGAAATTTTTAGGAGAGAGTGTACATCTCTCCTTTTTTATGCTAAAATGAGTCTGCATTGTGAAACACAGTGCGGGGGAATTTGTCTTTGTGTCTCGGGGAATAAGAAGTATCTGCTTATTATGACATGAAGAACAGTCCCATTACTGTTCATTGGCAAAGCTGTGCGAAGTAAGTTTCAGGTATGGCGTGAGCAGTATCCTGTCAGTCCTGGAGAACTGCAGGTGAAAGATATGAATGAAATGAAACAGACCATCAGAGAACTGCCGGAGTCGTCACGTCCTTATGAGAAATGTCTGCAGTGGGGACCATCCGTGCTCAGCGACAGCGAGCTTCTGGCAGTGATCCTGAGAAGCGGTGTACAAGGCTGCAATTCTCTTGTACTCGCCAATCAAATCTTAAGTCTTACGAAAGATACCTCCTATCCGGGACTTCTGGGACTTTTACATATGTCCATTCCGGATCTGATGAAGGTGAACGGAATCGGGAAAGTCAAGGCCGTCCAGCTGAAATGTATCGGGGAGCTTTCCAAGCGGATGGCGTCTGCTGTTGCCAGACCAAGACTTTCTTTTAACGAACCCATCACGATAGCAAAATACTATATGGAACGTCTCCGGCACGAAGAGCAGGAAATATTGATCGTTATGCTGCTGGATGGAAAAAACCATTTTCTTGGCGAGCAGATGCTTTCCCGGGGAACCGTGAATTCAACTCTGATCACTCCAAGGGAGGTTTTTATGGAAGCATTGAAGTTTCACGCTGTAAGTGTGATCCTGGTTCATAACCATCCAAGCGGAGATCCTACGCCCAGTGAATGTGATAAGAAAATTACAGAGCGTATTTACCGGTCTGGGGAGATTCTTGGGGTGAAGCTTCTGGATCACGTTGTGATCGGTGACCAGAGATACATTAGCTTTAAAGAACAGGGAATGATGCCAGAGGAATGATCCGCCGGAAGTGCTGACGCCGTCTGTAAACCAGTGGCGGGTATTTGTTTTTGCAGGGCATAGTAATGATGAAGGGACAGATATATGCTGTTTGAAAAAACATATGGAATAGACCTTGGAAGCAGTTCCGTCAAGGTCTATTCCATGATTCGAAATAAAAGCTACATTGAGAAGAACATGATTGCGGCCAAGGGCCGCAAAATCATAGCCGTGGGCAACGAAGCGTATGAAATGTTTGAGAAAGCACCCTCTGATATTTCCGTAAGTTCGCCGATGGCTTTTGGTATGATAGCCAATCTGGAACTGCAGGAAATTGTACTTTACAGTATGATGAAAAAAATTGATAAAATTCTGGGAATAGGCTCTGTCATGTACTTTGCAGTTCCTCTGGACATGACTGCTATTGAAAAAAGAGCTTATTATCAGGTGGCGAATGGACATTGGCTGCGGAAGAACAGGGTTTACATGGTAGAGGCTCCTATTGCAGATGCCATAGCTATGGGTGTGGATCTGGAGAACAATGCAGGAAGCATGATTGTAAATATTGGTGCCCAGAGTACGAATTTTTCCATTGTTACGGGAGGCCGTATTATCATAAATAAGAAGATTCCAATTGGCGGACGTCAGATGAATGAGGCAGTGTGCAGTGAAGTACGCAAGCGTTATAATCTTCAGATCGGCACCCGTACAGGGAAGCGGCTGAAGTTGGTAATGGGACGGCTTGCAGACCAGCACAAGCAGGCCCGTAAGGTTGTAGGAATTGACAGTGTTTCCGGTCTTCCAAGGGAAGAGGTTATTTCTGCCTATGTAGTCAATGCGGGAATCATGAACTGTGTCAATGAGATCGGTGCCCAGATGAAAGTTTTTCTGGAACGTATCCCGCCGCAGATCTCCTACCACATTGCGAAAGAAGGCATTTTCCTTACCGGAGGGAGCACCAGAATCCCTCATATTGATACATATCTGGCAAGTTATACAGGCTATTCTTTTAACCTGTCAGATCTTTACGAAACTTCAGCTGTCAAAGGGCTGGAGAAGATCATCCACGACAAAGAACTTCGTAAATGGGCTCAGCCCATCACACAAAGAAAATTATAGTAACTGTGAAGGTACTGAACAGTTATAAATCATAAATTTTTAGGGGTGCCATTTTATGAAAAACCTTAAGAAAAAATTTCGATTTCGCATAAATCTGAAAAGTAAACATTTGCTGGCGATTATGACACTTTTCTGCCTGAGCTGTATTGTTGCTACATTTGCTTCAGGAATTTCCACAGCTCCTTTGCAGGAAACAGCAGGAATTGTCATAGTTCCTTTTGAAAAAAGCATTGAAAAGATCGGCAGTATGGTCCGTTCCGTCAGGGACAGCTTCAAGGACAAACAGGATCTGCTTTTTGAAAATGAAGAGCTGAAAGCAGAACTGGACAGCCTGACTACACAGAATAACAAACTGATCCAGGATCAAGGGGAATATCAGAGACTGAAAGAGCTTTACAATTTGGACCAGACCTATGAGGACTATCCGAAGGTAGCTGCGACTATCATTTCCAAAGATCCTGGAAACTGGTACGATACCTTTATGATCAACAAAGGTTCTGATGATGGGATAAAGGTCGATAATAATGTGATTGCAGGCAAGGGGCTTGTTGGAATTGTCACAGAAGTTGGTTCCTCCTGGGCTACTGTCCGTTCCATTATTGATGACAGCAGCAGTGTAAGTGCCATGACAGTAAGCACTTCTGATAACTGTATTGTAAACGGAGACCTGGAACTGATTGATGAAGGAAAGCTTCGCTTTGAGCAGCTTTATGATCAGGAGAACAAGGTGACTGTCGGGGAACGTATTGTCACTTCCAATATCAGTGAGAAATTTGTAGAAGGATTGTTTATCGGCTATGTAAGCGAAGTGCAGGTAGACAGCAATAACCTGACTAAGACAGGAACCATTGTAACACCTGTGGATTTCCTTCATTTGAAGGATGTATTTGTTATTACTGTGAATAAGCAGGATCTGGTAGACGGAACCGCGCAGGTGGAAGGTAATTCTGACAGCGGCAGTTCTGACAGTACCTCTGGCGACAGCAGTCAGGAGAGTAGCGACAATACTGACGGCAGTGCAGCAGACGGACAGGAGGGCGCAGATGAAGGGTAAGATTGTCTATTTTCTTACGATCGTAATATGTTTTCTTCTGCAGTGTACGGTTATGGATCTGATTTCTATTGGCTCTGTAACTCCTAATCTGATGCTGGTTTTCTGTGTATCCATGGGGCTTATGCGCGGGCGCAAAAGCGGCCTTTGGGCAGGATTTTTTTCAGGGCTTTTTGTGGATCTGTTCTTTGGATCCGTATTTGGATTTTATGCTTTGATCTATATGTATATTGGTTATTTAAGTGGATATGCGCACAGGATTTATTACGATGATGATGTGAAGGTTCCTATGTTTTTGACTGCAATTGCAGATCTTTTATATAATCTGTCTGTTTATGGGTTGCAGTTCCTCCTAAGAGGCAGACTGGGACTTGGGACTTATCTGTACAGGATCATTATCCCGGAAATGTTTTACACGGTATTTATTACCTTGATTGTATACCGGATTTTCCGTTACATAAACTATCACTACATGAACATAACCAGGAAAGAAAGTGAGTCAATTTGGGTACTAAAATAAAACGAATTTACAAAAAAATCAGTTTAAAACGAACAACAGTCCTGATCTTGGTATTTGTGATAATGTCAGTTGTTCTGGTGCGTAGATTATTTGATCTGCAGATTATTCAGGGAGAGGATTACATCAGCAAATTCCAGGCCAGGACAACCAAAGAGCGTGTGCTCAAGAGCACCCGCGGAAATATTCTGGACAGAAATGGTGATATTCTTGCATCTAATGTGCTTTCCTATTCTCTGACACTGGAGGATAATGGAACTTACACTTCTACAAGGGAGAAGAATCTTACATTAAATGGTGTAGCCTATCAGGTGCTTCAGATTCTTCACAGCAACGGAGATGATATTACCCATTCCTTCCATATTGTAGTAGATAAGAATGGAGAGTATGCTTTTGATGTTGCTGAGGGCTTTACCCTGAACCGTTTCCGTGCTGATATTTATGGACAGGCATTGATCGATGATTTGAAAGATGAACAGAAGACGGCGACTGCGGATCAGATGATGGAGTTTCTCACTGGTTCCGAGAAATTTTCTATCGTTCTTAGCGGTGATCGTGCTTATACAGAGGATGAACTGACCTCCCATGGTCTGCCTCTTACTTTGACCAAGCAGGAAATGCTTGATATTGCAACTATCCGCTACGAACTGAATACCAACAGCTTTAAGAAATATATGCAGGTTACCATTGCTACCAATGTCAGTGAAAAGTCGGTAGCTGCGATCATGGAGAATAAGACCGGACTGCAGGGAATTGATGTGGTTGAGGATTCCATCCGCCAGTATATTGATGATGAAAGCATGGCGCCAATCCTTGGCTATACTGGTAAAGCTTCCTCTGAGGAGCTGACAGAGCTTCGGAAACAGAATCCGGATTATTCCAATGATGCGATCGTAGGTAAAGCAGGAATTGAGCAGTATATGGAACTTACCCTTCAGGGAACAGACGGCAAGGAGACGGTTTCTGTTGATAACCTTGGAAAGGTTCTGAAAATTGACGAGGATACCAAAGTAGAGCCGGTTGCGGGAGATGATGTGCAGCTTACTATTGATACTGACTGGCAATCGGCAATCTATCAGATCCTCAAACAGCGTGTGGCTGGTGTTCTTCTGACGAAAATTGATGCGGCAAAGACTTTTGATTACACGTATGTCACAGATGCCAGTCAGATCCGTATTCCTATTTATGATGTATACAATGCCCTGATTTCCAACAGTGTGATTGACATCACCAAATTCAGCAATGAGGATGCCTCTGACATAGAAAAAAATTTATATGCCAAATTTCAACAAAAGCAGCAGGAAGTTTTTGATACAATAACTAACAGGCTGACAGGCGACAATCCGCCGGCATATAAGGATGAATCCGAAGAAGTACAGGAATATCTTACTTACATCTGCGACACTGTGCTCAGAGATACTCTGGGAGTTATCTCCAAAGATGCGGTTGACACTTCCGATCCTACCTATCTGGCATGGGCAGAAGAAGAAAGCATCAGCCTCAGAGAATATCTGAATTATGCTGCGGGACAGAACTGGATCGATATTTCTGTGATTTCTCCGAAGGGAGAATACCTGGATTCTGCAGAAATCTATCAGGCCATGACCTCTTATATAGTAGATTATCTGAAAACGGATCTTGGCTTTTCCAAGCTTCTGTACAAGTATCTGCTTATGAACGATCAGATTTCCGGTCAGGATCTCTGCCTTGTGCTTTACGAGCAGGGTGTTCTTTCAAAAGAGGACGAAGCCTATTCCCGGCTTGCATCCGGGGAGCTTAATTCCTATGATTTTATGATCAATAAAATCGCCAACCTGGAGATTGAGCCTGCACAGCTTGCACTGAAGCCATGCTCGGCGTCGGCTGTGGTTACGGATGTAAATACCGGTAAAGTAGTGGCCTGCGTATCCTATCCGGGATATGACAATAACAGGCTCAGCAATGAGATGGATACAGATTACTACACCAGGCTTTCCCTGGATCTTTCCAGTCCCTTCTTTAACAAGGCCACACAGCAGACAACTGCTCCGGGTTCCACTCTGAAGCTTCTGTCGGCAGTGACCGGAATGATGGAAAATCTCATAGACGACGGCACTTACATTGAATGTACCGGAAAATTTGATCTGGTCAATCCGCCTATTAACTGCTGGAACAAAAGCGGACATGGCTCTCTTGAGATCAGAGGAGCGATCGAACAGTCCTGCAACTATTATTTTAACATGATCGGATTTGAGGCCGGAAAAAACGAAAAAGACGAGTTTTCAGAAAATCTCAGTCTTTCCAAGCTCCAGAAATATGCAGAGGAGTTTGGTCTGGATGAAAACACAGGAATTGAAATTTCAGAGGCGACTCCTCACGTTTCGGACAGTAAGGCGGTTCCGTCCTATATCGGACAGGGTAACCATCTTTATACAACCAGTCAGCTTGCGCGCTATGCAACAGCTCTGGCAACCTCCGGAACCGTGTACGACCTGTCTCTTCTGGATAAGGTGACAGATTCCCGGGGACAGACACAGAAAACATATGAAACTGTTGTAAAAAGCGAAATGACAGATGTGCCGTCCCATGTGTGGGAAGATATCCATGACGGTATGCGCCGTGTGGTACAGACCCACGAACAGTTTAACGGACTGGGCGTGGCGCTGTCCGGAAAGACAGGTACGGCAGAAATTGACTACCGACAGCCGAACCACGGCCTTTTTATCGGCTATGCGCCTTCTGACCAGCCACAGTATGCGGTTGCAGTCCGTATTGCCAATGGATATTCCTCAGGAAATGCCTGCACCACAGCAAATGATATTATGGAATACATTTTTGATCTGGCAGATAAGGATACTATTCTGACCGGCTATGCATCCACGGATGTCAGCAATACATCCAATGACTGATATCAGTCCGGTGTAAAATACCAGAGAGAAAACCAGAATTATGGAACATATCTTTTAGGAGGAATCAGAAACATGGGTGAGGTCATTGTTATTACATCTGGAAAGGGCGGTGTGGGAAAAACCACAACAGTTGCCAATATCGGCACAGGACTTGCCATGATGGGCAAAAAAGCGGTTGTAGTGGATACAGATATCGGCCTGCGTAATCTGGATGTGGTACTTGGACTGGAAAACAGAATTGTATATAATCTTGTAGATGTGATAAACGGAAGCTGCAGACTGAAACAGGCTCTGATCCATGACAGACGCCATCCGGAGCTGTTTCTTCTTCCGTCCGCTCAGACAAAGGACAAGTCTGCCGTTTCTCCGGAGCAGATGATCAAACTGACCGAGGAGCTCCGTGAAGAATTTGATTATGTTCTTCTGGACTGTCCGGCAGGAATCGAACAGGGATTTAAAAATGCAGTTGCCGGGGCAGACAAGGCCCTTGTAGTAACAACTCCGGAGGTTTCTGCCATCCGTGATGCGGATCGAATTATCGGACTTCTGGAAGCCGGAGGGCTGAGAGATATCCATCTGATCATCAACCGTTTAAGACCGGATATGATTGCCAGAGGAGATATGATGTCAGTGGACGATGTAATTGAGATACTGGCAGTAGACCTTATTGGAACCATTCCTGATGACGAGCAGATTGTTGTGGCTGCCAATCAGGGAGAGCCTCTTTCCGGCAAAAAGTCTCAGGCAGAAGAGGAATACAAAAACATCTGCAGACGTCTTCTGGGCGAGGTGGTTCCATTTATGGAAATCCGCCGGAAAAAAGGCATGTTCCGCAGGCTGGGACAGATTTTCAGAAAATAATTTCATGATCGCAGAAAAAGGAGGGTATTCTGTTGAAAACCGCTTTACAGGGAAAAGGCCGCTCCGCAGGCTATGCCAGAGACAGAATGAAAATGCTTCTGGTGTCGGAACGGATCGACTGCTCTCCACAGATGATGAGAATGCTGAAAAACGATATGATACATACAGTAAAAAAATATATTACAATTGACGAGACGGAAGTTAAGATCCGCATCACTCAGGAACCTCCTGTTTTTCATGCGGACATTCCTGTCAGGTCAAAAAAGGAACAAAGGACAAAATGATTAAACAGTATAAGCTTCGTTTTTACAATTTCAGACTGCTTCTGTTTCTGCTTGCCATCAGTTCCATTGGTGTGGTGCTGGTAGGTACTGCCCGTGAGGATCTGATGCTCAAGCAGCTTATGGGTGTGATCATGGGTCTGGTTATCATGGTGATCCTGTCTCTCATAGATTATTCCTGGATCTCAAACTTTCAGTGGATCATGTACGGCAGCAATATCGTGCTTCTTCTGATCGTACGCCTTTTTGGAGATACAGCAAACGGCGCGGCGCGTTGGATCGATTTCGGTTTTATCCGGTTCCAGCCTACAGAGCTTGCCAAAATTATCATCATTCTCTTTTTTGCCAGGTTTTTTATGGATCATGAAGAAGATCTGAACAGCTTCCGTACACTGGCAAAGTCAGCAGTTCTTTTGGCAGTTCCTCTTTATCTGATCCTGGATCAGCCGGATCTGAAAAATACGATCATGATCACAGTAGTATTCTGTGTTCTGATCTATATTGCCGGACTGAGCTACCGTATTATCGGAGGAGCGCTTCTGATTGCAGTTCCCTTACTGGTGATCTTTCTTATGATCGTGGTACAGCCGGAACAGAAGCTTATTAAGGATTATCAGAGAGACCGTATTATGGCGTTTCTTTATCCGGAAAATGAAGAATACACAGATGACACCCAACAGCAGGATAATTCCAAGACAGCCATTGCATCCGGGGAGCTGACAGGAAAAAGACTGTCCGGCGATTCGGTGGCATCGGTAAATGAAGGAAACTTTGTGGCAGAGAACCAGACTGACTTTATCTTTGCAGTAGCAGGGGAGGAATACGGTTTTATCGGATGTACTACCATTATCCTGCTTCTTCTGGCTATTGCTCTGGAATGTATCCGTATGGGACTTCGGGCAAAGGATCTGTCCGGAAAAATCATCTGCTGCGGAATGGGAAGTATCGTTGCTTTCCAGAGCTTTCTGAATATCTGCGTAGCCACCGGAATGGGGCCGAATACAGGAACGCCTCTTCCCTTTGTAAGCTATGGACTGACCTCTCTTATCAGTCTTTATATTGGAATGGGACTTGTTCTGAACGTAGGTCTTCAGAGCAGCTTGTATAATAAAGAACTTCAAAAAACAATGTCAGATAAGAAAGAGGAGTATTTATGAGAAACGAACAGCCTGTTCGCAGACGAAAAACAGATACCGAAAGACAGAGAAATACTGTTCCGGATAAAAAAGTACGCAGAAATTCCGGAAACAGGTCTGCTCCGGCAAAGGAACAAAAGCAGGAACCGCAAAGAAGAGCACAGGCCTCTTCGTCAGCCGCCCGGAAAAGAAAAGCAGCAAGAATAAGACAGATGCGAAGAAAAAAAATCATCCGCACCTTTCTTCTGGTACTTCTGATCGCGGCGCTTCTTGCCGGAGCAGGAGCCGCTGTGTTTATGATCAAAAAGACATTTTTCCGGGGACCGGTACAAAAGTACAGCGCTTCCGGAGAATTCTCAGATTCCCGGATAGCCGGTTCAGAGGGAAAGGCGGATGGTTTTGCGGCAGATCTGTGTGTGGTTTCCGGAGACACTCTTCTGGATACTGTAGCTCTGGAAGAAGATCAGGAAGGACTTCTCCTGGATATCAAAAACAAACAGGTATTGTATTCCAAAGGAGCCTATGACAGAGTATATCCTGCCAGTATCACAAAGATCATGACGGCTCTTCTTGCATTCCAGTATGGAAATATGGAAGATGTGGTAACTATCTCAGAAAAAAACATTACTCTGGAAGAGGGTTCACAGGTGATCGGTTTCCAGGTGGGAGATAAGGTTACTATGGATGAACTGGTACACGGACTTCTTGTGTATTCGGGAAATGATGCAGCGTCAGCCATTGCCACTCATATCGGAGGATCCACAGAAAAATTTGTGGATATGATGAACAGCTATGCTGCTCAGCTTGGATGTACCGGAACTCATTTTACAAATCCTCACGGTCTTCAGGATGAAAACCATTATACAACACCCTATGATATTTACCTGATGCTGAAAGAAGCATTGAGATTTCCGGAATTTACTCAGATCACTCAGCTTGGCTCCTATACCATTTCCTATAAAAGCAGCGACGGAACAGAGGTCAATACGCCTCTGACTGCAACCGACCATTATCTGACCGGAGATGCAACTGCTCCCAAGGGCATTACTGTGCTGGGAGGAAAAACCGGAACCACCAGCGATGCCGGAAACTGTCTGGCGCTTTTAAGCCAGAATGCTTATGGCGATCCTTATGTTTCCATTGTCATGGGCGCATCCACTAAGGAGCTTCTTTACCAGCAGATGAGTTCCCTTCTTGAAAATGCCAACGCAAAATAAAAAACTTAGAAAAAACACAATTTTTTCAGAATTAGGCATTGAATTTTATGATAAAATGCACTATAATTGAAACATATTAATTAAGCATTTTGTTAGAAATTAATATTATATTGTGTCTAAGGAGGAAAACAGGATGGTTGAACTGATCGTAGGAAAGAAAGGCAAGGGCAAAACAAAAGTACTGTTAGACAAAGTGAACGGCGCAATTAAGAATGTAAATGGCAGCATTGTTTACTTAGACAAAAGCACAAAGCACATGTACGAACTGAATAATAAGATTCGTCTGATCGATGTTTCCGGATATCCGATCATCAACGCAGATGAATTTGTAGGCTTTATCTGTGGAATTATTTCTCAGGATCATGACCTTGAGCAGATTTATCTGGACAGCTTTTTAACCACAGCTAAACTGGAAGGTCTTGATATTTCCGGTACTCTTGAACAACTTGAGGAAATCGGAGAAAAATTTGGTATTTCCTTTATCATCAGCGTATCTCTTGATAAAGAAGAAATTCCGGCTGAATTTCAGGATAAGATTGCAACAGCTTTATAATATTTAATTTTTATAAAACTACATATAATGGGGAAGGTTTTACAGGAGTTTTGCCGTTGGGCAGAACTCCTGTTTTTTAAAAAACAAAAGGACAGATATACAAATGATGAAAAAGAAAAATAAATGGAAAATAACAGCGGCTGCAATACTAGGTACTGCCGGTATTCTGACCGCAGGATATTTATACTGGTGTACCACGCTGGATGATAAAGTGATCTGGAAGGATGTTTCCATAAACGGGGTTGCATTACAGGGAAAAACAATAGAAGCTGCAGAAAAAGCAGTACAGGAGCAATTCAAAAAAGATTATCAGGATTCTGAGATCACCGTATCCCTTGCAGAAAAAAACTATGAAGTAAAAATTTTTCCGGTTCTTTCTCTGAATGCTTCCAGAGAAATCAGAGAAGCCTACAGACCCGGACACGGAAAATGGTATGTCAGAGGTATGGACAAGATTAAATTAAAAGATCAGGAACCCGTTTCTCTGGAAATCCTTCCGAAAGCTTCTGAACCGGAAAAGCTGGATGAAGCAATCCGGAAAACAGGTATTGAAAAAGTAAATACGGTAAAAGAAACTACCTGGGATCAGGATAAAACTTCTCTTACTATTCATAAAGGACGTACCGGAATAAAGGCAGACCTGAAAGAATTAAAGGAAATGCTCCTGCAGTCTCTTAATGCTCATGAATATGAAACAAAGCTGAAATGCCCGGAAATAAAGGTAACGCCTGCTGAGCTGGAGCTTCAGCCTCTGCATGACAAGGTATATGTAAAAATGAGCAACGCTTTTCTGGACAGAGAAAATAATTATGCAGTAGTTCCGTCTGTACAGGGAGTATCCTTTGACGTAAAAGAAGCAGAAAAACAGCTGAAACAGGCAGATGAGGGCGCTGATGTAAGAATTTCTTTTGCCATCACTGAACCGGAGCTTTCAACAGAACAGCTGACCTCCATGCTTTATCGGGATGTGCTTGGAAGTTATACCACTTACGGAGGAGGAAGCAGCGGCCGGATCGCAAATATTCAGCTGGCATGCGGAAGCTGTAATGATGTGATTCTGAATCCCGGAGATACATTTTCCTACAATGATACAGTAGGAGAAAGAACCATAGAAAGAGGATTTCAGTCTGCTCCTGTCATAGCCAACGGACAGCTGGTTCCGGGAATCGGAGGGGGAATCTGTCAGGTTTCCTCCACCCTTTATGCAGCCTGTCTCAATGCAGGTCTTGAGATTGTGGAGCGATATCCCCATTCAAAGCCTGTTGCCTATATTCCCAGTGGTATAGATGCTACCGTGTCCTGGGGAACTCTGGACTACAAATTCAAAAACAACACAGAATATCCGGTTAAAATACAGGCTTCTTATGCAAATGGAGCAATTTCTGTGCAGATCCTTGGTACCAGAGAAGGATAAGAAACGGGAGGATATCAGTCCTCCCGCAATTTTACCGCTGTGGCTGCCTGACGCCGTCTGGCATCGTCTAAGGCCGCATAATGCTTTTTGGTTGTATTTACATCCCTGTGGCCCAGAACGTCCGCTACAAGGTAAATATCGCCGGTTTCCTGATAAAGAGCCGTACCGTAGGTGCTGCGCAGCTTATGAGGGGTGATCTTTTTTGTGGTCGTAATTTCACGGGAATATTTTTTTACAAGGTTTTCAATGGCCTGCACACCGATTCGTTTTTTCTGGGAAGAGTAGAAGAGGGCGTGTTCATGACCGGAGAGAGGAACAATATTTTCCCTGACTTCCAGATAATTTTTCAGTGCTTTTTCTACCTCAGATCCAAAGTAAACAACCATTTCATTTCCGCCTTTTCGCGTAACCTTAATCCCGTTATTTTTAAAATCAACATCTTCAATATCAAGTCCCACACATTCCGAAACACGGATCCCGGTTCCTAGAAGCAACGTTACAATGGCAAGATCCCGTTCCTTTGTTTTTTCCCAGTAAGCGCGTTTCTGTCCGGTCAGCGTATCCCCTGCATGTTCAATATGATCCAGAAGCAGAGCCACCTCGTCTGCATCAAGACGGATAATGCTTTTTTCGTGGATTTTGGGTACATCTACAAGCACGGCAGGATTTGTCTCAATCATTTCCCTTTTATAATAATAGGCGTAAAAGCTTCTCAGAGCAGAAATTTTCCGTTTCAGGCCGCGTTCACTGTTGGTTTCCATTTTATCGCCGTTATGGTTATGGTAAACCTTCAGATATTCCTGATATTCCTCAATGTCAAGAGCCTTTACCTGATCCAGTACATTTACAGAAAAATCAGTTATGGCTTTATCCTTAAAAGCAGGGTTGGTATCCAGAAGGAACTGAAAAAAAATGCGGATATCATAGGCATAGGAAATCCTTGTTTTTGTAGTGGTTGTTGCGTCAATGGCACGGAAATAATCCCTGCAGAAAGGCGGCAAAGTCGCAAGAACCTGACGAAGCCGCAAAGTATTTTCAATATCAGTATGTTCATGGTAGGTTTGTTTCGGTTCCATAAAAAATAAAACTCCTTTATTTAATAAAAATAACAATAACAGATGACACAAAAGGTAAAAAGTTCAATGCAATCACAGGACATCAAATGTATCTGCACTGGAAAATACAAAATATACGGTGGAATAAAACACAACAGCACATTTACTGAAATTATGATTTTCAGTATAATTATACCACAGAAGTGGCTTTCCGGCAATATCTATATGAAAAACTCGGGTTTGTCGTATAGATATAGATTGCAACAACAGCCCCCTTTTTCCTGTTTTCGAGGGCTGTTCTCTGATTTTCAGCATGCTGTAATAAATACTGCTTTTATAAATAATTTTTACAAATAATTACTTTTATAAAGTTTAGTCTGCAGGCTGAGCCACATAATTCAACGGGTCCTTATGTATGCCGTTCTCAATACAGATCACTTTCTTTATAATATATGCTCGTCCAGAAGAATGGTAAAGGGTCCGTCATTAACAAGAGCTACCTTCATATCTGCTCCAAAAACGCCGTGTTCCACAACAGGGACTGTTTTCTGCGCCTCCTGGATCATATACTCATAAAGTTCTTCTGCCATATCCGGAGCTCCGGCTTCAATAAAGCTGGGACGATTTCCCTTTTTGCAGTTTGCATACAAAGTAAACTGGGAAACCAGCAGAAGCTCTCCTCCCACGTCCTTCAGGGAAAGATTTGTTTTTCCTGCCTCATCTTCAAAAATACGCAGTCCCAGAAGCTTTTTCAGGTATTTATCTGCAATTTCCCGGTTATCTTCTTTTCCGGCGCCTACAAACACCAGAAGTCCTTTTCCGATCTTACCCACGGTATTTCCTTCTACCGTCACTTCCGCCTGTAGAACTCTCTGAATAAAAAGTCTCATAACTGTTCCTTTCTTTCTGTTTTCTGGAAATCAGTATATCATATTTTTACATAAATGTGTCATAAATTTTAAGTGTTATTTTTGTGTATAAATACATAGGTGTTGCTGTCCACTTCATTCACAGTCATTTACATAAAAACACCGGGGAAATATATTTGATCCCCGGTGCTGAAAACCTTTTATTTGCTATTTTATTTTTTCTTGGATTCATCAAAAACCTGAACGGCATTGATAATAATCTTTGCCGCATTGTCAAGTCCCAGCTTGCCGCTGTCAATACAGAGATTATAATCCTTTGCAGAACCCCATTTTTTATTTGTGTAATAATTATAATAGCTGGCTCTGCTCTTGTCGGTTTTTATAATAATATCCTTTGCCTCTTTGTCTGATTTTCCGTATTTTGAAGCAATTCTGCGAATCCTGGCATCCATGTCTGCATGAATGAAAATGCTGAAGCAGTCTGGCCAGTCTGAAAGCGCATAATCCGCACAGCGGCCTACCATAACGCAGGGCCCCTCTTCTGCCAGTTTTTTGATGGCATCAAACTGTGCCAGAAAAATCTTATGATTCATTGGCATATCATTGAATCCCGCAGAAGAATATCCAAAGGAATAGGTATCCATAACAAGTGAGTACAGAAAACTGTTGGTTGGCTTTTCATCATGGTGTTCAAACAGCTCCTTACAGATTCCGCTGTCATTTGCCGCGCGCTCCAGAAGTTCTTTATCATAGCATTTAATGCCAAAATATTTTGCAACCTCCTGGCCGATCTGTCTTCCTCCGCTGCCGTATTCTCTTCCGATTGTAATAATTGAACTTGTTGTATTACTCATAAGCGATACACTCCCTTCTGCGAACATGTTTCTGACATATATTATACATGATTTCTAGGGAAATGCCAACTATTTTCTTAATTTTTCTAATAACTTCAGAAAATAGTCTGGCAAAGGTGCGGTAAATTCCATATATTCACCGGTTACCGGATGAACAAAGCCGAGAACCATAGCGTGAAGTGTCTGCCCCTGAAGGTGAAAAGGATTTTTGGATGAACCGTATACCGTATCTCCAAGAAGCGGATGCCCGATGCTTGTCATATGTACACGGATCTGGTGCGTTCTTCCTGTTTCCAGCCTGCATTCAATGTAGGTATACTGTCCGAACCGCTCCAGAACCTTATAGTGTGTTACAGCAGGTTTTCCGTTTTTGCTGTTGATGGCCATTTTTTTGCGGTCAGTAGGATGACGTCCGATAGGGCCCTCCACAGTTCCCTCATCATCTTTCAGATTTCCGGCCACAATGGCCCGATAACGTCTTTTAATAGAATGCTCTTTCAGCTGCTCTGCAAGATCTCTGTGCACAGAATCCTCTTTACAGATCAGAAGAGCCCCTGTCGTGTCTTTGTCGATCCTGTGAACAATTCCGGGACGCAGAACCCCGTTGATGCCGGAAAGCCGGTCTCCGCAATGAGCCATCACTGCATTTACCAGAGTTCCCTCTGTGTGGCCTGCAGCGGGATGAACTACCATGCCCTTTGGCTTATTTACTACAAGAAGGTAATCATCCTCGTACAGAATATCAAGCGGAATTGCTTCCGGTTTAATATCCAGAGGCTCCATATCAGGAATTTCCAGGCATATTTCTGTTTCCGGCTGGATTTTGTAATTGGCTTTTACCGGCTTTCCATTAACAAAAACAGCCTGTTCCTTCAGAAGCTTCTGAAGATAGGAACGTGAAAATTCCGGGCATTTTTCTGCCAGATAACGGTCAATACGGACAGAAGTTTCCTCCTGCCCGGTTGTAAAATTTAAAGTCTTCATGAATTATCCCTTTTTCGTTTTATAAAATCAAAATCCTCATCTTTGTAGCAGAATCCCACCAGAATAACGAAAGCGATTCCTCCGCACACAACAAAAATATCTGCCACATTAAAGACCGGAAAGTCAATCAGGGAAACATAAATAAAGTCAATGACATATCCGTAAAGCAGACGGTCAATAAAATTTCCCAGCGCGCCGGAGGCCAGAGCAGCTCCTGTTATCAGAAGAGGCAGGTAATATTTATTTTTCGGTATACGCGCATACAGATACAAAAGCACTGCGAAAAAGGCCATACACAGAATAAGAAAAAGTACCTGTCTGCCCTGAAACATCCCAAAAGCCATGCCCCGGTTTTCCAGATAAGACAGTTCCAGAACTCCGGGAATCAGTGAAATGCCCTGATTTCCCTTTAAATGGATTTCTGCCAGGTGTTTTGTCCACTGGTCAAGAACTGTAAGCAGAATAATAGAAAGGCACCACCAGAAGCCGCAGAGGGCTCCTGGAAAGGTACTTGTATTTCGCTCCTGTTTTTGAGTCATTGTAAAATCTCCTGAATACCCTTAAGAATCTCCTGGTCTGAAAGAGTTTTATCTATAAAGCTGTTGCCGATTCCTTTCATAAGGATAAATTTAATATGACCCTGTTCCATTTTTTTGTCATTTCTGGTTGCTTCCAGAATCTTTTCCGGATCCAGCCCCTGTACGGAAACCGGAAGCCCGAAATCCCTGCATCCGCAAAGAATCTCCTGGTATTCCTTTTCTGACAGTAGTCCTCTGTTCCGGGATATTGCAGCTGCGGCTATGGTTCCCACTGCCACACACTGTCCGTGAAGAAGCTGAAAATCCATAAGCTTTTCTACGGCGTGTCCTATGGTATGTCCAAGATTCAGAAGCGCTCTTTCTCCCTGCTCTTTCGGATCCCGCTCTACAACACCGGCCTTGATCTCACAGCATCTGCGGATCACAGAAGCAAGAACCTGACTGTCAAGCCCCCGGATCTGCTTTTTCTGCCTGCATACAGAACGAAACAGTTCACTGTCGCAGATCAGACCTGTTTTCAGAACCTCTCCCATTCCACAGATAAACTCTGTTTCAGGAAGGGTGTTCAGAGTATTCATATTCATATATACAAGCCGGGGCTGATGAAAAGCTCCTACCATATTTTTGTACTGCTGGAAGTCCACCCCTGTTTTTCCGCCTACGCTGCTGTCTACCTGCGCCAACAGCGTCGTGGGGATCTGTATGAAATCAATGCCGCGAAGATAGGTGGCAGCGGCAAAACCGGTAAGATCTCCGGTTACTCCGCCTCCCAGGGCAATCAGAAAGCCGGTACGGTCAATTTTATTTTCGATCAGTGTGCGGTACAGGTTCTGGACGGTATCAAGATTTTTATTTGGTTCTCCTGCCTCAAAGACAAAAACATCCACAGATTCTTCCACAGACTCCAGTATTTTTTTTACCTTATCTCCATATAGGGGGAATACATTGGAATCTGATACAATACAAACCCTTCTGCCCACCAGGTTTTCTTTTTTCAGTCCGCTGCACAGCTCTGCAAAGTCTTCTTCAAAATAAATAGGATAATAAAATTCTCCCTCACGGCGAACGTTTAAGATATTGTGTTCCATGCTCGAACACCTCCTGTTCTTTTATACATACTTCAAAAGACTGACCCCTGTCCGGCCTTTTTTGGTTTTTCCGGAAATTTTTTCAAAAATAAACCGGCCTTTTCCCCTGACAGAAATAATATCTCCTTCTTTTGGTTCATATCCATTGGAAGTGATCAGCTTTCCGTTTACAAAAACCTGACCGCCCTCGATATAAGAAACCATGCTGCTTCTGGATGCCTGAAAGGCAATGGCAATAAGAGCATCCAGACGCACAGACGTACAGGTTCCGGAAACTGCAGCAAAGCCGGGACCGGGAAGCTCCTCCGGGTTTTCTACCTTTGATACAGTTACAGTTGTATGACGGACCCTGCAGAGATTTTTCATAATAAAATCCGCGATCTTGTTATGGCAGAACACCCAGGCCCCATGTTCTTTTACAAGAATATCTCCGATCACAGAGCGTTCCACTCCCAGACCAAGAATGGTTCCAAGATAATCTCTATGTGTAAGCGCCTCCGAAAATTTCGCTGCCTTCGGTTCAATTTTCAGACAGCAGATCGGATATTCCCAGTAGAATCCCAGATCTGTGGGATAAAAAGCTATCATCTGACGCTCCGCCCCGTCATATCCGCCCTGGCTCTCCATAACAATCCCCGGAAAACGCGCTGCCTGGCCTGTTACCAGATTTTGTTCGTTTAAATTAAGAAAATCCGAAAAGGTG
>OHQZ01000318.1_pt1 | contig 22262 bp, 22 predicted proteins | sample 1578281 | NCBI WGS metagenome assembly OHQZ01 (sample SAMEA3879589, study PRJEB24766) | human gut metagenome | biome: human-associated habitat; feature: feces | place: USA | collected 1985/1987
GATATTGAATCCATACTGGGCTATGTGAAGGATAAAGTGGTTCTGGTCACTGGAGGGGGAGGCTCTATTGGAAGTGAGCTGTGCAGGCAGATTGCAGGTCATGAACCGAAACAACTGGTGATTTTTGATATTTACGAGAATTCGGCGTATGATATTCAGCAGGAATTAAAGAGAAAACATCCGGAACTGAACCTGAAAGTATTGATCGGGTCAGTACGAAACACGCATCGAGTAGGGCAGATATTCAGAACATATCAGCCGGATATTGTGTACCATGCGGCGGCGCATAAACATGTGCCTTTGATGGAGGAAAGCCCGAATGAGGCGATTAAAAATAATGTATTTGGCACATTGAATGTAGCCCGGGCAGCAGATATCTATGGAAGTGAACGGTTTATATTGATCTCCACAGATAAAGCGGTGAATCCTACGAATATCATGGGGGCATCCAAGCGTCTATGCGAAATGATCATTCAGGGGATGAACCGGGAATCGGAAACGGAATTTGTAGCGGTACGGTTTGGAAATGTATTGGGAAGTAACGGCAGCGTGATTCCTTTATTTGAAAAACAGATTCTGGCAGGCGGTCCTGTGACCGTTACCGATAAAAATGTGATTCGCTATTTTATGACGATTCCTGAGGCGGTATCTCTTGTATTGCAGGCAGGGGCTTTCGCCAAGGGAGGAGAAATTTTTGTTCTGGACATGGGAGAGCCGGTGAAAATCGATGATTTGGCTCGAAATCTGATCAAACTTTCCGGATATAAACCCGGTGAAGACATTGAGATCGCTTATACAGGACTCCGACCGGGAGAAAAACTGTATGAAGAGCTTCTGATGGATGAAGAGGGACTTAAAAAGACGCTTCATGAACGGATTTTTATCGCAAAACCTATTAACTTTGACAATAAAGAATTTTGGAGACAGTTGGTGGAGCTGAAGCGAATGGCTTATGAGGATGGGGATGGAATACGGGAGGCAGTGCAGGAGATGGTACCTACGTATCGGAGGAGTGAGACGTTATGACAAAAAGGGAAGGTGGAGAGAATACATTGATTTTATATCATGCCAGTAAGGAAGTTGTAGAATATCCTGAAGTTAGGAAAATGAAATATACAAAAGACTTTTCATGGGGGTTCTATTGTACTAAAAAGTTGGATCAGGCTGTTCGGTGGGCAAATCGAGGTGAAGGAGAACCAATTATAAACATTTATCAATATGACCCAGATGATTCCTTGCAAGTATTATACTTTGAAACGATGACAGAAGAATGGCTAGATTTTATTGCCAGATGCCGTAGTGGAAAAACCCATAGATATGATATTGTGGAAGGTCCTATGGCAAACGATACGATTTGGAATTATGTAAATGATTTTATAACAGGAAAGATTACCAGAAAACAGTTTTGGGCTTTGGCAGAGTTTAAGTACCCAACACATCAGATCAGTTTTCATACATTGGCAGCTTTAGATTGTTTGAAATATCAAAGGAGTGAAGTGATTTATGACAGCGAAAGAGCAAAATGATTTCTTTTATGTATGTTCTCTGATTGAGTATGTAGCCAGAATCACCAAAAACAGACGGGGAGTTGTGGTAGAAAAGCTGGGGGAAAAAGGGATTCGAAAACAACTGCATGACGCAGGAGTGAATCACTGCCTGACTTTTGAACAGGTAGGAGACGAAATCATTGAATGGTATCGGATACCGGAGGGAGAGTTTGACACGATCACGAATTGTAAGTATACGATTCCGGGGTTTATGGATATTGGGCGCTTATATGCGATTATGATAGAAGACTGTGCGAAAGAGGGAGAAGAAGTCGAAGAATTGATGAAAATATTTACATCTTTTATCAGTGATGAGATATCAGAATTTCGTACAGGATTATACTATGTAAATCCAGATTATCTGGAAAAATCATATCAAGAGGGATATTTATTGGAGTGAATGGGAAAATGTGCATGAAGAAGTATGATTATATTATTGTGGGTAGTGGCTTATTTGCAGGAACTTTTGCTTATCTGGCAAGACAAAAGGGCAAACGCTGTCTCGTACTAGAAAAAAGAAATGAGATTGGTGGTAATCTGTATTGTGAAGATAGGGAAGGTATTCATGTTCACAAGTATGGCGCCCACATTTTTCATACGAGTAATCGAGCAGTCTGGGATTTTGTGAATTCCCTTGTGGAGTTTAATCGCTATACGAATTCTCCAATGGCAAATTATCATGGAGAGATGTATAATATGCCTTTTAATATGAATACGTTTAATAAAATGTGGGGATGCCGTACACCGGAAGAAGCCAAAAGTATCATTGAAAAACAGCGGGCGATCATAAAAGAATTACCAAAGAACTTGGAAGAACAGGCAATTTCACTGGTGGGGACAGATATTTATACAAAGTTGATCAAAGGATATACGGAAAAACAGTGGGGAAGAGAATGCAAGGATCTTCCTGCATTTATTATCAAACGGCTTCCGGTGCGTTATACGTATGATAACAATTATTTTAATGATTTGTACCAGGGAATTCCCATAGGTGGGTATAATGTATTGATACAGGCTTTATTTCAGGGGTGTGATATAAAGACGGGTATTGATTTTAATCAACATAAGAAAGAATACATGGGACTGGGTGATAAGATTCTGTATACGGGAACACTGGATTCTTACTATGAATATTGTTTTGGAAAGCTTGAATATAGAAGTTTACGGTTTGAGAGTGAAGTGCTGAACGAAAGAAATTATCAAGGAGTTGCAGTTGTAAATTATACTGATCGGGAGACTCCATATACACGAATTATAGAACATAAACATTTTGAATATGGAACGCAGGATAAAACGGTGATTACCCGGGAATATCCCACAGAATGGAAGGAAGGAATGGAGCCGTATTATCCGGTAAACGATGAAAAGAATCAAGGGTTATTTGAAAAATATAAGAAATTGGCAGATGAGGAAAAAAATGTGATTTTTGGAGGAAGACTGGCAGAATATAAGTATTATGATATGGATAAAGTGATTGCTTCGGCATTTGAATTGGCGGAGAGAGAGCTTTAAAGAACAGATAAAATGAGAAGAAAGGAATGCTTATGAATAGCAGTATATTTTCCTGGTTACTCATTCCGGGATTGTTAATATTATTTTTTCTATTTGGGTCATTTATAACTTGCAGAAAAAAACTGGGATCATTTTCAATTATAGATACCTTATTAATAGGATTTTTTCTGTATTTTGGTTTGTTTCAGATTTTTGCATTACCGATGAAAGTACTTTTGATGCCATTGTCTTATTTGTGCATTAGCTGGCTTATATTTGTTACGATTGCAGTAGTGGTATCTTTGCTTTTCAATAGAAAGTATTGGATCAAATTTGCAAAGAAAACACAGATTAAGGATTGGTGGGGGATGACACTGATTTTTGCTATTGGTGTTATCATTCAAATTGTTGTCATAACGAACAATATCAGTTATGGAAGCTTTGCGGATGCTTCTTACTATATCGCAGATTCAGCTCGATCGGTTGCTACGAATACAATAGAACAGTATAATCAGTATACAGGCGTTTTGAGGAGTGAATTGGATCCATTATATGTTTTGTTGACGTATACAGCGCATAACTCTATGCTGACGTATATTACGAGTATTCATCCATTGATTATTTGGCGTCAGGTTATGGGCGCTGTTGTGATTATTCTGAGTAATATGGTGATTTATCGGATCGGGTGTGTTGTGTTTAAGGAAAAAAGAGGGAAAGCAGTTATTGCCTGGGCAGTGTGGTTGTTGATTTCATTCTTTACCTATTCTGCGTATACGCCGGGAGGATTTTTCTTTTATCGGGCGTTTGAAGGAAAAACAATACTTGCGGTGCTTATTATTCCTGTTATGTTGCTTCAGATGATTCGCAGTATTTGCAATAAATTTGACAGAGAAAGCTTTATAGAGAGTTTAATCATAGAAATAGGTTCATTGCCATTTTGTATGTCGTCTATGATGGTAATACCAGTTCTTGTTACTATTTTTTATGTTCCGGGAGTTTTTGCTTATAAAAGCAAAAAAGGTTTCCTCCAGTATGTGTTGCTGGTGGGAATATATCTTATAGAATTATTGTGTTACATGATGATATCAAAAGGAATATGGAGAGTAGTGATAGGATGAAAGGAAGAAAAGTATGGTAGGTATTACAGCGGAAGGGTATGGATGGGATTTTGTCTGGCAGAACTTCCAGTTTTTTATGGCTCAAAGCAAGCTATGGTATATTTTCCCGGTTTTGATGCTGTTGGTATTATTCGCCAGGAAAAAGGAATATCGTCTCTTGGGCATATATCCATATCTGATTTTCTTGGTTACGGTGTGTAATCCATTTTTAATAGAGATTGCAGGAAAACTCATAGGTTTGTCGGATCGGTACTATCGTTTTTTCTGGCTGATTCCGCTAGGATTACTTGCAGGAATCTTAACGGCATGGATTGTGGGAAAGATAAAATGGAAAGTTGTACAGGGCGTATTTTTGGCGGCAGTAGCGGCAGGCGTGGTTATATTTGGAAGTCCGGCATATTTTTCAGAAGGAGCTCCTAGATACGAGATGCGGAAAAACGATTATTACATTACCGATGTAGTATTGCATGTATCAGAAGAATTTCATAAACATGGAATAAAGAATCCGAAAGTGGCTTACCCCGACTGGATGGTGTATGAAATGTGTCAGTATGACCCCAGTATCATTTCTATCTTTGCACGAGAGGAAATTCCGGGATTGTTTCCAGGTTCAACCGATCAATTAGTGAATGCTGTTACTGAAAAAAATTATGAGCTGATCGTAAAATATACGTATCTGACCACATGGACAGATCTTGTGAGTCCAGAACAATTTCATGAGGCGATAAAAGCTATGGATATGGATTACTTTGTGATTCCAGAAGAGGACGAAAGAGTGCTTGAATTCTATAAAGCCAGTGGGTGTGAATTGAGTGGGCAGACGGATGGATTTTATATTATGCATGTGCTGTAAGAAAAAATAGGAATTAAAAAATACGGTAAGAGAGGAAGAAAAATGAAGAAAGATAATGAACAGTATAAAAGAATAATTCGTGTGCTGCTGGTGGTTGGACTTGTGGCATGTGAAACGGCTTTTTTTATGTATAGTTGGGTCAAAAGCTATAATCCGTATACGGTATTTCCTTTTTTTCAGAAAGGCCATTGGTTGATGGCGGCGATGTATATATTGTATCAGATAATATTTTTATATATCTTCGGAGGATTAAAAATAGGATATCTGAAAAAATCGAACATTATATATTCCCAGTGTCTTGCAATGTTATGCGCAAATGTTATGATTTATTTTCAAATTGTATTGATTTCCGTGAGATTTGTAACAGCTTTGCCTTTGCTTAAAATTACTTTTTTTGATATTATCGTAGTAGTGATCAGCGCCTGGATTAGTGAATTTATTTTTAAGAAGCTGTTTCCGCCCAGAAAAATGCTTCTTATATACGGAGAGTATGATCCAACGGCATTTATACAAAAAGTAGATTCCAGAAAAGATAAGTATAAGATTGAAAAAATAGTCGATATTTCTATAGGATTTGAAAAAATAAAAGAAATCATCCCTCAATATGAGGGAGTAATTATTTACGACCTTCATTCGGAAACTCGAAATTTGATTTTGAAATTCTGCTATGCGAATGATATTCGCGCATATTCTACCACGAAAGTTTCAGATATTTTAATTCGAGGAGCAGAGAGTCTGCATATATTTGACACGCCATTGCTTCTGTATAGAAATCGTGGATTGAACTTTGAACAACGGGTAATGAAAAGGACAATGGATATCATTGTGTCAGGAATTATGTTGATTATAACCTCCCCTATTTTTTTGATCGCATCTGCAGCGATTAAATTATATGATGGAGGTCCAGTGTTTTACAGACAGACAAGAGTTACCTTGAATGGAAAAAAATTTGATATTTTCAAGTTTAGAAGTATGATTGTGGATGCGGAAAAAGATGGAAAATCTCAGCCAGCTGCGGATAAGGATCCAAGAATAACTCCAGTGGGAAGGGTTCTAAGAGCAACGAGATTGGATGAACTGCCTCAGTTGATTGATATCTTTGTAGGAAATATGAGTTTGGTTGGACCGAGACCGGAAAGAGTGGAACATGTGGAAAAATATACGGATGAACTTCCGGAGTTTGCATATCGGTTGAAAGTACGGGGGGGATTGACTGGATATGCTCAGATATATGGAAAGTATAACACAACCCCATATGATAAGTTACAGTTGGATTTGATTTATATACAGAATTATTCCATATTTTTGGATCTTCGTTTACTCTTAATGACGATAAAGATTATGTTTATGAAAGAAAGTACAGAAGGATTTACTGAAGAACAGAAGAAAGAGATTCAGGAGAAAAATTAATGAAGAAAATTACTTTTTTAGTATTGCATCTCGGTTACGGAGGGGCAGAACAGGCAGTAATTTCACAGGCAAATGTTTTAGCAGAAAGATATCATGTTGAAATTATCTCTTTTTATAAACTACTTCCAGAACCGGCTTTTAAAGTAGATGAAAGAGTTAAGATACGATATTTAACAGAAGGCATAAAACCGAATAGAAATGAAATAAAAGATGCATTATATAAAAGGAGAATTGGAAGATTTTGCGCAGAATCTATAAAAAGTTGCAAAATTCTTTATTGGCGAAAGAAGAAAATGGAAGAAGCAATAAAGAAGAGCAATTCGGATATTATTATTTCGTCAAGATATATTTACCATAAATTATTGACAAAAAATGTATCATCAAATGTTATTTGTATCGGGCAGGAACATAATCACCATAATAATAACGAGAAATATATAAGAAAACAGATTCATGCAGTAAAAGATATGGATTATTTTATGCCGGTGTCCAGAGAATTAACAGAGTTTTATGAGCAAAAATTAAAAGACCAAAAAGTCGTATGTAAATATATACCGCATTATCTTGAAAAAATACCAGAGAGAGTTTCAGATTTGAAAGGGAAAAATATCATATCAGTGGGAAGGCTCGCACCTGAAAAAGATTACGAGGAACTGATAAAAGTCTTTTCTGAAATTGATTCTTCATTTGAAGAGTGGAAATTACATATTGTAGGAGACGGAGATGAAAGAGAAAAGCTGCAAAATCTTATTAGAGAAAAGCAATTAGAAAATAGGATTATAATGCATGGATTTTTAGATAAGGAAGAAATAGAAAAATTAATGTATCAGTCTTCCCTGTATCTTATGACATCATTAACAGAATCCTTTGGCTTGGTTTTAATTGAGGCGCAATCTTATGGACTGCCTTGTATTGCGTATGATAGCGCTCAAGGTGCAAAAGAGATTATAACATCTGGTAAAAATGGAATCTTGGTTGAGAACAGAGATAGAAATCGGATGGTAAAAGAAATTGAAAAATGTTTACAAGATTTGGAATATCGTCAGAGGATTGGGAAAGCGGGAAGAGAGAATGCTTTACATTATTCTAAGGAAAGCATTCAAAATCAATGGTATGAGTTTATTGATAGGATAGGAACAAACATATGAGAAAGTATTTTGAAAAGTTGTACAAAGGAAATTTGGAGGAGTTTTCCTGCGTTTTAGAAGAAAAATTGGAAAAGGAAGAAAAAGCGTTTGTTATTACAGCAAATCCGGAAACATTGATGATAGGAGAGAAGAATCCGGAATTTCAAAAGATTCTTTTGTCAAAAGATACGACCATAACGGCAGATGGAATAGGGGTTGTTAAAGGGGCGCAAGAGTTAGGATATAATATTCGAGAGCGAGTTACGGGTGTAGATATTGTAAAAAAACTGTTTGAAGCAGCAGATAAGAAAAAGAAATCTTTATATTTGTTTGGAGCAAAGCCAGAGGTGGTAAAAAAACTGACAGAAATTATTGAAAATAAGTACTCGGGTGTTCAGTTATTAGGTTATAAGGATGGATATGTAACAAATAAAGATAAGGTGTTTGAAGAAATCAGTGATTTAAAACCAGATATTGTACTGGTAGCTTTGGGGATTCCGGCACAGGAATTGCTAATTGCGAAACATTATGATAAATTTGAAAAAGGTATTTTTATTGGAATAGGTGGGGCTTTTGATGTGCTTAGCGGCATGAAAAAAAGAGCACCGAGATTTTTTGTGAAACATAATTTAGAGTGGTTATATCGAATTTGCAGTGAACCGAAAAGATTCAAACGCTTTTACCAAAGCAATGTAAAATATTTAAAAATAATAAGAAAATTAAAAAAGGAGATTAAATGATGAGAAAGATTAAAGTAATGACTGTTTTTGGGACAAGACCAGAAACGATTAAGATGGCGCCGTTAGTTAAAGAATTAAAAACGAGAGAAGAAATAGAAACTATTGTATGTGTAACAGCTCAGCACAGAGAGATGCTCGATCAGGTTTTGAATGCTTTTCATATTGTGCCTGATTATGATCTTAATCTTATGAAAAAGAGGCAAACACTTACAGATATTACTGCTGGTGTTTTGCAGGGGATTGAAAAAGTAATTAAAGAAGTGCAGCCAGATATTGTTTTGGTACATGGAGATACAACAACCACTTTTGCGGGAGCTTTGGCAGCATTCTATAATCAAGTGGCTATTGGACATGTAGAGGCGGGACTTAGAACGTATAATAAGTATTCTCCATTTCCGGAAGAAGCTAATCGGCAATTTGTTGGTAATATAGCGGATATGAATTTTGCTCCAACAGAGAAAAGTAAAGAAAACTTGCTCCGAGAAGGGAAAGATTCCGAGTCTATTATTGTAACCGGAAACACAGCAATTGACGCTTTGCAGACTACTGTAAGGGAAAACTATTCAGATGATATTACTGAATGGGCAGGAGATGATAAGTTAATTGTTTTAACGGCACATCGAAGAGAAAATCTTGGTGAACCAATGAGAAATATGTTCCGGGCAATTAAGAGGATTATTGAAAAACATGAAGATATTAAGATGGTGTATCCCGTACACTTAAATCCTATAGTTGTTCAGACAGCAGAAGAGATATTTGGGGATTGTGATAGAATTAAGTTAATTAAACCGTTAGAGGTGATTGAGTTCCATAATTTATTAAACAGATCTTATCTGATTTTGACAGATAGTGGTGGAATTCAGGAAGAGGCGCCATCTTTGGGAAAACCTGTCATTGTATTACGTGATACTACGGAAAGACCGGAAGGAATTGAAGCAGGTACTTTAAAATTGGCTGGTACGGATGAAGAGGTAATTTTTGAGATGATTGATGAATTGCTGGAAGATCAAGAAGAATATGACCGGATGAGTAAAGCATCAAATCCATATGGAGATGGTAAGGCAAGTAAAAGAATTGTTGATGCGATAATAGAAAAGATTGGTGGATGTGATGATAAGTGAGCGAATTGATAAAAAACTACACATATGCATAAAAGGATTAATAATATTTTTGCTTATATTCATCCCATTTAGAAATGTATTAGAGTTATTTTTTGGGATGTATGTTAAGATGATTCCAGATATCGCTATTGCTTTTCTGATATTAGTGTTTTTAATTAATCGAAAAGGGAAGATATTAATACAAATTCAAGATATAATTATAATGGTATTTTGGATAATAGCATTTATAAATACTGTTATTGTAAAAAAATTTGATATTATGGTTTTCATATTTGAAGTGAAAAGTGTAATGTTATATTATATGTTTTATTTTGTAGTACGCAATTATGATTTTACAGAGAAATACAAATATAATATAACGAAAATCCTGCGCTATATCACATATGTGTTATTTGCATTTGCCGTGATTGAAAAAATATTTCAAAAAGAAATTCTTTTTCCTAAAACGATAGCCGAATCTATCATATATGCAGACAATTATGCAAGGGTATATAGTTTGTTTTTTAATCCTAATACATATGGAGCGTTTTTAGTAATATCTTTTTTTGTAGTATGTTATTTTAGTGAAGAAAGAAAATCCTTATTTATTTATAAAATTATTGCTATAACATCAATATTGTTTAGTATGTCTAGAAGTTCTATTTTGATATTTATATTAGGAATAGGTGCATATTTGTTGGTCTTTAGCAGAAAAAATAAAACTTTTTTAAAGGATATCGTCCAAACAATATTTGTTGTAATCATAAGTATAAGTCTTAACAGCATATGTGAAAGTATAATTTTATATTTTAATGAGCAAAATATAAAAGAAGAATCTATTGTAGAACCAACTGTAGAGGATAATGTAACATTAAATGATAGAATGCAAGAATTATCTAGCGATGAAATAATTGAAGCTAGTAATGCTGATGGGCGATTATTTGTCTTGAAAAATGGTATTGAAATTTTTAAAGACTATCCAATATTAGGGACTGGAATAGGTACATATGGATCAGCGGCGAGTATGAATTGGAATCCACCACTATATGAAAAATATAATTTACCATATGGATTTTATGCAGATAATGAATACATAAAAGATTTAGTAGAGTCAGGAATAGTGGGGTGCTTGATCTTTGGAATTTTTTTGGGTGTAATTTTATGGAAAAATAAAAAAGAATATTTTAACCTTTTATTATGCATTATTGTTGGGTGGTATGGTTTGTTTTTTAATGTTTTTGAAGTACAAATCATTTCCTATCTATTATGGGTAATATTAGGAGTGAATTTTGAAGTTAGAAAAATGAAAGAATAGTGGAAGAGTGTTTTTAAATACTGTGTTAAGATTCTTGTAAAACAAGTTGCAAGAATCTTAACACATATAGGAAGGATTTATTAGTATGATTTCGAAAAAAATTCATTATGTGTGGGTTGGAGGAAATGAAAAACCTCAAAATATTAAAAAATGTATGAAAACATGGGAAAAGCATTTAAATGGTTACGAAATTATAGAATGGAATGAATCGAATTTTGATATAGAAAAACATCCTTTTGTGAAAGCGGCATATCAAGCTAAAAAATGGGCATATGTAAGTGACTATATAAGGGCATATGTAATATATAATTATGGTGGAATTTATTTAGATACAGATATTTTGTTGGTTGATAATTTTGATGATTTTTTAGAAAATAGAGCTTTTGTCGGGTTTGAAAATCCAGAATATCCATTTACAGCAGTATTTGGTGCTGAGAAGGGGCATCCGCTAGTAAAAGATATGCTGGATTATTATGATAAAATAGATGATTATCAGTTTGATTTTGAAAATAATAATACTATTTCAGTATCGGATATTTTGATAAATAAATATGGTTGCAAGACAGGGAATCAATTTCAAGTATTGAAAGAAGGAATTGTTGTTTATCCAGATACTGTTTTATGTAATCCATCTCAAAAATCAGTTTCAATTCATGTATTTACAGGTACTTGGTTGGAGGATAAAAAAGGATTGACTAAAAAAATTAATACTTTTATAAAATTGCGTATTACCAACAAACAAAAAGCAAAATTATTTAGAAAATATATTATGAAACAAGGAATAGAAGAGGGTACCATTTAAGAAATGATAAATGCTTGGGGGGAGATTTTTAGTAATTATTAGTCTGGGTCAAGTGTTTAAAGACCTTTAGGATATTCAGATGGATATATATTGGTTGTGTAGTAATATAATGTTATTGAAAGGGGTTTGTATGTGAGGACAGCAAATTCAATTAAGAATATTATTTCGGTAATATTACCGTATTTTATTATTGGTTTATTAGGATTTATTAAATCAAAAGTTTTTGTGACAAGCTTTAGCGATGATATATATTCGTTAAATCAATTGTTTTTTCAAATTCTTGGATATTTTTCTTTAGCAGAAGCAGGATTTGAAACTTTTATTATGCAGAAATATTATAAGGCTTTTTCTGATGATGATAGAATTGAAGTAAATAAAATATTTTCAACATCTGTAGTACATTTCAGAATAATAGGAAGTGTAATTTTGTGTGCAGGCTTTTGTGTAATGTTTTTTGTGGAAAATTTAACAAAGGCGCAAGTAAACGCTACTTATTTGAAATTGATTTTTATGATGTTTGTAATCAAAAATACTATAGAATATTTTTTGATGTGTCCGCGTATTGTTATTAATTCAGATCAAAAAGCCTTTAAAACGAATTTATATGTAAATGGAATACGTATTATCGAAAATATTTCAGATATTTTTTTGGCATATATAGGTATAGATTATTTGGTTATATTAATTCCTGGGATTGTTATTAGAATTGTTTTTAACATCCTAATAAATAAGAAAGTTTATAAAGAATATCCGTGGTTAGAAAGGGGAAAATATAAATATTATCCGCAATATATTAGAGGAATGAGTAATCTCATTTATCAAAGAATTGCAGGTATATTAAATAGTAATACTGACATTATATTAATATCGACTTTTGTAAATCCAATAGCAGTTATTACATATACTTCCTATAATTATATTACAAAATTTGTTAATGATACATTATTTGTTGTTGCAAATTCTATTACCCCTAGTTTTGCAAATTTGCTACATGAAGATGAAGAGCATAAAAGTTTTAAGATATTTGAAGAAATGAGTATCGGATTTTTTTTCATTGCTTCATTTTTTGGCAGTGTCTTTTTTTTAATCTTAGATCCTTTTGTAGAAATGTGGATGGGAGAAAAATATTTATGTGATAAATTTGTATTATTTTTGATGATTTATATAATGTTTGATTCTATAGCAAGAAGAATGATGTCAACGGTAGTTAATTCTTTGGGTTTATTCAAAGAAACAAAAGTATGTGTTATTGCAGAAACAATAGTTAATTTAATTTTGTCTATTGTGTGGGTTAAGAAATTTGCATTGCAAGGAGTATTATTAGGAACAGTAATAGCAGTGTTGACAACAAGTGGGTGGTATACACCTTATTATATATATAGGAAAGTATTCAATGCATCACCGTTAATGTTTGTTAGAGATTATCTTTGCTCAATAATAAGTTGTATTATTTTGGTTTGGTTTCAAAAATGTATAATAATAGATTTAACAACACCTATACGATGGTTTGCTGGAAGTTTTATTTATTGTATGATTACTTTTCTGGGCTTATTAGTTATATTTGGAATATGGTCTAAGACTTTTAGAAATATGATTATGAGATTGTGTTTTTTGGTAAAAAATTTTATTAGGAAGGAAAAGAGGTTATGAGAGAAAATGCTTTAGTTACAGTAATTGTTCCTGTATATAATATGGAAAATAAAGTTGGTAAATGCTTAGAGTCATTAATTGCGCAATCATATACAAATATGCAAATTATTGTAATAGATGATGGATCAACGGATGAGTCATTGTATATATGTAAAAAATATCAAGAAGTAGATGAGAGAATAAGGGTCTTGACACAAGATAATAAAGGAGTTTCAGAAGCAAGAAATAAAGGGTTAGAAATATCAAAAGGGGAGTATATTATTTTTATTGATTCTGATGATTATGTAAAAAGAGAATATGTTCAATTGTTAGTTCAAGAAATAGATGGAAATAAGGTGGATATTGTAGAATGTGGATATATAATAAAGAATGAGATTACAGGAGAATGTCAAAATGTTTATCCTAGAATGAAAAATTTAGAGGAAAGAAGAGAAATTTGTATGGACTTTTGCCGAAATCGGGGAATAACTGATTATTTGTGGAATAAAATTTTTAGGGCAGAATTGTTTTATGGCTTAAAATTTTGTGATTTAGCATGTAGTGAAGACTTTGAAATATTAACCCGGATATTGAATAGAGTAGAAAAAGTAAGAAAAATTAATGAATGTTTATATATATATGTGAGAACTAGCCAAAGTATGGGAATGAAAAAAATAACAGAAAAAAATTTTGATATTATTAAAGCAAGAGAAATAGCATTTTCATATTATCAATCTATAGGGGAAGATAATATTGCAAATGTAGTAGCGGTACAAATTCTTTCACAAATTTATATTTTATATAGAGAAATTGGAAATTGTGATATCAGATTCAGAGAAGAATATAAAAAAAATATTCTTGAAAAATTTCCTAAATATTATGCGTATGCGAAACAAGATAAGGAAAATTTTGTAAAAGATATATATAGGAAGGTTAAATTTAATGTTTTTAAAGTATTCCCTAATATTGCTGTCAAATTATTTAAATGAAAGGACTAATCCCCCAGCTATGCTGGGGAGAAGGGAGTAGTTGGAAACGGTAAGTAAGGATAATAAAGTCTCCAGTGATATGATGAGAATGGTGTCGCAAGCTAAACTCAAGATCAAAGGAGGCGGTCAAAATGGACAATAGAATCTATCACATACTTGCTGGAAAATGCCAGTACCATATCGTATTTATTCCTCAATATAGAAAAAAAGTACTGTATGGAAAGCAGTGAGAAGATGTTTGAGAAATCATAGCAACACTATGCAAATATAAAAATATAGAAATAATTGCAGGAGTAGTATGCATCAACCATGTGTATTTATGTATAGTAATTCCCTCGAAACTTAGTGTATCGAATTTTATGGGATATCTAAAAGGAAAAATGTAAATACAAAATAGCGAGTACCTTTTCAAAATCATCAGATGTGAGATAATAGACTCTTCACTATAAAGTCCAAATAGTTTAGTACTTAATTTTTTAGACTTTGCTACAGGAGATGAAGATTGAAATTTCACACAAGTTTAGTTGCACAGCAAACCCGTCTGAGTGAATGGGCTGACATGGTCAGGGACTGCCAAAACCGTCCGCAAGGAATGAAAATCGATGAATGGTGTCAGCTACACGACATTACAAAAGCAAGTTATTACTGGAGACTCCGGAAAGTTCGTGAGGCTTATCTGAAAACAGAGGATCATACACAAACATTTGTAGAAGTTCCCTCTTCTGCAATCCAGCCGGTAAATATGGCAGCGGAGTATAAAATCATTGCCTTGATTAGAGGCAGAAACAACCTCACTCTGGAAATTACCGAACAGGCATCTGATTCATTTCTAAAAACACTTTTGGGAGTGCTCAACAATGCTCAATGATGGTTCTGGATTTAAAAAAGTGTATCTGGCGACCGGATTTACCGATCTGCGCAGAGGAATTGATGGCTTAGCCAGAATTATACGTTTTCAGTTCCAGCTTGATCCTTACGATAAAAACACATTATTCTTATTTTGTGGCAAACGCACAGACCGCATAAAAGGACTTATCTGGGAAGGGGACGGATTTCTCCTTCTCTACAAACGGATTGAAAACGGGAGCTTCCGGTGGCCCCGCACCCAGGAAGAAGCATTGGAGATCAGCGCAGATCAGTACCGGATGTTGATGCAGGGTTTGGAAGTCATTGCCAGGCATCCCATAGAAGAAGTCCCTGATCCTGGATTCGTCTTTTGATTTGTGCAAAATGTAGAAAATAAAATCCTTTTCATCCATGCCAGATTGTCCTGTGCAATATAAAATTGAAAGTTATTCACATCCGGAAAGTTTTCTGTGAGTTTCTATATACTCCTAGCTTTAAAACTTTTCAGATTGTGGATAACAGTCATAAATATCTGAATTTCAGGTTTTTATTTTCAGGTATTCATGACTGTTATCCACCGTCAAAATGACGAAGGTGACAGAATGTAAAAATAGCCAAAAAACGGTGCTTCTGCTATAATACCACTCAGGAAAGAGAGGTTCGGTTATGGCAGTCAAGTATACGGAGGAACAATTAAATAGCGTTGATAAGTCGTTTCTTATCCAGCTTCTTTTACAACAGCAGGAACAACTGGAAGCTATAACAAAGGAACTTCACGCATCGAATGAAAAAATGCAGTTTCTGATGGAACAGGTAATCCTTGGTAAGCAGAACCGTTTTGGCAGGTCTTCTGAAAAAATGGAAGATACCAGCCAGATCTGTTTTCGTGAAGTCGACGGGACAATTGTATTTTTTAATGAAGCGGAAGCTGTCTGTGACCTCAATGCAGCAGAGCCTGAGGATCTGGAACTAAAATCACCTAAGCAGCCAAAGCACAAGGGAAAGAAAGAAGTAGATCTTTCTGGGCTTCCAGTCAGACGGATTGACCATTATCTGTCTGAGGAAGAATTGGAAGCAGAATTCGGTGTCAATGGCTGGAAACAGTTGCCGGATGCCATTTCCAGAAAATATTATTTCGTACCTGCGAAGGTAGAGGTGGAAGAACATCACATCGGTGTGTATGCCAGCAAAACAGATGAACACATGGTCAAAGCAGACCATCCAAAGTCATTACTGCATGGAAGTCTAGTTTCACCATCTCTGGGAGCTGCAATCATTAACGGAAAGTATGTGAATGCTGTGCCTCTCTATCGTTTGGAGCAGGAGTTCCAGCGTTATGGTCTGCAGATCACACGGCAGAACATGGCAAACTGGTGTATACGTTTAGCAGAGGAATATTTATCAGTTCTTTATGATTATCTTCATGAAGAATTGTATTCCTATCATGTGATTCAGGCAGACGAAACACCTGTACTTGTAAATCATGACGGACGAGGAGCCGGGAGCAAAAGCTGGATGTGGGTATACCGTTCCGGACATCTGTATCAAAACCAACAGATCGTCCTGTATGAATACCAGCGGACGAGAAATGCATCCCATCCACGGGAATTTCTGAAAGGATACGATGGCATCTGTGTAACAGATGGTTATCAGGTCTACCATACTTTAGAAAAAGAGCTGGAAGAACTGACCATTGCCGGATGCTGGGTACACTGCCGCCGCAGATTTGACGAAGCTTTAAAACTGATACCTAAATCCTGCCAAAAGGAGTCCAATGCATTTCTGCTGATGAAACAGATCCAGGCGATCTATCGGGAAGAAGGAAAGTTGAATGACTTTTCTTCTGATGAACGGCTTAAGCAACGGCAGGCGGTTATCAAACCGCTTGTGGATGCGTTTTTTGCGTACCTGAAAAACATAAATGTGTCCAAAAAGGACAAATTTGGTGATGCCGTTAGATATGCACTAAATCAGGAAAAATATCTCAGGGTATTTCTTACAGACGGAGATGTTCCGATTGATAATAATGCATCCGAAAGGGCAATCCGAGGCTTTTGTATTGGAAAGAAGAATTGGCAGATGATCGATACGATTCATGGAGCCAAATCTTCCGCAATCATTTACAGTATTGTAGAAACTGCAAAAGCCAATAATCTGAAACCTTTTGATTATGTGCAGTATCTCTTGGAAGAGATTCCGAAACACATGAATGATAAGGACTGTTCTTTTCTGGAAGATCTTCTGCCCTGGTCAGAAAAACTTCCGGCAGGGATTCGCAAAGCTTAAATATCGGTGGCTGCAAAGCAGCCGCCTAAAAATGTCAAGGTACTCGCTATTTTGCGTTTACTTTCCTACGGTATAATGGTTATGTAAAACCGTTTGGGGAAGGGCACATCAATGAGACTTACGCAGTATATATGCCGATGGAAGATGGCACAGAGAAGCCATTATACGTACTGCAAAGAATCAATATCAATGTGTTCAAAGAGCCTGGTAAGGTGATGGAGAATATTTTTGGAGTGACAGAGTTTTTACGGGATGTGATCCGTCGGGAAGGCGGAGATCCGGATCGTGAGACACTGGCCTATATCAAGACGAAGAGCGGAGAGACGTATTTTGAAGATGATGAAGGGCAGCCATGGCGCTGTGCGAATTTTATCACCAATTCTGTGTGCTATCAGATGGTGGAGCGTCCGGAGCAGTTTTACCAGTCAGCCAGAAGCTTTGGTCATTTTTTGAAGCAGCTGGGTGAGTATCCGGCAGAGAGTCTTTATGAGACGATCCCGAATTTCCACGACACGGTAAAACGATTTGAAGCGTTTGCACAGGCTGTAGAGCGAGATGTGAAGAACCGCGCCCGTCTGTGCCGTTCGGAGATTGAATTTGCACTGGCGAGAGAAAAAGACTGCGGCGCTCTGATGAGCAGGATGGAAGCAGGTGTTCTTCCGCTGCGTGTGACACACAATGATACAAAACTGAATAATATTTTATTTGACGCAGAGTCCGGAAAAGGATTGTGTATCATTGATCTGGATACGATCATGCCGGGACTGGCAGCCAATGATTTTGGAGATTCGATTCGTTTTGGCGCATCTACGGCGGAAGAAGATGAACGTGATCTGGACAAGGTCCATTTTGATATCAATCTGTATGAGCTGTATGTGAAAGGGTATCTGGAGATGGCAAGAGATGTTCTGACACCGGAGGAGCTGGAGAGTCTTCCGTGGGGTGCAAGATTGATGACATTCGAATGCGGAATCCGGTTCCTGATGGATTTTCTGCAGGGAGATACGTATTTCAAGACGGCATATCCGGAGCACAACCTGGTTCGTGCCCGTACACAGTTCAGACTGGTACAGGAGATGGAAGATCAGTTTGATGAAATGTGTCGGATTGTGAGAGAGTTCAGATAGCGGCCAACAAAATTACAAGAAAAAAGTAAGGCCAGTTTAGATATTCTAAGCTGGCTTTGACTCTCTCTTTGATGCAATTACCAGGCGACAATACATAATAATTTCGCCAATAACGATAGAAATACAGATGATACCACCAATAATCAAACGCTCCATTTTTTTCTCCTTTTAAGACACTACGGTTCTTATAGAAGTATATACATTTGTGCATTGTTATATGCAGGAAACAGGTGGTAAAATATGGAAAGTCGGTTTTAAATTGACAAAAAAATTAAGAAGTGATACCCTTGAATAGAGACTGCAAATTTTTAGAATAGGAGGAAATGTGGATGAGTGGATATATTGATATGCATTGCCATATTTTACCTGAAGTAGATGATGGGGCAGAAAGTATAGAAGAGACTGTTCAGATGCTTCAAATTGCGTATCAGGAAGGAATCCGCTGTATTATAGCCACACCGCATCATCATCCAAAGCGGGGGAAAGAAAGTCCGAAAGTACTTAGGAAAAAATTGAGATTAGTTAGAAGAGAAGCTGAAAAAATCGATAAAAAATTTCGTGTTTATCTGGGGACAGAAGTGTTTTTTGGGCAGGATATACCTGAAAAACTAAAAGCCGGAACCGTTTTATCTATGAACAAAAGAGCGTGCGTACTTTTGGAGTTCTCTCCGATGGATAGTTTCTCCTATATTCATCAGGGAATACAGACTGTGCAGATGGCAGGGTATGAAGTGATACTGGCACATGCAGAGAGATATATGTGTTTACTGGACAAGCCGGAGCGGATCGAGTATTTATGGAAGATGGGAACATTGATACAGATCAATTCCAGCAGCATCACAGGTGGAAGTGGAAGAAAAGTTAAAAAGTTTGTCAGACAGCTTCTGGCTCAGCAGATGGTGCATTGTGTCGGAACAGATGCTCACGGGATAGAATACAGAGAGCCGAGAATGCAAAAGGCGGCAGAGTATGTAGAACGAAAATATGGAAAAGAATACATGAGGAGGATATTTTTCAGCAATGCAAAAGAGCTGCTGAAAAAAAGAAAAGAAAATGAGTCAGAATAACATGAATACGAGAACAGTAAATGATGGGATAGACCTGTTAGATCTGTGTAAATCAATACTCAGAAAAGTACATCTGGTCATTTTGGCGGGAATTTTAATGGCGTTCGCTGCAATTCTGGTTACAAAATTATTTGTGACGCCAATGTATACATCTACAACAAAGATGTATGTCCTGTCAAAGCAAGACAGTGAAACAGCTGTTACATCAGGTGATCTTCAGGTGGGATCTCAGTTGATCAAAGACTACGTAGAGCTTGTAAAAAGCCGTTCCGTTATGGAACAGGTGATCAATATTTTAGGAGTTGATATGGATCCGGATAAACTCAGTGATGCGATCACCGTATCGAATGCAGCCGACACCCGGATTTTGAGTATTTCTGTAAAAAATGAAAATCCAAAACTTGCAAAAGAGCTGGCTGATACAGTTCGTGAGGTTGCAAGTGTACAGATTAAAGATATTACCTATGCAGATTCCGTCAATACAGTAGAAGAAGGCAATCTGCCAAAGAGCCCCAGTTCTCCGAATACAATGAAAAATGCAATGTTTGGTGGTATTCTGGGAGTACTTATTGCATTTGCAGTGATCATCGTGCGTTATGTTTTAGATGATTCGATCAAGACACCAGATGATGTTGAACATTATCTGGAATTGACAGTCTTGTCCTCTATTCCAGTCGCATCTGATACATCTGATATAAAAGAAAATAAGAAGAGCTTTAGCCAAAGAGTATTTCGGAAGGAATAGAAGAACAATCAGAAAGGGAAAATAAGATGCTGGAAGTTGAATTAAAGGATTTGGAAAAAGACTATCGAAGTGACGAAGCATATAAAATGCTGAGAACAAATATCGAGTTTTCGGGAGAAAAAAATAAAGTACTGGTGTTTACAAGCTGTACACCGGGTGAAGGGAAAAGTACAGTGTCTCTGTCTGTTGCTGAATCATTGGCACAAAGTGGAAAAAAAGTACTGTTCGTAGATGCAGATCTGCGTAAGTCTGTACTCGCCGGCCGGCATGGAGTGCATGGAGAACTGAAAGGGCTCAGCCATTTTCTGTCCGGAAAAGAGAAAGTGGAGGATGTAGTGTGCAAGACACAGATAGAAAACCTGATGATGATCTTTGCAGGAATTGTGCCGCCTAATCCGGCAGAGCTGTTAGGGCAGGAAAAGTTTGAAGGTCTGATTACAAGCGGAAGAAAGGTGTATGATTATATTATTATTGATGCTCCTCCGCTTGGGAATGTCATTGATGCTGCGATCATAGCGAAAGTTTGTGATGCATCTGTACTTGTTGTTTCTGCGAATGTGATCAGCCGTAAGTTTGCCAAGACAATCAAAAAGCAGCTGGAGCGTTCAGAGTGTCCGATTTTAGGAGTGGTTCTTAACAAAGTAGATATGAACCAGAATAAATATTATGGAAAATATTATGGGAATTACGGAGAAAAGAAATAGAGGATAGATGAAATGAAGCGAGGATTATTGGGGGTCATATTGGCTGCAGCCTGTGTAATCTTAGGGGTTGCCATTGTATATGTAGATTCCGCACAAGATGACAATGCGCCTACAATTACAGTGGGCGACGAACCGGTTGTTTACCAGGAGGGCGCCGGGACAAAAGATTTACTGGCAGGGGTAAAAGCAGAAGACAAGGAAGATGGAGATCTTACAAAAGAAGTTTTTGTAGAAAAGATCGTTCCGGTCAAAGACAATAAAGCAATTGTATATTATGGAGTGTTAGATAAGCATCAGAATGTAGGGACAGCAACAAAAGAGGTGGAGTATCTTACGGGAGATGCCCAGACGGGCGGGGGACGTCCGACATTGCAGCTTACAACCGGCAGTGCAGATGTTCCGGTCGGAGGACCGTTTGATCCAATGGGATATATTGCATCAGTGTCAGATGATACGGACAGTCCGGAGACTCTGAAAGCTGCGATTACAGTAGACGGAGCATATGATATTGCTCAGCCGGGTGTCTACCAGCTGACATATACAGTAAGAGACAGTGCAGGAAATACATCGGACCCACAGAATTTAACTCTGACGGTTCACTAAACTAAAGGAGGAGCGTGCAGTGAAGAACAAACGAAAAAAAATGAGAAGAAAATACCATGTAGCTGGAATTTGTATTACATTGATACAATTGATCTTATCCATTCTGCTTTTAGTACTGGCAGGAAATAATGGGATGATTCCGGGAAAATACCTGATTCCGATAGGTGTTGTTCTTGTGGTATTGTTTGGCGTCGCATTTGGTTTACAGTTTTTGCGGGGAAAGGGATATATCGTCGGGATTGTGATCAGTATCCTGGTAGATATCCTGATGGCAGCAGGTATCTTCTCTATTTATAAAGCAGACAAACTGTTAGGCGATGTAGGCGGAGCAACGTATAAGACAGACAATATGATCGTTGTTGTACGGGCAGATGATCCGGCCGAGACGTTGATGGATGCGAAAGAATATCGTTATGGTATTCAGACAAGTCTGGATACTGAAAATACAAATAAGATGCTGGAAGACGTTCAGAAGTCCGTTGGAAGAACTGTCAAGGTACAGGAATATGCCACAATCCAGGAAGAAGCAGAAGCCCTTCTGTGGGGAAGAGTTGACGCTGCGATTTATAATGAAGCGCTGGCAAGCGTGATTGAGGAAAGTATTGATGATTATTCTTCTCAGGTAAAAGTGTTATATCAGTATGGAATCGAGACAGAGATTGTAAAAGAAGAAAAAGATGTAAATGAGCCATTTAATGTCTATATCAGTGGTATTGATGTATCGGGTGAGATCTCTACGACCAGCCGGAGTGATGTCAATATT
>OHQZ01000324.1_pt1 | contig 21874 bp, 18 predicted proteins | sample 1578281 | NCBI WGS metagenome assembly OHQZ01 (sample SAMEA3879589, study PRJEB24766) | human gut metagenome | biome: human-associated habitat; feature: feces | place: USA | collected 1985/1987
TATATAATACAAAATTAATTTAATTATTTGTTGATAGTTTAGAAAGTGATTTAGGAGGGCAAAGAATGAAAGGAAGAAAGGGATCGGGAAAACAAATAGCATTATTGTGCGTACTTGTATTCCTGCTGGGTATTCTGCAGGGGTGCGGCACGACGGAAGAGAACTTTGATAATATTCGCCTGACTGCCGAAGAAGATACAGATATTGGCTTTAAAAATGTGACGGTGCATGATCCCTCCATTGTTAAGGACAATGGAAGCTATTATATTTTCGGTTCCCATCTTGCGGCGGCAAAATCGCAGGATTTAATGAACTGGAGCCTGATTGGGAGCGGAGTGACAAAGGGAAATCCTATTATACCGGATGCCATGAATGAAATGCCGGAGGCCTTTGAGTGGGCAAAGACGGATACCTTTTGGGCGCCGGATGTTATCAGGCTGAAGGACGGAAAATATTATATGTATTATTGCAACTGTGAAGGGAGCTCCCCGCTTTCCTGCATGGGGCTGGCGGTCTCCGACAGTATTGAGGGGCCTTATTCGGACAAAGGAATTTTCCTGAAATCAGGTATGGCAGGAAAGAGTGAGGACGGAAATCCTTATGATGCAACTAAGCAGCCCAATGTGGTGGATCCCTGTGTGTTTTATGATGCGGACGGCCGTCTTTGGATGATATACGGCTCCTATTCAGGAGGGATTTTTGCGCTGGAGATGGATGAGAATACCGGTCTGCCGCTGCAGCCAGGCTATGGAAAGAAGCTGCTCGGAGGGAATCATCTGCGTATAGAGGCGGCTTATGTGCAGTACAATCCGGATACGGAGTATTATTACATGTTTTTATCCTTTGGCGGCCTGACGTCGGACGGCGGCTATAACATCAGGGTATGTCGTTCCAGAACGCCGGACGGACCGTATTATGACAGCGCGGGACACGATATGATAGACTGCGCCGGCCCTGGCGGAAGCTTTTTTGATGATCGGACAGCGGAGCAGTATGGAGTGAAGCTGATTGGAAATTACAAATGGACCTGGCAGGAAGGCGAAGACGGCAAAAACCGCAGGGGCCTTGTTTCCCCGGGACATAACTCCACATATTTTGACGAAGAAACAGGAGATTATTTTATTATTTTCCATACGCGGTTTGAAAATATGGGGGAAAACCATGAGGTACGGGTACATAGAATGTTCTTCAACGAAGAAGGCTGGCCGGTTATCTCACCTTACCGTTATGCGGGCGAGGATCCGGAGGCGTATGAAGAAAAGGCAGTGCCGGGCAGATATAAACTGCTTAAGCATGGCCGGCAGATAACCACACAAATGGAGGAATCGGTAAATATAACCCTATATTCTGACGGCAGAGTCGAGGGAGCCTGTACCGGGAGCTGGGAGCTTTCAGAGGATCACCATATAAAAATTACGCTCGGTGAGGATACGTATGAAGGAATCGTGTGCAGGCAGTATGATGAATTCGGTAAAAAATATGTAATTGGCTTTACAGCCCTGTCTGAGAATGGGGAAGCGGTCTGGGGAAGCGGCCTGGCTGCCATCGAATGAAGCGCCGCGCATTAATTTTATTGGCGGTATGATGGTATGGGCTGTTAAGGTTAGTAAAAATACATATATTATAGCCGGCACCCCAGACAGTCAGTATGTATTGTGGATTGTCTGGGAACGGCTCTATCTTCTTTCTTAGCTTTCGTATGAATGATGTAAGGTTGCTTCCCTCTGGGGCATTGTGAAAGCCCCAGACATTTTCATATAATTGGTCTTTCGTAAATACCTGTCCTTTATGGCAAAAGAGAAAGTATAAGAGGTCAAATTCTTTTGCGGTCAAATATATACATTCTCCCTTTTTGGTCATAAATGTTCTGGAAAAAGGTTCTATGGTAAAAGCATATTCTTTTTCATAGGTAGTAATAGGGAAACATGGAAATTTTTTAGACAGCCAATCTACTGTTTGTTGAAAAACTTGCTCTTCATCGTTTTTAAATGTTATTACTACAACTTTCCCATAGTTTCACCTGCTTTACTATGATACTTTTTATCAAGTTTGATATTGTCTCATATTTTCTTTACATACAATAGATATTTTCGTAAAATCATATAAGTCTTTTTTCCAATATAAACCAAAGCAATGCCAACAATTATACTAATAGGAATATTTAAAAAAGTTGGTAATTCTAAAACCCCAAGGTTAACTTGCACATTTGGGGTAAAATCATAATATTGAAATATTTGCTCAAATAGCCCTATTTCAAAAAGTATCATTCCTGTTGGGAATAAAATCCCTGTCAGTATTAACACAACAGATAATACCGATAGAAATATTACAACAAATAGAAAAGTTGAATATATTCCATATTTTTTTATTACTGACCTTTGCATTTTATCACCTCAAATCTTTGCAAAGTTTTTAAATATACTTTTTACAAATTAATTGAGCGCCATTTAGAACAGCAGTAACCGAACCTATACCAAAGCAGATTTGCCCAGCGGTTGTTTTTGGAGCTAACAAAACACTGCCAGCAGCAAGAGAAATGCCTGCAATTAAACTTATTGAAATAAAAACAGGAGACCTGCCAGTATTTAGATGTTTACAATTCTTAATCAGATAATTTCTGAATTTACTTAATCCTTCTAATCCGTTGTTCATTTGAATTCCTCCTTTTTATTCAAATACACTTTCAATTAAAACTTCTATCATAAAGTCAACTACTTCTAAATGATTATATGGCAATTTTTCTTTATTAGAATTCGGCATAAATAGAATAGCAAATGCAGAGTTACCCTTGTCTTCATTTATCTTGTATTGTAGCTTAGAATCCTTGATGATATTACGAATATCATTATCACCGTGAAATGCTAATTCTTCAATTTTTTCTTTAGGCAGTCTATTCATAAATGCTATAAAATCTGGCGAATTCATTTCTAAGATGAAAGGTATTTTAATGTATTCTCTATAAATCAACTTTAGAGTATTACACAAACTTTTCTTTGTAGGTGTTTCACCTAGTGTTGCTTTGGTCAAATAAACTAATTTAGTTTGGATTCTCATTATAACATCAAAAAATAGTTCTTCTTTTGAAGCATAGAATAAATAAAATGCGCCTTTTGATATTCCTGCTTTTGCACATAAATCTTCAATATTCGTTTTTTTGTACCCTAGCTTGCTCCAGCTATCTTCGCAATTCACTAGTAACTTTTCTTTTGTCAAACATATAAGCTGTTATAAAAAAAGATTGCCGCAGTAAGCTTCGGCAGTCGTTTTTTGATAGAATAATCAGCTTCGGCAGCGGCAGGAGGCAGTTTCATACGGAAGATAATTTTAGGCAGGAGATAAATTCATGCAGGATTCAAATTTATTTTTGGGCTTGCGTTAATCGAACATATGTACTATAATATGGTAAAAGAGAACAAATGTTCGATAAAAAAGGCGCTTAAAATACGGCGCCGTTTGAGCGGAGAGACAGGAATATGGATTACTCAATAGCCGACAGACAGATGAGCATTATGGATAAGCTGGGTATTCTTACGGATGCTGCAAAGTATGATGTGGCATGCACCAGCAGCGGAAATGAACGAAAGGGAGACGGGACAGGTATGGGCAATACCATTAAGGCGGGGATATGCCACAGCTTTTCCGGGGACGGGCGTTGTATCAGCCTGCTGAAGATCCTGTTTACCAACGAGTGCATTTATGACTGCAAATACTGCGTGAACAGATGCTCCAATGATGTGCCCAGGGCATCTTTTACGCCTGATGAGGTTTGCAGGTTAACCATAGAATTTTACAGGCGCAATTATATAGAGGGGCTTTTTTTAAGCTCCGGAATCCTTTACAGTCAGGATTATACCATGGAGCTTTTGTATCAGACGCTGTATAAGCTGCGCAGAGAATATAATTTCCAGGGCTATATTCACGTGAAGGCAATCCCCGGGGCCAATCAGGAGCTGGTGAGGATGACGGGCTTCCTGGCGGACAGGATGAGCATAAACCTGGAGCTGCCTACGGCGGAGGGCCTGAAGAAGCTGGCGCCCAACAAGCACAGGAAGAATATCCTCACGCCCATGCGCCTCATACAGAATGGAATTGCCGTCAATAAGAATGAAGTGGCCGTATACAGGCATGCGCCGGTTTTTGTGCCCGCAGGACAGTCCACGCAGATGATTATCGGGGCTACGCCGGAGAATGATTACCAGATAATGTCGGTGGCGCAGAACCTTTATGATAAGTTCAGCCTGAAGCGGGTTTTTTATTCCGCATTCGTACAGGTGAATGAGGATAAGGATCTTCCGGCGCTGCCGGGAGGGCCGCCGCTTTTGCGGGAGCACAGGCTTTATCAGGCGGACTGGCTGCTGCGTTTTTACGGCTTCCGTGCCGATGAGCTGCTGGATGAGAAAAGGCCTAATTTTAATGTGCTTCTTGACCCCAAGGAGGACTGGGCGCTGCGCCACCTGGAATTTTTCCCTGTGGAGATCAACCGGGCGGATTACCAGGTCCTTCTCCGGGTGCCGGGAATCGGGGTGAAGAGTGCGCAGAGGATTGTAAAGGCAAGAAGAAACGGGAGCCTGTGCTTTGAGGATTTGAAGCGGATAGGAGTCGTACTGAAGCGGGCGCTGTATTTTATTACCTGCAGCGGTCATATGATGTATAAAACGAAGATAGAAGAGGATTATATCACACGGAATCTGCTGGCGGTGAAGGAAAAGCTTCCCGCGGAGGCGGGAGGCATGACCTACAGACAGCTTTCCCTGTTTGATGATGTCCGTTTTGCCCCGCAGCGGCAGGAAATCAGACAGGCGGCGGGAATGGCTTATTAAGTACCCTCCGGGTATAACAGTTACAGGTGATGGAGACAGGTGGATGGCATATGGAAAAGATACTGATATGTGAGGATTCCCAGGAGGGGATTTTTACGGGAATATATGAGGCTTATGCGCAGAAATGTGATCATGACAGTACGCGGATTCAGCTGGGAGAGGAAGGAGATCTGTGTTTATTTGCCGAATACAGGGAAATTGTGCCGGACATACAGAAGGCAGACAAGGTAAGACGGACAATACTCACAAGGTTTGGGGAGGAATGCTATGAACAGATCTGTTATGCGCTGTCTTCGTGGGAAACGGATAAAGGGCAGGCTGTCTATCAGACTGTTGTGGAAGGGCTGAAGGGACGGATCCGGGGCAGTCTGATGGATCATCTGGGAAACCGCTATGTCCACCGTGCTTTTGAACTGAGCAGGGCGGCCGGGAATGAAGCCCATCATCTGCTGGGATTCCTCAGGTTTGAGGAAACGGCCGGGGGCATCCTGTTTGGGGAAATAGGGCCGAAGAATAATGTGGTGCCGTTTATGATGCCCCATTTTGCAGATCGTTTTCCAAAAGAGAATTTCATTATCTTTGATAAGGGAAGGAAGCTTTATGGAATCCATCAGGCCGGTAAGCCCTGGTTTTTGGCGGGAATGGAGAACGGGCCGGAGAAACAGGATCTGGAGTTTAGCGAGGAGGAAAGGCAGATTCAGGAACTTTTCAGGTATTTCTGCCGTAAGATAACGATAAAGGAAAGGGAAAATGAGAAACTGCAGCGGCAGATGCTTCCTTACAGGTTCCAAGAATATATGGTGGAATTTGTAAACAATGAGCAGAAGACAGGCCGGCGGAAAAGCCGGTAACTGCCGGGTATCACACTTTTAAACAAAGAAAGGAGTTTGATTTTGCTCCGCGGGTGACATTATGCAGTATGGCCGTATTTACTGTCATTTTATGTAGAAAAATGGGGGGTTTACATTTACCGCCAATGCTGTATAATATGATAAATCTAAGAAGGTACACGGCGAAAATGCCGTGTTTGTAGCAGTTTCTATTTTATGAAAGGATGAAAGTGTGTGGTAAGTATGAATGGAATCAATCAGTATAAAATTGTGCTGAGACCGGACGAGGTGCAGGAATTTGTAAATGAAGCCTCAAGGTATGATTTCGATATTGACATAGCGTATAACAGCTATGTAGTAGACGCTAAATCTATTCTTGGTGTTTATGGCCTGGACCTTACCCGTGTGTTAACCGTATCCTGCCATGGGTACGATAAAAAATTTGAAAACTACCTCAGAAAATTTGCAATGGCCGGTTAACTGTCTTTCCAAAGCATAATGGATTTGACTCCCTGTAAAGAAGTGTGTACTATCTTTATAGGGAGTTTTTTGATTCTTTTTACAGGCAACAAATAAGGAGGACGGCTTAACGTGGAAATAAGAATATCTGTGCGCAATCTGGTGGAATTTATCCTGCGCAGCGGCAGTATAGACAACCGGAAAAAGGCAGCGCCTGACAATGCAATGGCAGAGGGCGGACGGATACACCGTATGATACAGCGTAGAATGGGATCGGAATATCAGGCAGAGGTGGTTATGCGTTATGTGTGGAATACACCGTCCTATGATCTGATCGTAGAGGGCAGGGCCGACGGCGTAATAAACGGAGAAACCGTGACTATAGATGAGATTAAGGGAACCTACCGGGATCTGGAGAAAATGAAGGGGCCGGTGGATGTGCATCTGGCGCAGGCGAAGTGCTATGCTTTCATGTATGCCGCAGATCATGACAGCGCACAGATGAAGGTGCGTATGACCTATTGCAATATGGAAACGGAAGAACTGCGGTATTTTGTCAGTACGCACAGCAGAGCGGAGCTGGAAGAGTGGTTCATCGGCATTCTGGAGGAATATAAGAAGTGGGCGGATTTTTCCAGTCAGTGGCAGGAGGCAAGGACAGCGTCCATAAGACAGCTGGCCTTTCCTTTTCCCTACAGGGAGGGGCAGAAGGAGCTTGCCACCTATGTATACCAGAGCATCGTCCACAAGCGGAAACTGTTCATTGAGGCGCCTACCGGCGTAGGAAAGACACTTTCCACCGTATTCCCGGCGGTAAAGGCCTTGGGAGAGGGAAAGGCAGAGCGTATATTTTATCTGACAGCCAAGACCATCACCCGCACGGTGGCGGACAATACCTTCCAGCTGCTGCGTGATAAGGGGCTGCGTTTTAAGACAGTAATCCTGACAGCCAAGGAAAAGATATGCTTTATGGAGGAAACAGAGTGCAATCCCGGCGCCTGTCCCTATGCGGACGGCCATTGTGACAGGATCAGCTATTTATGATCTGCTCACCCATGAGGACCACTATAACAGGGAGATGGTGGAAACCTATGCCAGGAAATATAAGGTCTGTCCCTTTGAAATGAGCCTGGACATGAGCCTGTTCTCCGATGGCATCATATGTGACTATAATTATGTGTTTGATCCCCATGTTTATTTAAAACGGTTTTTCAGTGATGGAGTACAGGGACAGTACCTTTTCCTGATTGATGAGGCGCATAATCTGGTGGAACGGGGACGTGAAATGTACAGCGCAGTGCTTGTGAAGGAGGATTTCCTTGCGCTGAAGAAAATTGTTAAGGAATATGATTCCAAAATGGAGCATCAGCTGGATAAATGCAGCAGGGAGCTGCTTCCGCTGAAACGGGAATGCGAAGGCTGCCAGGTGGTGTCTTCCATAGACAGCTTTGTGCTGGCGGTGGAGCGTCTTTCGGAAACCATGGAGAAATACCTGGAGGATCATGATGAGAGCCCTGTCAGGGAGGACGTTCTGGATTTTTATTTTGAAGTTTCCCACTTCCTTGAGATGTATGACAGGCTGGATGATAATTATGTCATCTATACGGAGCTGGAGGAGGATGACAGCTTCCTGGTCAAGCTGTTCTGCGTGAATCCTTCCGTAAATCTGAAGGAATGTATGGAACGGGCGCGCAGCACTATCCTGTTTTCAGCCACGCTGCTGCCCATTCAGTATTATAAGAGCCTTCTGGGCGGGAATAAGGAAGATTATGAGGTTTATGCACAGTCAACCTTTAATCCCAAGAAAAAAGCACTATATATAGGAAGCGATGTAACCAGCAAATATACCAGGCGCTCCAAAACGGAGTATATCAATATAGCAACCTATCTGCATGAAATTACAAAAACGAGGTATGGAAATTATCTGATTTTCTTCCCCTCCCATTCCTTTTTGCAGAATGTGTATGAGGCTTACGAAGAATATTTCCTGGATGAGGAAAAAGAAGAATGCATCATTCAGGAGGATATTATGAGTGAGGAGGACAGAGAACAGTTCCTCGGGCGTTTCGAAGGGAACAGAGGCTGTGAGCTGGGGGATATGATCCATATGGAGATTGAGGAGGAGCAGGAAAAGAGTCTGCTGGGCTTCTGTGTAATGGGCGGTATTTTCAGTGAGGGCATCGATCTGAAGAACGACAGCCTGATCGGCGCGATCATTGTAGGGACCGGGCTTCCCCAGGTATGTAATGAACGGGAGATACTGAAGAGCTATTTTGATGCCATGGGAAAAAATGGTTTTGATTATGCCTATCGGTATCCGGGAATGAATAAGGTGCTCCAGGCTGCAGGAAGAGTGATCCGGACGGCGGAGGATGTGGGAATTGTGGCCCTGCTGGACGACCGGTTCCTGGGAGGGGCCTATCAGCGGCTGTTCCCCAGAGAATGGGACACCTATGAAGTGGTAACGGCGGATCAGGTGGCCCGCCGGGTGGAACGTTTCTGGGATGAATGGCTATAGAAAAGGACGGCGCAGGCCGCCGGCAGAGGAGACTCTGCCGGCGGCCTGTGTGGTTCTTTTCCATTCCTTAACCAATCAGTTGAGTATATTCATAGGCGTATTTTGTTCAATGTTTATTTTCATGCAGAAACATATGCGCTTTGTGTATAGGATATCTATGGTTTCCGGAATACTGGCAAGGTGACAGTTGATACTTGAATGCCTTGTATACTTTTTTCTATATAAATCAAATTTTTTGTATTTTTTACATCAGTTTTTAAAGGTAAGATTATTCTGTAGAACCAGATAAAGAAAATTATACAGAGGATTTCCGGGAGGTATTTCTGATGAAAAACAGGAAGACAGTGATAGCAGGAAGTATTATTTTCCTTTTATTGGCAGCAGTTGCTACCGGAGGAATCCGGTATAATAAGATTCAGGCAAGAGAAACTGAAAGAAATCAGTTTCCTGTATCAACCAAAGAAGCCGTTATACTGATGGAGGCAGCCGGAACCGGGAAAGTCCAGGCAGGGAACCGTGAAAATATGAGACGTCTTGCCATATATAAAAACGGAAAACCAGTGTTTGAAATTCAAAAGGGCCCCTCGGAAAACCAGGTTGATTTTGAGGAATGGTACTTAACGGCACCTTATCTGTCACGTCAGCTCGTTAATGTATCAGATATTTATGCATTTTTTGAGAAGTATGCCGCCTGGACTTATATCGATTACTGTGAGAAGCCTTTATTTATTGAATCAGGTCTTTCTGTGGAAGAAGAGTTTTCTGATACGGGTAAGATGACTTTTCTAATTGGACAGAAAAATGAAAATGGAAATTATTATGTAAAAGAGAAAATAACCGGAAAAGTATATGAAATGGATTCGGCTATGGTGGAAACAATGACTGAGCTGAAGCCGGCGGATTTTCTTATGGGAATCGCAAACTTAGTCTATTTGACGACAATAGATGGTCTTAAGATACATACTAAGAAAACAACAGCCTCCTTTGTAATGGAAACCGACAGTGAAAATAATCAGGTATATATGCAGGAGGGAAAACAGGAAGAGAAAGATGGTTTCAAGGACATGTATGCATCGCTTCTGTCCATAACCATTCAGGGGGAAGCAGGGAAGAAAGAGAAAAAGGGTGAGCCGGTGCTTCAATTGTTTTTTATCAGAAATACTGATAAACTGAAAAACGTGGAAATCAGTTATTACCCATATAACCAGGATTTTTATCTTATCGTAAAAGATGGGCAGGGGGAATTTTTGGCTGAAAAAGAGGCAGTGGATAAAGTGATAAAGGAACTGGATGAATTTTGCCGGTAAAGTCTGTCCTCTGTCGGAAGGAGAAGCATGGAGAAAATAGAGATGAAAAGGGAAAATAATTTTATCAGATATCTGTTTAAATGGCTTCTTCTGATTTTTGCAGTATTCGCCATAGTGAGTATTTGCTTCAATCTGATCACTTATATCAGAGAAAAAAGGTATTATTCTGAAATCATTGAACAGGAACAAAGAGACAGAATCAACTACCTGTCAAAAAATATCAATGATGAATTGACGACGCTGAAGATTACGGCGAGCATGGCTGTGAAAGAGGACATCGTACAGGATTTATATTGCCAGTATGATTTTGTAAACAGTTATGAACGTAATAAAATGATGGAGGATATCAGAAAACGATGTCTTGAAATAGACAATCTTAATTCCTTTGTCTCCTCCAGCACACTTATTCTGCCGGGGAAAAATCTCAAAATAGACAGGGACGGCTATGATATCGTTGATGAGGATGCCTATGCTTTTCTTTTAAATGGAAAGCGGAATGACTTAATCCATATGGAAAATGGAAAAGCATATATTTTTGAAATATTGAATAAAAACTATCTTTTTGATAAATGGTCTGAAAATAATATACTGGGAATTTTCATAATTGAACTGAATACAGGTCTTATCCGGCAGGAGCTACAGTATGCGAAAATGATGGATGCCGATGTACTGTTTATGACAAATCCGGATAAGGACACAATCTATTTTACTACCGGGGATATTGCATTTCAGAATTTGGAACCCAGTGAAAATAAAGAGAAAATCCTTTTGGACGGAGAGGAATACCTGTTTATGAATTCAAAAGATGATGGAGATTTTTTCAGCTTGTATTATATGCAGGATCAGGGATTTCTTCACTTGATACAGGAAAAAATGATAACAAATATACTCCTGTTTGCGGGGATAATTGTACTCACTATTCTTGTGGCATTTCTTCTTTTTTACAAAAGAGTCTTTCAGCCGTTGGAAATTTTATTAGTGGATGCATTTGAACAGATAAAGGAGTCCAATCTGAGCTATAGAATACCGGTTACTAAAAATAACGTTGTTTTTACCAGGCTTTATCAGAATTTTAATTATATGGCGGAGAGGATTGACACTCTGGTATCCCGGGAACTGAAGCAGGAGATTCTGGTGAACCAGGCCAATTATAAGCATCTGCAGGCACAGATTAATCCGCATTTTATGTACAACAGCTATTTCCTTTTATACCGAATGATTAAACGAGGAGATAAAGAGGGGAGCCTGTTGGTCTGCGAAAATCTGGGCAAATTTTTTAAGTACATAAACAGGGATTCAGGAGAGAATAAAAGCCTTTCGGATGAAATCAGTCATGCGCGTTCTTATGCCATTATACAGGGATATCGTTATCAGGGAATCATCCATGTGGATTTTCCGGAGCTTCCTCAGCGCTATAATTATATTGTGGTTCCCAGACTGATCATACAGCCGTTGATTGAAAATGTTTTTAAATATGTGGTGAGTGAGCTGGAAGAGGAGGAAGAAGTAAAACTGAAGGTAAGCTATGAGGAAGCGGATGAGGAATTGCTGATTCATGTAGAGAATTCAGGCAGAATGGAGGAAAAGCAGCTTGAGGAAATCAGAAAAAAGCTTTATGGGGCAAAGAAGGAAGAGGATATAACTGCCTTGATGAATATTAATACCAGGCTGAATGTTTTTTTCGGACAGGAAAGATCTCTGGAAACGGATAAATCAGTATTAGGAGGCCTGAAGGTAAGTCTGCATGTAAGGCTGTAGCGGATGTATTGCCACAGAATATTCTGATATGTGAAAGGAGAGTAAGGTTGAGGGAAAAGAAAAAATATACCATGCTTGTTGTAGATGATGAAGCGATTATTTCTGATGGCTTAAAGGAATTGTTTGAGGAAGAATTTTCTGATATTTTCCAGATATACAACTGCTATCATCCTAAAAAAGCCCTGGAAATATTTAAGTACAGAATGCCTGATGTTGTAGTGAGTGATGTTAAAATGCCCAAAATGAGCGGAATTGAAATGGCTGAGGAAATGCGGAAAATCAAACCGGACCTTCATGTCCTTTTCCTTTCCGGTTATGATGAATTCGATTTTGTTTATTCAGCCATAAAGCAGGATGCAGATGACTATATTCTGAAAACGGAGGGAGACGGTATTATCGTCCAGGCGATGAAAAAAATGACGGAGCTGCTGGACTCTGAAAATCTTTTTATGGAGGAATATAAAAGTGCGCAGTCTAAGATTTCCTATATGGCACCGGCATTTAAGCAGCAGGCGCTGGTACATATTCTGGATGGGACGATTGCTGCGGATGGAGAATTCCGGGATGCTATGATGGAACTGGAAAATCCGCTGCCGGAGGACAGCAAACTGCTCCTGTTGATAGGAACACTGCAGGAGAAGGTAACGCAGATAACGCAGGAAAAAATATTGGAAACGGTGGTGCAGCTTTTGCAGAAGGCCTTCGGGGATAAAATATCCTATATTCATAAGGTGATGTACCGGAAAAGTTTTGTTTGGCTGTTGGAATCGGAAGATAAAGAGCTGCCCGCATTGCTTTTTGTTTCGGCATTGGATATACAGAAAATGATTCAACTGCGCCTGGGGCTTTTGATGTATTTCGGGATTGCAAGGGAAAGTGTGGGATGGAAAGAATTGTGCTCTGGTTACAGCGAATTGTGGACCGAAATGCAGCGTCAGGCAATTAATGAAGAAAACAGCATTATTATGGAAAGCAGGGAACTTTATATCAGTGATTCCTTTAACGGGGAAGAGTCTGATTTTGAGCAGATGCTGACGCCCATTACAGAGAAGCTACGTATGATGGAGGAATTTCTTTCGGGAGAGAATTTTCCTGCTTTTACGGATTTACTTCAGGATATTCTTTCAATCCTGGTAAAAGCGAAAAGACATTCCCTGTATGCGTTGGAAATTTATTACTCGCTGGGCAATATTCTGATAGCCTACATTAATAAGAAGAATATCAGGCCGCAACTGGCTTCCAGGATCCAGCTTATGGAGCTTTTTGATCCGGGTTCCTTTGTCACCTGGGAGCAGGCGGCTGAGTACATTATAAGACTGACTTCGTCCATTCAGGAAATCTGTATGGAAACACAACAGACAACAATGATGAGTATAACCGAAAGAACGAAAACATATTGTCTTTCCCATCTTTCAGAGGATCTTTCATTACCGGTAATCGGGCAGGCGATCGGTTTTAACCCAGTGTATCTTTCCCGTATTTTTAAGCAGATTGAAGGAACGAGTATCAGGGAATATATAGAAATCTGCCGCATGGATTTGGCCAGGCGGCTTATTCGCAGCACCAGAATGAAGGTGTATGAAATTGCTGAAAAATGCGGATATCAGAATCCGGCTTACTTTATAAAAATATTCAGGGCACACTATGGCATGACGCCACAGGAATGCCGGGATATGGGATGAGAATCTGGCGCAGTACTGCTTTCAGGTAACAGTTCGATTGGACTGTTACCTATTTTTTTTAGTATAAAAGTAAAAATCGTTTTATTTTTTTTGCGAATATATACTGATATATTGGAAATACAGAAAGGAAGGGATGATATGAAAGAAGTCGCTGTAAAAAAGAAAAAAGGGTGGTTTCATAGGGAACTGCCGTTTCACATTATGCTGCTGCCGGCTGTGGTGATTACATTTATCTTCCGTTACATTCCATTTGCCGGTATTACCATGGCATTTGAGGATTATACTCCCTTAAAAGGGATATTTCATCAGAAATGGGTGGGACTTGATAATTATAAATACCTGTTTTCACTGCCCGGCTTTTCAAGTGTAATCTGGAATACTATTTTTATTGCTGTGATGAAAATGGCCGGTAATCTGATATTTCCGGTGCTTGTCGCACTTTTGCTCAATGAGGTAAGGGCAAGGCATTTTAAGAAAACGGTGCAGACCGTCCTGTATCTGCCGCATTTTATTTCATGGGCAGCGCTGGCAGGCATTTTTATTGATATACTTTCGCCTTCGGGAGGAATTGTAAATCAGCTGATAACAACGTTGGGAATGAAGTCAGTTTTCTTTCTGGGTGATTCAGGCGTATTTCCCTATACCATGGCGGCAACGGATATATGGAAGGAACTGGGCTGGGGAACGATTGTATACCTGGCGGCTATTACAGGAATTGATCCTACCTATTATGAAGCAGCAAGAATGGATGGTGCAGGTAAATTTAAGCAGGTGCTGTATGTGACTATACCGGGTATTCTGCCTATGATCCTTCTCATGATGGTCCTGAGTGTGGGTAATGTTCTTCAGGCGGGATTTGAGCAGGTTTTTAATCTGTACAGCCCTCAGGTATATTCTACAGGCGATATTATTGATACCTATGTCTATCGGATTGGCGTAATAGAAGCCAGATTCGATCTTGCAACTGCGGTCGGCCTGTTTAAATCGGCGATTTCCTTTGTGCTGATTATGTTCGGATATAAGCTGGCAGATAAGCTGGCGGGATATAAAGTATTCTGATATCCGAAGGGGATTCAGGCATGAAGAGGATAGGAGCATAAGTTTGAAGGAGCCTTTCAAACTGCTTATTAATGCAGTATCGCAGGTAATTCTGCGATACGCAGGAGGTATAGAAATGAAAATAAAAGAAACACCGTCCGCAAAAATTTTTGTATTTTTGAATTATATCATACTGGGATTGCTGAGTCTCTCCTGTCTGTTGCCACTGATTAATCTGTTTGCAATTTCCTTCAGCGCCAGATCCATGGTGGATGCGAATGCGGTATCCTTCTGGCCTAAAGGCTTTAACACGGCGGCATATGAGTACATACTGTCAAATAAACAGTATTACCAATCCTTCGGCATCACGCTTGCCAGAGTTTTGCTGGGTTGGGCGGTGAACCTGATTCTTATTATTCTGGTAGCATATCCGCTGTCCAAGGATGATCCAAGAACCTTCCGATGCAGGAAATATTATACATGGTTTTTTCTGATTACAATGGTTTTCAATGGAGGACTGATACCGACTTACCTTGTCGTTAGCAAAATGCACATGATAAATTCTTTTCTGGCGCTGATACTGCCGGAGGCACTGCCGATGTTCTGCGTGCTCATTATGCTGAACTTCTTCAGAGGACTGCCGAAGGCTATTGAGGAAGCTGCACTGGTAGACGGAGCTAATTGGTTTGTAACGATGTGGAAAATATATCTTCCCCTCTCAAAGCCCTCACTGGCGACAGTATCCCTTTTCGTAATTGTCAATCACTGGAATGCATGGTTTGACGGACTGATTTATATGAATTTGCCGGAGAAGTATCCTTTAATGACCTACCTTCAGTCCGTAGTTCTAAAATTTGATGTAACAAAAATTACTTCTGAACAGCTTATGATGAATCCGCACCTGATGGAGGTAACCGGACGGGGAATTAAGGGAGCGCTGATTCTTCTGTGTACGGTTCCGATTCTGCTGGTATATCCGTTCCTCCAAAAATATTTTGTATCAGGGGTAGTAATGGGAAGCGTAAAGGAATAAGTCACTGGCGAAAAACTTCGCAGGGCGTAAGCCGCCCCTGCGTGAATACAGGCAGATACCGGCAGACAGCCGGTTTGCATAAAGAAAAGGAGGACTCTTATGGAAAACAAAAAAGTAACAGCATTGTTCCTGACAGCGGCGATGGCGGCTTCACTGATGGCCTGCGGCAGCAGTCAGGGAGGAGAAACAGCGCAAAACCAGACAGCCCAAAGTGTACAGGAAAGCTCACAGGAGAAAAATGAAAATGTGGAGCTGACCTATATGCATAAGCTGAATGGTACGGAGAAATATGTGGGCGATGATGATATCAATAACAATGTGTGGTCAAGATGTTATCAGGATGAATTGGGAATCACCCTGAAATATACAATTGCAGCGGCAGGTGACGATTACACACAGAAGCTGACGATGGCGATTGCATCCAATGATCTTCCAGATTTGATGGATCTGCCGCCGGAGGAATTTTCAGAGCTGGCCAATGCGGGAATGTTGGCAGATATTACGGATGCCTATGATACGTATGCATCAGACCTTCTGAAGGAGACAATAGAGGTTGATGGTGGAATTCAGCTGGCTTCTGCAAAGGTGGATGGAAAGCTGTATGGATTGCCCCAGCTGTCTGCGGCTGACGGTACCTGCGATTTGCTCTGGATACGTACAGACTGGCTTGAAAATCTGGGCCTGGAAGCACCGACAACTATGGATGAGCTGATTGAGGTGGCAAGGGCATTCCGGTATGATGATCCGGATGGCAACGGACAAGATGACACATGGGGAATCGGGTTCCAGAAAGATATTGTTAAAGATGACGGCGCAAGCCCCGGAAGCTATGAAGGTTTTTTTGCAGCATATGGAGCTTATTCCAAGGCCTGGCTGAAGGATGAAAACGGACAGATAGCCTATTCAGGCATAAATCCTGGAATGAAGGAAGCGTTGATTCAGTTGAATCAGATGTATAAGGATGGTCTGATAGATCCGGAATTCGGTGTTAAGGATACGGTTAAGCTGGGAGAAGATATTGCAGCAGGTAAGGTAGGAATGTTCTTTGGTCTGGAGGGAATGCCCTGGGGAGCCTGTAAGAGTAATATTGAAAACGATCCTGAAGCGGACTGGCAGTGTTATCCGATTGTATCAGCTGGCGCCGAACCGGCAAAGCCTGTTACCTATGTAAGAATTTCACGTTATTATGCAGCAAATGCAAAATGTGAGCATCCGGAAGCTCTTGTGAAAATAGCAAACGTTTTCCAGGATAAAATCAATTCACTGGAAGCTTCTGAAGAGACACTGAATACATTTGGCGTTGATCCGTCTACCGGAATTAATTTTGCGGAATATGCAGCATTTGCCATGGATCCTGCAATACAGAAATGTAATACCTATTATAAAGAAATTAAAGATACTCTGAATGGAGATTCCAAGATAGAAGAGATTCACCCGGAAGCCGCCAGATACTATAAGGTTATTAAGAGTTTTATTGACAACGGAATGGATAAAGGGGCTGACTCTCTTGGGTGGAATTATTATAAATTCATTGGGCCGGAAGGCAGCTGGAATACAATTATCAATGATTATAAGGCAAATGACAGGCTGGTACAGTCCGTTTTCTTTGGAGCACCTACTCCTACCATGAGCACCAATCTTTCTTCTATGGACAAGATGCAGGCAGAGACATATGTAAATATTATTATGGGAACGCAGTCTCCTGATACCTTTGATGATTTTGTAAAGAGTTGGAAGGAGTTGGGCGGTGATCAGATTACCGCAGAAGTAAACGACTGGTATAACACAACCTTTGGTGAGCTGAAATAAAAAGGCTTTTATACTTATATATTATAACTGGGAAAGGCAGACAGGATGAAAGGAAATTATAATATTTTTTATACGCCGGAAGAGCAGTACCCCGGAATGCCCCACGGAGAAATGTGCGGAGACTTTATGCCATTTTTCTGGAAAGGAACCTTCTACTTATTTTATTTGTACAAGTACTGTGTTTATATGGTGGAGACAAAGGACTTTGTGAGCTTTGAAGCTCCAAGTCTGGTACTTCAAAACGGTTCTCCTGAGGATCAGGACTGGCATATCGGAACGGGAAGTGTCTTTGAGCATGATGGAATATTTTACTTTCACTATACCGGATTCTGTGAAGGAAATGCCGGTGACGAAGAGAGGAATGAACAGGTTATTATGCGGGCTGTAAGCAGAGATCTTAAAATCTGGGAAAAGGATAAATCATTCTTCTTTAGACCGGATACGAGATTCTATGGAAACCTGCATTGGCGTGATCCTCATGTGTTTTGGAATGAAGAGCTTCAGAAATTCTGCATGCTCATTACGGCAGAAGAAAGAGATGGAATTCTGCTGCACTCCGGCTGCACGGCAGTATATGTATCAGAGGATGTAAGAAGCTGGGAGCATTATAAAACCCTGTATGCGCCGCGGACCTTTATTACACATGAATGTCATGATTGTTTTCAGATAGGTGATAAATGGTATCTCACTTTTTCAAATTATTCACGCTGGTGGGAAACCAGATATCGGATTGCGGATCAGTTCGATGGTCCTTGGAGAGTCCCGGCAGTTGATGATATGTTTGACGGGCGGGAATTCTATGCAGCTAAATCAGTTACTGACGGGAAGAAAAGATATATGGTGGGCTGGGAATCTATACGGGAAAACTGCAGTGACAGAGGCAGACATGTATGGGGAGGAAACCTTCTTGTACATGAGCTGGTACAGCGGGAGGATGGAAGACTGGGAGTAAAACTGCCGGATACAATTGAACAGTCGTTTGAAAAAATGCTTCCGATAGAAGTGACTCCAAGGCGAGGTGCTTTTCTGAAGGACGAGGACAGGCTGATAGGAGAGGTACCGGATGGCTTTGGCTGGTGTGAGCTTGGCAAATTGAAGGATACTTGTATGTTTCATACCATAATAAGTTGGGAAGAAGGAACAGACACGGCAGGCCTGATGATACATACGGACCCTGATATGAAAAAATGGTGCCAGCTCCGTTTGGAAATAGGCAGGGGAAGAATTTTGATGGATCGCTATAACAGGGTGGATGGAGATCAGCTTTATCAGGACGAAAGGCCAATAACATTTAAAAATAACAGTGCAGAGATCAGGCTGGTGGTAAGCGGCAATATTATGCTGGCATATGTAGAGGATGTAGCTCTTGTCTCAAGATGCTATGAGATTGGGACAGGGGATATCGGCATCTTTGTGGAGTATGGTAAAGTCTGTTGCTCACAAATACATCTGTTGGAGCAGTAGAAAAATCAGGCATCAGTCGGTCATAGTCTCTTTGAGAATTGTGCGGCTATAAGAAAAAACAAGCATATCCCACAGAAAATCGTGTTGTAAGAAGCACGGAGTTCTGCGGGATATGCTTAGGTTGCAACAGAAATCCTAAAAATCTGGATCAATCATCAGCTCCTTCTGGTTCCTGTAACAAAAAAACGATTTCTTCCTTATAAGGAGGGAGCGTCTTGTCAGGATTTTCCGGATCCGGACGGTAGGGTGTTTCCAGTATCCTGGGGATGCCGGGGAAATCCGGATGGTGTACAATACAGCGCAGCGCTTCGGCGCCGATGGTGCCCTCTCCGATATTGGCATGGCGGTCTTTTGCCGCGCCCAGGCTGTTTTGCTGTCATTAATATGAAAAACAGCGATCTGTTCCCTGCCGAGTATCCGGTGGAATTCCTCCATGACCCCGTCAAAGTTATCCACAATGTCGTAGCCTGCGTCATTTACATGGCAGGTATCAAAGCATACCCGCAGCTTGTCACTGCAGGCGACTCCGTCATAGATGGCGGCAAGCTCTTCAAAGCTCCGACCGATTTCAGAGCCTTTGCCGGCCATGGTTTCCAAAGCTATACATACCGGTGTATCCGGGGTGAGCACCGCATTCAGCCCCCGGACGATTTGGCGGATGCCCGCCTCGCTTCCCGCGCCCACATGGGAGCCGGGATGAAGTACCAGCACGCTGCTGCCCATGGCGGCGGTCCTTTCCAGCTCCAGCGCCAGAAAGTCCACAGCCAGGGAGTAGGTATCGGGATTTACCGTGTTGGCCAGATTGATAATATAGGGCGCATGCACTACAAAATCCTCGATCCCGTTCTGTTTCATATAATCTTTTGCAGCATCTATATTCAGTTCGCTGACAGGCTTCCGCTTTGTATTCTGGGGCGCGCCGGTATACACCATGAAGGTGTTGGCCCCGTAGGACACGGCTTCGCGCGCCGAACCAAGCAGCATTTCCTTTCCTGCCATTTTTACATGAGATCCGATTTTTATCATAAAAAATACTCCTGTATCAGGTATCTTTTCCGGGTTGCTTTCAGCCGCTTTTCCGGCGGCAGGAAATCAGTATAGCACAGGATTTGTTTTGTGAAAAGATAAAATTTCAGGGAATTATTATGTTGATGTGGATAAAATTGTGGAATGTGCGGATTACCAAAAACGGAGACGATTTTTTTCGGAAATGTCCTGTGGAAAACTTGTTTATGGCGCCATGAATTGTGGATAACTATGTGGAAACTGGGGATTTCTTATGCAGATAATGTCGAATAAATAAGAAATTTGGTACTTATGCACATTTTCACATGATGGTCGATATTGAGTAAAAATGACCCTGTGGTTACTCCAGTTATGTAAATCAATGTGGATAATTCAGAAGCCTTATCCACAAAAAACCCCTTTTTATAGGAGTGGAAAATACTGTGAATTTATGTTATCCACACATCTGGATAAGTGGAAAATTATCACCGGATACATGGAAAAATACCTGTGCGGAAAGCAGTGGAAAGTGCAACCGGTATATGTTATACTTGCACGGGAAACTTTTATTGCGGAGATTTTTGCGGGTTTCCCTGAAAAGAAGAAAAAAGGAGGACACAGCGATGTGGGCTTACGAAAGCGTTTTTTACCAGATATATCCTCTGGGCTTCTGCGGAGCGCCGTTTGAAAACGACGGGACACAGCAGGCGCCGGAGACTGCGGGAATACGGAAGGTGATTGACTGGATCGGACATATCAGAAAGCTGGGGGCAAATGCCATATATTTTTCCCCCCTGTTTGAATCCGATACCCATGGATACAATACAAGGGATTTCAGGAAGGTGGACCGCCGCCTTGGCACGAATGAGGATTTTAAGGAGGTTTGCTCCAGGCTTCATGAGGAAGGAATCCGCGTGGTTCTGGACGGGGTGTTTAACCATGTGGGAAGAGGCTTCTGGGCCTTTCAGGATGTGCTGAAGAACAGGGAGAATTCGCCCTATCTTAACTGGTTCCACATTAATCTTGGAGGAAACTCCAATTACAATGACGGCCTCTGGTATGAGGGCTGGGAAGGCAACTACGATCTGGTAAAGCTGAACCTGCGGAATGAAGAGGTCATCAACCATATTTTTGAAAGCATCAGGCTGTGGGTGGAGGAGTTTGATATTGACGGGCTCCGTCTGGATGTGGCTTACTGCCTGGATCACGATTTTGTAAGACGGCTGCGCAGCTTCTGCGACGGGCTGAAGGAGGATTTCTTCCTTGTGGGAGAGATGCTGCACGGGGATTATAAGGTGCTGGTGAATGACGGCATGCTGCATTCCTCCACTAATTATGAGTGTTATAAGGGGCTGTATTCCAGCTTTAACAGCATGAACCTGTTTGAAATTGTCCATTCATTGTTAAGACAGTTCGGTCCCGAAAACTGGACGCTTTACAAAGGGCTGCATCTGCTTTCCTTTGTGGATAACCATGATGTTACGAGAATTGCCAGCATCCTGTCCAATGAGAAGCATCTGCCGTTGATCTATGCGCTGATGTTTGGCATGCCGGGAATTCCCTGTGTATATTATGGAAGTGAATGGGGCGCCAAAGGAAATAAAAGTGAAGGGGATCAGGCGCTGAGGGCCTGCTTCGAAGCGCCCGTGGAAAATGAATTGTCTGAATTCATCAGCCGTCTGGCTGAGGCTAAAAAGAACTCCCATGCGCTCAATTACGGCGCATTCCGTTCGGTGGTGCTTACCAATAAGCAATGTATTTTCGAACGCGCTGCCGACGGGGAAAGGGTGCTTGTGGCAATTAATGCGGACAGCGAGCCATATACGGCTCACTTTGATGCGGGCTGCGGCATGGCGGTGGATCTGATTTCAGGAGAAAACCACGATTTTGGCGGAGGAAGCCAGCTTGCGCCCTACAGCGCGTATTTCTGGAAGTGCGAAGCGTAAGGCAGCAGCCGCGGAGGTTTAGAACAGTTACATTGAATCAAAAAAACAGAAGTACCGGGCAGGGCTGCTCCGGCGCTTCTGTTTTTTTATAAAGCCTTTTAAAGATAACCCATGTCGGTACGGCAGGGCGCAGACGCCGTACATGGCTGTGCAGGGATTACCGGGCGGCCTCGTCCAAAAGACGGCGCACAGCGCGTACAGCGCC
>OHQZ01000344.1_pt1 | contig 20746 bp, 15 predicted proteins | sample 1578281 | NCBI WGS metagenome assembly OHQZ01 (sample SAMEA3879589, study PRJEB24766) | human gut metagenome | biome: human-associated habitat; feature: feces | place: USA | collected 1985/1987
CCGGGTAAAAAATACCGCAGGCTTTCCGGCTGACCGTCTGGAAAAAATACAGGCTGCCTTTTCCGACTTTAAGAAAGAAGCCTTACAGAGAAAAAAGACTGTAAAAACAGGAACAGCCAGCCCGAAAGAATTTACGGACTGGCTGTATCAGCAGAGTAATGTAATTGTGGAACTGACAGAATATTAAATTTTTTTCTCGTTGTGAGGTTTCTGTGACATTTTGCTGATACTATAAAAAGAAAAAGGATGTGATACTATGCGAATACTGGTTGTTGAAGATGACCAGCTTTTGAATAAGACATTAAGCTATAATCTGTCGGCTGTCGGATATTCCGTGGATGGGGCTATGTCAAAGGCTGTTGCCATAAGATTTCTTGAAAAACAGGATTATGATTTAATCGTTTTGGATGTCAATCTGCCAGATGGGAACGGGTTTGATATATGCCATGAGGTAAAAGAACGCCGTCCTGATACCGCCGTGATTTTTCTAACCGCAAATGATATGGAAAGCGATATGCTGAAAGGATTTGAATTGGGCGCAGATGATTATGTAACAAAGCCCTTTCCTATCAGCGTGTTCCAAAAGAAAGTATCTGCTTTACTGAACCGCATTTCAGCACAATCCGGCGGCGATTTCTACGATGACGGGAATTTGTATATCAATTTTTCCGAATTATCAGCCTGTCTCGCAGGACAGCCGATTACCCTTACATCGTTGGAATATCGTTTATTAAAAGTGCTGACAAGAAATTCTCAAACTGTCCTGACACGTCAGGTATTGCTTGAAAAGCTGTGGGATGTAGATGAAAATTATGTGGATGAACACGCACTAACCACAACGATCAGCCGCATCCGCAGTAAAATTGAAACGAACCAGCATTCCTACATCAAAACCGTTTACGGTATGGGCTATATGTGGATTGGAGGAGCGCAAAAATGATTTCAAAAAAACTCTCCTTAAATAAAGTCTGCATAATACTGGCAACTACCATTTTACTTTTATCAGTGGTCATGTTTTCGGTTCTATATATCCTGACCAAAGAAATGTCTGTGGTATTTTGTAGCATGGCTTTTGGTCTGCTTTTTCTACTTTGTGTTACTGCTTTTGTGATACTGATACGGCGAAAGCTGACTTTGTTTTCTGAAATGCTTTGCTGCACCTTAGACGAAATGATGAATGGAAAAATAGATGTATCACAGGTTGCCGAAGAAGAAAACCTATTTTATAAAATCAATCATCGGCTGGTGCGTCTTTATGAGGTTATGCAGGAAAGCAAAAACAGCGTTGCCAGTGAACGAGCTGACTTACAGGAGTTAATTTCCGATATTTCTCATCAGGTAAAGACACCGATAGCAAACTTAAAAATGATAAATGCCACCTTATTAGAACAAGAAGTGCCACCGGATAAACAGCGGGAATTTCTACTTGCCAGTGGCACACAGCTTGATAAACTGGATTTCTTAATGCAGGCTATGATAAAAACTTCCCGACTTGAAACTGGCGTTATCTCACTTGAAAAGAAACAGCAGCCTATCTATGATACTCTTGCTATGGCGCTGGGCGGTATTTTTCTGAACGCTGAAAGAAAGCACATACAAGTTGAAGTAAACTGCCCGGAAACATTGGTTGTTTCCCATGACCGCAAATGGACAGCAGAAGCCTTATTTAACATATTGGATAATGCAGTTAAGTACACGCCGGAGTACGGTTCTATTCGTGTTTGCGTTGAAAGCTGGGAAATGCACCTGAAAGTCAGCATTACCGATACCGGCAAAGGTATTCCCGAAAACCAGCAAGGAGCAATTTTTAGGCGCTTTTATCGGGAAGAAGATGTCCACGATATAGAGGGAATCGGCATTGGGTTGTATCTTGCAAGGGAAATTATTAGCTTACAGAACGGTTATATACAAGTAACTTCTCAAGTAGGAACAGGTTCAACATTCTCCGTTTTTCTTCCCCATGAATAACCTGTTTTTTTGAAATGTCACAGGATTGTGACATTTCAGGGCAATTTATTATGCTGGCTGTGACATTTCTGTGAGGTTTGGTCGTTATAATGGATTTATCAAAAAGAAAGGATGGTGTTCTTTATGAGCATTTTGCAAACGACTGAACTGAAAAAATATTATGGCACAGAGCCGAACATTACCAGAGCCTTGGATGGTGTGACCCTCTCCATAGAAAAGGGCGAATTTGTAGCCATCGTGGGAACCTCCGGCAGCGGTAAATCCACGCTGCTGAACATGATAGGCGGATTGGATGTGCCCACCTCCGGCCAGGTGGTCGTGGATGGCAAGGAGCTGTCCAAACTCAAAGACGAGGAACTGACCGTTTTCCGCAGAAGAAAGATCGGCTTTATCTTCCAGAACTACAATCTGGTGCCGGTGCTGAATGTCTACGAAAACATCGTGCTGCCTGTGGAGCTGGACGGAAACAAGGTAGACAAGAAGTTTATGAAAGAAGTTGTTCAGATGCTGGGGCTGGAGGATAAGCTGAACAATATGCCCAATAACCTCTCCGGCGGTCAGCAGCAGCGCGTAGCCATTGCCCGCGCCTTGGTGTCAAAACCCGCTATTGTTTTGGCTGATGAACCCACCGGCAACCTGGACAGCAAGACCAGCGCTGATGTGCTGGGGCTTTTGAAAACCACAAGTCAGAAATTCCACCAAACCCTCGTGATGATTACTCATAATAATGAGATTGCCCAGCTTGCCGACCGTATCATTCGGATTGAGGATGGCAAGATCGTGCAGTAAAGGGGGCGGGACTATGAATGACATTCTATTTGGCAATAATAATACAAAAACCATCAAGCGGCTGTCTAAACAATATTTCAAGAAGAATAAGGTTCGTAATCTGGCGGCGATTCTTGCGATCGTTCTGACAGCATTTTTGTTTACATCCATCACTTCACTGGCATTTAACATGGTATCCTCCATGCAGCTCTCTATGCAGATGCAGAAAGGCAGCAAGGGAGATGGAACCTTCGGCTATATGACAGAGGAGCAATTTGAGCAACTGAAAAACAGTGATTTTGTGGAGCAGGCAGGTCATCGGCGGACGATTGGATATGCAAGCAACGCCGTGGGTCATTCTGTTGAATTAAACTATGCTGACAGCATACAGCAGGAACTTACATTCTGCGTGCCAACGCATGGTTCAGCGCCGGAAAAGGCGAATGAAATTGCTACTACCGACCTGGCTTTGAAGGCCCTTGGTGTGGAACCGGAGATCGGAGCAGAAGTTCCTCTGGAATTTGAACTGCGGGGAAAAACCTATCATTATGATATGGTGCTTTCCGGTTGGTGGGAAGCAAGCAACGATACGGTCAGCGTGGCGATTCTCTCAGAGCAGTTTGTAAAAGATAATCCGGATGTGGTGAAAAATACCCACGCAGTGGATGGAGAAATCTCAGGGGTTACTTTTTCTGAAGTTGTGCTGAAAGACAAGACGAACATTCAGGAGCAGATGGATAGCTTTGTCTACTCCATCGGCGGCAATCCAGAGGATATGTCTGCCGATAACTTTATCCTCTCTGTTGAAAACCAGATGGGAAAAGCCATGATTTCTTCGGAGTCCATCTTATTTGCCGTAGTATTTGTTTTGATGTTTGTATTGTGTGGCTATCTGCTGATTTATAATATTTTTGATATTTCCGTTATGCAGGATGTTCGGCAATATGGCTTATTGAGGATGATTGGTACTTCTACACGGCAAATTAAAAGCATCGTCAATCGGCAGGCGGTATGGCTGACCCTAATCGGTCTGCCGATCGGTTTAATTGCCGGGTTCTTTGCAGGCAGGGCGTTGCTTCCGGTAGTAATGCGAATTTTCAGTTATGAGTATTCTACGGCAAGTTTGCAGGCATCGGCATCTCCTATGCTATTTGTTATAGCCGCATTGTTTACGATTTTGACAGTGTTTATCAGTACCCGCAAACCGGCCAAAAAGGCATCAAAAGTATCTCCCATGGAGGCAATTCGTTATACGGAGCAGGATGATTATAAAAAGAAAACGGTTACACGAATCAGTGGAGCAAAGCTCTCTCACATGGCATTTTCTAACTTAGGACGTAACAGACGCCGTTGTGTATTCATTGTTGTTTCTATGCTTTTGTGTATCGTTCTGTTCAACTCTATTATCATCGTGACACAGAGTATGGATGAAGAAAAGTGGATTACCCGCACAACAAAAACAGATTTTACCGTCTACAATTCGATTGCAGTCAATGTTCAGGAGGGCTTTAGACATCACGAAGATGCACTTCCACAGCAAGTAGTAGATATGATCCGTGAGCAGAACGGTCTGGAAGAAGAACGGTATCTTTACCGTAACACCGTAGATGACGGTAACGTGCTTGTGGATTACGGCTTTGAGGGACTTACTTGCACAAATACTTTTGAATATGAAAATGGGATTAGCAAGTCTTTCGGGAATTATGCGCTGAATACTGCCCCGGATGCAGAAAATCTTTTCTTTGGAAATGTCTATGGCGCTTCCGAACATTTTTGGTCTGACATGATGATTTATGATGGTGAAACAGATCCTAATGTACTGAAACAGAAAATGCTAACCGGAGAATATGTCATTATCGGAAACCGATTAGACCGACTGAGTGGTGGCCCGAAAACAACATCCCTGTCAGAGCAGTTGCAGATCGGTGATAGCATTTCTTTTTACAGGGATGGTGAGTTAGTCAAAACCTGCACAATTCTGGCAAAAGCCTGCACCGTTGGGACTGAGGACGAAACGCCGACAACAACTACGGCTACGATGCATATTGGCGGCGATGCGCCTTTTGTGTATTTACCAGACACCGTATTCAAACAGATTTACACGACCCCGACCCTGTTGAACTATGGATTTAATATGGATGCTTCTCTGCATCCGCAAATGGAGGACTTTCTGAGCAGTTATGTTGAAAAGAACCCCTCTGTTACCTATACCTCAACAAAATTACTGAAAGAACAATTAAATTCTGTTGCAAGTATGGTTTGGGTTGTAGGTAGTCTGATTGGCTGTATCATGGCATTGGCAGGATTGATTAACTTTACAAATATGATCATCACCAATATTATTACCCGTCGCCATGAGTTTGCGACTATGCAGAGTATCGGTATGACAAATCGCCAGCTTCAAAGGCTGATGGTTTATGAAGGCGTTTACTATGCCGCTGGTGCAGACATCATTGGTGGAGTGGTTGCGCTGCTGCTTGCTGTGACGGTGCTGAAAAATGTCTTGAACTCGCCATCTATGTGGTTCTTTACTCTGCACATTACATTGGTTCCAGCTTTGGTCATCGGCGTGCTTTATCTGTTGCTGGCTGCGGTCATTCCGCTGATCGTTCTCCACTTCTTTAACAAAGGAACTGTGGTGGAACGATTGAGGACTTCGGAATAAGAGTAATTCTCTTAATAACCATGTAAAAAACAAATCAAAAAGGTACTTGATATTGCGCTTCATTGCTTTTATCAAGTACCTTTTTTCATGCAGTATCATATAAGCGTGGATTCGTTATATTTGGTGTGGTATCTTTAACTATGGGAAACTCCGGTTTCCCATTTGCTGACGGTCTGCGGCGCCACGCCCAGAAGCGCGGCCAACTGCTGCTGGCTGAGGCCGTGCTGTTTTCGTAACGGAGCGATTTGAAATTGAAATTCTGCCATAAAGTGTCCCCCTGTAATCTAAATGCCGCGCGGCCGTTAAGCTTTTTTACATACAATAACGCCGCTGCATCCTGTTTTGTTCCGGCCGGTAAACATACTTTACCACAGATTGGCCTGTCCAGGTATCCCGTTCTGCGGGAGAATGCCCGCCTGATAAGCGGACGGGGCCGGGAAAAATTTATCATCAATATGTACCATCCGCCGCAATATGAATGGCATGGCTGAATAGTCCCCCTTTTTCGGGGGAAATTGTAAATATCCGGCATAGGACATCCTGTCCGCCAATAGATTAGTAAAAAAGGCGGATAGGTTTTTCTATGAAAAAAATATGCTTGCTGGTGATAGTCTCCATCATGGCTGCTATGCTTTCTGCCTGCGGCGGCGAAACAGAAAAAGAAGAGAACAGGAACAATCTGGAATTTACGGTGGTAAGCGAGGATAGGCTGCCGGATGAGCTGAAGGAAATTCTGGATCAGAAAAAGGAAAGCGCCTTCAAGCTGACCTATGCGGACGAAGGCTATCTTTACATCTGCGTCGGCTATGGAAAGCAGGAAAGCGGCGGCTACAGCGTGACGGTAAATGAACTGTATGAAACGGACAATGCCATTTACGTCAATACCAACCTGCTTGGCCCCAAAGCGGGAAGCTCGCCCGGGACCAGTCCCTCCTATCCTTATATTGTACTGAAAATAGAATTCAGGGACAAAACGGTAGTATTTGATTGAAGAGAAGCGGCAGGGATTCCTGTGAGCGTCCGTTTTTACAGGGATCGGTGACTGTGTGCGGAAAATCCGGGCAGCCATAAATCCGGGCAAAGCGGTTGAAGAAAAAAACGGGTGTATGGTATAATGTCGGTGTAGCCGACATTATACCTGCGCCGGTTCGGGCAGGGCAGTGTCCAAAACAAAGAACCGCAGGTCGGCAACAGCAGAAGGAGAAAAATATGCTGCTTATCAAAAATACACATATGATAGACCCGGCGTCAGGCACTGACGCCAGGAAAGACATTTTGATTCAGGATGATAAAATCATAAAAATAGCAGACTCTGTCACGGAAAAAGAGGCTGCTGTTTTTTCCGGCAAGGAGGTGGACATGCTTCAGGTCATAGATGCCGGAGGCATGATTGCCGCGCCGGGACTTGTGGATGCCCATGTCCATTTCCGGGAACCGGGCTTTGAACATAAGGAAGATATCCGGACGGGAGCCCGCGCTGCGGCGGCGGGAGGCGTTACCACCGTGGTTCTCATGGCCAACACGAATCCATGCGTGGATAACCCGGAAACCCTTGCCCGGGTTTTGGAAAAAGGAAAGCAGACGGCAATCCATGTAACCACCTGCGCCAATGTGACCAGGGGAATGAAGGGGCAGGAGCTGACTGACATGCCTGCGCTCCTGGCGGCGGGCGCTGTGGGCTTTACCGATGACGGAATCCCCCTGCTTGCAGAGGAAACCGCGCGCAGGGCCATGGAACAGGCCGCTACTCTTGGCGTTCCCATCAGCTTCCACGAGGAAAACCCGGCATTTATCGAAAATAATGGAATTAACAGAGGAAAAGCCAGCGCCTTTTACGGAATCGGCGGATCCGACCGCCAGGCGGAAATCGATTTGGTGGCCAGAGACGTGCGACTGGCGGAGGAAACCGGCGCCTGTGTGGTCATCCAGCATATCAGTACAAAAGAGGCGGTGCAGCTGGTAAGAGAAGCGAAAAAAAGAGGGGCCGACGTCCATGCCGAGGCGACGCCCCATCATTTTACCCTGACAGAGGAAGCTGCCATAAAATATGGAACCATGGCAAAAATGAATCCTCCCCTCCGGGAGGAAGCGGACCGTCTGGCCATCATAGAAGGCCTGAAGGACAACACCATCGACATGATAGCTACCGACCATGCCCCCCACAGCGCGGAGGAAAAGGCCAGGGAGCTGACAGCGGCACCCAGTGGCATCATCGGGCTGGAAACCTCCCTTTCCCTGGGGCTGGAACAGCTGGTGGACAAAGGAGAGCTTACCCTCTCCGAACTGATAGAAAGAATGTCCCTTGCCCCTGCAAGACTTTATCATCTGGATGCAGGCCGCCTGACAGAGGGCGGACCTGCGGATCTGATTCTTTTTCGCCCGGAGGAAACCTGGAAAGCGGAGCATTTTCTTTCCAAATCCGCAAATACTCCCTTCCTGGGCCGTAAGATGAAAGGAAAAATCTACTTTACCATAGCAAACGGAAAAATTGCCTACCGTTCCTGACGGATACGGAAGAAAGGAAGAAAAATGGCACAGAAGAAAAAAGAACAAGCCACAGTATTGATGCAGCAGGAGATAGCCCCCGGGATTTATGACTGCCGGATAAGGACGGGCCTTGCCCGGGAAAGCGCCCCCGGCCAGTTTATTGCCGTCTACCCCAGGGACAAAAGCACCCTTCTGCCCCGCCCTATCAGCATTTGTGAAGTGAATAAGGAAGAGGAGACGCTGCGCATTGTTTACAGGGTGGCCGGAAAAGGCACGGCCGAGTTTTCCGGTTATCGCGCCGGAGACACCATGGATATCCTGGGAGTCCTGGGGAACGGCTTCCCTCTTGATAAAGTAAATAAAGACCAGACGGCCTTTCTTATGGGCGGGGGAATCGGCGTGCCTCCCATCCTGGAGCTTGCAAAACAGCTGGACTGCAACAAGAAAATCATTGTAGGCTACCGTGACAGCAGCTGTTTTTTGCGGGAAGACTTTGAGAAAAACGGGGACCTCTATATCGCTACGGAAGACGGCAGCGTAGGAACCGCCGGAAACGTCATGGATGCTATCCGTGAAAATGCCCTCAAGGCGGACATCATATATGCCTGCGGCCCCATGCCCATGCTGCGCGCCATCAAAGCCTATGCGCTGGAGGCGGACATCCCCGCCTATATTTCCCTGGAGGAAAGAATGGCCTGCGGCGTAGGCGCCTGCCTGGGCTGCGTCTGCACCACGAAAAATGTGGACGCACATTCCCATGTGCATAATGCCCGCATCTGCACGGACGGCCCTGTATTTGAAGCCAGAGAAGTGGAAATCTGAAAAAGGCGCTTTCAGCCCGCCTGATACAAAGTGCGCTAAAGCGCACAGATAGGAGTAAACATGAATACAAAAGTCAATATAGCCGGTATAGAATTCAAAAATCCCGTCATGACTGCCTCCGGGACTTTCGGCTCCGGCATGGAATACAGTGAATTTGTGGATTTGAACGCCCTGGGGGCTGTTGTCACCAAAGGTGTGGCAAACGTTCCCTGGCCCGGCAACCCCACTCCCCGTGTAGCGGAGGTTTACGGCGGCATGCTGAATGCCATCGGCCTTCAGAATCCCGGCATCGATGTTTTCATTGAACGTGATATTCCCTTCCTTAAACAATACGATACCAAAATCATCGTAAATGTCTGCGGAAAAACAATAAAAGAATATCTGGAGGTAGTGGAGCGTCTGGCGGATACGGACGTTGACATGCTGGAAATCAACGTATCCTGCCCAAATGTAAAAGAAGGCGCCATTGCTTTTGGCCAGAAAGCCGATTGTCTTTCTGAAATCACTTCCGCAATTAAAAAAGTTGCAAAACAACCAATCATCATGAAACTCAGTCCCAACGTCACGGATATCACAGAGATGGCTATGGCCGCAGAAGCGGCAGGAGCCGATGCCATTTCCCTGATCAACACCCTGACAGGCATGAAAATAGACATCAACCGCCGCACCTTCGTCCTTGCCAACAAAACCGGAGGCATGTCCGGCCCGGCCATCAAACCTGTAGCCGTCCGTATGGTCTATGAATGTGCTCAGAAGGTAAAAATCCCCATTATCGGTATGGGAGGCATCACCACCGCTGAAGACGCCCTTGAATTCCTCATGGCCGGGGCGACCGCAGTAGCCGTAGGAGCCGCCAACTTTATCAACCCCTATGCAACCCGGGATATTCTTGAGGGCATTCAGGCCTACCTTATCCAAAACAAAATTGCCGACATCAATGAAATCATCGGCTGTGTAAAATAAACATGCCCTGACGCCCGAAATCAGGAAAGGACCGGCCAGGAAGCTTTTACATTTTCCAGTCATATTTTTCCCCCGATCGAATACATTGTACAAAGGCATTCGCGTGGAGGGATATTTGTATGGAATTAATAAAAAAGAATATACATATGGACCGCATCAAATGTAAAGCCAGTACGCAGATAACCATGGAAGACGATATCAACATCACCGATTCCAGGCCTGACGTGTACCAGCTCATCGAGGAGCAGGGCGAAGTGGTCATCGATGAAATCAGAGCGGTGCAGGACCATGTGTATGTCAAAGGCAAGCTGGAATTTTCGGTGCTTTATCTTTCGGATGATGATGTGCGCCGTCCGGCCAGCATGCAGGGCAGCATTCCATTTGATGAGCAGATTTATATGGAGGGCGTGGCTCCCACCGACAGCGTATCCATAAAAAAGGACCTGGAGGATCTCAGCGTCGGCATGATCAACTCCAGAAAGCTGAGCGTACAGTCACTGATCCGTTTAGGCCTGTATGTGGAAGAGCTTTATGATGAAGAGGCCGCCGTGGAGCTGAGCAGTGCGGAACCTGTGGAATTCCGGCAGAAGACGATTAACCTCGCCAGCCTGGCGATTCAGAAAAAGGATATTTTCCGCATACGCGAGGAAATGGAGCTGCCCGGGGGATATCCCAATATCTTTGAAATCTTCTGGCAGAACTGCAGGCTTGGAGAAACGGAATTCCGGATTTCCGAAGGAAAGCTTTCCCTCCAGGGCGAGATCCAGCTGTTTTTCCTCTATGAAGGGGAAGGCGAAAACCGTCCTGTCATGTGGTATGAGGCGGTTATCCCGTTCAGCGGCGTTCTGGACTGCCAGGGGCTGAGAGAACGGATGGTGGATGACATTGCCTGCCAGATCGGACATAAGGAAATCGAGGTAAAAGCCGATGCCGACGGAGAAGAGCGCATCATAGGCCTGGAAATCGTTCTGGATTTGGATATGAAAATATATGAAGAAGAACAGACGGAAATTCTTTCTGACGTATATGGAGTAACGAAAGAGATAGAGGCGGTTTCCGGCGTGGGAAACCTGAAGCAGCTTTTAATGAAAAATACAGGAAAAACGAAGATTGCCGGTCATTTCAAGGTGGCTGCAGGACTGCCCAAGATGCAGCAGCTGTGCCACAGTGAATGCGAAATCCAGCTGGCTGAAACCAAAATTGTGGAGGAAGGCCTGCGCATCACCGGGGCAGCGGCAATCAAGAGCCTCTATGGCACAGGAGATCCCGAGGTCCCTTATGACAGTATTTCTGGAACCATTCCTTTCAGCTATGTGCTGGAAATCCCGGGTATCAGCCCGGACTGCACTTACAAGCTGGACGCAGTGCCGGAGGGGCTGAGCGTGACCATGATTGATGCGGATGAAGTGGATGTAAAGGCAGTGCTCGTTTTCCACGGCATTGTTTTCAACCACTATGAGGAGCCTATGATACAGGAGGTAAAGGTGACGGATCTTGATCCGGATAAGCTGAGCAGCCTGCCGGGAATTGTGGCCTACATTGCCAGGGAGGGTGACAGCCTGTGGAATATCGGCAAGAAATATTACGTGCCGGTGTCCCAAATCAAGGATATTAATGAGCTGGCTTCGGATGAAATCCATCCCGGAGATAAGCTGCTCATTGTAAAGGGAATTTCCTGATACAGCCGTTTCCATACAATAACAAACCCGCCGAAAACATAACGGCGGGTTTCCTTTGTTTGCGCGCCATGGGCGCGCTCTAACGGGTGTAAGTCCCGAACACACCCAGATAGTGGGAAGTGTATAGCTGAACAGCAAGGGTGTTTATCGTGAGGTAAAATCTGAAGGAAGCTGTAAGCAAATCTCTGATCTGACGGACAGAAATCACATATAAGGCTAGGCTGCGAGAGATAAGTCGGCAAAGAGCGACGAAGTCTAATAACTATCACATTTGTAGTAGCAGAGTAAATGTGGCGGATACATGGAGGGAAAGAGCGTGCACCTTAAGCGTGGAGGTCTCACAGAGGTTTCATTAGCCCAGTAACAACGAACTGTGAGAAGTCAGCAGAGCCCATAGTAGTGAAGAAGTTTCCGTAATGGAAATGGAGCAAAGGGGCGAACAATCAATCAGTTTTAGTAGAGTCTTGATTGCAGAAAAGACAACATCTGCCGTACCCAATCGGGAAAGGGTGGTCAATTCAAGCGAGACGGAAAGGAACGAACGCATGGACACAAGTAGTCTAATGGAGCAGATATTAAGTAAAGAGAATCTCAACACAGCATATCTGCAAGTCGTACGAAACAAAGGTGCAGAGGGAGTGGACGAAATGAAGTACACGGAACTCAAGGAACACCTTGCAAAGAACGGCGAAATCATCAAAGAACAGTTGAGGACAAGAAAATATAAGCCTCAACCAGTACGCAGAGTGGAGATACCAAAGTCAGACGGAGGTGTCAGAAACCTGGGAGTACCAACAGTAACAGACCGATTAGTACAGCAAGCCATAGCGCAGGTATTAACACCAATCTATGAAGAGCAATTCCATGACCATAGTTATGGATTCAGACCGAATAGGTGCGCCCAGCAGGCAATCATCACAGCATTAGATATGATGAATGACGGCTATGACTGGATTGTTGACATCGACTTAGAGAAGTTCTTTGATACAGTAAATCATGATAAACTGATGACCTTAATTGGTAAAACAATCAAGGACGGAGACGTGATTTCAATTATCAGGAAGTTTCTTGTTAGTGGAATCATGGTAGATGATGAGTACAAGGAATCTGTGATAGGAACACCACAAGGTGGAAATCTGTCACCGCTCCTTGCCAATATCATGTTGAATGAGCTTGATAAGGAAATGGAACAAAGAGGACTGAACTTTGTCAGATATGCAGACGACTGTATTATTATGGTCGGAAGTGAAATGTCAGCAAAGAGAGTGATGAGAAATCTCACGAAGTTTATTGAAGAGAAACTAGGGCTCAAGGTAAATATGACAAAGAGCAAGGTAGACAGACCAAATGGTCTTAAGTATCTTGGATTCGGATTCTACTTTGACAGTAGGGCACACCAATTTAAGGCAAAACCACATGAAAAATCTGTAGCGAAATTCAAGACGAAGATGAAACAGCTCACTTGTAGAAGTTGGGGAGTAAGTAACACTTATAAAGTGCAGAAACTCAATGAATTAATTAGAGGGTGGATTAACTACTTCAAGATAGGTAGCATGAAAACTCTATGTGCGAAAATGGACAGTAACATTCGTTATAGACTACGCATGTGTATTTGGAAACATTGGAAAACTTCACAAAACAGAGAAAAGAACCTTGTAAAGTTAGGAATAGACAGAAACACAGCAAGGAGAGTCGCTTATACGGGGGCAAGGATTGCCTACGTATGCAACAAAGGCGCTGTTAATGTGGCTATAAATAACAAAAGATTAGCCTCATTTGGACTAATCTCTATGTTAGATTACTACACCGAAAGGTGTGTTACTTGTTAAGTTGATTGAACCGCCGTGTACGGAACCGTACGCACGGTGGTGTGAGAGGTCGAAAATTTCTCTAATCAGAGAAATTTTCTCCTACTCGATTATTACACCGTAGAATGATATTGTGCCTAATTCGCTCTCAGGTAATTTATGGGACCGGGCAGGAATCTGCCGTTTCACATGGACAAAAGGATGTTGTCTATTATATAATGTTTTAAGTTACTGAAAACCCGATTTTATATTTGCATAAAGGAAAGAACAAATGATGAAACGGAAAAGAATAATATTGGCCGCTGCTTCGGTAATGGCTGCGGCATTGATTTTAACAGCCTGCGGGAAAAAGCAGGAAACCATGGTGGAAGAGACAGCAGCGTCAACTGAAACGCAGATTGTTGAGACAGAGACGCAAAGTGAAACAGAGACGGAAACGGAAACGGAGGCAACCACCGTTCCGGTTATCGAAGAACGCAGCACGGTGGATGGAAAAATGCAGAGCTATCTGACCGGAGAATGGAAGGATGAAGAGGTTGTAACCAGAAGGCCGATTGCGGTTATGATACCGAATAATTCCCAGGCGATGCCTCAGTACGGGATCTCCCAGGCAAGTGTTATTTACGAAGCGCCTGTGGAAGGAAGAATTACCAGGCTGATGGCGATATTTGAGGATTTTGATGATTTGGATCATATCGGACCGGTGCGCAGCAGCCGGGATTATTTTGTGTATACAGCGATGGGCTATGAGGCTGTTTACTGTAACTGGGGCCTTGCCAGACCTTATGTGGAGGAGCTGATTAACAGAGATACAGTGCAAAACATCAGCGCAGGAGTGGAAGGAATTTACAAGCCTGCTGACGAGGCCTATGGAAGAATCAAACGTCCCGGGTATAAACTGGAATTTACGGGATATCTGTTTATTGACGGTCTGAAGGATGCGATGGAACGTTTGAAATATGACTGGGAATATGATGATGATTATGTGCCGCAGTTTACTTTTGCGGCAGAGGATTACCGTGCGGAGTATAAGGATGCGGAGGATGCTGTAATTGTCCGTCCCGGCGGAACCGGAGCTAATTCAGGCGGCTACGGTGCATACAATCCTTATTTTGAGTATAATGAGGAGGACCAGCTCTATTACCGTTATCAGGACGGGAAGAAACAGATTGATGAGATGAATAAGGAGCAGCTTGCTGTTTCCAACGTGGTTTTCCAGTATTGCCATGGTGAGGTGCGTGATGCTAAGGATTATCTGGCTTTTGGCGTTCACGGTGAGGGGGATGCCATTGTATTCACCGGCGGCAAGGCAATAAAGGGCACCTGGTCCCGTATGGAGGGCGATGGCGTTCCGCCTAAATTCTATGATGAAGATGGCAATGAAATCATTTTTAACCAGGGGAAAACATGGATCTGTAATATCTGGAAGGAATTCTCCGAGTTTGCGGAATATGAATAAGAATGTGGATACGGAAAGATAAGGAATATATAAGAGGGAGCGGGTATTTTCCGCTTCCTTCTTTGCTTTACATGCGTTGACTTTATTCCAAGGGAGTGTTACGTTAATATAAGCAGTTTTGAAGCCTGCGGGAGAAATCTGCCAAAAAGATAACCCTGCGCGAGCTTGCAGGGGAAGGCAGGGGCTTTCATGTAAATTGATTTTTCAACAAAGGAGAAGAGGTATGAAGGATTATAAAATTCTTGAGATTAAAAAAAGCGTATTTGAGGATAACGACAGGGAAGCGGACGAACTGAGGAAGGCATTGAAGATGCAGAAGACCTTTCTGCTCAATCTGATGTCATCCCCCGGTTCAGGAAAAACGACAACACTGAAAAAAACCATTGACATGCTGAAGGATGAGATGAAAATAGGCGTTATGGAGGCGGATATTGATTCTGATGTGGATGCAGCCGCCATATCGGAAACGGGAGTAAAGGTTATTCAGCTGCATACCGGCGGAATGTGCCATCTGGATGCTGAGATGACAAAACAGGGGCTTGAGGGGCTGGAAACGGAAGGCATTGATCTGGCAATTCTTGAAAATGTGGGAAATCTGGTATGTCCGGCGGAATTCGATACGGGCGCATCCAGGAATGCCATGATTCTGAGTATACCGGAAGGGGATGATAAGCCTTTGAAATATCCACTGATGTTTTCCATCTGCGATGTCCTTCTGATAAATAAGATAGATGTACTGCCTTATTTTGATTTTGATATGGAGGCATGTATGGAAAGGGCAAGGAAAATAAATCCGGATATAAAGATTATACCTGTTTCTGCAAGAAACGGCGAAGGTCTGGAGGAATGGGCAGAGTGGCTGCGGGAGCAGGTCCGGGCGTGGAAGGAGTAAGCTGTTTTGCATGAATTGGGTTTATTAATGGAAATTGTTAAAACAGTTGAAAAATTCGCTGTGGAAAATAAGGTTGGCAGGATCGAAAAGCTTGTTCTGCAGATTGGGGAAATATCATCCGTAATACCGGAATATATGAAAAAGGTGTATCCTGCCGCGGTAGAGGGCAGTATGCTGGAGGAGGCGGCGCTGGAAATTGAGATACTGCCGGCTAATGGAAGATGCCTGGACTGCGGCAGAGAATTTCATGCCACCGTGTGCGGGGGAGTCTGTCCGGACTGCGGAAGCAGGAATATGAAAATAATCAGCGGACGGGATTTTTTCATTAAGGAAATTGAGTGTATATGAAGAAAACTGTGGGGGTGATCCTGAAACGTATAGGAAGGGATATCAGACAGTATAAATGGGCGGGGGCAGCTTTCCTGATTTATTATATTGTGGTAAAAGCGGTTTTCCATGCGTTTTGTCCTCTTCTTATCCTGACGGGGCTGCCCTGTCCGGGCTGCGGCACTACAAGGGCGCTTATTTATATTTTTCGGGGACAGTTCGGAAGGGCGTGGCAGCTGAATCCATGCGCTTTTTTGATGGTTCTGTTTGGGGTATATTTTGTTTATATGCGGTATGTGAAGGGGAAAGAGGTAAAGTATGCCATGGAAATTTTGGCTGTGGCTGCGGCGCTTATGCTCCTTGTTTATATATATCGCATGGTTACGGAATTTCCCGGATATCCGCCGATGACCTTCAGGCGGGATAATATTCTGAATCGGATATTTCCCTTTTATAATGATTTCTTGCGGCATCTGTTTGGAATATGATAGAATAAAAGTAGCTCTGGAGAGAAAAACTGCGGATAAAATAAAAACAGGACGCCGTACGGCGCAGACAGGAGGTTTGCATGAGCGACAAGGATATAAATCAAATGCAGAATACAGCGGAGGTCCCGGAGGGCGGAACAGCTGATATCATAAATGAAGAGACGGCAGGAACCATAGAAGTACAGCCGGTAAATGGCGGGATGCCGCGGTCCATGCAAGCTCAGTCGGCTCAGGAAGATATGCCGGCAGCAGTGGATGCAGCGGCTCAGGAAGGTATGGCGCAGGAAAAAACAGCGCAGGAGTCTGCGACGCAGGGGCCGTCAGCTTGGAAGACGGCGGAAGAGGCCATTGGCAGTCAGGGAAATGCGGGAACGGATAATGCATTTCAGAATACCGGAGGCAGCAATAATAACGTATATCAGAATGCGGCCGGACAGAACGGAAGCGGTTATCAGGATGCCAATATCCGTTATGGCACCAATATGTATCAGAGCCAGGCTGGTTACCAGAATCCTGCTGGTTACCAGAATCCTACTGGTTATCAGAATTCTGTCGGTTATCAGAACGGACCCTCCTATGGAAACCAGAACGCCAATACCTATCAGAATCCCAATTTCTTTCAGCAGGGCGGCAATGGCGCGCCCAATAATACATATACGAATGCGAATGTATATGGGAACGGAAACGGTTATGGCCGTCCAAATGGGCAGAACGGTTATCCGTATGGCGGATCCTATCAGGAAAGTCCTTATCAGGGAGCGCCGATTGCTCCTATCAGCCAGGAGGCCCCGGAACCGCCGATGAAGGTATCCGACTGGGTTCTCACCTTACTTGTGCTTGCCATTCCCTGTGTGAATATCATCATGCTTTTTATATGGGGCTTTGGCACGACGGAAAACCGTAGCAAAGCTAATTTCTGCAAGGCGGCGCTGATTTGGACAGCGGTGGTGGCCGCACTTGGATTTATTTTATATATGGTCATAGTAGCAGGTGTAATTGCCGGATTGGTTTAACCAATCCGGCAATTATGTTACAGCCTTTTAAAGCTGCAGCCTTCAGCTGTTCCAGCGCCCTGATGCGCCGCAGGGAAGAATCAGGCCGCTTTCCGTTACCGGAAGGCCGATTTCTTCCGCATCCACATGTCCTCCCAGAACCGGGACGATACACAGATTCATCATATAGGACAATACGGCGGGCTGCAGGCCGGTAGTGTAGGAATTTATAAGAAAGAAACGGGCGTCCCTGGACAGCAGCTGGGTGCACAGCTGTACAAAAGGGAATATGCTCTCCTCGATTTTCCAGATTTCCCCTTTAGGGCCTCTTCCGTAGGAGGGAGGATCCATAATTATGCCGTCATAAGTGTTCCCTCGGCGGATTTCACGTTCCACGAATTTGACACAATCGTCTACCAGCCAGCGGATGGGAGCATCTGAAAGACCGGAGGCCGCCGCATTTTCCTTTGCCCAGGAAACCATGCCCTTGGACGCGTCCACGTGGGTGACGCTGGCCCCGGCTTTAGCGGCACTGAGCGTTGCGCCTCCGGTATAGGCGAACAGATTCAGAACCTTTAAAGGCCGGCCGGACTTACGGATGATGTCCGAAAACCAGTCCCAGTTTACCGCCTGTTCGGGAAATAATCCCGTATGCTTGAAACTAAATGGCTTCAGCCGGAAGGTGAGATCACGGTAATGGATGCTCCATTCCTGGGGAAGATTAAAAAATTCCCATTCGCCGCCGCCCTTGCTGCTGCGGTGATAATGTCCGTTCTTTTTTGACCAGCCCGGGTGCCTGCGGGGAGAATTCCAGATTACCTGAGGATCCGGGCGGACAAGCAGGTAATCCCCCCAACGCTCCAGCTTTTCACCGTTTCCGGTATCCAGCACCTCATAATCCTTCCAGTTTTCAGCTTTCCACATATGTTTGCTCCATTCCTTTTCGTAATAATATTTCTCTGTCATCCATGACCGGGCAAAAATAAAATCCTGCCCGGACAGTATCTGATAACACTATACACGAATGAATTGTGGTCTGCAACCACCGCCTGTGGAAAAATGAGGTTTTATCTTGTTTTTTACAGACAAGGGTGGTAAAATGCCTGTATACGTACAGAAAATAGAATAGATATGATAGAGGCGCGGGCTTTATCAGTACCATTTGGGCAAAGGAACAGGACAGCCGTCCATATGGGAAAGGAAAGACCGCCGAAGAATTGTTTCCCGGTCCGGGGAAGCTTTTCTGGGGCGCAGCAGAATATGCTGCGGACTGTCACAAGGATGTGGAGCGCTATCTGTAATTTACTGCCGAAAAGATCAGGACAGGAACCGTGAATGGGAGTGCGCACAGCCTTATGTTCACGGTTCTTTTTTTGCGTACGTAAAATAGCTGCACAAAGCGGCTGAGGGGAAAGAGAGGATTTTACATATGAAAAGACATGGAAAGAAACTGGCCGGAGGGCTGGGGCTGATATTCCTGCTGGCGGCCTTCTGCTCTGTGACCGTGCTGGCTGCGGGAACGGAGGCGCCCGAGCCTGCCTTGTATGCCACTGTTGCATCATTGATTCCGCCCGTAGTGGCAATTGTCCTGGCCCTGATTACCAAGGAGGTTTACAGCTCTCTTTTTATAGGGATTCTTGTAGGCGGCCTTTTTTATTCAGGATTCCGGTTTGAGGGCACGGTTACCCATATTTTTCAGGATGGATTTGTTGCGGTGCTGTCTGACGGCTATAATGTGGGCATTCTGATGTTCCTTGTTATTCTGGGCGCCATGGTTAGCCTGATGAACCGGGCGGGAGGATCGGCGGCTTTCGGACGCTGGGCAAAAGAAAAAATCAGGAGCCGGGCCGGTGCGCAGCTGGCTACAATTGTTTTGGGCGTTTTGATTTTTATCGATGATTATTTTAACTGCCTGACAGTGGGAAGCGTAATGCGCCCGGTAACGGACAGACATAATGTATCCCGCTCGAAACTGGCGTATCTCATTGATGCAACGGCTGCGCCTGTCTGCATCATAGCGCCGATCTCCTCCTGGGCCGCAGCGGTAACGGGCTTTGTGGAAGGAGAGGATGGATTTTCCATTTTCATTCAGGCGATTCCCTATAATTTTTACGCGCTTCTGACGATTGCCATGATGGTCTGCCTGGTGGTGATGAAGTTTGATTTCGGACCGATGGCAGCTCATGAAAAAAATGCGCAGAACGGAGATCTTTTTTCTTCCGGGAAAAAGGATGAAAAAGAGGTGGAAGTGGAAACTGCAAATCCCAGAGGCCGTGTGGTGGATCTGGTAGTACCCATTCTTGTGCTGATTATCTGCTGTATTGTGGGGATGATTTATACCGGCGGTTTCTTCTCCGGCGCTGATTTCGTCACGGCTTTTTCCAACAGTGATGCTTCGGTGGGCCTTGCTCTGGGAAGCTTCTTTGCCATGGTGCTCACCATCCTTTTTTACTGCGTACGCAGAGTGCTGGGCTTTACGGACTGCATGGCATGCCTGCCGAACGGCTTTAAGGCTATGGTGCCTGCCATCCTGATACTGACCTTCGCATGGACGCTGAAAGCGATGACGGACAGCCTGGGTGCAGCGGCTTTCGTTGCGGCAGCGATGGAGAAGGCAGCGGGAGGCCTGATGAATCTGCTTCCGGCCATCATTTTCCTGGTAGGTTGTTTCCTTGCCTTCGCTACAGGGACAAGCTGGGGAACCTTCGGAATCCTGATCCCCATTGTTGTCGCTGTTTTTGAAAAATCCGATCCGAAGCTGATGATTATCTCCATTGCCGCTTGTATGGCGGGGGCAGTGTGCGGCGATCACTGCTCGCCCATATCGGATACCACGATTATGGCTTCGGCAGGAGCGCAGTGCGATCATGTGAATCATGTGACCACCCAGCTTCCTTATGTTATCACTGTGGCGGCAGTCTCTTTTGTGACGTACCTGCTGGCTGGCTTTGTACAGAATGCGTGGATTACGCTTCCCATCGGACTGGCCCTGCTCATTATTGTGCTGCTGATAATCAGGGGGACGCAGACGAACCGGGCAACGGATTAGTTTTTACATTTCCTTTTATATAGGAAGAAAGACGCTGCGGCCCGAACCAGGATCATCCGAATGGCACGCGGGGAAGGCCGCCAAAATCCAGGCTTAGTAAGAGCCGCCACCGCTGATAAGGGTATTTTTGCGGCGGAAATCCTCCGGAGGAAAGGGGCAGAAATGCCTTTTTCCTCCGGTTTTTGCACAAAAAAACATAATTTTTGTCATCAACGAAAAAAACTTGATTTTTTTAGAAAAAAAGCTTGCATCTTTGGCAGAATATCAGTATAATAACAAATGCTGTGACATGATAGCAATGAAGCGTGAGGTTGCTGCCCACTGTGGCAGGTTTTCCGTGGAGCGAATGTCAAGTTAGGAAACTGACGACAAGTCACTG
>OHQZ01000362.1_pt1 | contig 20099 bp, 19 predicted proteins | sample 1578281 | NCBI WGS metagenome assembly OHQZ01 (sample SAMEA3879589, study PRJEB24766) | human gut metagenome | biome: human-associated habitat; feature: feces | place: USA | collected 1985/1987
CTATGCCCAATTAACAACCGTCAGGGAATTGTAATTGACGGTGAAGGTTCAAAGGTTATTTGCAAAGACTAATTTGAAAATTCCAGTTTGCATATTTCTTAAAAAGATGTATGATATAAAAAAGCTCAGGAGGTTCAAATGAAATCAGCTCATAAATATTTTGCATTCAGTTCACTGATTTGTATGGCTATGGCCATTTACTCAGGTCATAAAATGATTTCTGGCAAATCCAGAAAAAAGAAAGAAACTGCAGCTGAAGAAGCTGCGGAATAATAAGGGGAATAGGGGAGTATTCCATTATATATGAGCCTGGTGGAAAGGGGAGATTCCATCAGGCTCTTTCAGATCTACTCTTCCGTTTCCGGAAAAGACGGCTTATATCGTTTGTTTGCAGATTGTGGCACTACGATTTCAAAAAAATAATATCCAAGATACCGGAGAGCTACTTTTTTCTTCCGGTAAAAACTTGCCCGGCTCATCCCCAGTTCAAGCATAATTTCCATATCTGTCATTTTTCTGTGCCTGCAGAAGCAGCCATAAAGCACATCATAATATTCGGTTCCAAAATTCGGGGTAAAATATTTTACCAATGTCATTGCCCGGTTGACCATATCGCAAAGTCCATAGATTAGAATGATATTGTTTACTTCTTTTTTCAGTTTTCCTAAATTCATGCGGTAATCGTAAGAATCCATATACTGAAGAGCATAAGCCATGTTCTCATTGATCTTTTCCTGACACTCCTGCTCTATATTCATCCAGAACCATCTGATTTTCCAAAATCAAGTCCTGATAATTGTTCATCAGTTCCTTGATTTTTCCATAGTACAGGTTCATTCTTTCTTCTGTATGGCGTGCTGCATTTAAGGTTACTTCTTTAAACGATCTGATCGCATAATCTCTTTCTGTCATTATCAAAATCTCCTTTTCGTATTGAATCGTCTTTCTCTGACGTTCTACACTCCCATCCCTGTGATTTTGACGGAAGCTCAATAAGAATTATTCTTGAGCAGGGTCACATCTGCATAGACAATATAGTGGGTATATTGTTTCATGGACATAAATGTAATGCCCTTATATGTCAATCTGAAAAGAGCAAAAGGGAAAGGTCAGCTCTTCTGCAGATCCTGTTTTCTTTCTTAAATCTTTACGCACTCTTGTATTCCTTATTGTTTGCTCTCTTGCTTGGTAAACTGCGCATGTAGTTAATAGCGTCCTTTTGCAGCCGCAGAGCTTCCTTTCTTTGTTGCTCATTCCAATTTTCCCAATTTGCTCGGTTTTTTCTTCTGATGTAGTATAATTTGCTTGCTGCCCTTTGATACTCAAGGTTTTCTTTTGATTTACCTTTATTGAAGCTTTTCTTTAAGTTTTCCGCAAAATCGTCCAGCTTCGACAGATGTATATTTGCCAATATTGGACTTACTCCTGAACCCTGAGGAGTTCCTGAGAAAGTGCAGTTATAAGCCCATTGCTCCATGTAGCCTGCCTTCAACATTTTCCAAATGAGAGCCAAGAAATTTTCATCCTCGATTCTCTCCCTCAGAATATTCACTAGCACATGGTGGTCAAAGCTATCAAAACAGGCATGAATATCACCTTCTACAAACCATGTGATTCCGGTGAATTGATTCTGTATTTGCTGTAAAGCCGAGTGACAGCTTCTTTTAGGTCTGAATCCATGAGAGCAGTCTGAGAAATTTGGTTCATATATACTCTCAAGAATCATTTTTACAACCTCTTGTACTAATTTGTCTTCTGTTGATGGAATTCCCAATGGACGCTTCTTTGTGCTGTTTTTCTTTTCAATATACACTCGCCTTGCGGGATTCGGCTGATAGCTGAAACTCCTAATGCTTTCGATGAGAGCACTTATTCGCTTCTCGCTCATACCATCTAGGCTTTTGCCATCCACACCAGATGTCATACTTCCTTGAGATTGGCTTATATTCTTATAAGCTAGAAAATAAAACTCTGGGTTGTATAAATTCCGATATAATCTTTTAAATTTATACTGTTTGTTTATTGCTTGTTCTGAAAGACTTTTCAATACCTTTACTGGTTCTCTCAATGTCTCACACATCCTTCCTCGTTTTAGTATTGAATGATAAACTGCCGTCCTTCGCCATGTGGGCGTTATTATTCGCTTCCGATTTTACGGCTATCCTTGTCAATCCAAGGTCCTCGAACTACTATGACGGCTCCGTTACCATGCTGAATATTCAGAGTCATCTCTCTTGCTTTTTACACTTGAGATTTTTCACCTTTCGGCATTACTCATAGCCACTTGGGCATTTCAGTTTAGGTAATCCCCGTTTAGCTTCATTGTGATAAGTTGTACTATTATCGGTATGGGAGTTTTCGTCATTTTCCATTACTTATGGCTGGCTTACGTTGATTATCCCGCGGATTGCAGACAGCAAAATACTAATCCGCCAACGTACCACCGTAACATCTTCCATTCGGTGTGGAGATGGTTAGCTCCAGCCTCTGACTTTCCTTCAAGCAGTTTAGCCTTCATCCTTATATAGTACCTTTCGCCTCGACACTCAGTCGCAGCCTGGAAGATTCGCTGACTTGTGCCTTTACAAACGTGCTGTTGTCCCCTTCATGTTTCCACTCGAGGTTAGTTGTTGACGATAAGATTGTGTTTTTTGCACTTGATAATTTTTCTTATTACTTTCTCATAGTAAAATCACAATGACCCACGACAATTGGGCGTCCACCCCAACCGCCTTACGGGCGCACCGGGTCTACCATAGAGATTGTATATGGATCATTCGCAGAATATCTGGTAGCCAGATGAGCAGATACTGTATCACTGTTGTAATAAACCTCTACGCCAACGCCGGTCTCTTCTGCATACTGAGCAGCTAACTCTTCGAACTGGCTCTGAACCTCCATCTTGGAGTTAAAAATTGTGATGTTCACATCGTCTGCCATAACCGGTACAGATACACTTGCCATTGTTGCTGCTGCAGTTGCAACTGCAATTGCCATTGAAATACGTTTTTTCATTTTTGCTTCCTCCTGTTTTTTACGTTCTTATTGAGACGTTTTCTTGATGATTGTATGATAGCATTGCGCTTCTAATATGTTAAGCGGTTGTCATATTTTTCTGTGGTTTTAAAGTCATTTCATTAGTTTTATACTATTTCAAGCATCTTATTTTGTGCATTTTTACATGTGTTTTATATTGATATGTTGTGTAATTTCAGTTTTTTCTGTTTTTTCTTAAAATTCGCTCTTTTTAATATCGCAACCGTATATCATATCTGTTATGCTGAACAACATGTGCAAAAGCTTTGTTACCCTTTGCGTGCCAGATGCCACCTGCTTTAGCGGACAGATTCCTATTGCATAAAAAAATCAGCTGCTACGCAAAAGCCAGAGGCAATTGCTATAACAGCTGACTTGTATTTTTTTATTTTGGAAATTCCCAAATCATCTTAAAGAAACTCCTGTTTCCTTCAGGTTGTTCCCCGCTCAACCAGGGTAACAGGAAATACGGCTTTGGTGGGTACCATTTTTCCCTCATCGATCTGCGCAATGGCAGCAACTGCCATCTCTGCCATCTGCTCCACAGGCTGATGAATCGTCGTAAGTCCCGGACTGGTAAACTGCGCAATGTTCACATCGTCAAATCCTACGATTTTCAACTGCTCCGGAACCTTAATTCCCAGATCCGCGCATGCCTGCAGTACATAGGCACCAATAACATCTGAACTGGCAAATACGCCATCCACCTCAGGATTGTCTACCAGTGCCTGTCTTACATATTCATAATATTCCAGAGAATCAAAAAGACGGTTATCCGTTACCATAACCACATTTTCTTCATTTCGATTCTTACAGATATCACGGAATGCAACCTCACGAAGATCTCCTGGCATATGGATGTCGACCCCTGCACTTACTCCGCCGATAAACATCAGCTTCCTGCAGCCCTTCTCTATCAGCAGCTCCGTTGCAAGCACCCCGCCCTGATAGTTATCACATTCAATTCCGGAGGTTCCCTCATCCATGGAACGCTCCAGTGTGATCAATGGGAAATTCAGACCTTCGAATTTCTCTGTTTCAAAGCTTCCACTACAGAGAACCACACCTGCAACTCTTTCGCTTTTGCACATCTCAATGCACTGTTCTTCACGTTCTTCCTTATATCTGGAAACAAAGAGCATGATGCGGTATCCCCGTTTCGCAGCTTCTCTCTCCAGGCGGCTTAACACCTTGGAAAAATAAGGATGTTCAATACTCGGCAGAATAACTCCGATGGTATTACTTTTCTGCTTAGACAGAGCGCGAGCTGTCTCATTAGGCTGATAATTCAGTTCCTTCATCACCTGATATACTTTCTCTCTGGTCTTGTCACTGATATAGCCTCTGTTATTCAGGACTCTGGAAACCGTTCCTACCGTCAGACCCGAGGCCTTCGCCACATCCTTAAGTGTTGCCATATATATATCTCCTTTATTGCGAGCTGCAGTAATTTTTTAATTTCATCTTGATTTTATCACCTCGTAGTTTCTTGTGTCAACCGGTAAATATATTCTGCTTCTACATCCACCCGGCATCCATATTGCTGCATGCCATCACCACACTGTCGATTCCCAGAAGGATCAGATAGACGCCGATGATGAAGCCTGCGGAAAACAGAGCTATGGCAGGCCAGATGATCATGAAACAGCCCAGGATGATTCCAAAAATATTTACGATCATAGTAAAGTAACAGAAAAATTTTCCTGCCAGGCGGACCAGCGGGAGGTGGGTCAGTCTGGAAACGGAATGGGCGATGAACCAGATTGGGAGAAGCAAGGTCATGATCAGTTCTCCGGCGTTTGGATACATCAGAAGCATTAAGCCGGCAAGAAGACTCAAAATACCGGATATCAGGGCAACTGTAGGTGCAAAACCAACATAATGCTCCGTCTTTGCATAAAATACGATATCTGAGATTCCTGTAATCACAGCGAGAATGCCATATACGACGGTGATTCCCCGGATAGTATTTCCAGGATTAAATAAGGTGTAGATTCCAAGAAGGATCAGCAGGATTCCCTCGATGAGTTCCAGCCATCCATAGCGTGAACGTCTTCTCATTTTTCCTCACTCTCCTCTTTGTTCAAAATTTCCATAAACTCTTCACCGGTTATGGTCTCTTTTTCGTAAAGGAACATAGCCAGTTCATCCAGTTTTTTACGGTTGTCTGTCAAAATCTTTTTAGCTTTTTCGTGTTCCCGTTTCACAAGCTCTACCACTTTTTCGTCAATTTCCTTCTGGGTGTCTGCTGAACAGGAAAGAGATGCGTCACCACCAAGATACTGGTTGGTAACAGTCTCCATAGCCACCATGTCAAACTCGTCAGTCATTCCATAGCGGGTAATCATGGCTCTTGCAATTTTGGTGGCCTGTTCAATATCGTTAGAAGCGCCAGTAGTAATCTCGCCGAAAACAATTTCCTCTGCAGCACGTCCGCCGGTGAAGGTTGCAATCTTATTTTCCAGTTCTTTCTTTGTCATCAGATACTTGTCACCAGTTTCTACCTGCATGGTATAGCCGAGTGCACCGGAAGTACGCGGAATAATAGTAATCTTCTGAACAGGAGCGGAATGGTTCTGAAGGGCTGCCACCAGGGCATGTCCGATTTCGTGATAGGAAACCACTTTTTTCTCCTGGTCAGAGAGAACTGCGTTTTTCTTCTGGTAACCAGCGATTACCACTTCAATACTCTCTTCCAGATCTGCTTCTGTAACGATTGTACGTCCGTCACGGACTGCACGAAGTGCTGCTTCGTTTACAATATTTGCCAGCTCGGCTCCGGATGCACCAGATGCCATACGTGCGATAGTGTGGAAATCCACGTCATCGGATGCTTTGATTTTTCTTGCATGAACCTTCAGAATTGCTTCACGTCCTGTAAGATCTGGAAGCTCAACTGGTACGCGGCGGTCGAAACGTCCTGGACGGGTAAGTGCCGGGTCAAGGGATTCCGGGCGGTTGGTAGCTGCCAGAATGATAACCCCATTGTTGCCTTCGAAACCATCCATCTCTGTAAGCAGCTGGTTCAGTGTCTGCTCACGCTCATCGTTACCACCAACCTGGCCATCACGTTTTTTACCGATGGCATCGATTTCATCAATGAATACAATACATGGGGCTTTCTCTTTCGCCTGCTTAAAAAGATCACGAACTTTGGAGGCACCCATACCTACAAACATTTCTACGAATTCAGAGCCGGACATGGAAAAGAATGGAACATTCGCTTCTCCGGCAACTGCTTTGGCAAGCATTGTTTTTCCAGTACCTGGAGGGCCTACAAGGAGAACGCCTTTCGGCATGGAGGCTCCCACGTCTGTGTATTTCTTCGGGTTGTGAAGGTAATCTACAATCTCTGCAAGGTTTTCCTTGGCTTCATCCTCTCCAGCTACATCTGAGAAACGGATTCCTTCACTGGACTGAACGTAAACCTTTGCATTGCTTTTTCCCATGCCAAATGCCATGGAGTTTTTGCCTCCAGCCTGCTCCATCAGCTTCTTCGCCATATAATTTCCAAGAACTATGAAAATGATCAACGGCAGAAGTCCGGTTACCAGGAAGCTGAGAATCGGAGAGGCCTGCTGGTCAATGTCTTTGGTAAAGGTGGCACCGCACTCATACAGACGGTCGGTGAGATCGGGGTCATTCATAAGACCGGTTTTATAAATTTTTTCGTTGTTCTTATCGGTAAAGACGATCTGGTTATCTTCTACTTCTACTTTACCGATGTTTTTGTCATTGATCATGCTCATGAAGGTACCGTAATCGGTTTCTTCTACCTGATGCTCCATTAAGATTGGGGAAACCACCAGGTTAAAGACGATCAGTACCAGAAGCACAATGCCGTAGTAATAGATCAACGGCTTTTTTGGGGTTTTTACTTCTTTCATGGTTGTAGTCCTTTCTTATGTAAACTAATAGTGTCTACTCACTCTTCTGCCTCTTTCTTCTCTTCTAGACGCTGGGCTTCAATAGCCTCCAGCGATACCAGAAGTGCCCGGTTTACTGCCTGCATTGCAAAATCAAGGGCGTATTCTGCGGTGAGGATTTTCTTCTCCGTTCCCGGGAGCACATTTCCAAATATTGGCTCCTTATTTTTCAAATTTATGTTTTCTGCCTCCAGCACTTTTCCAACTGCTGCCTCCACCTGGTCGTAGACGCCTGCCAGCTTCATTACACAGTCTGTCTTGGAATGGCGAAGTCTGTTTTCCAAAGTGATACGGCTTTCCTGACATTCCTGTCGAAGATTCTGGATCTGTTGGTGGAGTCTTTCCGTATCCATACTCTCCGCCAGCTGAATCCGACTGTGGGTCTGTTCCAGTTTTTTATCCAGCTCGTACATTTTTACGGATAAAATTTCATGTGCCATATATGGTTCCCTCCTCTCCTTGCGGATTACGTTATCATTTCCATCCTTCCTCAAACAGGCTCTAGAACATGTTTGAAAAAGGCTTTCTGCAAGATGTGCGTCACAATCACGCTCCGTAATCCTGATAATTTTATTCTAGTACTAGCAAAAGAAAGTGTCGATAGTCAGAAATTTCACCGTGTATAGACAAAACGGGCAAAGTGTAAAAAATACACCTCGCCCGTTTGATCCCTTGTTTAGTTTCCTCCATGTACTTGCAATCGGCCTCTGGATTCTATTCCCAGTCAGTCTCCGCCATATACCGCTATATCTATATCGCTTCTTTCTGTATTGTTTCCCCTTGCACGCGATCCAAACAATATAACTTTTCTGACAGAATACCTCTTAGCAAACGTTACAATATCTTTTACAACCCTTTCCGGAAGATCATAGCCCATACTTTGCCGCCTCCATTTCCTGTAAATACAGTCAAACGATATTTTATAGTTCTTCTGGAGCATTCTTTCCCATCATAATCAAATAGACTTCGTGTACGATCATATCCAGATTCTTCGTATCCTCCGGTGTCCAGTCCTGGAAAATACCAAAGATAGCATGGCTGTGGTAACGGAGGATCAGTTTCAGCTCCTGGCGGCTATAATTCTGGTACAGATTTTCTTCTTCCACAATGCTCTCAAACAGCTCGTAGGTTCCTTGCATAAGGGTTTGTTCCAATTCTTTTCCATAATTACTTTCTATTCCTTTTCGCACTTCGGGTATAGCATTGATGGCAAAAACAAACAGATACTTCAGCGCTGCTTCTGCGCCGCCCTGCTCTTTGCACGCCTCTAGCAGCCGCCTGGTTCCCTGCTTTATGCTCCACTGAATCATATCCGGTATTCCTTCGAAATGGTAGTAAAATGCCTGCCTAGTGATCTGGCACTCTTCCACAATATCCTTTACTGTAAGCTTCTTTACTTTTTTCTCCAGAACCAGCTTACGGGCTGCTTCTGTGATGATTTCTTTCATGTCCATATACTGTGGTTCTCTTTCCTTTATCCGGTGTTGAATCATAAACAATCTCTAATTCTTATACCTTAATAGCTACATGCAAATCATATTATTGGCAACAACGACTAACTACAGCTCATACAATTTCACAGGTTATATATCTTTAACAATTTTCCCACTGCATTTTCCTATGACGCTTATACCCACTACATTTTCCAATAATGCTTATATTCATACTTTGAGTTTCTAATTTGACTCTTCTGAATCTGCAATATTTTTCTCATCTACAGTATCTTGTTTCTCTGGTACCACTACATCTTCTCGCGCCTGCATAGCGGCTCTCTCACGAATGCTCTTCTTCGGGGCGGCCGGTTGAGATTGCTGGGAGGATTTCTTCCTGGCTGGGTCTACTGCAAATTTGCGTTCCGGATCAGCCTTGGCAACTTTGCCTAAACGGGTGGCACCCCAAAGTAAAAACAGCGGAAGTACAATGGCTGTAAAAAGAAGCCCCAGATTCATCAATCCAGTAAAAAACAGAATTACCTGCATGACAATCTCTGTTATAAGAAGAGATATGGCCAGTTTCACAGAAAATCTGCTCTTATCTACTCTGTTGGAATTTCTTACAGATAGAAATCCAACTACAGCTTCCCAGATTCCCACTGCAATAAAACAAATACCAATCCCTTTCAGAAGTCCACTTCCCACTCCGGCATTCTCAAGAAGTTCTACATACTCTGCAGTTCCCTTGTCTACTTCCAGAGCTGTCATAAAGAAATTGATTCCATACATGATCGTGGAGGTAATGGCTGAAAACATCAGGAAAATACCACCAAACATCAGACACATCCTGCCATTCATCGCCTGCCGTGTCACCTTCATCCTCTCAAATTGATCCATAATCAAACCTTCCTCTCTTTTTTGTAAACCAACAAAAACACAATTTTAATATTAGTCTAACATATCATTTTTCGTTATTCAATGTACAGATTCCTGTTCGTGTAACAAACATTATGGGTTACGATTCTCGATCTTCGCCGAAACAGGCTCTAGCTTAATAATTACCTTTACTTTCCAGATTCAGCTTTATATAATGTATTAGAGTGTGTTTGACACACAAGTTACATGTGAAAGGCAGGTTTTACCAATGAACTGCAATAAAAAAGATCTTTTACTTTATGCCGTTACTGACCGCAGCTGGTTAAATGGCAGAACTTTATATGACCAGGTCGAAGAAGCCTTAAAAGGTGGGGCTACCTTCATTCAGCTACGCGAAAAAAATCTGGATACAGATAGTTTTCTCAAAGAAGCTGCGGAAATCAAAGAGTTATGTGCGCGCTATCATGTACCATTCGTGATCAATGACAATGTAGAAATTGCAAAAGAAATCAATGCCGATGGCGTTCATGTAGGGCAGGAGGATATGGCTGCTGGTAATGCCAGAGCCATCCTCGGTTCTGACAAAATCATCGGCGTTTCTGCGCATACAGTTGAAGAGGCTGTTCTTGCTGAAAAAAATGGCGCAGATTATCTGGGAGTAGGTGCCGCATTCCAAACCGGAACCAAAAAAGATGCCGGCAATATCAGCCATGAAACTATAAAACAAATATGTGAGGCTGTAAATATTCCCGTTATTGCTATCGGTGGAATTACACATGGCAATGTAATGGAGCTGGCTGGAAGCGGTATCTGCGGAATTGCAGTTGTAAGTGCCATCTTTGCAGCTGAAGATATTACAAAAGCAACCAGAGAGCTTAAAGAGCTTACTCTCAAAATGAAAGATTCTACTTGTATTTCCAAAGACAATGCATCTTCCAGGAAAGGAATTTCATGTTAAGGGGTGCCATCTGGGATCTGGATGGTACGATTCTGGATTCTATGTCAGCCTGGGATCATGTAGGCGAAAATTACCTGCGAAACCAGGGAATTGAACCTGAACCGGATCTGGATGAAGCAATCGCCACTATGAGTCTCCACCAGGCAGCTGACTATTTTATTGAGCACTATGGTGTAAAACAGACCCAAGATGAATTGATCAAGAGTGCTGTAGCAATTGTAGATGATTTCTACCGCTATGAAGCTCAGCTGAAGCCTCATCTGAAAGAATTTCTGGCTCAGCTTCATGAGACCGGAGTCAAAATGTGTATTGCCACTGCTACAGAGCGCTCCCTCGTGGAAGCTGCCCTGGCACGTTGCGGAGTGCTTGATTATTTCAGCGAAATCTTTACCTGCTCCTCTGTGGGTGCCGGAAAGGACGAACCAACCATTTATCGGGAAGCCTTGAACTTTCTTGGCACTGACCGAACCAATACCATGGTCTTTGAAGATTCTCTTCATGCCCTTACTACAGCTAAGAAAGATGGCTTCTATACCACTGCTGTGTACGACTCTCATGAAGAAAATCAAGAGGAAATACAGCGTCTGGCAAACTGTCGGATTCATGATTACGGTGAGTCGGAAGAGTTTATTAATTTTACAAAAAATCTATAGAACTTTTTATTTGTCGGGAAGCTTAATTGCTTCCCGATATTCTTTATTCAACCAAGTATCTACTACATTGACGCAGGATGATTTCTTCATATGCAAGGCGGAAGAAGGAGGCGTAGCGGTGGCTACGGCGACCGACGACAACGCAGCAGATGAAAAATCAGACAAGTCAATATGGCAGTTACTTAATATTCGATGTACTAGCTTATCTGCCACTTCACATGACTTCCCTTCTCGTCTTTGCTGACGATCAGCTGATCTTCAATCTCCTGCTTCAGCTCGGTCACATGAGAAATAATTCCAATCAGCTTGCTTCCTCCCGCCAGTTCCTGAAGAACCTTTACCGCCTGTTCTCTGGAATGCTCATCAAGGGAACCGAAGCCTTCATCCACAAACATTACATCAAGATGTATCGCTGCAGAGCTCTCCTGGATCTGATCTGCCATTCCAAGTGCCAATGCCAGGGCTGCCATAAAGGATTCTCCTCCGGAAAGGGTACGGACTTCACGCTCTTTGCCGGTAACATTAGAATATACCATAAGATCCAGACCACGATTCTTGCCTTTCCCCGCATTCTCCTCGTCTACCATACGAAGTTCAAACTGTCCGGCAGACATATTCGCAAAGCGGCGATTGGCCGCATAAAGAATCTTCTCCAGGTAATATCTCTGCACATAGGTTTCAAGATCCATACGGTTTCCGGACATATTTCCAGACAACAGCTTATAAAGAGTTTCCAGCTTGGTATGCTTTTCAATAATCTTACCTCGCTTCTCCATCTGAGGGCTAAGAATATCATATGCCTCTTTATCAGCTTTATACTGTTCTTTATAAAGTTCCAGTTTCGTCTGAGTCTGAAGCCGTACTTTCTCAGCTTCCTCCATCTGGGACTTGGCAGCTTCCATATCCGGCTTGCTCCTGCCATCTATGGCTTTTCCAGCTGTTTCTGCAGTGGTCTGTGCGGCTAGTTTTTTTCGCTGCCAGCTGTCTGCTTCTTTTTGCAAAAGCTCCGCTGTTTCACGGGTATAGTTCTCTGCTATGTCCGCCCATTCTGCCTCTGTCATATTTTTCTCATTCATCAGAGTCTGATAAAAGGCCTGCCGCTCCTGGTAAAGCTTCTGGTGATCTGGAAGTTCCCCTTCAAATCGTTTAATCAAGCTGGTACAGTTAACCAGCTCTTCAGAAGACGCTTTTTCTTTCTTTTCAGCTTCCTTGGAAGCAGCTTCTGCAGCTTTCCATTTTCCTTTTGCCTGGTTAAACTCTGTCATAGCCGCCTCTTCTGATGGATATTCCCGGGAATCATTCAACTGCTTCAGAAGAGCTTCTGCACTCTTGGCTGACGCTGCTGCCGCAGTCAGCTTTTGTCCGCATTCCTCTACGGCAGTTTTTCCTGATTTCTTCCGCTCTTCTACCTGTCCCAGAGCATCCTGAAGATTACGCAATGTTTTCTGGGCTGTATTAAGTCTTGTACCCTCTTCCTGTAATAAAGTTTTCCAGGTTCCAAGAAGTGTCTGTATCTGCTTCAGCAAGGCATTCCAATTACACTCTTTATCCGCCATCTGATCCTGGGCTGCACCAGGGACTTCTGAATTTCTGCTCTCCTGGAAATTTTTTATATTGTCTCCCAAAGAATCAAATACTTCCAGCATTCCTGCTTCCGGGAACTGCTCATGATCATTTAAAATACGCGTGCACAGCTTCCTTCCTGTCTCTTCCAAAAGTCGTTCTTTTTCTGCAACTATATCCACAGCTGACCTTGCTTCACCGGCAGACTGTTCCTGTCGGTTTCGAAGCTCAGAAACTTCTTTTTCTGCCAGTTCCAATTGCTCACGGGTGAGATCTCTATGAAGGGTAGAAGCTATGCATGGATTCGGATGTTCTATTGCACCGCATACAGGACATGGTTTCCCTGGCTGAAGCTCGCGCGCCAGAAAACCAGCCTGCTCATCCAGAAAAATTCTCCGCATAGACTCATATTCCTGACTCTTTGCGTCATATCTGGTTCTATTCTTCTGGTATGTCTCTCGTGCTTTCTTCGCCAGTTTTTTCTGTGTTTCTACACCTTTAAGAAGATCTTCCGTTTCTTGTACTTCAATGCCAAGTACTTCCAGTTCCTGATTTTTCCCTTTCCAGACAGCAATTTTCTCATTAGTGTCGGTCAGCTTCTCTGACTGAGCCCTCCAGTCCGCTTCCTGCTTCTCCATTTTCTCCAGATCTTCTCTGGCTTTGCGGTCTGCGGCCTGCGCTGCGGTCAGATTTTGCTGGCTGGTCTTTACACTTTTTTCTGCTTCCTTAATCTGCTTAAGGAGCTTCACTTCTTTATTCACGCGCTCATAAATAGTGGTGTACGCCTTAAGCTCTTTCTCTGCCGTTTCTTTCACCGCCTTCGCTGTCTGAATGACAGATTGTGACTGTTCTTTTAATAAAGGAGCTCGTTCCTGCTGCTCCTTTAAGGCACTCTCACATGTCTGCATATTACGCAAGGCATCCTGACAGCGTGCGTATTCGCCTTTTATTTCGTATGCTTTCTTAATTTTCTCTGACAGAATGGTCTTTTCCCCTATTTGTGCTTCCACTTTCCCACATTCAGAAAGCTGAACCTCAGCGCTTTCCAGCTGCGCATATAAATTCGTCAGCTGAATGGAACTGTTGTAGATATCCCTTTTTTCGTCGCGGAGTTTTGATGCGGATTGTAATTCTTTCGAGGTAAAATTCACACTTTTCTCCAGTGTTCTGCATAACTCGCCCAGATGATCCATAAAGCAATCCATCACTACAATTTCCCCATTCAAAACCTGCTTTTTTAGCCCTTCTATTTCCTGCCACTGGTCATATTCCTGGGGAATTACCACATGAGCAGCTTCAGTCTGACATGCAGTTTTGATCTGGGCAATCTCTTTTTCCAGGGAACGCTTGCGATTCATCAGCTCGTCCACAATATTCTGGTATAATTCAGTGTTAAACAGCTTCCGGAAGATGACTTTCTTATCATCAGATTTTGCACGAAGAAGCTCCATAAATTCTCCCTGAGCGATCATGGCAACCTGCATAAACTGGCTTTTGGTAAGACCGAGGATCTCCCCCAGCTTGCTGTCAGCTTCCTTCTGTGGATATTCGGTACCATCTGGCATGATCAGGCTGACAGACCCCGGTACTTCACGACTTCCTGTATTTTTCCCCGCCCCTCTTGTCAGAAGCTTCAGATGTCTGGGAACACGGCGGACAGTATACAGCAGGCTATTTTCTCCTGTCCCTTCGGAAAAAACAAGCTCTACAAATGGTTCAACGTTCAACTCTGCATACTGGCTTTGCAGTACAACACCATCTTTCTTGTTTGTACTGGAGCTGGCTTCACCGTAAAGAGCAAATACAAGGGCATCAAATATAGTTGTTTTTCCTGCTCCGGTGTCTCCGGTCACAAGAAACAGATTCTGATTCGGCTCCTGAAAATCGATCTGTGTCAGTTTTCCGTAGGAACCAAACGCCTGCATGATAAGTTTCACAGGTCTCATTTCGCCACCTCCTGTACTGTATTGATAACCTCCTGAAGAATTTCCTGCTCTTCCGCATCTGCATTTCCGAGGAACTGGCAGCAAAGTTCAAATGGATTCAATTCACGCTCACTGTCTGCATGTCTGGTATAATCAACCTGCCGCACAGTCTCACGGCGTATCTCTAGAAGCCCTGGAAAAGCCAGACGCAGACGATCCTGCATATCAATTACGTCCAGATCCACCTTATCCGTAAGAATTACTGTCACATAATCTTTACAGCGCTGTGCCAGAACACTCTCTAAATCTCCCTTGATCACTTTTATCTGGCGCAGCGGTTCCAGTGGAATTACTTCTGTAGTGATTTCGCCCTTTTGTTTTATGTCAACCATTATAATTCCTTTATTCTGACCTGCTTCACTTACAGAGCATGCCAGCGGCGTTCCACAATAGCGATAAAACTCGCCGCCTGCTTTCATTGGCTTATGAATATGTCCCAATGCTGCATAGTCAAATTTCTGCAGAATATCGGCTGACACCTGGTCAATATTTCCTACTGTCCGGATCTCAGAGTCCATTCGTTCAATTTCTTCTGCATTCTCCCCCATGGGCAGATAGAATTGATGGCTGACCAGAATGTTTCTCTGGTCTATGTTGACCTGTTCACGTTCTATCAGTCTGTGGATCGTATCATTGTAAGAAAGATTATTTCCATTCTCATCTGTACCAGTGATCAGCTTCACCATGGAAGGCTTCACAAAGGGAAGCAAATAAAAATTCACCGGCCCATATTCATCCTGGAGTACCACTTTCTCAATATGATCTTCTTCTGTCTGAGGCGGCATTCCGATCATATAAATTTTCTGACGATCAAGCACGCTCCGAAAACAGTTCACACGAGGTGCACTGTCGTGATTTCCACTGATCATCATAATTACAGAATCCGGAACTGCATTTCGCAGCTTTCCGATAAAATGATCAAACACCTCCACTGCTTCTGCAGACGGAACTGCTTTGTCATAGATGTCCCCTGCGATCACGATCGCATCAGGCACTTTCTCTGCGGCCTTCTGAATTATTTGATCCAGTATATATTCCTGATCTTCTCTGAGATCACGATTGATTAATTTCAAGCCAATGTGTAAATCTGATAAGTGAAATATTCTCATAAACCGTTCCCCATTCTTATCTTCTCAAAATTCCAGTTAAACTATATATTTCATATACCTTACTATTACCGATTGTATATATAAAACCAACTTCATAGCCCTATGCATTTCTGTTATATTCTCTCTCAATCCATGCCATCAACACATCTACTATGTATTCCTGCTGCTCTTCTGTGAGCCGCACTCCTGCTGGAATTCTATGCCACTTATACAAGCATCCCCGACAGCAGCAGCCAGTAGCATGCTGAGCCAGGAATACAGGGTGCCCGCGCATTGGAGTTTGTTTGCCATCATTGGGAATCTGAGCCGGAGCCAGACGTGTTCGCACAAAATCTGAGGCATGACTGCGGATGGTATCCATTCCTTTCTCCCGGATATATTGTATATCCTTATCCTTCAGATGAAAACGACTGCGAAAATTCGAGCGGGACAGGCGGGCAAACAGATCACAAAACTGGTCCTGTTCCGGATTATATTTTCGCAAATACTTCTCATATCCATTCAATATTTCTGCAATTTTCAAATTAAGCTCTGAACTATTATACGTATAGTTCTCATCCTCTAAACGAAAATAGAAATCTATATTAACTTTCAGCTTATTGTTTCCACGCTTTATTCCTCTGCCGCTATTTCTGAAGTTACTACTATTCGTCGTATTATTAATTCCTTCATTTTTTTCATTTGTTCCACTGCCTTCTTCCTGCACCAGAAATTTCACCTGCGCTGCATGCCTCTTCAGAAGAGGAATAATGCAAAAATACAGCCGGTCATCTTCCATATGAAGATACCCCAATACCTGTTTGTCTTTATTCATAAGCTGAATCTGATTCCCATGGAAAGCTTTTGGAAACAGATATTCGCCAGACTGCAAACTTGCTATAAGCCTGCCTTCCGGGGATGCGGCTTCTGCCGCCAGAAATGCTTTAACCCGATAAATTTTCTGACCTTTTCTATCTGTGCTCTCTGGTTTCATCAGGGAATCCAGAACCAGCAATGGGTTCACATATTGCATAGAAAGATATTCAAACAGCTTCGCCTGGATGCGAAAACGGTATTCCTTCAAATCTGGTACAGAAGATAAGTCTTCTGCGTTTACGGCATTCTCCGTTCTCTCAAGGAGGGCTGCGGCTGCATGACGAATACTGGTAAGAAAAAGCGCGAAATCCTCTTCCTCCGGATCCCACATATATTTTCCACAGGCAGCCTGATAATACAGTTTCCCCTGGGCTTCCTTTCGTTCTTCTTCAGAAAGATTCATACTATAGTGCAGATAAATATTCCTTGGTATAAAAGCAGCCTCGTTCCATTCACCAGACCATTCCTGATGCTGTTCCCTCTTCCCAGATTTATGATTGTCTGTGCCATGAGCCTCTGTTCCATAAACTTCCGTTCCATATACGTTCTGCATTTCCCGGCTATCGCTCTGGCTCAGTATCCGGTACGCTTCATTTATCTCCTGTGCGCGCTGAATATGGGCTTCCTCTACTTCATTCAATGAGTCCGGATGAAAACGGCTGATCATTTTATGATATTTTCGCTTAATTTCCCTTTCATCATCTTCCTGGGTAATGCCAAGAAGCTTCATTGCCTGCTGCCTGTTCATTTTATAACTTCCTAATACTTTTATTTTCTCTGTAACTTTTGTTTATGATATTCTTTTAGTATACATTATTTTATTACAAAGGGCTATAAATTTCCAATTTAGCCTGAATAGGATAAATTATTCTCGGGTTTTCTGTGAACTTTATTCATAAAAACACCTCGCGGAATATTACCAGTTAACAGTAACATTATTCTTCAAACGGGATTAATTCGACATTGTTATGATTTATGGCTAGGAAACTAGTTCCCAGCCATTTTTCTGATGTGTCTTGTTATAATTTTATCGGATGTGTTTCGAAAATCTTTCGTTTTCTTATTGATCTTAGGTATTTTGGTTGATCTTTAGCAGCTTATGAATCTTTAGTAATTTACAAATCTTTGGTGAAACACAGAACTTTCGTACTTCTAAGTTCTTTCGTACTTCTAAGTTCTTTCGTACTTCTAAGTTCTTTTGTACTTTTAGATTCTTTTGTATTTTTAGATTCTTTTGTGCTTTATGGCTTTCTTTCGTATCTCAGATTTCTTAAGTGTTTTTCGTATTTCTCTTTCGTTGATGTATCTATACTACCATATCTGTCGCTTTTTGTCATCTGGCAAAGTGAACATATTTTCGATTGTATTTTCATCTATTTTTTATTCTATCAATATATTACATCAATACCAGCATGATAATCCCAACTATCACAAGAAGGGGAAGTGCTATGTAGATCAGACCTCCCAGAACTAATCCGATCAGGACAAGGGGAAGGAATATCAGACGAAAAAAGATTTTCGTAATTCCCCAGGTTGCGCGGAAGGCAAGTCCGATCATTTTGCCAAATATACCAAACATTAAAATGATAAATAACAGCGTCAGCATAAATTGTCACCTCGTTTTCTTTTCAAGCATTATACAATATGGTCTGCCCTTTACTGTAATCAACGACTTAATGGGGATTTTCACTTCAAATAAAGAAAAAATTTACAAACAGCGCAAAAAGCCCCCTGCGGAATCATTCCGCAAGGGGCGATTATTCATTCACCATACGATTATATACTTCGCTTAAGCCTTAAGCCATCATCGGCTCCAATGCCTTAGCCAGCTTCTCTTTTTCAGCTTCTGCCTCTGCAAGATCTTTACCCAGTGTAGTGTAATAAATCTTAATCTTCGGCTCTGTTCCGGATGGACGAACAACTACTGTCTCGTTATTCTCCAGTTTGTAAATGAGAACATTTGCTGCTGGAAGACCGGTCTCCTCAGGCTTCTTATAATCGGTAACCTTCACTACCTTGTAGCCTGCAATGTCTGCCGACGGGTTGTCACGGAATTTCTGCATGATTCCTGCCATAGTGTCCATTCCGCTGAGTCCCGGGAATTCAAAGCTGTCAACCTTGTTCAAGTAACGGCCATACTGTGCGTAAATCTCCTCAAGTCTCTGCTTCAGGGAGCTTCCAATGCTTCTGTAGTATGCAGCCATCTCGCAGATCAGCATGGATCCGATAATGGCATCCTTATCACGTACATACGGTCCTGCAAGGTATCCGTAGCTCTCTTCAAATCCGAAGATGAAACGGTCCACTTCACCGGCAGCCTCAAGCTGTGCGATCTGGTCACCGATCCACTTAAATCCGGTAAGTACGCTTCTAAGCTCTACACCGTAGTGCTCTGCAACTGCGTCTGCAAGAGGTGTGGAAACGATAGATTTCACTGCAACCGGGTTCTTCGGCATTGTGCCTTTCTCGATACGGCCAGCTGCAATATAGTCAAGAAGAAGAACTCCCACTTCATTACCACTTACCAGCTCATAGGAACCGTCCGGGCATTTCATGGCAATACCAACACGGTCTGCATCCGGGTCAGTAGCAAGCATAAGATCTGCTCCTGTCTCCTTGGCAAGCTTCAGTCCCTGCTCCAGAGCTGCGAAAATCTCCGGATTCGGGTAGCTGCATGTGGTAAAATAGCCGTTCGGGTATTCCTGTTCCGGAACAATTGTTACATCTGTGATTCCGATATCCTTCAGGATCTGGGTTACCGGCACAAGTCCGGAACCATTCAGCGGGCTGTAAACCAGCTTCAGACCTGCTGTCTTGCAAAGACCTGGACGAACCTGGCGGGACTCGATTGCATCGTAAAGAGCACGTTTGCAGTCGTCACCAACAAAGCGGATCAGACCTTCCTCAACGCCCTCTGCAAAGGACATATATTTCGCACCAGTCAGAATGTCTGTCTTCTGGATCTCATCATAAACGATAGCCGCAGCATCATCTGTCATCTGGCAGCCATCCGGGCCGTAAGCCTTGTATCCATTATATTTAGCAGGGTTATGAGATGCGGTAACCATAATACCCGCGTTGCACTCATAGTAGCGTGTCGCAAAGGAAAGGGCCGGTACAGGCATTAATGCATCATAAATTCTGACCTTAATGTCATTGGCAGCCAGAACTCCTGCTGCTGTTTTCGCAAATATATCACTCTTCAGACGGCTGTCGTAGCTGATTGCAACGGTCTGAGTGCCGCCCTGAGTCTTCACCCAGTTAGCAAGCCCCTGTGTAGCCTGACGCACTACATAGATATTCATACGGTTGGTACCTGCTCCAAGAACTCCACGGAGTCCTGCTGTACCAAATTTCAGAGCTACTGCAAAACGATCTTTAATTTCTTCATCGTTTCCTTCAATCTTAGATAATTCTGGTTTCAGATCTGCATCCTCGAGATCCGCTGCCATCCAGCGCTTGTACTCTTCGTTATACATTTTAACCACTCCTGCCATTATTATTCTATTTATTTTGTCTAATATTACTACAGATATTAATAATATACCACATTTTTCACGGAACGGCAATATAAGCGACAAATTTCTACCAGACATTTTTTCGCTGTTTTCCACTAATTTCCGACAATTATACATTTCAGCCGCAGTTCACAGGGAGTTACTGTTCACTGGTAACATTCCGCGAGGTGTTTTTTGTGAACAAAGT
>OHQZ01000367.1_pt1 | contig 19886 bp, 14 predicted proteins | sample 1578281 | NCBI WGS metagenome assembly OHQZ01 (sample SAMEA3879589, study PRJEB24766) | human gut metagenome | biome: human-associated habitat; feature: feces | place: USA | collected 1985/1987
CCGACAGGCTGATTTCCCGGATGAGCATATTTGTGGAAACAAGAAGCTCCCTGGCCCGTTCCATCCTCAGGTTGGCAAGATAATCCGAAGGCCGTATATCCATCTGGTTCTTGAATTCCACCGCCAGGGTAACGGAGCTGATGCCCAGATAATCCGCCAGCATGCTCATAGTAAGCTCCGGCTTGGCAAAATTCTCTTTCATATAAGCCGCCGCTTCTTCCACAATCCTGGAACGATCCACGCTTTCCTCCGGCTTCGTCTCAATGATTCGGCTGCAGGCCTCGCAAAGGAAATCGTTAAAATCCTGGATGGTAAGGCACTGGGAAAGCGTGAATACGTTGTAAATGCTTTCCAGCCCGGTATTTTCCGCCTTCCATTCTGAAATCAGCACATGGATAATATCATTGTACAGCAGTCGGAACAGGGGCAGGGACGGGCTTTTCTTCGTCATTCTCCTGCAGATATCCTCCACGGCCTGCTCTACTGCGGCTTTATCCCGGCTGCGCAGCGCCGCCTTCAGCTTCTGCAGATAGGAATCGGGAAGCACATTCACCACATCCGTCAGCGCCACATCGCCAAAACGGATGATTTTGTTATTATCCTGCAGGAAACGGTTGTCAAATGCAGTATCCGCCTCCAGATAGGCCGCTGAACCTTCCAGGAAATCCTGGTGATAATTGCTTACGGACATTACAAATTCCCCATGGCATTCCTTGCCGATGGTAAACAGCATACCCAGCGTCTCTTCGATCCGTTCCGCCGAATCGGAAAAAAGGACAAAAAGGCTCTGGTTATTGCTGACCAGATGGATGCCGTAGCCGTCAAGATGCGCCGCCTGCGCGATCACATCCAGCATCATCGCATGGGCGCGGCTTTCATTGCTGTCGCTGCGCTCTCCCAGCAGGACGGCCAGGTACATGGTGTTTTCAATCTCTATGGACGCTTTCTGCGCCGCCTGAAGCACTTCCTCCCGGCTTTTGAAGTCATTCCGGATAAAATTCCTGACAAACCGGGTCTTCTTCAGCTGCAGATTTTCCTTCTCCTTCTGCTCGTTCGCCTCCACCAGCATCTGGATGCCGCTTTCTATGCTGCTTAAGTTATAATTTGTTTCCTCCTGGGAATCCAGCAGCTGGTTCATTTTTTTCACCTTTGCCGCCATACGTCTGGAAAATACCATGATAAAAAACGCCGCAGGGATGGCGCATACACTCAGCAGCACAATAATCCTCCACTGTCCGGTTACAATTTTATCGTAAAAAACTTCCATCGACTGCAGGGAGCAGTAAGTCAGGCCGCTTGTCCCCTGCCGGACGCTCAGCAGGTATTTTTTTCCATCTATCTTTACCTGGCGCTGCCCCTCCTCTTCCCCTGTCAGCGGCAGGATCGCATCGGAAGGCAGCTCCAGGCTTCCCCGGGAAACAATGACTTCATCCTTATAAATAATAAAATCTTCCCTCAGATCCTCTTCGTCTTTTTCCATCAGCGAATCATAATAGGAACCCGGCACAACGAACAGAAGCGTCTCCTGGAAAGCCGGAGGAATGGCCTGCATATAAAGCACCATGTCCTCACCGCCCATATACATCTGTATCCAGAAGCCGGAAACAGATTGTTCCGGCCAAATGCGCAGTTCTTTGTCCGTGGATCGGATCTCCGCTTTTACCTCTTCCGCGTCCAAAAGCTCCATCACACAGCCCTGTTCCGCAAAATAGTCCACTCCCACCGAAGTGGTTCCGGTGTACATATAATCGTCTTCATGATACTGGTAAAGCAGCATCTGAAAAAACTGGCTTACCGTTATATATTGAAACAGGTGCTTCTCCAGCTGGAGAGCCGCCTGCGGTTTTTCCGTCAGTCTGAATTTGGTCACATCCTCAGTTATACCCATTTGATATACGATATTCCTGATAATCTGCATATCATTTTCATGCCTGTTTATTTCTGCGTCAAGATGTTCCTCATTAGAAACAAGGAAGTCCGAATAAATCGTCTTATAATAAAACTGGTACAGATAACTCCCCAGCGATGTAATGATCAGTATTACAATGATACTGAACACAATAATATAGTAAAAAATATTTTGTGATTTTAATTCATCCCATATTTTTTTCACAAAAGCCTCCCCCATTTCCCTGTTATATTTCTTAAAGTGCCCTGCAAAAAAAAGCAACAGTCAGGACGTCCATACTTATTTTTTATTATAGCACAAAATATTTATAACACACAAACGGCTCTGCCGCCAACCGGCAGCAGAGCTTTTTGTGTGTTATTATTATTCCAGTTCCATAGTATCAATTGCATCCTGATACATCTGTACATAATCGGCAACGCCCATTCCGTCAAACATGGAAACAAAGGAATTCCAGTTGTCATCGGTTACACCGCCGGTTACAAAAGCAGCGATATTTTCAACAACAGCGTTGTTAATATCTGTTTCCTTCAGCGTGCTTTCCTGAAGCTGCTCGGAGGTCAGAGGCGCCATATCAAGATAGTCGTTGGAATATTTCTGGATATTGCCGGCCTCGTCATACTTCTGGCAGTACTCTGTTTTCTCGGTACGCTGCAGAGGCATATTGAAGGTTTCGCTCAGGTATTTGCCGGGTGCGAAGAACAGGGTATTACAGTCAATATAATTCTTAACGTCAGCGCTTCCATCGTTGGTAACGGTGATCTTGCCGTTGTCATCATATTTCCAGCCAAGGGTATCGCCTGCATCCTTTTCGCCGTAGTACAGGGAGAACATCATTTCCGTATCAAGCAGGGCGTCCAGCCATCTCATGGTAGCGGGTACGTTTTCATTTGTGCTTGTCACGAAAGCGCCCTGTTTGCACAGTTCCAGATAACGGTAAAGCTTTGCATTGCTGTCGGGCATCCAGAGAACGGAATTGGAAGCCACGCCGTCGTCATAAGCCATGGCAACCAGGCGCCATGCGGTAAAGAAGCCCACATTTCCTTCTTTTAACTTGGTTTCTACAGTATTGAAGTCCTGGGATACCAGTTCCGGGTCAACAAGGCCTTCATCATAGAGCATATGCAGCCATTCCATGCAGTCACGGAAGCCTTCCTGTGTAGGCAGGAACTGTACTTTTTTATCATCGTCGATATAAATCCATTTGTCAGGGTCGCAGGGAAGGCCGAACAGAGGAAGCATATATCTGATGCCGTTAAATCCGGTATCCAGACCCATTTCCAGAGGTATCTCATCTGCTTCGCCGTTGCCGTTGGGATCGCCAGTCTTAAATGCGCGGAATACTTCGGTCAGCTCGTCCACATTTTTAGGTGTTTCCAGGTTCAGGGCATCCAGCCATTCCTGATTGATAAAAAAGTGCTGGTTGGTATTGATATTCTGCCCTACCAGATAGCCTACGGAATAAATTTTCCCGTCGCTGGCCACCAGGCTGACTGTAGGGTCATTGTCTTCCGCATCTCTTCTGGAAGTGAAGTTAGGCATATACTGGTCAATCAGGTCGTCCAGAGGGATAACGATTCCCTGTGTCACGCCGTATTCCTCATCGTCCACACCGCCGTTTCCACCATTGGTTGCAAGGATAACGTCAGGATATTCGCCGGAAGCAAAAGCCAGGTTCAGCTTTGTGCTCCAGTCGGAGCCTTTGATGGGTTCCCATTCCACATGGATGCCGGTCTGCTCTTCCAGACGCTGTACCGCGGGCATTTCATCAAAGCTTGTCAGGGAATCGTTGTCACGCACCGCAATCATAACCTTTAAGGTGATGGGTTCGTTAACTATCGGATAGCCTGTCTCATTAAAATTACCGTCCGCTGCCGCAGCAGCTTCTCCTGTTCCTGTGCTTCCCGCTTCGGAAGCAGCTTCGCTGGAAGCATTTCCGGCAGTTGTTGTCCCGGATGAACTTCCACAGCCGGCCAGGGCCGTCATTGTCATGGCTGCCGCCAACATAAGTGCAATTGCTTTCTTCTTCATAAAGAAAAACCTCCTTTTTCTATTACAACACATACTGTGCTGATACCATAATTTTACGATGGTGCATCAGCCCTTAAGAGAGCCGATCATAACACCCTTTTCAAAATACTTCTGCATCACTGCGTAGAGAATCACCACAGGGCCTGTTGCCACTACAATGATACAGTATTTGGAAACATTGGCAATACGCATTGCCTCACTCATGGACGCTGCGCTGTCCGCCATGGACATCATGTAATCCCCGGATTTGTCCACCTGCAGCGTCGCCAGGATTTCACGAAGCACTGTCTGCAGCGGCAGCAGGCTTCTGTCTCTTAAATAAACCAGGCCGTTAAAGTAATCGTTCCATTTCGCCACCCCGTAATACACAGCCAGAACTGCAATAATCGTTTTACTTAAGGGCAGAACCACTTTGGAAAAATACTGGAAATGCGTGGCGCCGTCCAGCATGGCCGCTTCATACAATTCCCCGGGTATATTGGTCTGTATGTAGGTTCTTGCAACCATCAGATTCCAGACGCTGACACAGCCCATCAAAATAATGATCGCTCTGGTATTATATAATCCCAGGTTCTTCATGACAAGGAATGTGGGGATCAGGCCGCCGTTGAAAAACATGGTGAATACAAAGAATAAGTTAATAACTCCTTTTCCCACGAATTTCGGTCTTGACAGCGCATAAGCCGCCGACAGCGTTACCAGAATACTGATGACTACGCTTGCAAAGGTATAGAAAATGGAATTCGCATAGGAAGACCACAGTTCCTTATACTGAAAAACCGCCTGATAGCCAATCAGGGAAAAATCCACCGGGTGCCAGATTACCTGCCCTCTTACAATCGCATCCGGGTCGGATACGGAGGCGATGCACACCAGATAGAGCGGATACAGGATAATCAGCATGATGACAATCCAGAATATCGAATTAAACATGTAAAAAATACGATTGCTGAAGCTCATCTGTTTTTTTGCTTTCTTTTTCATCGAAAAAACCTCTCAATCACTTTTATCAGAACAATCCCACGTCAGTCATACGTTTGGATACCTGGTTGACGGATATTATCAATATGAAGTTGATGATATTGACAAACAGGCCAATGGCCGCCGTGTAGGAGAACTGTCCGCTTCCAAGACCTACATTGTAAACATAAACGCCGATGATATCTGAGGTAGGAATATTGCCAGGCGTCTGCATAACCAGCGCTTTGTTCGTATCAGAGGCAAGCATCTTGCCGCAGTCCAGGATGAATACCATCATGGCCGTTGGAATCAGGCTCGGGATATCTATAAAGCGTATTTTCTGCCAGATGCTGGCGCCGTCGATTTCGGCCGCTTCATATAATGACGGGTCAATGCCGGTCAGCGTGGCAATATAAAGGATGGTTCCGTAGCCCGCCGCCTGCCAGATACCTGAAATAATATAGATAGGACGGAATGCCGAAGCCTCGGACATGAAGTCAATCGCCTTCAATCCCATAGCCGTCCTGGCAAAATTCAGGATACCGCTGGTAGGTGAGAGGAAAATATAGAGCATACCTGCCAGTACTACGGTTGATATAAAGTAGGGGACATAAATACTTGTCTGTATAAACCTCTTCTTCTTTTTTCCCCGAATCTGATTCAGGAATATTGCCAGAATCAAAGGAACCGGGAAGCTCCACAGCAGATAATACACGTTCAATAATAAGGTGTTGGACAATAACCTCTTAAAATAGTAGGCGTTGAAAAAATTCTTGAAATGCTTCAACCCCACCCAGGCGCTGCCTGCAATGCCATCCACCGCCTTATAATCCTTAAAGGCAATCTGAATCCCATACAGAGGCAGGTAATTGAAAACCACAAAATAAATGATAGCCGGTAGTACTAATATGTACAGCTGCCAGTTGTCCCTCATGGCTGCCGCCAGGCTTTTCTTCTTTCTTATGGCTTTCGGTTTTCCGGATGCTTTCACTAAAAACCTCTCCCTTCTTTTTTTGTAACTTTCTTGCATGTTGCATGGTTAGAATATAATAAATGTCCGGCATATTATCAACGTTATAAATTTTTATACCCCTGTTTTTATTCGAAAAGTACCTGTTTTCCTGGGAAATACAGGTTTATTTTATGCATACTACACATAGATCGAAAAGGGCATGGAAGTGTGATTTCCATGCCTTACAAAAATTTATACCGTTGTTTTTTATTCCGTCACTATTGCCGGCTTACGCCATTCTGTTAAAACTGCCCTGTAGGCATCGTTCATAATCCTGCTGCCGTCCTGTAAGCACAGCTGGTAATGACCTGGGAGAATTATATCTCCTTCCTTCGCCTTAACACCGACTGGACATGGAGTATAAGGATTTTTCTTTGGAAATGGTATAAATAGTTGTATAATTTATTTATAAGGGAAAGCTTATTGCCAGAGTAAATTTAACAGTCAACTTTTTGGTAGTGACCCAGGACTGGTGAGTTTAACATGCACGAATTACGTTATATCCAACTAATCCCCAAGATGATCCATGGAGTTAACATTATGTTTAAAAAAATATTATGTGTTTTTATAACATTCCTTTTTTGCGGCATTGTAATTACCGCATGTGGAAAACCAAAAGAGATAAAATATTGTAATAGCACAAGTCTGTTTGGCGCTTCCTTATCAGAAGCCTGTGAACTTCTGGGAATAGAAGTTGATTCTGAAAATTATTCAGAAGCCATGTTGGCAGGACACAACTATAAAATATATACGCCGGAAGAATTATATACAATCAATGGTTATGAAACCTCGGTGGCACTGTATATTTCACAGTTGCAGGCCCCGGATGGACAGGAAATAGGTTTAACGATGATACGCTTTTCTTTTGAAAAATCAGTCAGCTTAGAAGAATTTTCCGACTACCTTGAAGAAAATTATATACTTCAAAATAAATATGGTAATAAAACAGAAATAGGATGGCAGGGAGAATACTATTTTAATCTGGATAAATCCGATAAATTTGTAAAAGTGTATACTGAATTATATGGCGTTAAGCCGCTGATACCAACATGGATTTTGCAACTGAATCAGGTGAAGGGAAATCATACGGAGTTAACACTTATTTGTGAAGAAGCTGCTCTTTACCGTCATATTGATTCCTTCGATTAAGCAAAGGGTAAAAAAGGTATTGCAGACCCAGTAACTTGGATCTGCAATACCTTTTTTTCATCCTATCCCGGCAGACTCTCGGCTACCTCTGTCCCGCCATCGTCTCCGAAATCACCTGGTAAAGCACCTTCTGATCAATCGGCTTTGCAATATGTCCGTTCATGCCGGCAGAATAAGCCCGCATAACATCTTCATGAAATGCATCCGCAGTCATGGCGACAATCGGAATGGTCCGCGCCCGGGGATGCTCCGACTTCCTGATGGCATCCGTCGCCTGGTATCCGTCCATTACAGGCATCTGCACATCCATCAGTATCAAATCATAACGTTCCCGGCAGGAAAGGAATTTGTCCACGGCTTCCCTGCCGTCCCTGGCACAATCCACTGTAATCCCTGCCATCTTAAGCAGCTCCAGGGCAATTTCCCTGTTCAGATCATTGTCCTCGGCCAGCAGTACATGATATCCCTCCATTCCTATCTGCCGCGTAATCATTCCCGGTGCTGAAAACTCCACGGCCCTGCCGATACCTGTTACGGAAAGCAGGGTGTTATAGAGTGACGAAGCAAAAATCGGTTTGGATAAAAAAGCATTGGCTCCGGCATCTCGCGCGCTTTGTTCAATCACACTCCAATCATAGGCGGTAATGATGATAATTGTCGTATCCGGCCCTGATACCTCACGAATACGGCGCGTTACCTCCACCCCGTTAATATCCGGCATCCTCCAGTCCACCAGACAGACATCGTAGTCTGCGCCTTCCCGGCATGCGCCGCTTATCTTTTCCACACATTCCTTTCCTGTCAGCACCCAGTCCGAATGAATTCCCAAAGTCTCCAGCAGCAGCGCCGCATGGATGCAGCTGTCCCTGTCGTCATCCGCCACCAGCACCTTCAGTGCTTCCAGCGCCGGCTGTTTTTGCAGCTTTTCCTTTCCGGCCTTCCCTGAAATATCGAATTCCAGCTCTATGGCAAAGGCGCTGCCCTCCCCCGGCTCACTTTGTATGGATATCGTGCCGCCCATCAGCGTCACCAGATTCTTGCTAATCGCCATACCAAGTCCTGTTCCGCCATATTTCTTTCCTGTGGCAGCGTTTTCCTGTTCGAACGGCAGAAACAGGCGATCCATAAATTCCTGATTCATCCCAATCCCTGTATCGCTCACCGTAAAACGCAGTCTGACACAATTTTCATAACGCCGCAGCTGACGGATCTCTAATCGGATCGAACCGCCCTCAGGTGTAAATTTAAGCGCATTGGACAGAAGGTTGAGCAGAACCTGGTTCAGCCTGAGATCGTCTCCAATCAGTTCGGTATCCACAACATCCACAAGCGGCACGGTAAAATGAAGCCCCTTGGCCACGGCCTGGGGGTAGATAATGGAGGTAATGGATTCCGCCACATTTTCAAGATTAAAAGGCTCATGGGCGATTTTCATTTTTCCCTCATCAATTTTGGACATATCCAGCACATCATTGATCAGCATCATTAAATGCCTGGAGGAATAGCCGATCTTTTCCAGACAGTCAGCCACCCTCTTTTGATCATCAATATAAGCCGCTGCTATGGTTGTCATTCCAATGATAGCATTCATTGGCGTGCGTATCTCATGGCTCATCCGGGAAAGGAAATCCGATTTTGCCCGATTTGCGCTTTCCGCTGCGGCCAGGGCATCCTTCAGGGCTTCGGTCTGCTCTGTCAGCTTTTTGTGCATCTTCCTAAGCTCCGTCACATCCGTGATGTCAATAAAAATAATAAGATAAACCGGGCATCCGTCCTGCCAGTCCACACAGGAAGCATTCACCTGCAGCCACAGGAACTGGTCAAACCGGCTTTTCACATGCATGACAAAATGAACCGACCTGCCTGACATCAGGTTTTCCTTCTGCTCTAAAATGGCTTCCATATTAGCTTCTATGTTCCGCAGATGCAATCCTCCGCTCCCATCTCCCGCATCATATCCAAAATAGTTCATATAACGGGTATTTCCTTCAAGCAGCGTCATCCGCAGGTCATTATCAATCCGGTATTTTGCCACAAATCCGGGAAGGCTCTCATAGGTAACGGACTGTTCCTTTTGCATCCTCACCAAATCATCCACATTGGTAAGCACGGTATATGCCACCTGGCAGCCGTCAATATATTCCTCCGCAAACTGGGTGGAAAATTGTACCCAGACGAAATTACCGTCCCTTCTGCGTATACGTGACAGCAGGCGATAGCCGCTCTGCCCTTCGGCCATAGCATTCTGAACCACATTGGTAAGGCGGATCCATTCCTCGGGATCATTCTGATAGTATATGTCAGGCTGGTTATGAAAGGTCGCTTCATACTCCTCCTTCGGCCATCCGATAAGCTCATAGTAAAATTCATTCGCCCAGACTACCGTATAATGTTCATCAAGAAGATGCTTGCTGACACTGACTCCCATCAGCTGCATCAGCGTACTGTATTCATAATCGGCCGCTGTTATATGTAACCCCCTGTTACCTGCTTCTTTCTCCTGCATTACTGACCTCCTCATTTCCGGTTCTTTTCGCGTCTTTCCTGATATCCTGCTGCCTTATCCTCCCGCTGCGGCCTGATGCGGCCTTTTCGTTTATACACACCTTGTTCATATTTATATCTTTAGATTATAAAACAGAAGATGTAAAATTACAACGCACTTATTGGATGCAGCTTAAAATAATGATAAAATAAAGCAATAGTTCAATTGTGAACCGTTATAAGATAAGCTTCAGCAATGCATGATTTTAAAAGGAGACGGACAATTGCAGAATGAACAGGACTTTTCCAATCTGATATATGAATATTTTTTCCTGCGCATCCGCTTTGGATATTACCGCTGCGGGGACAGCCTTCCTCCCATTGATACCCTGTGCAGGGAATTCAATGTTGCTCCGCTTACCGTGACAGCCGCACTTCGCCGCCTGCGCTCAGAGGGTTTTATTTCCATGCACAACGGCCGCCCCACCATGGTCCTCTACCAGCTGAAAGAAAGGGAGGAGGAAGAATTCTGCCTCCGCTTTTTCTCAGAACGGTGGCCTGCATTTATGGATTTATATGCATCCTCCGAACTGATTCTGGTTCCTCTGGAAATTGAAGGGCTGCGCAGAATGGACGATGGGGATCTGGCTGAAATTTCCCGCCTGGCAAAGTGGGGCGATGCGGATGATCTGCTGCATTTTTTCTGGTTTACCCTGCAGAAGCTTGACAATCCTCTGGCATTAAATCTTTTCTGGGAATCAACTCAGTTCATGGGCTTCCCCTTTGCCAAAAAAAGCCGGGCATACGGCAGCTACAGCCCCGGCATCGTCCGCCGGCGCCTGAATAAACTTATCCAATACATAAAAGCCCGGGACTGGAATACCGTCCGGGAGCTCCTGCTGCGGTATCAGAGAGATGATGTCCGCCGTATGGTTGAAGCGTTCGGCAAGGATATCAGGTCTTTGACAAAGGAGGAAATGGTACCGTTTACCTGGAGGATCTACCGGGAGCGTCCTCAGGTCCGCTATGACCTTGCCTTCCGCCTCCTGCATGAAATTTATATGGGAGAATACCGGGAAAAAGACTTTCTTCCCTCTTATGAAAAAATGGCGCAGAAATATCAGGTATCCGTCAGCACGATACGCCGCACCGTCAACACCTTATGCCAGACAGGGGCGGCGCGCGCTATAAACGGCAGGGGAACGCAGATTTTTACAGCGGGACAGCCATGCGATGCGCCGGATTTTGAAAGTCCGGCCATCCGCAGGAGCCTGGCTTACTTTGTACAGTCCTTTGAGCTTCTGATCTATACCTGTGAAGGCGTAACCCGCAGCCTCCTCTCCTCCGTATCCCAGGCGGACAAGGACATACTGGCCGGAGAGCTGAAAAATAACCTCCTTACCGGCCGGACTGAATTTTCCCTCTGGTGTTATCTGCTCTACGTGGGAAAATACAGTCCGCTGGAAGGCATCCGTGTAATCTACAGGGGCATCTACAGCCTGTTTCTATGGGGATACCCGTTGAAGGCCTCCTTTGGGAACTCAGAAAGGGCGGATAATGCGCTGATGCATTTCACGGAGCTGATGCTTTCAAAGCTTGTTAAAAATGATGTTGACGGTTGTGCTGTAACAGTCCGGGAACTGCTTTCTCAGATGTTTCCTTATGCCAGACAGTATTTGCTGGAGCATGGGATAAAGGAAGAGGAAATGCGGCTGACGCCTTGCATCCATTTGCAGCTGACTACCTAGGCTGCGGGCTGTGTGTACCGGGTATTTCTTCAAATTCCAGTACCAGCAGCCCGCCCCCGCAGGCCAAATTCCTTTTAATCGTCCAGCGCAGCTTCTCCAGCTCATCCGCCGTTGCAATTATCCTTTCCTTTCCGCCTGGCAGTTCTCCGAACAAAGCGGAAACCTGCCAGCGGGCGGCGCTGTCAGTACTGTCTGCGGCAGTAAGGATATATTTAAATATCCTTTGCATCTTCCTACGCTTCTTTTGATTACAGAAAGGCTTCATTGATGGTTGGATACTTCGCCTGAACTTCATCCAGCCAGTTGTGTAGAATCATCTTCATTTCCTCGACCTTTTCGGGATTTTGCCCTGCAATGTTATTATTTTCGCTGAAATCCGTATCCAGGTCATATAACTCACAATGGTTATCCTCGTAAAATTCCACCAGCTTATATTGATCCAGCAAAACAGAAGAGCCGGGAGTACCGCCCTGATTGCCGTAGTGAGGATAATGCCAGAAAACAGGGCGACGTTCTATTGCCTCACCCTTTAGAAGAGGCAGGATGCTCTTTCCTTCCACTTCCGCCGGAATCTCTGATGCCGCACCAATCAAATCAAGGAATGTAGGGTAAAAATCCGGGGTCGTAACTGGTGTCCGACAGCAGCTGTGAGATTTGACAAGCTTCGGATACCAGATAAAAAGCGGAACCCGGGTGCCGCCCTCGTACATCCAGCCTTTTCCTTCTTTTGCGGGAAGATTACAGGTAGGAGAACCTTCGGCAGTGGAAAGACCTCCATTATCAGAAGTAAAGACAATGAGCGTATCATCCGCCTTACCGCTTTCCCTAAGTGCATCCATCAAGCGACCGATATTTTCATCAAGATTCCAGATCATCGCAGCATAGACGGGATTGGATTGTACCATCCGACGGATAACCGGGCATCCGGGATTCGCCGGAATCGGTTCTCCTATCTTTAGCACATCATCTCCATCTAACCCCAGCCTCTTTGCTTTTTCAGCAAAACGTACAATATCCGCTTCCTTTGCCTGAATTGGAATATGCACCGTGTAGTGACAAAGATTCAGAAAAAAAGGTCGCTCTTCATCTGAACGAATCAGTTTAATTGCCTCATCCGTGATCCGGTCGGTCAGATATTCACCCTCCGGTCCTTCCTCCAGCGTTTGGATGCCATAAGGACTGAAATAACCTTTTTTGGGATGCCCCCAGGAACATCCACCGATATTTTTCTCAAAGCCAAAAGCCTGCGGATAATATTCTTCACCGCCCAGATGCCATTTCCCGACGTGCCATGTAGCATAACCCTGCTCCTGCAGCGCTGAAGCAATGGTTTTTGTGTCCTTCGGTAAATGCTTTAAATAGGGAGCATCAACCAGTTTCTCCCTGATTGGATGGGAATTCCCCATGTCAATCCAGTCCGTAACACCGATTTTTGCAGGGTATTGTCCTGACAAAAAGCTTGCCCGTGATGGTGAGCAGACCGGACAGGAAGCGTAAGCATTGGAAAAAATCATCCCCTCCCGCGCCAGTGCATCAATGTTCGGTGTTTCATAAAAGGTAGAACCAGTACAGCCCAGATCCCTCCATCCCATGTCGTCCAAAAGAATAAAAATTATATTTGGTTTTTTCATCTTGACTTTCCCCTTTTCTTCAGGTTATATTGCGCCTGCTGCCGTAGTATTTTCAGACAAAGTGCCATTCTCAGGAAAACCTTCTTTTCTGATTTTTTCTCCCAGTTCCAGCAGAATCCTTTCCTGTGTGGGATTGACAGACCCGTCTGCCATCGGACCGATGTTTAATAACAGGTTACAGTCAGATTCAAGTGCGTGTCCTAACAACTGATAAAGTTCTTCCACACTCCGGTTTTCATACAGCGGATTATATCCCCAGGTACCTCTTTGTACGGTGGAACATACTTCATTGTGCTTGTTTTTATTGCCTTCAAAACCAATTTTTGCACGCTCTGCCCCCGCATCTCCGAACCGTGGACGAATTCGCTCTGCAGCATCATGAAAACTGTTTTCCGGAGATGCAAAATCTTCTGTACCGGTAGCACCCTGTTTCCAGGAAATCAGAACATCGGGATGCTTCGCCCGCAGATTTGCATAAATCTCCTCGACAGGGATATATTCCTCACCCAGCGCATACCAGGCAGCAATCAAATCCAGCCAGATACCCGTGATTTTGTAATTAGTAAGCAACTCATCCATAACCTTTTCAATATAGTCCAGATAATGCTTGAAATCCTCTTTTTTGCGATAGAGATAATGCGGTTCCGGATTTTCCAGATTTCCCCGTGCATTGTCAAAGGTTCCACGATCTACATAGTAAGGATGCCGCCAGTTGAGCATAAATGTATAGTAAGCAAAAAAACCCAGCCCCTTTCGGTCACACGCTTCGCTCAATTCCCTGACCAGATCCCGTCCTGCGGCGGAATTCACACTGTTGAACGGTTCAATTTGGGAATCCCACATGCAAAATCCTTCGTGGTGACAGGTTGTAAATGTAATATATTTCATTCCAGCCTTGATTGCGAGATCGGTAATGTATTCCGCATCAAAATTATGAGCTGTAAACTGTTCCGTCAGCTTTTCATATTTATCCAATGGAATATTCTGATAAAACAGAACCCACTCCTGCTGGTGCAGCATAGAATATAGCCCATAATGAATAAACATACCATATTTAGCATTTTTAAACCATTCCAGCTTCGCTTTTTTGTGATCTGTTTTCCAGATCTCAGAATATTCTTTTAAGTATTTCGGACAATCATTCATTGATAATACCTTCTTTCTGTTATTGTGAATGTCTTTTCATCTGGCAGCATTATAAAGTGCCTCGATATTTTCTATTGGTACATCTCCCTCAAAACACTGACTGGCCATCAGGATATAACCGCCATCGTGATTCAGGCAACGAATATAATGCTCCACCTCCTGCTGTACCTGTTCCGGTGTTCCGTAGGGCAGCAGATTCTGAGTATCAATTCCGCCATGAAAAGCAATTTTTCCATTATACTGAGCCAGTTCTTCTGCTGTCAGTCCAGGTACCTTCTGCAGCGGTTCCAACGAATCAACGCCACACCTGATGAAATCCGGAATCAGTGGTGCAATCGCTCCACAGGAATGCTGCTGAAAAAAAGCACCATATTGATGACAAAGTTCTGTCAACTTCCGGGTATTTGCTTCAAAAAAGGTCCGCCACATATCTACACTGAACAACATGGATATCTGCGTACCGTAATCATCATGCGGCCGTAAAATATCGACCATTCCGCCCCCCGCTTCAAAACAGCGGCGGTAATACTCCAGTTCAAATTCTACCATACGGTCCAAAATCCGCTGCGCAACCTCCGGTTCATCCAGCATCAACAGGAAAAATTTCTCCATATTAATCAGGAATGTTACCATCTGGAACGGCCCGGGGTGTCCTATAATAATCGCCTTATCCGGATATTTCTCACAGGTTTTTCGTATAGCACTATAATCAAACCAATCCGGATTCGGAAAGGGATAGGCATCCACCTCTTCTATTGTAGAAACATCATTTAACGGAAAATACGTCGTGACATTATAGGAGTCAATATCCGTTTGATGAACGGTCGTTTCATAGCCCCAGTATGTCTGCCGTACCTTTCTTCCCTGATTGTCCACATAGCTTTTTAGAGGCGGTCCGATATAAATCGGATCTGCAGGTATTATATCTACCTTAAATTTTTCAAGAAGCTGGAATTCCTCCGTAAAACCATAATGTTTCAGTAATTTATCTTTCACTCTCCCCACTGCTTCAAAGGCAACCGGAACCCGGTCTACCTTTTGATGGGAAATGGCTGCGCGTACTCTCTCTTTGGAATTCATCTGTTATTCCCTGCCTTTCTCTTCTATAAGAACACAGGGATTGACTCCGTCTGTATCGCCTGCGCCAATCCCTGTTTTCATGTAACTATTTTATCGTTAAATACTCTTATTTCTGATACTGTCGGTCATAAGCCATCTGTGTCATATCAACTACTGTTTGAAGTCCCATGCTTTCCAGCTGTGCCAGATATTCTTCCCACACCGCATCATTGTTGATGTCCATAGAACCGGTAATAAATGCAATACAACTGTCTGATTCGTACTTTGTCAGATCCGCTTTCGCCTGGGAAATTTCATTTGTTTCATCCGCACTGAAGCGGATATTAGGCAGTGTTTTTTCCTTTGCTCCATAAGGTTCATACTGTTCCTTTGCAACCATGTAGAGACGTTTTTCGGAACCTACGGAAGAGAGGATATCCATGTCCGCAGGTGCTTCCTGAGACATCCGGATTGCATGTGTCTGAAATCTGGGATAAAAATTTACCCAGGACGCATTCTGTTCTCCCCAAACCTTCGGAGCCCATCCGGTAAAGCTGTTGAATTTAGCAGGTGTTTCCCCATCCAGACCAATCGCGCCTTCTTCCGAGTATTCCCAATGTTCTCCTTCCAGACCAAACGTACGGATATAGGCTTCCTCTGTAACCAGCAAATCCATAATTTTTAACGCACGGATTCGTTTTTCCTCCGGCATTTCAGTAGTGATAAAGAAAGCACCATCAACAGTCTTCGCTACTGTAGAAATATCGGTACAGGCATTCTGTTCACCTCCGGGTCCTTTTAGGGGTGTCAGCGCCAGCGTATCCCGATATAAACCACCTTCCTCCTGAATCGGCCAGAACTCCTTTGCGTCCAGAGTGGTTGCGAAGCAGACAACCGGATCTGATTCTGAATTTGCAATTGCCTGTGCCTGATCTATTGTCTGGGCAAAGGTATTGTTATACAGCAGACCTTCACTGTAAAGCTTGTTGATATATTTCAGTGCTTCGCGATATTCATCTTCAACAATCGCTGACTTGATTACGCCATTATCATTCCATAACTGCAGGCTGTCACCAGAAAGGTACAGGAAGGCGTTTCCTAAAAATACCAGACCATAGTCTCTGCTGTGACCCATTAATGGAATGTAATTTGGATTCAATTCTTTAATCGCTTTCAATGTTTCATAAAATTCATCGGTATTCGTGGGAACAGGAAGTCCGGTTTCTTCTAAAATAGGAGAATAGTACCAGCACTTATACGGATAATAGGTGTGGAACGCTTCTGCGTAATCGCCAATTGCATAAATTTTTCCGTCTAATTGGCGCATGGAATCCAAATACCCGGGTACAGCACGATCAGCTGCCATCAGGTTGGGAGTGTTCTCTTCATTGATATATTCATCCAGTGGAACAATAACCCCTTCATCCACTCCATACAAATCCACCTTTTCGTAACCGCTGCACATAACCAGTTCCGGATATTCACCGGTCGCCATCATGATATCCATCTTATCTCCAAACTCAGAGTTCATGATAGGATTGATGACTAAGTCAATATTCAATTCTTCTTCAATCCAGTCTGTAAATGCGTTGTTGTTCACGTCTTTCACCAGCGGATGCTGGGAAAGAACAGCGTTAATAGTATACTTGACACTCATATCATCTGCTGCAATGTCGGCAGTTGCTGTCACATTTCCCTGCTCCTCGGAAGTGCTAACAGTCTGTTCGGAGCCTGCCCCCGATACTTCTCCGCCTCCACAGCCCATCAGTGTTGATGCAGCCATCATTATCGCTAAAATGCCTGCCAGATTCTTTTTGTTGTTCATAAATATCCTCCTTTGATTGATATATTGTTATGCACCCTCGTTTAGTAAAATCATATCTCACGATATGAAATCCTCTCCAGAACCGTACGTGCGGCTTTCCCGTATATGGATCTTCATAATAACTTTCACAGTTTCTGTCTACGCGTAGAGATTATAGTATCTTTTCGGATATGCCAGCGGATAATATTCCAGCATCTGTTTGAGCTTCTCTTCAAATCCTGCCAGGCAGTCGTCCGCGTACACCACCAGAAAGCTCTCTCCTGTTCCTTGTTTCTCAAAGTACTTTTTGTACCATAATACCAGTACATGGTGCATATAGATATTGGCCAGTACCGGACTGATGATGTTTCCCTGCGCGCTCCCCGCTTCATTTGTCTGATATTTCCCATCCTCCAATCCTCCCGTTTTCAGGTATGTGCAGGCCTTCCCTCCGCCATCATTACCTGTTTCTTTGGTACTACGCCTGCATCCGACTGCCTGTGGTCCGTTTGATTTTCTCCGTTTACTACGTCGGCATCTGGAACTTTGTAAAATTTCGGGGTTCAATAACATTGCAAACCTGCTTCGTAGGAACTTTAGTTCCTTGTGTCTACGCTTAGCCCTGCCTGTTACCAGACAACATCCAAGACTCACTAACGGCGGCTCGCTGCGCTTTGCCGCACGGGTGTTCCACTCGCTAAACCATCCGCCCTTTTCTGGGCGCACTCAGCCCTTAACAGAACCAAGCATTACACCTTTTACAAAATGTTTCTGCACAAACGGATAGATGATCATCAGCGGGATACTGGAAACTACGATTGTCGCATACTTTAGTGTAACCTGAAGATTCCGCAGTTCCTGATAATCCCTGCTATCCTTAATCATATCCGGATTCACTGAATTCATCTCCATAATCTCTCTGATTATGATCTGCAATGGCTGCAGATTTCTATCGGTCAGATAAATCAATGCATTTTGATAATTGTTCCAATATCCAACTATTTCCCAGAGAAGCAATACTGCAATCACCGCTTTGGAAAGCGGCAGAACAATGGAAACCAGACATCTCATAGCACTGGCTCCATCAACTTCTGCGGAGTCATAAATACTTTGATCTATGCTGTTCTTAAAAAAAGTTCTGGCTACAAATACATTATATACACTCAGAGCACCAGCTAAAAATAAAAAGCCAAAACGGTTATTCGTCAATCCCACCGATTTTGATACGAGATAAGTCGGAATCATCCCGCCTGAAAACAACATTGTCACCATCATAATTCTTAAAATAATCCCTTTACCGGGCATATCCTCTTTCGAAAGCGGATAACCCAGAGCAATAGTCATCGCTACCGAAATTACCGGTCCAAGCGTCGCATAAAAGAGAGAATTCAAGAAACCCATGATAAGATCCTGGTGGTTGAAAATTGCCCGATAAGAATCCAGTGTAAAAGAAACCGGAAATATCGTGACTTTTCCCGCTATAATATCGTCTGCAGAAGAAAACGAGCAGGAAATGATGTGCATGATTGGCAGGATTACAACCAATACAATCATGAACAGTATTGCATAAATCATGGCACGAACAATCTTATCCACCCATGAATCATAATTTTTTGCAAGAAACCCTTTCAATTTCATTCACCTCCTTTTTCATCAGTACATGCTTTCACCTGTTATTTTCTTAACAGTAAAATTGGCTCCGACTATCATAATACAGTTGATGATTGAGTTAAACAGTCCTACCGCTGTACTGTATCCAAAATCAGCCTGTAAAAGACCCTTTTTATAAACAAAGGTACTGATTACCTCCGATACATTGATATTAGTACCGTTCTGCATCAGATAAATTTTATCAAAACCAGTATTCATAATACCGCCGATTGCCATAATCAGGGTAATAGAAATTGTGGGGACCAGGCAGGGGAAATCGATGTTTCGAATTTTCTGCATCAATGTCGCACCGTCAACTCTGGCTGCATCATAAAGCTCCACACTGACATTGGAAAGGCTGGCTGTATACAGAATTGAACTCCATCCGATACTCTGCCACACGCCGGAACCTATGTGTAATAACCTGAAATATTTCGGATCTGCCATCAATAGAATTTGGGATGCTGCCTCTTTACCCACAAAGAACTGCAAGATACCGATTGTCGGATCAAAAATCTGCTGCATCACCCCCACCAACACAACTACCGATATAAAATGAGGGGCATATGTAATCATCTGTACTGCCTTTTTAAAACGTTGGTGCCGCACTTCATTGAGCATCAGTGCAAATATGATTGAAAGCGGAAAAGAAATAATCAATCCTAATACACTCAAAATAAGAGTATTGCTGAAAATCAATTCAAAGTAATGGGAATTGAAAAAGGATCTGAAGTTATCCAGTCCCACCCATTGGCTTCCGAAGATACCTTTAGTTGGACGATATCGTTCAAACGAAATCAATACTCCAAAAAGCGGAATGATTTTTAGCACAAATATGTGCAGCAACGGGAATGCCATTAAACAGTAGAGCGGCAAGTATTTTTTTATTTTTTTTGCCCGGTGGCGGTCAACACCTGTTCGTTTGATATTGGTCATTGTCTGTTCTGCCTCCTTCAATTTTTTCTGTAACCCCATAATGCCACATTTTCTGCCCTCTAAAAAGTGACAATATATACTTCTGACCATGACATCTTATCAAAATCCCCACATGACAAATCTTACATCCCTATGACAAATTCCACCATTTTATTGACTTTTCTCCTGTTTTGCTTAAAAATGTAACTAGTACAGCATTGCATAATTAACTATGATTAAACAGTTAAGGGTACCCCTGCATTCGTCCATTTGAAAGGATGTGTAACGAGATTGTATTGTTCAATAAATCTCTGAATGCTTTCTTTCAGTCCCCTATAGATGTATAACTCTTGCGTTTCAATAGTTTACGGTTGATAATCCCGAACCA
>OHQZ01000370.1_pt1 | contig 19855 bp, 15 predicted proteins | sample 1578281 | NCBI WGS metagenome assembly OHQZ01 (sample SAMEA3879589, study PRJEB24766) | human gut metagenome | biome: human-associated habitat; feature: feces | place: USA | collected 1985/1987
CTTTCTCATATTTGGCGTGTCCCAAGTTCAAAAGCCTTATCGTGCAAGCACGAACAGCTTTTTGACCTTTTGACACTGGTATCATCAAATTAGTTGAAATAAACCATCTCATCAGCCAGAGGTTCGCACGGGGTCACATTCTCTGCATAAAGAACAATTCCCTCGCCCTGGTACTCAGAACGGTTTTCAAAGGCGACCTTGGCAGTCACCTCAACCCATTCACCTGGCTTCAGCTTCGGGGCATATGCACTCTTGCAGATATAGCCCAGGAATGAAGTATCATCTGCGCAGCAGGTCATGGCAGTACGTCCTGGAATAAAGAACTTGCTGCCCATTCCTCTCGGACGTCTTGCACGAGCCTTAAAGCGAAGAGTTTTTCCCACATAGCGATCCGGATGATCCATAGCATCTACAAACCAGATTCCGTAATCTTCAGGCGGAATATCTACAATCTCTGCATCCAGGTCAAATGGCATCTGATCTGCGAAAATATCCGTCATCTCGCCTTCTTCGTCCTCAAAAATAACCTCTGCACTTGGGTTTACAACCTTAATGCTTCTGCGGAAGTTTGCAAGAGGATATTCTTTCTTGCTGCGGTTAAACACAACCATATCCGCATTACGAACCATATCCATAAAAATGGATTTCATATTCTGCATATATACCTGGAATGTGCTTGCATCTACACAGGTAATGTGCTGTTCAATTCCCCAGCCTGCCGGGAGCTTCATCTCCTCAAATTTGCTTACCAGCCACATTCCATTATATTCCATAACCACACGCTCCGGCTGATGGATAATATCCAGTGCCTGAAGGCGCTCCGGTGTAAAATCTTCTTCTTTCTCAATAACCTCAACTACAACATTATCTTTTGCAAGAGCCTCTTCATCGTACTCTTCCTCTCCCTCTTCGCAGAGAATGAGAAGTGTCTTTCCCTCTGTACGGAAGTAATCCTGCTGGAGGGTAAAGCTAAGGAAAGAGGTCTTGCCGCTTTCCAGGAAGCCGGTTATGAGATAAATCGGTACTGTAATTTCATCCATTTACAGAAACCTCCCTGTATTTTTCTTAATTAAAAGCAGTACATTCGCATATATCGCTTATAAACAGCAACAAATAAGCTTACCAAAAGTCTTTTATCCCGTTTATATGTCAATCATTAAGCTACGCCGAACAGCTTGACCAGTTTCTCTTCATTTAACTTGGAACCAATTACGCAAAGACGTCCGGTGTACTCCGGTGAACCTTCACGGATCTCAGTTTCTTCCGGAACCATATCGAAGTAGATCCATGTTCCGTCCTCTGCCGGAAGCATTCCCTTAGCACGAAGGATCACGCCATACTCTTCAGAAGCGGAAAGGCTCTCCAGCATTTTCTCAAGCCCTTCTCTTGTAAACTTCTTAATAGTCTCACGTCCCCAGCTGGTAAATACTTCGTCTGCGTGATGATGGTGATGATCATGATGATGTCCGCAGCCACATTCGTCATCATGGTCGTGATGATGCTGCTCATGATCGTGGTCATGTCCGCAGCCACACTCACCCTCGTGATGATGTTCGTGACCATGATGATCGTGACCACATACCGGGCAGATCACTTCTTCCTCTTCCCTTCCATGTTCCATCGCTTCCAGAATCTGATCTCCCCCCAATTCCTCGATTGGGGTAGTGATGATCACCGCATCTTTATTCACTTTGCGGATCATTTCCACTGTACGCTCCACTTTTTCCTCTGTTGCCTTCGGTGTATCTGTACGGCTGAGAATAATGGTTCTTGCATACTCCAGCTGATTTTCAAAGAACTCTCCAAAGTTTCTCATATACATCTTACATTTGTTCACATCTACCACGGTAGTATAACTATTCAGGCTGATCTCACAGTCCACATCCACATTCTTCACCGCTTTGATCACATCAGACAATTTTCCCACACCAGACGGCTCGATCACGATCCGATCCGGATGATAGGTAGTGATCACTTCTTTCAGAGAAGTTCCAAAATCCCCCACCAGAGAACAGCAGATACAGCCAGAATTCATCTCCCGGATCTCAATACCAGACTCCTTCAGAAAACCTCCGTCAATACCGATCTCTCCAAATTCATTTTCAATCAACACTACCTGCTGCCCCTTCAAAGCCTCAGACAACAGCTTTTTGATCAATGTAGTTTTGCCTGCTCCCAGAAAACCTGAAATAATGTCTATTTTTGTCATAATAATCTTCCTTTCCAAACAACTAAAGGAGCTGTCGCACTTACACATACAAGAACATTTATGTCATATCAATATTCTTATATGTTTATTGCCACAGCCCTGTATCTTTTGCACCTTTCCTTATTATAACAACTTTTCCTTAAAAGTAAAGCAAGGAACAACATCTTTCTGTTGTCTTTCCCGGATATGCCAGATATAATAGAAAGAGATTTGTCCTAAAAGGGGATTTTATAACCTCTTTTCAACGATTACTATTTTCCAAAAGGAGTACCAACCATGTATAGCTTTTTAAATGATTACAGTGAATGTGCCCATCCCCGGATTCTCAATAATCTCCTTGCCATGGGTACGGAACAAAATGTAGGATATGGAACAGATTCCTATTGCCGTAAGGCTGCAGATCTGATCCGCAGTCTGATAAAAAAAGAAGAGGCAGATGTTCATTTTCTTCCCGGCGGCACCATCACCAATCTGACTATGATTTCTCATGCCCTGCGCCCTTATCAGGCAGTGATCGCCGCCCAGACGGGACATATCAACACCCATGAAACAGGCGCAATCGAAGCCACCGGACATAAGGTAGTGGAAGTTTTTACAAACGACGGAAAATTAACTCCACAGCAGATTCAGCCTGTTTTGGAACAGCACGAAGATGAACACTGGGTATCTCCCGCCATGGTCTATATTTCCAATCCCACGGAATTAGGAACTATTTATACTTTGGAAGAACTGGAAACTCTCAGCGCTTATTGCCGCGAAAAAGGACTTTTCCTGTTTTTGGACGGCGCACGCCTCGCCATGGCTTTAGCGGTGAAAGAAGCTGAAATTACCCTCCCGGATCTGGGACGTCTCACCGACGCCTTTTATATTGGAGGAACAAAAGTAGGGGCGCTCTTTGGCGAGGCGCTGGTTCTCCTCAACGATTCTCTGAAAAAAGATTTCCGCTTTAACATCAAACAGCATGGCGCATTGACAGCAAAGGGATGGCTGCTGGGGGTACAATTTCAGACACTCCTGGAAGACGGATTATACTTTGAACTGGGGCGCCACGCCAATGAAATGATGGATCCCATCCGAGAAGCCTTCCAAAGCTCCGGATATTCTTTTGATGCGGACTCTCCTACGAACCAGTTATTCCCTATTCTGCCGGATGATCTGGTGAAAAAAATCCAGTCTAAATATAAAATTACAATCTGGAGAAAAGTAGATAAAACCCATACAGGCATCCGGTTGGTGACCTCCTGGGCTACAAAGAAAGAAGATATCGATACCTTCCTGGAAGACCTGAAAGCTTGGGTATAGGAAACTGCCACCCAGAACTTGAAGAAATATTTATGCCCTGCCAAACGAATTTGTTTTGACAGGACATAAATATTCTGGAAAGCTCTACTGTAACAGCTCTTTTATCTTAATACACTTGAATCGTTTTCATCACCACTTCATCTCTCGCCGCAGTCACCTGTACTTTCAGCTTGGAAATTGTCTCATCCGAATCATCAATCAACGGATTCTGCAAAGCAAATGGATCCTGAAGCTGACAGATTTTTTTATTTCCAATGCAGGTTCCCTGGAACAGCGGGTACTGTCCGCCGCTGGTAAATTCTGCTGAAATACGGAAACTTTCTACTCTCTGACCCTCTGCAATATCTTCCTGTAAAACTACATATTTCAACTTTTCCAGAGGCATCGGTTTCTCTAAAGTGATGGTATATACCGGCTGCGTAGCAGGTTGATTTTCTTCCTTCTTTACAGAAGCGGCGACTGCCTGACCAAATTCTTTTTTGATCAGATCTCCCAGTTCTTTCAGACGCTTCACATCACGCTCATCTAAAAGTCCGTCTCTGGTAGGAGGCAGATTCAAATGCAGACAGGAGTTTGCACCTACGCTGGTAAGATAAGTCTTAAATAATCTTTCCAGGGAATGCGGATCTTCCTCTTTATGCCAGAACCAGCCTGGACGGATAGACATATCAATTTCAGAAGGACAAAATACTAAGCCCTGAGAATACAGAATATTCGGCATTGTCCCCAGTTCCTGCTCCGTATTATACATATAGGACAGACTTCCTTCCTCTGCCATAGGACCAGCTCCCGTCTGCACCTCGCTGTAATGGCACAATTCCGAAGGCACTACCGCCCATTCCGAATGACGGGCAACACCAGCCTCATTTCCACACCAGCGGATATCCGGGCCAAAGTCATTAAAAATCACCGCATTCGGCTGATATTTACGGATCAGTTCAAAATATCTCGGAAAATCATACTCTTGTTTCTTTCCATTCGGTCCTTCTCCGCAGGCATTGTCAAACCATACATAGAAAATATCACCATATTCTGTCAGAAGTTCTGTCAACTGATTGCAGAAATAGTCATTGTATTCCGGTGTCCCATAATACTTTGAATTTCTGTCCCAGGGAGACAGATAAAACCCGAACGGGCTGTTCTTCACGGAATGCTCCGTATATTTGGATGGCCATAAACAAAATCCATCATGATGTTTTGCTGTAAGAACCATTCCCTTAAGACCTGCCGCTTTGATCGCTTCCACCCACTGATCGCAGTCCAGTTTTTCTGGATTAAAAAGGCTCTCGTCCTCATTTCCCATACCCCATTCTCTGTCTGTAAAGGTATTTGGTCCAAAATGAATAAACGCATACATTTCCAGATCAAACCATTTCCGCTGTCTCTCTGACGGCTTTACGTGCGCCGCCTCCTTCAAAAAATCAATCATCTCTTCTCCTCCAATACTTCTTCTATCATTTTTAGTCCCTGAGATAATCGCAATACCATCCCACAAGCTCCTGAATCCGGTACAATTCAGATTCTCTGCTGACTGTTCTCCACAGTCTCTTATAATAATAGAACCACTGTTCCAGATTTGCCGCTAAACTTCCGGCGCTTTCTTTGTCAAATTCCTGTTTCTGAATCTCTTTCTTATGGACAAACGTTGCCAGTTCATTCCAGTATCTGCATCCGTCAGCCGCCAGAATATAGGCTGCCACCAACTTCCGCTGTTCTTCCGTCACATCTTTCATGCAGGCGGAAAGCTCTTCTTTCACTTCAAGCAAAGCCTTGTTGACACTTTCCAGTTTTTCTGCCTTCTCCTCATCGGCAAACTCCCTCTTCAACGTATCCTGGAATAATTTTTCATCAAAACGATTTTCTTTTATGATCGGGAAATTCATCCAGTTACACAAACTGTTCTCATTAATTTTCCAGAAAATATCGGTAAGCCCTCCCATACCTCTTCCAAATTCCAGTACGGAAACCGCCCGATTCAGCTCTTCCTTCTCCATAGAGTCACCCCAGGCAAACTGCGCGCCGTAGATCATGCCGATAAAGGAAAATTCCGGATGTACCGTATGATAAAAATCACCCCAGTCCGTATTCAGAAGTCCCACGCCCTGATTCGCCTTGGCATATTCTGCCATTCTGCGGATATTTTCATAAGCATTTTTATAATCGTTGCAAAGTCTGGACCATCCGCTCACACCAGGACAATTATAGAAGGTTACCTTTCTCTCCCCGAAAATCTTCGTGGATTCCTCCGATACTGCACCGTCATAACCCCAGTTCAGGAAAATCGTGTCGTCTGGAAAACGATCCAGCATATCCGGGTATTCACTGACCACATCTCCCCACATCATTGGCTGGCAACCCAGAGTCTTTACAAATCGGCAAAGCTCACTGACATATTCCACATAAGCATTTCCCAGACCCTTTTCTTCACAGTAGGAAGCGCTTTTTCCCTTCCCCAGATCAAATGTCTCATCTCCGCAGATATTAAACTTCTTCGTGTAAAACAGCGGTCGGAACTCTCTCAGCATCTTCTTTACCAGCTCTATACTTTCCCCATTAGAAATATCAATGGTATGGTGAGCCATTTTCGCCCAGGCGTTAAACGGTTCCCGATCCGAATCATCCAGCTCACAAAGATGCTTCCACTGCTTGGTTCGCAGTAATTTATACAAATGACTGCAAGTGGAAATAGACGGAACCAATTCAATTCCACGCTCCCTGCAATACGCATCCAACTCCAGAATCTCTTCCGGTCCCATGGGGTCGTCATCTCTCCACACTTCGCTAAAATCCCGGAACAGATAGGTATGCTCCATATAAAGCTGAAGCTCATTCATCTTATAGCGAGCCATTTTATCTGCCAGTTTCTTCATCCATGCCAGTGTAGGAATCCTTCCTCTGGTCATATCATGATAAAAACCTCGGTGAGGCAACGCCGGAAAATCCTTAATCTCCACACCCGGCAATTTAGCTCCTGACTGCTCCACAATCTGGATCAATGTCTGCATCCCATAAAAAATACTCGTCTCCGTTCCCCGGATCGTTACCCCCTCCGGCGTAACAGAAAGTTCATAATACTGATCCCCTTTGTCGGGATCCAGATATCCGATCTGGATATCCCCTTTTCTCGCCTCACCTCTCGTCAGATGCAGGCAGTAACCGGTGTTCTTTTCAATGGCATCTCTCAGAAGAAATGCCTGACGGTGAATCCTTTCGCTGCATGCAGGATCTACCACAAGATACGCGGTATAATCCAGCAGAAAATAAGAACCCGTCATCTGTTGTTCCCTTGGCTGTGGTAAAATATACATGTTTGCCCTCCTTACATTATCAGCCTTTTACTGCACCTACCATGATACCTTTTACAAAATATTTTTGCATAAAAGGATATACCAAAAAGATAGGTAAGGAAGCCAGCACTGTGATCGTCATACGAACGCCCTTCGGTGAGATAGATGCCATCATCTGACTCACACCATTCATATTCGATGTATTCTTAATCTGATCCGCCAGCCGCTGCGCTTCGTTCAGATAATTATACAACAAATACTGCAAAGTTGTAAGATCTTCATTTCCTCTTGCGTAAATATGATTGTCAAACCAGGAATTCCAGTGACCCACCGCCACAAAAACAGCCACCGTAGCAATGATCGGCTTAGATAAAGGAAGAATAATCTTTGTAAATACCGTCACATATCCAGCCCCATCCAATCTGGCTGATTCCTCCAAAGAGGCCGGAAGCTGCTCCACATACGTCTTGATCAGAACAATATTATAAGCAGAAATCAGCATAGGAATTACATACACCCAAAAATTATTCAGCAAACCATAAGATTTAATCACAATGTATGTGGAAATCAAACCACCGTTAATATACATCGTTAAAATCAGAAAACGATACAGAAATTTCTTTCCCGGCATTTCATCTTTTGTAAACAGATATCCCAAAAAGGAACATGCCAATACCGATAATGCTGTACCTACCACTGTTCTTAAGGCAGACACACCCATGGAATGGAAAAATCCATCTAAAGTAAAAATATCCTTATAATTTGCCAGAGAAAAGCCTCTCGGCAGAAAAACAGGCGGATTCACATCTGCAAGACTGGCATCACTGAACGTATAGATTACAATATACCAGAATGGATAAATACAAATCAATGTAACTGCCAGTAAAAGCAGATAGTTCAATACCAGAAATACTTTTCTGGACGGGGATGTTTTGATACCTTTTCTCTTCATAACAGTCTATCCCTCCTTAAATTACCGTATTACCGCGAACCTTTTTCGCAACCAGATTCGCAATCACTACCAGCGCAATACTTACAACCGACTTCACAATACTGATAGCAACACCGTAAGAATAATCCATATTTTCCAGACCAATCCGATATACATACAGGTCCAATACCTCAATATTCGGCGCTGTTACTGCATTTTTAAACAACATATACTGCTCATATCCTGTGTTAAGGAAGTTACCAATATTCAGAATGAAGAGCACCACATACGTTTCCATCATAGAAGGAAGCGTTACATGAAGAGCACAGCGGAAATGTCCCGCTCCGTCTACCTTTGCCGCTTCGTACTGCTCCTGATCGATTCCGGCGATTGCAGCCAGATAAATAATGGAGTTCCACCCCAAAACCTTCCACTGCGCCAAAAATGTCTGGAACCAATATACAGAATCTTTTGAACTGAGAAGGGAAACAGGTTCATCCATAATTCCAACCTTCACCATAAGCGTAGTCAAAAGACCATCGGTAGAAAACAGCGCAAATGCCAAAGAGAAAATAATTACCCAACTGATAAAATTCGGCAGTGTTGTAAATGTCTGTACAAACTTACGTACTGGACCATTTTTCACCTCGTTGAGCAAAATTGCAAAAATCATGGGAAGAGGTGTCAAACAAATGCTGATTACCGCAAAGATTACTGTATTTTTCAAAGTTCTCCATACGTTCGCATCTGTAAAAATCATTTTAAAATATTCCAGTCCCATAAAATCACAATCAACCAGAGGAACACCAGGAATATAATCAAACACGGAATAAATCCATCCAAAAATCGGCACATAATTAAAAAGTAATACAATCAACATAAACGGAAGAACCATAAACAACAGGCTGTACCGTTTTTTGGGTTTATGCTTCACTGCGACTGCCTTTGCCATTCTCTTCTCTCCTTTCAAAAAAATGCTGCTGCGGGAGCTTTTGTCCTCCATCCGCAGCAGCATCCATTCTCACGTTATCTTAATTCTTCGATCGCTGTCTTAGCTTCTTTCCATGCATTGGTCCACCACTCTACAGACTCCTCTGCACCAGCGCCCTTCAGTTCTTCCATAAGAGCCGCTTTTGCTGCTGCAAATTCTTCATCTGTCTCAGCCTGTACCAGATTTGGAATAGCGTTCAAAGTAATTTCCTCACAGTTGCTGTCAATACGAACGATATTCTTCGGTGTAGTTTCCATCGCCATCTGAATCGCATTCAGACAATTACCAAGATCCATACTAGTTCCCGCTTCCACTTTCTTTTTCAGCATATCACTGGGAACATCCAGACCAAGAGTTTCGCACATATCTTTTTCCGCGAATGTCATACTCTTCGGAAGTACATCTTCTTCAAACCACAGATCAATTCTTCCACCATCTTCTGCAACGTTATAATAATCTTCACCGCAAGCGTCTGATAAAGCACCGCCAATTCCAGCTTTCTTCCACTCGTCCAAACGACTTCCATCTGTCTTCATAGCAATGGTATCTTCTGTCAGAGCCGGTTTTCCATCTTCTCCTTTTTCCCAGCGTCCTTCTACACCAGAATCTGCTTTACGGGAAAATTCTTCACTCTGCAGGTAATCCAGAATCATAATCGCACGTTCCACATTCGGAGAATGAGAAGAAACAAAGAAATATTTTCCAAACCATCCAGCCAAATTCTTTTCATTTGCCCATCCCAATTTTGCTGGAAGTGTCACATATTCTTTCAGTGTTTCAGGATCTTCCGCTCTCTGATTTTCATTATACGTTCCGTAATGCCAATTCACATTACCGCCCAGATACTGACCTTTCGTATACTTTTCCTGAAGATCTTCTGCTTTTGTGATAAAGCAGTCCGGATCCAGCAACCCTTCTCTGTACAACTGATTATAGAATTGTACACCGGACCAGAATGGAGTCAATACATCAGGATTATCCACATCGTAGATATCTGGATACAGTTCGTTATTTTCCACGCTCTGCACATAAATACCGCCTTCCAAATTTACAAATCCCTGTGTCAGACATCCATTATAAAAGTAGGAATGCAACTGAGAATCGTTGTAAGCACTCATGGCATATACCGGAAGTCCATCTTCTGTCTCCGGATAAATCTCTTTCATTGCTTTCAACGCTTTTATGTAATCCTCATCATTATTAATTTCCGGGCATCCAATTTCCTTATACAAATCCCATCGAACCACATACCCATTATTCAATACCGTTCCGTAGTTGGCTTCTGTATCTCCAAAAGTTACACGAGGAGTCACAAAATACTGTACATCTTCTCCATTACTCTTGAATGTTTTCATTACATTATTACGGAACTCCATATCTTCACGGAAAATATTTTTTGCCAGTGTGTCTTTGTAATTTTCCAGATTTACCGCATGTTTTCCTTTCAGCACGCCTTCTATATGGTCATCATTGATCTGTACGATATCACAGGTAGTTCCACCGGAAAGATCAAGATTCAGACTTTCATTGTCATAACTTTTAATTTTCAAAGTCACGTTAAACTTTTCTTCCAAATCCTCTACAATTTCCGTAGGATATCCCTCTAAAGAATCTGAATCGCTCAGATTAATACCTCCTATGGTAATGTCAAGATGCTCTGATAAATCATCTGTCACTTCCTTCTTTGCCCCATCCGAAGTATTGTCTTTTTTTCCATCTGATGAACCGCATCCTGCAAACATACCGGCAGTCAAAGCTGTACAGCAAATCAGTGCGAGCAGTCTTTTTGCCTTCATATAAATCCTCCTTTTTCATTTGCGAAGTTCCCGGGCACTTCACTTCCGTCGTGTTGTCTTTATTGTATCTTTTCTTGTCTCCAATTTAAATGATTTATCTTTTCTTCCTTTTGCTCTTTTTTACTTTTTTGTATATTTTGTCGTCATAAACTTGACTTTTCTTTTGATTGTCCGTTATGTTTTAGTTATAAAAAGTCAAAAATAGAGGAGATCCGTTATTCAACCGAATCTCCATTTGTTTTTTTATAATTAAAAGGTAATATGCACAAAAACCCCTCTCTCATCAGAATCCACTGAAACATTACCTGCATCGCCATATAAAAGCTTAATTCTTTTATACACATTAGCAAGCCCGATGTGATTTCCCATTTTTTCCTGCCTCGCCATACTCTGATTTACTTCTTTTACTTTTTCCTGACTGAGTTGTACACCTGTATTCTGTACCTCGATATAAAATTTATCTTTCTTTTCAATCCGCAGGAAGATCTTCCTTATCTCGGTATTACTTCCTCCATGTACAAAACAATTCTCAATAACCGGCTGCAAAATAAATCGAGGAATAATCTCTTCTTCCAGATTTTCTCCACATTCCCATTGATAGTCCATAGTATTTCCATAACGGATTTCCATCATATCCATGTAATTTTTTAAAAATTCCAATTCATTTTCTAATTTCCATGTCAAATCAGGATTCCTTAAAATTGGCATAATCACTTTACTGAGCGTAACCAGCGAATCTGCCACTTTTGTATTATTCGTCATCAACGCCATCCAGCGAATAGAGTTTAATGAGTTATATAAAAAATGAGGATTTATCTGGTATTGAAGCGCTCGAAGCTCTTCCCGCCCTTTCTCCTGCTCTACTTCCTGCAATTTTTTAATATAACTTTTCAATTTCTGAATGGTAGAATAAAATTCCTCATTCAATCTGTCTAGCTCTGGTAAACCAACCTTTTCCGGTTTTTTGATGTCCAACTGCTCTCTTCCCACGTTCTCCATCTGTTCCATGAGAAGCTGAATCGGACGCGTATATCTTCTGCTCCACCAAACTGCTACAACCGTCACGCCTAATACCGCAAGCACCGCAAGGATCATACCGAAATTCCGAAGTGATCTCGCTTCATAAAGATATGTAGCCTTCGGTATCATATTAATAAATTTCCAATTCTTATAAGAAATATCATATTCAATGTTCTGATTTTCTTGTTTCGGTACATACCTTGTCCCCAGTAATTTTTTCTCTGTAGCCGAAATAATCTTACCCTCCTCGTTGAGCAGTATAGATTCACTTCCATTATATCCCGCCTGCTCATAGCTTTTTTGCACACGTTCCTCATCTAATGCTACAAGCACATAGCTGTCTTCCTGAGGATTCCCAGATTCTTCCAATGATTTAATCCCCAAAAGTACCGGGCGATTTACCAAAGCATACAGCGCACTGTTTTCAGAAATTTCTACATCTGCTTCTGCCTTCCAGCTCACATACGGATAGCTTTTCTTACTCTCTATCATAAATCTTCTCATAGAATCTGTAAGTACAATTTCTCCGGTTCTGCTCTTTTTTTCTGCAGTGGAAACAACACATCTGCCATCTCCACTGACAATAGCAAATCCATAGTTATCCATACTTGCGGAAAGCATTTCATCAAATTCCTTTACAATCTTCTGAGTCGTCAATGATTTTTCTAATTCACTGGAATATTTGTTTTCTGAAAATTTCCACGCAACAGCATTATTATAAAACCGATTTAACTGATCCTCTGCTTTTCCCATCATGGATTTTAAATCATTTTCCGCTTCCCGAAAGGTAAGATAAACTATTTTCTCATTATTCGCTGTCAGTTTTCTCACAAAATATCCGTAAGTAATCCCAAACAAAAGAACAATCACCAACAGGCTCCCACTTAAGATTGAAATCAGCAATCGTGTTTTCCAATTTATCTTCTTCATCCGCTTCATGTATGCTCCTGTCTCCATTTTGCTGGAGAAATCCCCATAGACTTTTTGAAAAATCTGCTGAAATACTCTAAGTTGTGAAAACCATTCTTTTCTGCCACTACTGCAATCTTATCCTTACTCGTTTGCAAATCTCGAAGTACTGCTTCCAAACGTATTTCATTTAAAAATTCTATATAGTTAATCCCTGTTTCCTTCTTAAAAAAATGTGAAAAATAACTGGGACTCAGTCCCAATATTCCTGAAATTTCCTGCAAACTGAGAGATTCCTGGTAATGTTCTCTCATATAATGTACTGCTTTTTGAATCATCTTATCCCATTGCCTTTCCTCGGGATTCTCAGCTTTTCGCCTGCCACGAATACGAAGATACCAATTTCGCAAGCTTTCTTCCTGTTCTCTTTTTCCCTGTGCAACAGAAAAATCCACTCCCAAAAAACCTTCTACTGAACGGTTAATTCTGTCAATCCGTTCTTCCAGACTATCCACATATTCTGATAATAATACAACAAATTCCTTCTCACCTGTTTCTACCAGAATCCCTTCCGGAATAGATCTGCTTACCAGTTCATATACAAATTTCATGGCCAGCTCATTAATCTTGGTCTGATCCTCTTCTCTGAGATAAAAATCTAATAAATTCTTTATGGAACGCTCCTCTTCCACCGAAATTATCGTTTCTTCTCCCCCAAAGTACCGATGCAGTCTATCTTCCATCTGAAGATTCTTTTCTTCTGCCGACTCCGGGATTCCCTTTCTCCCTCTCAGTTCAAGATATTCTTTTGCTTTCTGAAGCATTTCATAAATTTCATCCATACTCATACTGGCTTTCAAAATATAACCAATGATATTATACTGAATCATCTTTCTCAGAGTTTCAAAATCATCCAGGCAAGAAATTACAATAATAGCACAGTCTTCATCTATTTCCCTGATCCTTTGTATCAGCTCATACCCATCCATTCCTTCCATGCGTATATCGGTAAGAATCACATCCGGTCGTATCTGCTGAAATAATTCAAATGCAGTCAAACCATTATCTGCCTGTGCTGCCAATTTCATATTATATTTTTCCCACGGAATAGAGTTTTGAAGCCCCAGCCTTACAAGAAGTTCATCCTCTGCAAATAATACTTGATACACGTTCTCTCCCTCACATTTCTTATACAAGTAAAATTATTTTCATTATAAGACAGAACTCCCCTGTTTGACAACTATTACGACTCATTCCTCAAAAAGTCATCAAATTTACTCATTTACAAACCATACACATAAACACATGGTTTTTTACCGTCTGTTTTTATTTTCATATACCATAATTTTTCCATGACTCTTTTGATTCCACAAAAAAATAGCGCAAAATCAGTCAATGCTGAATTTGCTCTATTTTTCTGTTCCATTTATTTATATCCATGTTATTTTATATATATGCAATTTATAAGTTGTCATTAACAATCTTATATGTTAGAATATTCATAGAGAGCAATCGTGTTACAGGGTGGACGACCTTCATTTTATTTTACATAGAATGGGGGTGGTGCTGATGAACAATAATCATTTTGATTTTAAAGACCTTATGACCTTTGGAATGTTCATTCTGGCATTACTGACATTCGTTTTTACGTTTATCAGATAATGTTTAAAGCATAGAAAAACCACCCTCAAAAAACTTTGACCAGTTTAGGGTGGCATTTTCTATGTAACCTTATAATCGGTCAACCCCTTGTGGGCGGTTGCTCTCTTTACATTTACAATATAACACGGTTATTCAAGATATGCAATACTTAAAACACAAATACCGCCACTCCATACGCCGGCAGTTCATATTCCAGATGATAAGGTTTTCCGTCACATTCTCCTTTTACCGCTTTGAACACCGGATTTTCCACCGGGGAATTTCCGCCGTATTTAGGATCTGCGCTGTTCATGATCAATTTATACTGTTTCTTTTTATCTACCCCAACCCAATAATCTTTTCGTTCTACCGGAGTGAAGTTACATACAAACAACAGATTATTTCTCTTCGTCGGTGACCAGCGAACAAAGCTGTAGATACTGCGGTCTGCGTCATCCGCATTGATCCACTCAAATCCCTCATATCCATTATCATTTGCATAAAGAGCCGGATATTTCTTATACATATGCAAAAGATCTTTCACATACTCCTGCAGCTGCTGATGACGGGCTTCCCTCAGAAGATACCAGTCCAGTTCTCTCGCTTCGCTCCACTCCTGGAACTGACCAAATTCCTGCCCCATAAACAGCAGCTTTTTGCCCGGATGCCCAAACATAAAGGAGTAACCAGCCTTCAGATTCTCAAATTTATCATCATAAAGCCCCGGCATCTTATTGATCATAGAGCACTTCAGATGCACTACCTCATCGTGGGAAAGCACCAGTACATAATTCTCGCTGAACGCATACGTCATGGAAAATGTCATTTTATTGTGGTTGTATTTCCGAAAATAAGGATCTAATTTCATATATTCCAGGAAATCATGCATCCAGCCCATATTCCATTTGAAAGAAAAGCCCAGACCATTCTCCTTTTCCACATCGCCTGTCACCTTCGGCCATGCCGTAGACTCTTCCGCGATCATCATAACGCCCTTATTTCTGCCCGGCACCAGAGTATTCAGATGTTTGAAGAACTCAATAGCCTCCAGATTCTGGTTGCCGCCATATTTATTCGCAACCCACTGACCGTCCTCTTTTCCATAGTCCAGATACAGCATAGAAGCCACCGCATCCACCCGAAGTCCATCCACATGAAATTCTTCTACCCAGTAAAGGGCATTTGCCAGCAGGAAATTCTTCACTTCATTCTTTCCATAATTAAAAATCTTCGTACCCCAGTCCGGATGCTCTCCCTGTCGCGGGTCAGCATGCTCATAAATGCACGTTCCATCAAACTCTGCCAGCCCATGAGCATCCTTTGGAAAATGCGCCGGCACCCAGTCAAGGATCACGCCAATTTTATTTTTATGAAGATAGTTCACCATGTATTTAAAATCCTCCGGCGAACCGAAACGGGCGGTAGGCGCATAATATCCCGTCACCTGATATCCCCAGGAACCGTCAAAAGGATGTTCTGCAATTCCCATCAATTCTACATGAGTATATCCCATCCGTTTCACATAATCCGCCAGCGTATGCGCCAACTCCCGATAACTGTAAAATCCGTCAGGATCCTGTTCCGTGGCAGGATGCTTTCTCCAGGAACCGGGATGTACTTCATAGATAGAAATGGCTTCTTTTTTGGGATCTGCCTCTCCCCGTTTCTCGATCCAATTACTGTCTCCCCACTGGAATCCGCTGATATCCGCTACTCTGGAAGCATTTCCCGGACGCATCTCAGACCAGGTCGCATAAGGATCTGCCTTGTAAAGTTCCCGTCCATCCTGCGTCACAATACAAAACTTATACAGATCTCCCACTTTCACTCCGGGAACAAAAGTTTCCCAAACACCGATAGGTCCGGTCTTTGTCATAGGAGCCGCATCTGGCTTCCACTCATTAAAATCCCCCACAACACTCACTTCTTTTGCATTCGGCGCCCACACTGCAAAATACACGCCCTTTTTCCTATTTTGCGTTGTAACATGAGCTCCCAATTTTTTATAAATATCATAGTGTGTTGCCTGCCCAAACAAATACTGATCCAGCTCCCCAAATTCCATTTTCTTCATACCTTTCTCCTTTTCTATTCCACTGCCTGATTGCCTATCTACTCTCTGCTGCCAAAATCGCCGCGCCGTTTTCCGGCAAATGTATCACCAGTTTTCCATTTTCCTCCCGGCATACCTCTCCATTCAGCAGATTAACATACTTCTTTCCTCCAATCGGAACCGGTATCCAAAGATCGGCGCCCTGCCCCTCATCATTATTCACTGCCACCACCAGCGCCTGCTCTTCCTGTATCCGGGCAAAAGCGTACTGACGGTTGGTAAGCAGAAGCTCCCTGTAGGCTCCCAAAATACTTTCCGGGTGTTCCTGACGAATCTTCCCTAAGCCCCTGATCCATTCGCATAATTCTGGATTAGGACTGGATGCTTCCATCTCCTCCAACTTAAGTGCCGGTCGCAGAGGATCATCATTGCCCCCTTCTTTTCTTCCTGAGATCCCCCATTCCGATCCATAATATACAGATGGGATTCCCGGCAAAAAATACAGCAACGTATACACCAGCGGTAAATGCTCTTTTACCCGAAGTTTGCTTGCCAGACGGTCTACATCATGGTTATCCACAAAAGAATAAAGCTTCATTCCCCGGTAAATACCACCGTTACTGTCAAATTCCCGCCGAATCGTATGTGCGATTTCAAAATAATTATGATCGTTGTGACCGGAATACAGCCCCTTGTGCAGCTCATAATTCGTTACACTGTGGAGAAGTCTCGTTCCATCCTGAATATATCGGGCGTAATCGCCATGAATCACCTCACCCATCAACCAGAAATCCTGTTTCCACTCTCCGGTACGGCGGCGCAATTCTTCCATAAATCCAAAATCCAGACAATCCGCACAGTCCAGACGAATACCGTCAATATCAAAATCCCGAATCCAACCGTGGATACTTTCCAGCAGATACTCTTTCACTTCCGGATTCTGAAGATTCAGATTCACCAGTTCAAAACAATTTCTCCAGGCTTCATAAGAAAATCCATCATTATACCAGGTATTTCCCCCAAACCAGATTCCCTTATACCAGTTCACATACCGAGACTGCTCCCTGTTCTTCTGAATATCCTGAAAAGCGAAAAATTCCCGTCCGGTATGGTTAAACACACCATCCACCACGACTCGGATGCCCTGTTTATGCGCCTCCTGTACAAAACTTCTAAAGTCCTCTTCATCTCCCAAGCGTCTGTCAATCATCCGATAATCTCTCGTATCATATCCATGGGCAGAGGATTCAAAAAGGGGACCTATATAAATTCCGCTGCACCCCAAACTCCTGATATGGGGAAGCCATTTTTTCAGCTCCGGCAACCGATGCGTTATCTCTGTCTGCTGATTCTCTCTGGGCGCTCCCAGCATACCAATCGGATAGATATGATAAAATACCGCTTCTTCAAACCATAATGCCACGTAAATACCCTCCTTATGAATAAATTCCATGGAGAAACTGATGAACAATCTCATACGTTTTCTCATCTGTCATGACCAGCCTGGCAGTTTCTTCCCGTTCCCTGCCCAACATCATCATATGAGAATCGAGAATCCCCATAAAACTAACGGCAAACTGCTCCTGCCGTCCTCTCATATTTCCCAACATATCTGCCGCATCTTCAAAAATCCTTACTACCAGCTCATAATACTTATGAATCAGCGGATATACCGCACGAAATCCTTCCGTCTCACGCCCTGCATAAAACTGACTCAGCATAAACAAATAAAACTGCCAATGACTGCCGGCAAAATCAAAATAAGCTCTTGCCACACGATACAAAACTTCAGGAACCTGTCCGGGAATCTCTACCGCCTCTCGAAGTCTGTTTTCCAAAATCTCACTGTTGGAGCGGAGAATCTCTTCCAGAAGCCCCCGCTTACTTCCAAAATAATAATACAAAGTGGGTTTTGTGATTCCTGCCTGATCCACAATCTCCTGAACTCCCACCGCATCATAACCACGGGCGCAAAACAACTTCAGCGCTGTCTGCAGGATCGCCTCTCTATTATCCAAACTCTTACGCCTCCCTTCCCTAAAACAAAGGAGCATCTTCTTTCTGAATCTATTATACCAATCGGTATAGAGAGTGTCAATGACAACTCCATGAGAAAAATAGCCAAATCCACCGCAAAATACCGTCCGTTACATGAATATATACTTTTTCAGTATTCATTAAAAAATGTCACCCTATTTCAGCGGAATTCATGTGATTTTTCTCTGAAAATCCTTCATTTTGCCATTAAAAAGATACTTTTTTCCCAATTTTAAAAAATGTCACCACTTTTCCCTAAAAAAAATGGTGACATTTTTTTGCAAACTGTAATTTTGTAATATTTCTCAACAAAATTGTTCTATTTTTCAAAGGAATTGTTGCAATAGCAACACGAAAAATGGTGACACTTTTTCAAAATTTCCACAAAATATACTTTCTCACATCTATCAGCAGAAATCACCATCGTTGCTATGAACAATATCCAAGGTAATTTAAAAGTTACATAACTTATGGAAAATTACAGAAAAGTTTCACGGAAATTTAAGACCTTCCACCAGAAACCCATGGTATAATAATTGCATAAAGTGCAATTTACGCCAATGTTCCATTGGCTTGCTGTCACTGACGTGACAGATTATACCAGACAGCCCACGGCTTGAAAAGCAAATGCCCTTACGGGCGCTTTCTTTTCTGCGCACGTGGTATAATAATTGTACAAATCTAAAGTTTTAAAGGAGTGATGATATGCTTTGTCCAAAATGTGGAGAAGAAGTCACCGGAAATTACTGTTGTTTCTGCGGCGCTTTTCTGGAGCCCTCCCAAACAGCAGATTCTACAAAAACTACCGCTTCCAGCCGCCCATATACTTCTGAAAAAGCTTATTCTAAGTCTTCAGAAATAAAAAAAGATACAGATATGCCGGATCACGAGATTATATATGAAACATTTACTACACAAGTCACGGAGAAGAAAAAGTCTTCAGGAGCCCGCAAAAAAAGTTCTGCCTCTTCCGGAAAGGCAACAAAAAAGTCCGCATCAACACCTTCCCGGCAAACTGTAAAACAAAAAAATAAGGTAAAAAAGAAGAAAAAACGGAACGTTCTTTCTACTGCCGGTTCCCTTACTACCGGAAGTGTCCGCTCCGTCTGGAAACTTTTCATTCTTGCTGCCCAATGGCTTTGCAGCGGCGCAATGCTTCTGTCTTCCTTTTTCCTTTTTAAGGGATTCTGGATTTCCCGCAACGCTCTGGGATCTATTTCCGGTATCGTCAAAGAACACAACTATGCGCAGGGCATCTTCCTTGCAGGCGCTTTATGCATCGTCGGTTTTGGCCTCCTCCAGACTCTATGGCTGCTGAGCCGTAAAAAAATGCCTGATCAAGGCAAAATAAGAAGAATTGACATGGGAAGAGGATTCTTTGGCTTTCTCGTTTTTATCTTACTGTATCTTGCTGCAGGCTATCTCAATCCTCTGATACCGTCTTCCCCTGCCCCTCTCACCGGGATTAAACAAATCTTCACGGTGATCGCCGGACTGGGAACATCCTTTTTCATGCTAAACCTTCTGGGTGTAATCCTCTGCATTATACGAAAAATTGGAACACGCTAACCAACCTGAAAGTGGAACTACCGGGCAAACATTACAAAGAATATTTATGCACACTCAAACGAATTTGTCGAGCACATCTTTGAGACTTCAGGCTCAAAGTGAGCGCAGAC
>OHQZ01000375.1_pt1 | contig 19547 bp, 12 predicted proteins | sample 1578281 | NCBI WGS metagenome assembly OHQZ01 (sample SAMEA3879589, study PRJEB24766) | human gut metagenome | biome: human-associated habitat; feature: feces | place: USA | collected 1985/1987
AGCGGAATCGAGCTGAGTCACGTCAGGAGAGGGAAGCGGCCAGAGCGGAGTGAGCTTGCTCACGCAGAGCAGGCCGGAGGTCTTCTTTTATAGGGCGGAGCCCGCGCAGCGAGATGGAGCGAAGCGGAATCGAGCTGAGTCACGTCAGGAGAGGGAAGCGGCCAGAGCGGAGTGAGCCTGGAAAATCAGTAGGAAACCGGAGGCGTGTATATGAAAATAACCAATTTCAGAACCAGCACCTTCTGGAAAGGAGAGATGGGGCTGCAGGCATCTGTTGAGGATGAGGGCAGTTCTTATCAAGTGCGCCTTTATGTCAAGGGTAGTCAGATTCGTGACTACTCTTGTTCTTGTGTAAAGGGAAATTCTTTCCATGGAATGTGTGCTCACGCGAAGCTGGTATGGGAGAAATGGCAGAAGGAGCTGGCAGCAGAGACGGGAAAGCCGGTATCCACATCTCAGGAAATCCGAACCATGATTCGGGAATATACGAATCGTGAAGTGGCTCAGATTATCCGGGAGCAGGAGGAGGGGCAGATTCGTTTAATTCCCCGTTTAATTGTAAAAAACAATGAAGTATCTGCTGAGTTTAAGCTGGGCAGAGCGCGGTTTTATGTACTTCGGGATCTGACCGCCTTTGTACAGGCAATCGACAGCGGAGCCAGTGTCTCTTACGGAAAACAGCTGACCTTTCATCACAGTATTTATGCATTTGCAGAAGAGGACAGACCTCTTTGCATGCTTTTGACAGAGCTGGTTCATGTGTATCAGGAACACTATGAGCAGTTCCGCAGAAGCACCTTTGCCACAGTGCAGGGGCTGAAGCAGCTGAATTTAAGCCGTGCCAACCGGGACCGGTTTTTCCGTCTGATGGAGGGACACACACTTGAGGTGGAGTTTTCCTCCGGGACTTCTGCACAGGTGCTGGTAAGCCGTTCCGGAAAAGAGGGGACAGAGTCTCTTCCTTTTGCAGTTTCTGTGGATATCTGCCGTGCAGGCAGAGACGGTATTCAGGTTTCTGTCGATCCGGATACCTATGGTTTTCCGGGAGAAGACTGCTGGTATGTAGGCGACAGGGAACGATTGGTATGTCTGGAGGGAGAGGCCTCCAGACAGATGGGAAGTTTTCTGGAGCAGGTTTTAAAAGACAGAAGAAGCCATACGCTGACGATTCAGGATCGTGATATTCCGCTGTTTTATGAGAGAGTGCTTCAGAAGATTCTCCCTTATACCAGCATGAATATAAAGGATGTGGATTTGGAAAAGTACCGGCCTCAGGAATTAAAGGCATCCTTTTCCTTTGACAGCCCCAGACCGGGCGAAATAACTATGAAGCCGGTGCTTTCTTACGGAGATTTTTCTTTCCAGCCGGTGGAGGATGAGAAAGTCCCCAGGACCATCTGCCGTGACGTTCCGGGAGAATTTCGAATCAGTCAGGCAATTACCAGATATTTTAAATACCGGGACGAAAGCGGAGAAACCCTTTTGATCCGGGATGACGAAGAAGCCATGTACCGTCTCCTCAGCGAAGGAATGACAGAATTTATGGAACTGGGAACGGTTTCTGTGTCAGAGGAGGCCGCAAAAATCAGGATTCTTCCTCCGCCGAAAGTACAGGTAGGGGTTCAGACCATGGGAAACTGGCTGGAACTTCATGTAGAGGCAGAGGGAATGACTCAGGCCCAGCTTCAGCAGATTCTGAAAAATTATCAGCCGAAAAAACCATATTACCGGCTGAAAACAGGAGAATTTCTTCAGCTGGGAGATGCGGGGATTTTTACAGTTGCCAAAATGATAAACGGCATGTCAGCAGAGAAGGAGGACGGGGAATCCGGCACCTTCCGGGTTCCCATGTACCGGGCTCTGTATCTGGACAGTATTTTAAAGGACGGAAACGGGATCACCTTTTACCGGGATAATCTGTTTAAGGCTGTTGTCAGAGGAATGAAGTCTGTGGAGGACGGAGATTTTGAGATTCCTGTGTCCATGCGCAGTGTGCTGAGGGGATATCAGAAAACGGGCTTTTACTGGATGAAAACCCTGGACAGCTATGGATTTGGCGGAATTCTGGCAGACGATATGGGACTGGGAAAAACGGTTCAGGTGATTGCTCTTCTGCTGGATGAGGCTCAGAAAAATCAGGAAAGCCGTTTTCTGATTGTCTGTCCGGCTTCTCTGGTGTACAACTGGGAAAATGAAATCAACCGGTTTGCACCGGAGCTGAAGGTGCAGACTGTCACAGGAACTGCCGTGGAAAGGCAGGAAATTCTCGAAGCAGCCCGGGGAGGAATGGAGAAGGAACCGCAGATCTATATTACTTCCTACGACCTTCTGAAACGTGATCTGCCTTTTTATGAAGGATTTTCCTTCCGTTTCCAGATTATTGATGAAGCGCAGTATATTAAAAATCCGTCTACACAGACGGCGCGGGCAGTCAAGATGATTTCCTCGCGGACCAGGTTTGCTCTTACAGGAACTCCCATTGAAAACAGGCTCAGCGAATTCTGGAGTATTTTTGATTATCTGATGCCGGGATTTCTGTTTTCCTATGGAGAATTTAAAAAGCGTTTCGAAAATCCCGTGGTAAAGGACGGGGATCAGACTGCTGTGGAAACTCTGAAAAGGCTGACGGGAGCATTTCTTCTGAGACGTCTGAAAAAGGATGTATTGAAGGATTTGCCGGAAAAACTGGAAACTGTGGTTTATTCCAGGGCGGAGACAGAGCAGCACACGCTCTACAATGCACAGGCGCTGCAGCTGAAGCAGTATCTGGAGGATCTGGATGGTGCTCCCGGAGGCAGCGAGCGGCTGCAGATCCTGGCGCAGATGACAAGGCTGAGGCAGATCTGCTGCGATCCTTCCCTCTGCTTTCAGAAATACAGAGGCGGCTCTGCAAAGCTGGATACCTGCATGGAGCTGATTTCCGGAGGAATTGAGGGCGGCCACAAAATTCTTGTATTTTCTCAGTTTACCTCTATGCTGGAGGTGATTGAAAAGCGTCTGAAAAAGGAGGGAATTTCCTATTACCTGCTGACCGGAGGGACCTCCAAGGAGGAGAGGATACGGATGGCCGGGGCCTTTCAGACAGACAGCGTTCCGGTTTTTCTGATTTCTCTGAAGGCGGGAGGAACGGGACTGAATCTGACAGCGGCAGATATGGTGATTCACTATGATCCCTGGTGGAATGCGGCGGCCCAGAATCAGGCAACAGACAGAACGCACCGGATTGGCCAGGAAAAGCAGGTGACGGTGTTCCAGATGATTATGAAGGATACCATTGAAGAAAATATCATGAAACTGCAGGCGCAGAAGAAAAATCTGGCAGATCAGATTATTTCCGGGGAAAGACTGTCCCTGTCCTCTCTTACAAGAGAGGAGCTGCTGAAGCTGCTGTCATAAAACAGAAGTGTGCCTGGACGGGCAGAAAGGAGAAGAAGCGATGGCACTTTACGATTACACGGGAGCTTTGCGCCAGGGGCGAAAGCAGTACCAGGCATCGGTGGTAAAGGGCGAATATCCCTATCTGCCGGTTCTGGACGATATTCTTGCCAATGCAGATATTGTTTCAGAGGTTAATTTAGGGCTGATAGATGTACCGTTAAGCAAGATTGTGGGAACAAAGACAAAGGGACGGACAGAAGCCTTTGCAGGAAATTTCATGCCGCTTCTGGAAGAAAAAACGGAGTTTGGCGCTAAATGGGCCAGGGTTTATGATTACCAGATTGAAGAGGGGATCCACGATCCGATTCTTGCATATGAATTTATGAACCGCTACTATGTGCAGGAGGGAAATAAAAGGGTCAGCGTTCTGAAATATGTCAATGCCTACAGTGTGCCGGCCTATGTTACCCGCTTGCTTCCGCGGCGCAGTAAGGAGGCGGACAACCGTTTATACTATGCCTTTCTGGACTTTTACCAGGTATCCTTTAACTGTGACGTGTGGTTCAGCAGAGAGGAAAGCTATGGACGTCTTCTGAAGGCTATGGGAATGAAGCCGGGACAGGTCTGGGATCAGGAACAGAGAATGTATTTCAAGGGCGCCCATGATCTGTTTGTTCAGGCCTTTGAAGGAAAGCGGACACCTGATATTGAGATGACAGCATCCGATGCCTTTCTGGTTTATGTGGAGATTTTCGGTTATCCCCAGGTAAAGGAAAAAACAGGAGATCAGATGCGCCGGGATCTGGATAAAATATGGGATGAGCTGCTTTTAAAGGCCCATGGGGACAGAATTGATCTGGTTGAGAAGCCGGTGGAGCAGGAAAAACCTGCGGTGAAGCTTTTTGACTGGCTGAAGGGCTCTGAAAATATTGAACCGGAGATGCTGAAAATCGCATTTATTTATCCAAAGACCAGGGAAAGCTCCAGCTGGGTTTACGCTCATGAGCTGGGGCGGATGTATCTGGAACAGAAATATGGAGGAAAGCTGCAGACCGTGGTATTTAACAATGCCTCTACAGACAGTCAGGTTGCTCAGGATATTTCTCTGGCCGTGGCTTCGGGCTGCAATGTGATTTTTACCACATCTCCCCAGATGGCAGCGCAGAGTGTCAAGGCAGCAGTGGAAAATCCACAGATTCGTGTGTTTAACTGTTCTGTAAATGTATCCTATTCTTCTATCTGCACCTATTATGCCAGAACTTATGAGGCAAAATTCCTGATGGGAGCCCTGGCGGCAGCGATGTGTGAAGGAGATGAGCTGGGATATATTGCGGATTATCCGATTTACGGGCGGGTATCCAACATCAATGCCTTTGCCCTGGGAGCCAGAATGATCAATCCCAGAGCCAGAGTACATCTGACCTGGTCCGGTCTGGAAAACGACAGAAGCAGGGAGGAACTGGAGCAGGCGGGAATTACCTGGATTTCCGGAGATGACACGATTACGCCCAAGAGGGCTTCCCGTGAATTCGGTCTTTATCACTGTCTGCCGGACGGAACAGTGGAAAATCTTGCAACACCTATCTGTGACTGGGGAAAATGCTACGTTCAGCTGGTAGAAATGATCTGCCGCGGTATGGCGGACGCAGAAAGACAGAAGGGGAAAAAGGCGGTGAATTACTGGTGGGGAATGTCTGCTGATGTAATTGACGTTATCTGTTCAGATTCACTGCCAAGGTATACAAAGCGTCTGATCCGCTTCCTGAAATCTTCCATCTGCGGAGGAAGATTCCAGATTTTTGAAGGGGAATTTGAGACGCAGAACGGGGATATTGTAGGAGAAGAGGGACGCAGTCTGACTCCGGAGGAGATTGTGAAAATGGACTGGCTGGCAGCAAATATTGTGGGAACGATTCCGCCGGTAGAGGCATTTAAGCCGGAGGCACGTCCGATGATTCTGCTTCAGGGAGTGAGAACAGCTGCAAACGATGAAAATGGGGAGGATGAAAAAGGTGAAAATTCTGGTACTGGCGGATCATGAATCAAAGGCGCTGTATGAGTATTTTGAACCGGAAAAGGTAAAGGATGTGGATTTGGTTCTGGCCTGCGGAGATCTGAGAAAGGGGTATCTGGATTTCTTTGCTTCCATGTGCCATGCACCGGTTTTGTATGTGCTGGGAAATCATGACGGATGGTATAAGAAAAACGAGCAGTGCGGCTGCATCTGCATTGAGGATGATATTTATGTATACAAAGGAATCAGGATTCTGGGACTGGGCGGCTCTATGCAGTACATTCCCGGAGCGGATCACCAGTATACGGAGCTGAAAATGAACTGGAGAATCAAAAAGCTCTGGTGGAAGCTGAAACGTCACAAGGGTTTTGATATTCTGGTAGCTCATGCCCCGGCAAAGGGAGTCAATGATCTGGAGGATCTTCCTCACAGAGGATTTGCCTGCTTTCGGGAGCTGATTGAAAAATACCAGCCCAATTTGTTTGTACACGGGCATGTACATGCCAATTACGGTAATGGATTTAAGCGGGTTGATCAGCTGGGAAGCACTGTGGTGGTCAATGCTTATGACCATTATATCCTGGATTTTCCAGATCGCGGATAAAGACAGGAAAAGGAAGAATACAGGAAATCTGTTCACAGAAAAAACATAAAAAAGCGCTTGCATTTTATTGTAAGCGCTTTTATAATCCATAAATGATAAGCTAGCTAACTATTAGGAAGCTAATTATTATAACGATGCTATCGTTGAAAACGATTCCGGGATCAGGAGGTGAAGAACATGAAAGAGAACAGGAAAGCCCGAAGGGGGGAGGAGGCCTTCTGGCGGGACCTGACAGAAAACTGGATGGATGTGAATCATCTTCACAGAACCATCTTGGAGAGAAAGCTGAATCAGAATGGACTGTACCGGAGCCAGCACCAGCTGCTGATGTATATTTCCGATCATCCTAACCAGTCTCAGAAGGAGATCGCAAAGCTTAACCGGATTTCTCCGGCCACAGCGGCAGTGACACTGAAAAAACTGGAGAAGGGCGGTTATATTCACAGGGCGGCAGATGACCGGGATAACCGGTGCAATCAGATATGTCTGACAGAAAAAGGGAAGCGTGTGGTAGAATACAGTATCCTGTTTTTCAGTCAGGTTCAGCAGAGAATGTTTGCGGGATTTACAGAAGAGGAACGGACCAGACTGACAGGAGATCTGGAACGAATCAAGACAAATCTGACAGAATTTCTGTCTGAGACAGAAAGAGAGGATATATCATGAAGCAATATGCAAAATACGCAAAGCCTTATCTCAGCGCCTTTATTATAGGCCCGTGTCTGATGCTGGCAGAGGTATTTGGAGATATTCTTATGCCCAAAATGATGTCTCTGATTATCAATCACGGAGTAGCAGCTCACGATACCGGCTATATTCTCCGCATGGGGCTTTATATGGTTCTGGTGGCAGCGGGAATGGCTGTCAGCGGAATCGGAGGCGCTTATTTTTCCGCAAAGGCATCGATTAGTTTTACCAGTGATCTGAGAAAGGATCTGTTTGAAAAGGTACAGAAATTTTCCTTTCAGAATATTGATGATTTCAGCACCGGTTCTCTGGTAACCAGGCTGACCAACGATGTACAGCAGGTGCAGCAGGTAATGATGATGGGGCTGCGTCTGGCGCTGCGGGCGCCGGGAATGCTGGTCGGAGCTCTGATTATGGCATTTTTGATGAATCCCAGGCTGGCTCTGATTATTCTGATTGTGATTCCTTTGCTGGCAGCGGCCATTGCGGCGATTATGACTACAGCCTATCCCAGATTTGGTATTATGCAGACCAAGCTGGACACGATGAACTCCGGAATCCAGGAGGCGCTGACCAATGTGCGGCTGATCAAATCGTTTGTGCGCGAGGATTATGAGATGGAAAAATTCCGCAGATCCAATGAGGATCTGCAGGAAAACAGTCTGCGCGCCATGAAGATTGTAATTATGACCATGCCGGTGATGATGCTGGCCATGAATATTACAACAGTGGCTGTTGTGTGGTACGGAGGCAATATGATTATCGGCGGTACCATGCAGGTGGGAGATCTGACAGCGTTTACGACCTATATTGTTCAGATCCTGATGTCTCTGATGATGCTTTCCATGGTGTTTCTTCAGAGCGCGCGGGCTATGGCCTCAATTAAGAGAATCAATGAGCTGATGAATACAGAGGTGGATCTGACGGATGATCAGGCCGGACGAAAGGATCTTGAGGTAAAAGAAGGCCGGATTGAGTTTAAGGACGTATCCTTCAGCTATGACAGAGATGGAGAGGACAAGGTATTGGAGCACATCAGCTTTACTGCAGAGCCGGGACAGGTTGTGGGAATTATCGGCTCCACAGGAAGCGGAAAGACCTCTATGGTACAGCTGATTCCCCGTCTGTATGATGCGACAGAGGGACAGGTGCTGGTAGACGGGGTGGATGTGCGGGAATACTCGCTGAAGCATCTGAGAAACGGCGTAGGCATGGTTCTCCAGAAAAACGTGCTGTTTTCCGGAACGATTGAAGAAAACCTCCGCTGGGGCAGTGAGACGGCCTCAGAAGAGGAAATCAGAGCAGCGGCAGATGCAGCCCAGGCAGACGGCTTTGTAAAGTCCTTTGCAGACGGCTATGACACAGACATGGGACAGGGCGGCGTGAATGTATCCGGCGGTCAGAAGCAGAGGCTGTGTATTGCCAGAGCTCTGCTGAAAAAACCGAAGATTCTCATTCTGGATGATTCTACCAGTGCAGTGGATACGGCTACAGAAGCAAAGATCCGGGAGAGCTTTCATACCACGCTGAAGGATACGACAAAGCTGATTATTGCCCAGAGAATCAGTTCTGTAGAAGATGCAGATCAGATTCTGGTGCTGGATGACGGACACCTGATCGGAGTGGGAACCCACAGAGAGCTTCTGGAGCACTGCGAGGCTTATCAGGAGATTTATTATTCCCAGAGAGATAAGGAAGGGGAGGCAAGCGCATAAATGAACGAAAAACAGAAACTGGAAAGTCTGAAACGGCGTTATGGACGCCGTCCCTCCCGGGGAGGAGCTCAGGGAGGCGGAATGCGCAGGCATCACGGGCCGGGAGCACGGATGTCGGCAAAGGGCGGCAGACCCAAAGAGGCCAAAGCCGCAATCCGCCGTCTGATGACGTATTTAAAAGAAGATAAGGCAAAAATGGGTCTTGCCTTTGTCTGCGTAATTTTAAATACCTTTGGAACTTTGGCAGGCGCCTATATGCTTCGTCCGATTATCAACACCTATATTGTTCCGGTTGACGGAAGCCGCGGAGATGCCGCGGGGCTGGCACGGGCGCTGCTTGTTATGGCGGCAGTTTATGTGATTGGAGTAGGGGCCAACTATGCTCAGGCAAAGATCATGCTGACTGTGGCTCAGGATGCATTAAAACGAATCCGCAACGATCTGTTTGAAAAGCTGCAGAGCCTTCCTGTGCGGTATTATGATACCAATTCCAACGGAGATCTGATGAGCCGTTTTACCAATGATGTAGATACCATTGGAAATATGCTGAGCAGTACTCTGGTACAGCTGTTTTCCGGGGCTTTGAGCATTGTGGGGACCTTGATTCTGATGATTTATACGAATATCTGGCTGACTTTGGTGACTCTGATTATGATTCCTCTGATGATGAAGGCAGGCGGAGCTGTGGCAGGGAGAAGCCAGAAATACTTTTCAGCCCAGCAGTCTTCTCTGGGAGCTTTAAACGGTTACATTGAGGAAACGGTTACAGGGCAGAAGGTGGTAAAGGTATTCTGCCACGAGGATGTGGCGGCAGAAGAATTTGAACTTCTGAACCGGGATTTGCGGGACAATCAGATTCGCGCCCAGTTTTTCGGAGGAATTATGGGCCCGGTTATGGGAAATCTAAGTCAGGTAAACTATGCGCTCACAGCCTGTATCGGCGGCCTGCTGTGCGTGTTCCGGGGCTTTGACGTAGGCGGTCTGTCTGTGTTTTTAAATTTTTCCAGACAGTTCAGCCGTCCCATCAATGAAATTTCCATGCAGGTCAGCAATGTTTTTTCTGCACTGGCCGGAGCGGAGCGGGTGTTTGCTGTGATGGACGAGGCGCCGGAACAGGAGGATGACAAGGATGCAGTGACTCTTGCGCCGATGGAGGGTCATGTAATTCTGGATCATGTGACCTTTGGATACAATCCGGACAAGGTGATTTTAAATGACCTCAGCCTTTATGCAAAGCCGGGGCAGAAAATCGCCTTTGTAGGATCTACAGGAGCAGGAAAAACGACGATTACCAATCTGATTAACCGGTTTTATGATATTCAGTCAGGAAGCATTACCATTGACGGCGTAGATATCCGGCACCTGAAGCGGGAGAATCTGAGAAGCAATATTGCCATGGTACTGCAGGATACCCATCTGTTTACAGGAACCGTGATGGAAAATATCCGTTACGGCCGGCTGGATGCCACAGATGAGGAGGTAATTCAGGCTGCAAAAACGGCCTCTGCCCATTCCTTTATTATGCGTCTGCCTCACGGATACCAGGCCATGCTGGAGGGCGACGGAGCGAATCTGAGTCAGGGACAGAGACAGCTTTTAAACATTGCCAGAGCGGCCATTTCCAAGGCTCCTGTGCTGATTCTTGATGAGGCCACCAGCTCTGTAGATACCAGAACTGAACGTCATATTGAGCATGGAATGGACCGGCTGATGGCCGATCGGACCACCTTTGTGATTGCTCACCGGCTTTCCACAGTTCGCAATGCCAATGCTATTATGGTACTGGAAAACGGACGGATTATCGAGCGGGGCGACCACGAGGAGCTTCTGGCGATGAAGGGGCGGTATTACGAATTGTATACAGGGCTTTCTGAGCTGGAGTAAGAGCCGGGAATCCGGGGCGAGCTTGTGCAGATTAAATTGCAGGGAGCGCTGTGGTGGGAACAAAAACCCCAGGACGCCGGAAAAAGGCGTGACCTGGGGCTTGTTTTCGTTCGTTTTTTTATTTTGTCAATGAAGGAGCCATATCTGCATCGGTATAACATGCGATGGAAGATAATTCATAGGTGGGCGGATTCTCCAGGATACCTGCGGAAATATGAAAATATTTGTTATCTGTGGTTCCCGTCCAGACGGAAAATCAGAGAAAATGCCTTCGGGATATCCTCCGTGCTGACCGGATAAGTAAGCTCTGGATTATCCTTACATCCGTACAACGCCAGGATGATGATAAAAATGGAAAGGTATAATTTCCTGTAATGATGATTAAATATAGCCATAAGGGTTGTACCAGTAATCGTAGATTTCATGTAAATCATGTCCAGTTTCAATTGACCACTCTTTCCTTACTTCAAATTTAAATGGAATCATTGCTTTTCAAGAGGTAAATTCTGTATTGGACTCCCCTCCGATCTTCTTCCGCTTTTGTTTGTGCAAATTCTTTCGTTCCAAATTTATGATATAGGCAAATGTGAGTGCTTCTTTTCTTACATTCACCACCTGTTCCTGTTATCTTTAAAATTGTGTAATTATTATTATGGAAATAGAGCTCCACAAATTTGTTTTCAGAACAGCCCCATGTTCTTTTGGCGCTTGTATTCAGCAGATTGTGCAGAAACCGTCATTTTCCCTCCAAAATGCAAAATCGTGTCCAGAAATTGTGCAGGAATCTTCATTTTCCTTCTAAAATGCAAAATCGTACCCAGAAATTGTGCAGAAATCGCCGTTTTTCTTCTAAAATGCAAAATGGTGTCCAGAAATTGTGCAGGAATCTTCATTTTCCTTCCAAAATGCAAAACCAGGCCTTGATATTGTGCATAAAATCCATCCCATCAGGCGGACACGCCAAATACACATTTATACAAAAAACAGCGCTGCTCCATAGATGCTTTTTCACCTACTTCGCAGCGCTATTTTTTTCCTTTGAAAGTATTTGCTCTGTCTGGCTGACAGGATATTATATTATCATCTTTAATCCGCAGTTAAGTTTTTCTGTGCGGTTGCCAGCATCAGCTTAATCCGGTTCAGCTGGTTCACCTCACTGGCGCCGGGATCGTAGTCTACAGCAATGATGTTGGCGCCGGGATTGGTCCGGCGAAGCTCTTTGATTACGCCTTTTCCGACAATATGGTTGGGCAGGCAGCCAAAGGGCTGGGTGCAGACAATGTTTTCCACACCAGAGTGAAGCAGCTCCAGCATTTCTCCGGTCAAAAACCAGCCTTCGCCGGTCTGATTGCCCAAAGAAACATATTCCTTGGCCATATCGGCCAGTTCCCAGATGCGGGAAGGGGGCGTAAAGTGTTCGCTGGCATCCAGCTCCCTGCGGGCCACCTTCCGGAAATATTCCAGAAGAGAAATGCCAAGGTTGCACAGACGGGCAGTGGAGCGTTTGCCTCCCAGGTGATCGGCCTTAAAGTTGTTGTTGTAGAAGCAGTACAGCAGGAAATCCATCAGATCCGGAACGACAGCCTCAGCACCCTCGGATTCCAGCAGCTCTACAATGTGGTTGTTGGCCAAAGGAGAGAATTTTACAAGAATCTCGCCTACAATGCCTACGCGGGGTTTTTTCACATCCATTCTGGGAAGACGGTCAAAATCGCGGACAATCCCGCGGATGTTTCTTCCGAATTCAATCATACCGGCTGCCCTGGTGGAAAGGCTGGCAATGCAGCGCTTTTTCCATTTTTCGTGGAGGGCATTGGCAGAGCCGGGGTCCTTTTCATAGGGACGGGTTGCATAGAGAACCCGCATGAAAATATCACCATAAACCACAGCCTGCATGGCTTTGGTGATCAGTCCCGGAGTCATGGTAAAGCCGGGATTGGTTTCCATACCGTTGGCATTGACAGAAATAACAGGAATCTGAGGCATTCCCGCCTTTTCCAGAGCCCGGCGGATAAATCCAATGTAATTGGAGGCACGGCAGCCGCCGCCGGTCTGAGTCATAAATACAGCTGTTTTATTCAAATCATATTTTCCTGAAAGAAGGGCAGACATGATCTGTCCGATCACAATCAGGGAAGGATAGCAGGCGTCATTGTTGACGTACTGAAGTCCGGTGTCAATGGATTCCCGGCTGTCATTCTGAAGGATTTCGATGCGGTACCCGAAGGCCCGGATGGCAGGCTCAATCAAATCAAAATGAATGGGCGACATCTGAGGGCATAACAGGGTATAATCCCGCTTCATTTCTTTGGTAAAGACAACCCGGTTGTAGGCGCTGGAAACGACCCTGCGCTCCAGGGTCTTCTGGTTCCTGACACGAAGCGCTGCAATCAGGGAGCGGATTCGGATTCTGGCAGCTCCCAGGTTGTTGACCTCGTCGATTTTCAGTACCGTATAAATTTTTCCGGCGCTGGACAGAATATCATGAACCTGATCGGTGGTGACTGCGTCAAGGCCGCAGCCAAAGGAATTCAGCTGGATCAGATCCAGACAGTCACAGGTTTTAACATAGGAAGCCGCCCGGTACAGCCTGGAGTGGTACATCCACTGATCAGTTACAACAAGAGGCCGTTCCACCTGGCCCAGGTGACTGACAGAGTCCTCTGTGAGAACTGCAAATCCGTAAGAGGTGATAAGCTCCGGAATGCCGTGGTGAATCTCCGGATCCACATGGTAGGGACGTCCGGCAAGAACAATGCCGTGCCGGTCATGCTCCTTCAGCCATGCAATGGTTTCCTCGCCCTTTTTCTCCATATCCCGGCGGCAGGCCAGAAGCTCCTGCCAGCCTGCATGAGCAGCCTTCTGAATTTCAACGGAAGAAATCTCATATTCCCGGCCGAATTCCACAATCAGCTGCTTTGTCAGAATCTCTTCACTGGTAAAGGCAAAGAAAGGATTCATAAAGCGAATATGGTTTTCCGCCAGCTCCTCCACATTGTTTTTGATGTTTTCTGCGTAAGAGGTAACCATGGGGCAGTTGTAATGGTTTCCTGCATCAGGAGTTTCATTCCGCTCATAGGGGATGCAGGGATAAAAAATGTCTTGAACACCCTGCTTAATCAGCCAGGTAATATGACCATGAACCAGCTTTGCCGGATAGCACTCGGACTCGCTGGGAATAGATTCGATACCCAGTTCGTACAGCTGTCTGGTGGACTGCGGGGAAAGAAGGACGGAGAAGCCCAGCTCTTTGAAAAATACAGCCCAGAAGGGGAAATCCTCATACATATTCAGAACTCTGGGAATACCAATCACGCCGCGGGGAGCCTGATCAGCTGTAAGAGGCTCGTAGCCAAATACACGGCGGAATTTGTAGTCGAAGAGGTTGGGAACCTCTTTTTTTGATTTTTCCCGTCCCAGTCCGCGCTCGCACCGGTTTCCACTGATAAACTGGCGTCCTCCTTCGAAACGGTTGACGGTCAGAACACAGTGGTTGGTGCAGCCCTTGCAGCGTGCCATGGAGGTTTCGTACTTTAACTCCAGGATCTTGTCCAAGGGCAGCATGGTGGAGGTTTTCTGGCTGCTGTACCGGTCTCTGGCGATTAAAGCAGCGCCGAAGGCTCCCATGATTCCTGCAATATCCGGGCGAATGGCTTCACAGCCTGAGATTTTCTCAAAGCTTCTCAGGACAGCATCGTTGTAAAAGGTTCCGCCTTGGACTACCACATGCTCTCCCAGATCAGAGGGACGGGTAATTTTAATTACCTTAAATAATGCATTTTTAATGACAGAGTAAGCCAGTCCTGCAGAAATATCTGCAACAGAAGCGCCTTCCTTCTGCGCCTGCTTTACATTGGAATTCATAAATACAGTGCAGCGGGTGCCCAGGTCTGTAGGATTTTTGGCAAACAGAGCTTCTTTTGCGAAATCAACCACACTGTAGTTTAAGGATTTCGCAAAGGTTTCAATAAAGGAGCCGCAGCCGGAGGAGCAGGCCTCGTTCAGCTGAACGCTGTCCACGGTGCTGTCCTTGATTTTGATGCATTTCATATCCTGGCCGCCAATATCCAGAATACAGTCTACATCCGGCTCAAAAAAGGCAGCGGCATAGTAGTGGGAAATGGTTTCCACCTCTCCCTCATCCAGCATCAGAGCGGCTTTTAAAAGCGCCTCTCCATAGCCGGTTGAGCAGGACCAGGCAATTTTTGCCGTGTCCGGAAGCTGCTGACGGATTTCTCCGATAGCCCGTATGGCTGTGGCAATGGTGCTGCCGTTGTTGTTGTCATAAAAATGATAAAGAAGACTTCCGTCCTCTGCAACAAGGGCTACCTTGGTTGTAGTGGAACCGGCGTCAATACCCAGAAAGCAGTTTCCGCTGTAGGAGGAAAGGTCTGCTTTTTTTACACAGCTTTTGCTGTGGCGGCTGCAGAAATCCTCATATTCCTGCTGTGAGGCAAACAGCGGTTCCATGCGCTTAACCTCAAACTCCATCTGAATACCGGAGGAAAGGCGTTCGATCAGTCCGGTCAGGGAACCGGAGGTCTCCTCCTTTGCATTCATGGCAGCTCCTGTGGCTGCAAAAAGATGGGAGTGATCCGGCGCCACAATATGATCCGCATCCAGATTCAGAGTACGGATAAAGGCCTGTCTCAGCTCCGGCAGGAAGTGAAGGGGGCCGCCCAGAAAAGCAACGGTACCGCGGATAGGCTTTCCGCAGGCAAGTCCGCTGATTGTCTGGTTTACGACTGCCTGAAAAATAGAGGCAGCCAGATCCTCCCTGGTAGCCCCTTCGTTGATCAGCGGCTGAATATCAGATTTTGCAAATACGCCGCACCGGGCTGCAATGGGATAAATCATCTGATAATGCCTTGCGTAATCATTCAGTCCAGATGCGTCTGTCTGCAGCAGAGCAGCCATCTGATCAATAAAAGAACCGGTGCCGCCGGCACAGATTCCGTTCATTCGCTGGTCAATTCCTCCGGTAAAATAAATGATCTTTGCATCTTCTCCGCCCAGTTCAATGGCAACGTCTGTCTGAGGCGCATACTCCTGAAGCGCAGTGGCCACAGCAACAACCTCCTGGGTAAAGGGGATATTCAGATGTCCGGAAAGAGTCAGACCGCCGGAACCTGTGATACTGGCACTGACGGTCATTTCTCCCAGTTTTTCTTTTGCACGAGACAATAAAAGAGCGAGCGTCTCCTGAATATTGGCGTAGTGACGCTCGTAGTCGGCAAATAATATATGGTTATCGCTGTCTAATACAGCGATTTTGACAGTTGTGGAACCGATATCGATTCCTAAAGAGTTATGTAACTTCATGTTTTCGGGAATGTTTTTCCCCGCCTCCTTATCTGAAAAGTGCAAAATAGCATTTTTACATCTCAGTTTAACATAAAACAAAGGAAAATACAATTTCAATGCCCGTAAAAAAATAGTTAAGAAATTGTATAAAATCTGTGAGATTTGAAAAAGTCGGTCTTTTGGTTTGACAAACAGGCTGGCAGAAACTATAATGATAAGGCAGTGACTCTGAAAATACGCAGAAGAAAGGATGGATGGCAGTTATGGATGGTGGCTCGTGTTACCACGCGGAAACGGAAGACGAACGAAAGCGCATACCTGCATTGCATTCTTAAATCATAGAAGAATCAGAACACTTCTTTCCTGAAAGACCGCGGTGCAGGTATCTCCGGCGCTGGGGCAGACAATAATATTATTATAAGGAAAGGAATAATCTGACATGGTTCGTATTTTTAAAACAGAGGATGGCGTGGTTCGCCAGATTGAAGCGGTCGAGAACGGGTGCTGGGTTGCACTGACAGACCCTACGGCAACAGAGATTCTTGAGGTGGCAGAGCAGTTCGGGATTGACCCGGATGATGTGAAGGCGCCTCTGGATGAGGAGGAGCGGTCCCGTATTGAGAGTGAGGATACCTACAGCCTGATCGTTGTGGATATTCCGCTGATTGAGGAGCGCAATGAGAAGGACTGGTATGTGACCATTCCTATGGGTATCATTATGACAGAAGAGGCCATTGTGACAGTCTGTCTGGAGGATACACCGGTGCTGACCGCCTTTATGGACGGCCGTGTGCGGGATTTCCATACCCATATGAAGAGCCGTTTTATTCTGCAGATTCTGTATAAGAACGCTTCCTTATATCTGCAGTATCTGAGAATTATTGATAAGAAGAGCGAGGTGGTGGAGCGGGAGCTTCACAAGTCCCAGAGAAACCAGGAACTGATTGAGCTTCTGGAGCTGGAAAAGAGCCTTGTATACTTTACAACCTCCCTCCGTTCCAATGAGATGGTGCTGGAGAAGCTGCTTCGCAGTGAAAAGATCAAAAAGTACCCGGAGGATACGGATCTTCTGGAGGATGTTATTACAGAGAACAAGCAGGCCATTGAGATGGCCAATATTTACAGCGGCATTCTGAGCGGTACCATGGATGCCTTTGCTTCGGTTATTTCCAATAACCTGAACATCGTAATGAAGTTTTTGGCTACGATTACGATTGTAATGTCGATTCCGACCATGGTAGCCAGCTTCTATGGAATGAACGTCAATTCGGCGGGAATGCCCTTTGCCTCCAGCCCCTACGGCTTTGTGATTGTTCTGGGCTTTGCAGCCCTGCTGTCCGGACTGGTAGCGCTGATCTTTTCCAAGAAGAATCTGTTTTAATTGCAGGCAAATGGGTTTTAGAAAGGAAGGTTCATGGAGTTTTTCAGAAAATTAGAAAGAAAGTATCAAAGATATGCCATACGGAATCTGATGTACTATATTACGATTCTTTATGCCATCGGCCTGGTAATCTGGCTGGTAAATCCGATTCTGTATTTTGAATATCTGAGTCTGGATGTGGGGAAAATTCTCCATGGACAGATCTGGCGGGTTGTGACATTTCTTCTGTTCCCGCCGGCATTTGGAAACTGGCAGTTTTCAACCGTGTTTTTAGGTGTGCTTGCCCTGTTTGTATACAACAATCTGGGTCAGACACTGGAAAATGTGTGGGGATCTTTCCGGTTTAACGTATTTTTTCTGATGGGTGTGGTAGCTCAGGTTTTAGCTGCTTTTGTAGGATATTTTATATTTAAGGAAAACTGGATTCTGACAACGGGATTTATCAATTCTTCTGTTTTCCTTGCATTTGCCATCTGCTTTCCGGATGCGCAGTTTCTGCTGTTTTTTGTTCTGCCTATTAAGGCCAGATGGCTGGCAGTGGCAGAGGGAGCAGTGTATCTCTTTGACTTTATCAATGGCGGAATAAATACAAAGGTGGAGCTGGCAGTTTCCCTGCTGAACATCCTGGTATTCTTTGCCATGACCCGCAATTATAAGCGGTATGCGCCAAAGGAGATAAAGCGGAAGCAGACGTTTAAACGGGAAATGAAAATCGTGGCGCCTGGACAGGCAAGACATCGCTGCGCAGTATGCGGCAGGACAGAGCTGGACGGAGAAAATCTGGAATTCCGCTACTGCTCCAAATGCGAGGGGAATTATGAATACTGTCAGGATCACCTGTACACCCATCAGCATGTTACAAAGAATTCTGGACAATAGGCTGTCTGTAAAAAACGGAGGACAATTTTTATGAAAAAGACAAAAATCATATGTACCATGGGACCAAACACCAACGACAGAGAACTGATGAAGGCTCTGGCCCTTCATGGCATGGATATCGCCAGATTCAACTTCTCTCACGGCGACTACGAGGAGCAGAAAATGCGTCTGGATATGTTAAAAAGCATCCGTGAAGAAACCGGGCTTCCCATTGCAGCTCTTCTGGATACCAAGGGACCGGAGATTCGTACCGGACTTCTGAAGGACGGAAAAAAGGTGACTCTGGAAGCCGGACAGACCTATACTCTGACAACCAGAGAGATTGTGGGAGACAATCAGATTGTCCACATTAATTACAGCGGCTTAAATGAAGATGTAGCAGAAGGCAACCGGATCCTGATTGATGACGGACTGATTGAGCTGAAGGTACAGGAAGTAAACGATACAGATATTGTATGTCAGGTTGTAAACGGCGGTGAGCTGGGCGAGAAAAAGGGCGTCAATGTACCGAACGTAAAGATTAAGCTGCCGGCTCTGACTGACAAGGATAAAGCAGATATCCGTTTTGGTATTGAGCAGGGCTTTGATTTTATTGCTGCTTCCTTTGTTCGTACAGCAGATGCTGTTCGTGAAATTCGCGAAATTCTGGATGAGGCAGGTTCCTCCATGCAGATTATCGCAAAGATTGAGAATGCAGAGGGAATTGAGAATCTGGATGCGATTATTGAGGCCAGCGACGGCATCATGGTAGCCAGAGGCGATATGGGTGTGGAGATTCCGGCAGAGGAGGTTCCCCACATTCAGAAGATCATTATTTCCAAGTGTAACCAGGCCTGCAAGCCGGTTATTACTGCAACCCAGATGCTGGATTCCATGATCCGCAATCCCCGTCCTACCAGAGCAGAGGTAACGGATGTGGCAAATGCGGTATATGACGGAACAGATGCAGTGATGCTGTCCGGTGAGACTGCTATGGGTAAATACCCGGTAGAGGCTCTCAGCATGATGGCTCAGATCTGTGAGTCTACAGAGAAATATCTGGATTACAACTCCTACCGCAAGAGAAAGGTTTCTGCCGAGAATGAGCAGAACATCTCCAACGCAGTGTGCTACTCCTCTGTATCCACGGCTCATGCCCTGAATGCAAAGGCAATTATCGCTCCCTCCATCAGCGGCTTTACAACAAGAATGCTGTCCAAGTGGAGACCGGGCGTACAGATTATCGGTCTGTCTCCCAGCGCTTCAGCTGTGCGCCAGATGCAGATTTACTGGGGCGTTCGTCCCTTCCAGGCAAAGCGCGCAGAGTCTACGGACGTGCTGATCTGGTCCTCTCTGGAGCTTCTGAAGAATAAGGGAATTCTGGAGGAAGGCGATGTTACAGTTGTAACCGCAGGTGTTGTCAGCAGAGCAAGCCGTCATGAGCCGGCTGCAAACACCAATATTATGCGTGTAGTAGTTGTTGACTAATCACAGAATTTCGAGCGTGTGATAAGATAACAGAGACAAAGAAGTCTGATATGGCAGAAAAGCTGTCATTCAGACTTCTTTTTTGTTCACAGGAAATTATGTTCTATGAAACAATAATGCTCCGCGGGGAGCGCCATGCGGCGGAAGAGAAATTTTTCTTGTTTCAGGAAAATTTAGTATAGGAGCTTCCTGTATAATTTAAAATGTGGACGTTGAAAATTGAAAATACCTCAG